>Ga0065711_1027086_pt1 | contig 54459 bp, 53 predicted proteins | sample Hoacrofraction12_FD_59098 | JGI IMG/M metagenome (GOLD analysis project Ga0065711, IMG submission 59098) | Hoatzin crop microbial communities from Cojedes, Venezuela - Epithelial fraction 12 v2 (version 2) | ecosystem: Host-associated > Birds > Digestive system > Esophagus > Crop | place...
TTTTTTTTTTTTCCTCTCTCCGTTGGTTGTTGGGCGAGCGGAGCCTGCAGCTTGGAGAGGCATGGGCATGGCAGGGCAGCAGAGCAGGGCCCAAGCGAAGGGCTCGATCTGAGGTGGGTGGAGATGGGAACCTGGAGCATGGGCTTATTCCAAGTCAGGACCAGAAGCTGCTCCCTGCCCTCTCCCCCACGCTGCCTGCCCCAGCTGCAGCACTCCGGCCTGTCTGGGGATGTGCAATAGCCTGAGACTGTATGCTGAAGTGCACGATACACTTAAATGATAACTGCAAATCTAAATGACGATGCTTTGGTTTCATGGAGGGCAAAAAGCTGAAAATTATTCCTTAATATTTCATATTTCTGTTTATACCCCCAGGCTGGAGCTGCAGCTCTTACCCCTGGAGCCCACTCCCTGCCCTCCTGCCGCCCGCCCCAGGCTGAGCCGGGCTCTGCCCTGGGCTCTCACCCTCCTGCAGCCGGTGGGGGTCTGCTCACCAGCCCCAGCACCGGGGGAGGTAAAGCAGCCCCATGGCATGGACTCAGCTCCCTGGAGCTTCCCACAAGCCACACAGATTTGGCATTGCCCCTAGCATCCCAGTGCTGGGGAGTGATCATTGTGACGTGTAGTTTAATGGCAGGAGACCAGCTTGAGCCCAGTGATGAAGGAAAGGGAAGTCCTTTCACCTGCTGGGTGCCACTGGTTTTACCAGCTGTGCCCCGTCCACATCCCCTCATAACCTCCCTGGGCACAGCAGCATCACTCCAGCATCCTCCCAGCATGCAGGTTGGGGCCATGACATCCCCTCGGGTTTCCCTGGATCTCAGGGGCTGCTCAAAGACCCAGCCCTTATTTGCAAGAGCCAGGCTGACTTTGGGCAGATGGAGCCACCAGTGCCAGCACTGATGGCTGCCCGGTGCCAGGCTAAAATATCTGTGGCCAGCTCTCGTTCCCCAGCCATGGGCCACCCTGTGACTTCAGATACCTTCCCCTGGAAGGAGGGTGGTGGTGACTGGTGGTGGGAGAGCTCAGGGTGCGTGTGGCCGGGGCGACTGAGGATGCAGTGGCTGCCACTGTGTGGGAGAGGCTCTGCGGGGCTCAGCTGGGTTTGGGCTGGGGTCCTGGCTCAGGGAAAAGATGTAAATCATTTGATGTAGCTTCTCAATTGAGCTCTTTCCAAGGGCTACCTTCTTAATGGGATGATGGCACCAGTTACCTCATTAGGAGAGAGGGGCCGCTTTTACAGCAGATTTTGGCAATGCCTCAGCCTTTGGACCATTAGCTGTGCCAGGGGAAGGTGGGGTGGGGTGAACATGGAGCCCGGGGTGGGGGGAGCTGCCCACCTGCTGTAGCTCTGCATGGGGCCAGGGATGCTCACAGGTAGGCAGGGGGACCTGTGTGAACCCTCCTGCAAGGGAGCCTGGGCACTGTGCTGCTGGGAGGGTCAGCACCGTGCCCAGGGGCTTGCTGGCATCTCTCTCCCTCCTCTTTTCCAGCCTTCGAGGTGGAAAGAGCAAAGGGAAGAAAGTAGTCTCGCCTGCCCCGGGAGGTCCTGCTCACAGCAAAATCCCAGCCTTCAAGTGCTCTTGGCAACTCTTTAAAATAGGCAAATGCGTATGTGTCAAGAGCAGCTTCCCAGGAGTGGGAAGGGGTGGGATGAAGCCAGGAGGCCTGGATGCACGTTTGTCCCATCGCCAGGCAGCCCCTCCCTGGAGCAAGTGGCCGAGGCAGAGTCAGACCCAGGCCCAGCACGCTGCCGGCCGTGGGAGCCTCTTACAGGGCTCCGGCCACTGCATAAAGACCTTCTGCCAAGCGCTGGGCTCATGCCGTCCCCAGGGCATGGCTGCATCTCACACACTGGACCGGGATGCTCAGCTCTCGCCCGGCTCCAGGGGAGGGCCACCATGGGAGCTTGGGGGTGGTTATTGTGCAGGAGCATGAGGTGGCTTCCTAGTCCCGGTCTGGTGGCCAGAAGCAACCAGGAGTCCCAGTCCCACACCCTCACCCTGCCCCAGCTCACCAGCAGCTTTGGCCCCTGGCTCTGGTGCTGCTCCTCTGGTTTGCCTCTCGATAAATTTACCTCGTTGTTTGCATTACAGCATTGCCTGGGAGCCCGAGATCCCATGGTGTGAGTGCTGGACAGGCAGCCCTGCCCTCCCTGCCCACCCTGCCCTGCCCTGGGGATGCAGCAGGCAGGCACCATTCACGCAGGGCTCGCAGGGCTCCCGCCGCGTCATGCCGAGTCCTGCTGCCCGCGCCGCTTACTGAATAAGCCCCTTCGATTTGCGTGCGGGTGAAAAGCAATGTGCAAATGTGGAAGCAGCTGCGTTGAATATTTCAGTAGAAAACCGCGGGTTTCCCTGGCTTGCCAGAACCCAGCCTGGAGGGCACTTTCACAGTCAAGCTATAAACCTTGAAAACGGGGGTTTCTAATGGAAACACTGACATAACCTGTAGCTGACAGAGCAACTGCTCTGCTCATGTTAAGCCTGAGGTTTAATCCCTAATCCCCCCAGCTCCTGGCCTGTCTCAGAAATGGACCCGTGCAGCTGGCTGAGCGTCCCCGGGGACACGGTGGGCGGCTGGACTGGGGGGGTCGCACAGGTCCGGTTGCCCCCTGCCATTCCAGCCCCCGGGCGAGGGGCAACGGCTGGGGAAGAGCCCCACTGCTGCAGCGCGACGGTCCTCTGCCACCAAAAAGGCAAAAGAAAAAGGCAGAGCGGTTCAGTTGGTTGTAAAAATTAATGAGTTCAGATACAGACTTGCTTTATTCCGGTCCAGCTGCGTAACCACGGCGATTGTGTCCGGCACACTAGACAGTTACATCAGCTCCACACCCCTGTACAATAAGACTCTGTTTGATCTCAGAAACAAGATCAGACTCCTGGGCTTTGCACATCCTGCTTCCTACATATGTAAAATCATTTTATTACCAGCCAGGAGAGTTCATCTAAGCCGCTCTTGCTGTGCAGCTGATGTGGAGAGAACATGCCCCTGTCTGCACTTCTTTTACCAGATGGGGATCTGCAGAGAGATTTCAGAGCTGCTACTCCTCTGAGTTTGGGGTTTTTTTTTAATTCTTATCTTAGACTGGAAACTCTGGGGCAGACTTGAGTCTCCTTGCGTGTTTGTGAAGCCCCTGCACAGTGGGAGGTGTGTATGGCTCAGCTCTCCTGAATATAGGTGGTAAATAAGCAGACGTGTGGTTTTGCTTGGCTTTACCCCCTTTTGTCTCATCTGCCCAGGAGAGGAAGTTCCTTTTAAAAAATCTGATCTGCTCTTCAAATGTCTCCTCAAATCTCTCTGTGTTTGTTAGGTCCATGAGACCCTGGGGAACTGTCCCTGTATTCAAACATTTACCCTGCCCCACGTGAGCAACTCCGTTGTCACCAAGGCAGTTCGGAATATGGTCAAGCCACTACAGGCTCTGCCTGACCAGCCGCAGCACCACGACTCTCTTTTGCTGATTACAGACTACTCAGTAGCCTTACAAGGCACGGGCTCCCCTTTAATCACAGCTATTTCAGTGACACAGTCCCACTGATGCTGCTCCACCGCTGGCCCCATGTATCCGGACTGCTGAGCTGCAACGCGCCGGCACACTTGCTGTTGCACTGGGTGGCAGAGCTGCAACCCGGGATGCATCTGCTGCACTGGTGTGCAGCATCACGGCATCCCGGGATGCATCTGCAGTGCTGGTGTGAGGCTTCACAGCATCCCAGGATGCATCGGCAGTGCCGGTGTGAGGCATCACAGCATCCCAGGATGCTTCTGCTGCACTGGTGTGTGGCATCGCTGCATCCCGGGATGCATCTGCTGCGCTGGTGTGCAGGTAGTGCTGCAGGGCTGACCAAAGAAAATGTGCTTTTCAGCCCGGGCTTCCTCTGCTGCTGATGTCTGCAGGGCTGTGTGGCCAGAGCTCACTGACTCACTGCGCACAGGTCACCCAGCAGCTGCCGGGTGGTAACTCTTCTTCACTGCTCAGTTGTGGTTGGATTTAAACCAGCAGCACAGGCAGAGGGAGGGGAAATCCCCTCCTTCCCATCCCAGCCACGTGGAGTCATCCAGTCTAACTGGAGCAGCTACTCTCAGTGCACCTAGTTTAGGGCCTGGCTTGACCCCTGGCTGCTTTCTTCTAGCTCAGCTCTCCTGGTTTTGTTAAATTTCCAGTCTAGAGGCTTCAGGGTGCTTACAGCTTTGAATAAAGCCCTTGGAGACCCAACCCAGGTGACACATCCTGTAGTTCAAGTCTAACACCAGGACAGGTCTGTTCAGCAGCAAGGAAAAGCAGTGCCAGTCTGTGCCAGACATCCTCTGTCTGGAAAGGAGAAACTGGTGACCCAATACCTAATGTAGCAGCTACCAGTGCGGGCACAGGCATCCCCATCTTGTACAGCCCTCGTACACCTCTCAACTCTTCGGCAGCTTGGGAGTGCTAAGCTACTCAAATCAGGCATCACAAAAGCTGCTGATGAATTTGTTTTTGTAGAAAGCCCCTCCTAGCATATGTGCCAGACCAGATTAAAGTTTGGTTTCCCTGTAAATGTCTGCTGAAGATCTTTGCTGATCAAGTCACGCACCTGGAGCAGGGCCACTGTTCCAACTCACATGCGATGGCAGTCCTCCGTGCCTCCCATCCTTGCCGCCTGGGCCCGTGAGTCAAACAGGGATCTCCTCCTCTCCTGGAGGCCTTTCCCTCCAAGCCTTGGTTTGGGGAAACTGAGGCTGGCACTTGTGCAATGAGAGCTGCTCATAGGAGAAGAGGCTATGGAAAGCTCCGGCCATCAGGGTGGACCAGCACTGTTGCCAGCTGGTTTCATGCTCTCAACAAGTGTGTATTTATCCCATTGCCGTCAGGATAATTGCCAAAGATTTTGCGTGCAGTAATGACTTCCTCCTCTCTGGGATACTCCCCGGCTCTTCCAGCAGCTTTCCAGGAGGTTTTCTGCTGTGGATCTCTCCATCTGCTCTAGACCCTGCTTTCTGTAAGCACATTTTGACCTGAGTTCAGGACCATGTGTGTGTGTTTTCACAAGCAAAGCAAACCACAAAAACCCCCACACCCTCCAACTGTCCCACTGCAATGCCGGAGCGCCTGCCGTTTCCAATGGCTTTTCCTGTTGTGAGTTTGCAATTACCCTGGGATGCCATTCCCTGCATTGCTCCGACAACCGGGATTTAAGGCCCCGCAAAGAGCAGAGCTGCCTGGTCTCCAGACCCTCCCAAGTTTACAGCCAGCATCGTTCTCATCAATCATCTTCTGTCGGATGGGGAACTTGAGCAACCCCAATCCAAACTGGAATATGGAAGGGAGGCCTTCCCTGTCCCACCCTCCCTGTTTGAGAGCCCAGCTCGAATAAACAAAACCTGAAAGGGCCAAGACAGCTCAAAAGGAAACTGTAAACGATCCCATCTGTGAGTCTTGGCGAATATCTCCTCCAGGAGGGGGGCGTGGGGGAGAGAAAACAAATGGAAGGCTCCTTTTTTTTTGCTCAGAAGGAAATACCATTGCGTTCAAACGTTGCTACTGCTCCAAATGTCATTCCAGAGCCCAGAGGCGGGCTCCTCCTCAGACAGGTTTCTTACTGGAGATGGTGGCAGAAGCCTTTGGGACAGGTCGTTGTTCACAGGGATAATTAACAGTAAAGCAGTGCTGAGCACAAGTGAACTGAGCGCTGGGTATTAGACGTATATCAGGAAGCAAAAGCAGATGAACTCTGCAAAAGTTGTATTCTACAGTGATAAATGTGTTTTGTAAGACAGTGAAATAATATCTCTGCTTGCACTGGAGAACCCGAGCTTGCTGCATTCCTGTCCATGACTTAACAGGCGCTGGCAGGTTCACTTGATCAGGGTGGGAATCTTTGGGTGCTCAGCTGGGTCCTGATGCTCACAGCACAGTGAGCGGTGGCTGGGGACCTCAGAAAAGGCAGGTCCTGGGCTGGCAGCCAGGAGCAGCAGCACCTACACCGCAGCCAGCCTGAGAAAGTTGGCTGTGCCCAGATTTAGAAAGTCAGGATAGCCCAGGAGGTCCAGATGCCCATCCTTTGCCCATTCTTGAAGCCTGCCCGGTTTTAGGTTTTCCACTTTCAGGGCTACAGAATGGTCTGTTAGCCGTGTCCCCCAGATCCTTGCGCTGTGCTTTCCCAGGCTGCGTCTCTGCCTTCTGGCCCCAAACAGGCGGGTTGGGCTAAGCGCTTGATAAGAGATATTGCAATGGTATCGGCAGCCTCCGTGCATGACAAAGCCGCGGCGATCACAAAGCAGCTTTATCTCAGCAGGTTTCCAGCTCTGTTCCCCAGTCTCAAAGGCTGGGCATTGTGAGTGAGGGCGCTTTGCATCTTCAAAGAGTAGGAGCACTTTCAGGCTCAGCCCGGGGTACCCTGGGGACCCCAGCAATGCTGCTCCGGGGGAGCCTGGAGCCCAGGTCTGGGCTGTGGAGCAGAGTCCACGTGTGCCCCAGGCAGCCGGGCACACACCACGGGATGCACTTGGGAAATGCTCTGTGCATCACCGGCCACCTCTAGCAACCCCTACTTGGTTTAGTCAGAGAATCAGCACGCCAGAAACAGATGCAGATGGCAAAGTATTCCAATGCTTTTGACTAACTATTGGCCTTTAAACACTAGTTAATATTTAACTGAGAATTCAGCTCTCAAGCATGCCAGCGAGAGTGAGGAATGAATATTTAAGACAATGTTAATTGCGCTAGAGGTGGGGAGCTGAGGCAGGGAGAGGGGACCAGCAGGTGCAAGGGGGGCTCAGGGTGAGGACTGAGGACTTTCTGGAAGGATTTGTCTCCAGCAGATCGATGCTGCTGTGGCTAAACACCAAGGATGTCCTGGGACAGGTAGGAAAGAGCTGTCACAGGAAAGTACTTACCACCTTCTGGTGCTCACGCTGCAAACAGTGTGCTGGAAGGTTGGCGAGTACCAAGAGAATCACAAAAATTATTTGAAGGCAGAAATAAGCGCTCTGGAGTGAGGCTTGCGGAGCTCAATCAATTTTGTGCAACCCTGAAAAATGAGCATTTGGTTATACATCTGTAAGTCACAACAGGAGGAAGGAACAGAACAAATACTGAATTCGAAAAGTTATAACAAGACTCAAAACCAGGAAAGGGAATCAGGGCACATTTAATAGGAAATCAGGCATTTATCTTTAAGGGACAGGGTTAGAAACCACTGTAACAAACCAGGAAAAGAGAGACAGATGCTCAGTCGAAGGAGAGATGCTTTTCTAGCTCTTCCTGGGGTCAGCTTAGGCATTTCTGGGCAAAATGTGATGCCTGTGAAATACAGACCTTCCATCCTGACCAAGCCCAACCAACTCCCGCAGTTGTAAGCAATACAAGCTCCTAGACCCAGGGAGAATATGAGGGAAACAACGTCGAGGAGCAGCATGGGTGGTCCCTGCAAGAAGCAGCTGAGGATGAAGTAAATGAGCATGAGGGTGTAACCCCAGTGGGCACATGTCCCTTCGGAGGGCCAGGATGTTCACTTGGTGCCAGGCTCTTCCCTGCCACGCTCCTGGAAGTGCCACCCCTTCAACTCTCCGGACACATGCGTGGCCCTCGCTTGCCCTGGGACACAGCACTGGGCTGCTCCCTGCCCCCTTTATGAGCGCTGTAAAGCAGAGGGGGATGCACCTCTGCCCGTTAGCTAACGTGAATTAAATCCCTTTTATCTTCACACTCATTTTCTAAGGATTATAATCCCTTTTTGTGTGCACCCACTTTAACTGTTCCCAAACTGAGCTGTAATTGCTGATAGTAAGTTAATACATATTTACAGCCATGTAGAGTTATAGAAGGTCTCCTGCAGTTTTATTTGAGGCATTTTCTTTAACCTGCTATAAAATCATTAACAAGTTGTTCAGTGTTAATTGCCTCCAATGCCAATCGTATCCTCTTGCCTCTGGACAAGGCAGGGCAGGCAGATGGCTTCCCCTGCCTGGTCTGGGACAGCCACTTTCTCCCCGCTCGCACCCTGGCTTTACTGCAAGGCAGACGTGACCGTCACCTTTCTTTTCTACTCTGTTCCTCCAGTTTTGACAAATTCCTCTCTATGGCCCACTTTCCAAGCCATTTGCAAGAAAAGCCTTGCGAAGGCTTACGCGCCCTATGTCCATGCGTGCCATGAGGATGGGGGAGTGGGACCTGGAGAGAGCGGGGACCCGGCAGCGCTCAGCCTCGGCCCCTGCCTGCAGCTCTGCCGAGCACCGTGGCAGCAGTCCCCCTCCCGTGCCAGATTTTCTGCTGCTTGCATTTGTGCTTTTGTACTTGCCAAGAGCCCCAAACCACTCAGCAAACAGCGTGTGTGGTGAGAGATCACCACGTGTAATCTCCGGGCGAATCTCCCCATTATACAGTGGGCTAATTAACTCGCGGCAGTGGTGCGGGGTCATGATGAGCTATCGGCTCCAGGAATGTCCTCCCCAAAGGGAAGTAAATATCACAGCGAGAGCGGGGAGCCCCTTTCTATGGCAGTGAATCCTGATAAAGAGCTTCACTCCATTCTCCTGCTGCTGGCTCCAGCTTAGCGTTTTTAAAGCTAATTCTCCCCTGTGCTAATCTGGAGGATCCATTCAACCCGAAGCTCAACATCTGAGTCTATTTGCAAAGTGTGCAGCTGTGTCAATTTGCAAAGACAAAGGAAAGCTCCTCTGTCAACAGGTCGGGGAGCTCAGGTAGCACGAGCGAATTGGGGGCAAGAAGTCAAAGCGGTTTCACAAACCATCAGACCATGCTTAAATCCCATCCAGCCCGAGAGGCTGGGGCAGTGCAAGGGATAAAGGGAGCACACAGGAGTGGGCTGAATGGCCAAGGCTGTGAGTCCACCAATTAGTGCTATTAAAGAAAGATAATTAGATCTGCTCCATGGAAACCCCAGAGGAGGCAGAATGCAATTTCCATTTGGGCTTATTTTAATAAGAGTTAAAAATGCCAGAAGATGCCAAAATTGCATTGTTGGCAATATTAGCAGGGTCCTCGGTGTGGGGTAGAGCAGCTACAGGGCAGCAGGAAGGGACCATGGCCCTCGGAGATGCAGGCAACTGTCTGCTGGATATTTGTGCCTAAGGGATGGAAGTTGAAAATTTTGCAAGTGAACACTTCCAGATAAAGAAATCCAACCTCCTTTAGAGCCTCTGCTTCTCCAGCAACTTTTATTTTCAGGAATTACTCTGCGCAGGGGCATACGCCATGAAGATGCTTAATGGTGATAAGCTCTGAGCTGAGAGCAGGGCTGGGAGCAGCCCTTCCCCAGGCACCAAGTTTGGAAAGGTGAGGAAGGCAGGAGGCATCCTGGTGTCCTCTGGCAGAGCATGGAGAAAAGAAGTCTTGGGGAGGAAATGGGACTGCTCACGTAGACCGTTCATCTCAGTGCCATTGGGTCAGGGAAATGCTTATCCCTGTTTCACACAGGAGGAAACAGTGTCTCGGGGAAGTCAAGTCTAAGAGTTCTGAAGTCAGCTTGTGGTTTAGGATGCCACAGCCCAGCCTGGTCACCCCTTAGCCATCGGCAGTTGAGGACCGTGGCACTGCAGAGCCCCTTGGACTGGTGGCAGGGACCAGCCAGTGTTTGAATGGAGCATGGGAATATCTGCACAGGCATTTGCAACCTACAGAAGATTAATGAGAAAAGAGAGTAAGGAGTCATCGCGCAGCTGGTGCGTGAGAAGGTCCCAACTCTCATCACTTCTAACCATCTAAACTAATTTCCTGTGATTCAGGGATCTACAAAATAAGCTGTGTTTGGGAAAATCCATTTTGCCACTGAAAACTTCCCCATAAGCAAATCTTCCACTGGAAATAAGGGCAATCTTTGATTATGTAAGACAAAAAAACCCAGGACTCTGGCTCAGAAGGATTTTGTTGAAACTGTCCTGCAGGTAGACACCACATACGGGAAAGAGGAATTTCAAAGAGAAACAGCTGGAAGGTGGAAAACAGCTGAGCGTGGCTTATGTTGGTATCCGTCACGTGCTGTTCTCACCCCCAGCAGCCGTCCTTCCCTGGGCCTGCAGAGCAGGGAGTAAGGGTTTAACTTCAACAAGCCCCATTTGGAAGAAATTTAGGTATTGTCCATTGGGTAAATGTTCTAGAATGTGCAATAATAAACACCATTAAATAGCTTTAATGGGTGCACTTAATCAAAATATACATCACATATATTCTAGGTGTATCTCTAGTGAGAACGAAAACCAGGTAAAATCTCCTGTTTGTGTTATTTCGTGATATGAGGCCCAAAATAATATACCGCCCAGCTACTTCTTCCTTTTAACACAAATTCTCAGGGCACATATATACAGATGTATAATATTTGACCAGATGCTACATTTTTCTCTTACAGTTAAGTATATTTATTTTGATAATGTCTGGCAATATAACTCCTATAACATTAATAAACACAGTCATCCCTTTCAAATATATTTTATACCTACTGTACCTTTTTATTTTGAGAAAATAAATTACACGGGTAAACCTTATTAATCATTTAAACAGCCCCTTAAAACAGTGGTGAAAAGGCTTTCCAACTCAAACACCTTTCAGGACACAGTGACATCATGTCTGTCGGGACATTGTTACGCAGCGAAGATGGTGAGACATTCCCCCCCCCCCTCCAAGTTGCTGTAATAAAGTTTGCCATTGCAGTCATTAAATTAATGTTTTCTCCTCTTACCTTCTTCCTTACTCTTGAGCTACCTATCATCTGGAAGAAAGAGAAAACATACTGCAGTGAAAAATTTGGGGGTCTAATCATGAAGTCTGCCACAAAGCAAAATACCCATTGGTTTCAAAAAGAGTTATCTATCAGTCTGTTTCATATTAACTCCTGGAGTACTTGGCTTCTCCTGGGCAGGCAGAACAAGCATGGAGAGAGAGAGAGGAAGAAGAGACTCTGATTTCTGCCTGGAAATATAGACAAAGTAAGCAAATGCTGTTGTTTCATGGAACTGAACATCCCGGGAGGAACCGGTTCTCACTGGAAGTCTTCACTTGTCCATCTCCTGACCTACAAGGAGATGCTGGCCCACCTGACAGGTTCAGCAGAGGCTTTGCCTGCTGAACAAGTGCAAAGCTCTGTTTGATGAGCTGAAAGCCAGAGCAGAAGATGTAGGTGCTGAATGTTTCTCAGACAGAGACTGCAGATGCCTGGTTAGTAGCAGCTTCTGAGTGAGCAGAAAGCCATGCTAAATCTGATATTTGGAGTATCTTCCTCTTATTCCAGGAGCTGAGCTTTGTGCAGCTTTGAACAGCCCCTGCCGGGTGCTGCACACCCCATCCCAGCAGCACCACACCAGCACGCCCCAGCTCTCGCCGCAGGCTTGGTGTCTGCCCTTTGGTGGTCTGCGAAACCAAAACCCCAGACGTGTGGTCGGCGCCTGTGACTCAGACCTGCTGTGTGCTGCCTCCCGCATCCTGTCCCAGAGGAAGAGAGGCACACGTGCAAACGAGTCTGTGGGGTTTGGCTGCTTCAAGAAACCCCTCTCCTGGCAGATGGTCCCTGCCAGGGAGGGCAGAGCTGCAGAGTGTGTTGTGTCCTGCAAGCGGGACTGCAATGAGGAGAGGTCCTTGCAGAGTAGTTTTGGCATCTGCCTCAAAGCTCAAGGCTAGGAGAGCCTCCTGCATGCACAGGCAAAAATTCCGCTGAATTCAAACCTGGCAGTCCATGGCAGACAGCTCCGCGCAGTGCAGGGGTGTGCGTGCTGCAGGCTGGTCCCAGCAGGGACCAGAGCAGAGCTGAACTTATCTGACCCCCCCAGCTTCCCGACTGCCCTTCCAATTAGCACACATAAAAAAGCCTGAGACAAGCTCCGGTCCAGCCCAGCTGCAGGCCCTGTAACAGGTTTCCTTCTCAAAAGATACCCCAGCCAACTTTAAGCCAATTACCAGGGAGACAAACACACCTGCCTGATGCTCATTAGAAACCATCTCAGAGGCCCTGTGCCCTGGCTGCAGAGCCAGGGACACGGCGAAGGGCTGCGTCCCTGCCCCTGTGCCAGCCGCACTGGTGGGTGAGCCAGCGGTCTGCCCCTGGGGACCGTGGCACCTCCTCCTGCACGGCAACCGGCATTCCTGGCTGTCTTCCTGCTCACCCAAAAACTAGACAGAGCACATACCCATCACTAACTGAACAATTAAGCTATTAAGTATCTCAGTTGATAAATTCAGATTTTGCCCTAATACATTTCTAATGACCTTGTCTAATAAATTCAAAGCGATCTGGGAAGAATGCTTGTTGCTGTATTTTAAAGGCAAAAGTGATTTATGTTTGCTGAGAGGGCAAAGACAGCTGCATGTGATTTATTACTATCAGTCACTGTATCTTTCATCTCTTTAATTATTTTCTCTACAGGCAGCTTCAAAAGTGCTCTTGAAGGCTGAATGGTGGGCGTTTTTCAAGTTCAGATGCTAACTGCTTAGGTTTGAACTGTTGGTTTTGCCTTCCTATCTGTGGCTTCAAATATCAATCGTGGAAGCTGCAATTTAGTTTGCTTAGGTTGGACTTAATGCAACAAATGGTTTTGCATGCTTGGTACCCTACCATAGCCAAATGTCTGAAACCACTACGGTTTTTGTCCACTGGTGATATTTTCCAGTGGGAATGCCAGCAGCAACTACCAGCCTCCATAGAGCTGACTGGGTTTGTAACAAGATTTAAATTTTGTTGTCAGACTATCGGCAGCAGGTTTGGGAGCAAGTCTGCAGGCTGCTTTGGCTTTATCGAGTGAAAAGACCAACTTTTCCATCCTTCCCAGAGAGGGAAGCTCACCTGGCATTGACCATGCAGCCAAAGGGGAAGATGAACTCACTGTTGGAGAGCTTGAGGCCAGAGCAGGAGAAGCACAAATACATGAGGAAATCAATCAGTTTTCCAGAGGAAGAAAGGCAGGAATCACCGTTTGAAAGCCCTGCTTCTGCCCAGGGACGTGGGGGGATTTCCAGAGGAGCCACGTGGAGTTTGGCTCTCTCATCCCAGGAACACAGGGGAGCGGAGTTTGTCTGTCACTCACATCCTTTGGAAAGCCCAGCCTAAAGCAACAGGGGATCCTAGTATTTATATCCTTGCTCTCTTACACACCCCAGGACTTCCTAAGATTTGAGAAAACCGGATTTAATCTTTGCCCAGCTTCCAGTCCCTAGCCAGGGCTCAAACTGTGGGAATTTTTTTCACCAAGACTGTCTTCCAGCTATTTCCAGGTAGTCTTCAAAACGGGCCTGGCTGGGATTCAGACAGGAAAAACCATTTCTGCAAGATTTCCTGTCTGGCTTTACAAGCCCAAGAGGTCTGGAGAATACCGAGGAATCATCTAAAACCTTGATAAGTGCCTGCCTGACTCACGGGTGGGCTGGACACTGGGGATGTAGGTCGACACACAGCTCACTGCTTGCAGAGGACCCAAAACTGCCTGTCCCGAGATGGCCTCAGCTCCCATCAGAGGCTCACAGGGGAAGGAGCAGCTCCAGCCCAGCCGGGGCTGCGTGGCCTGGAAAAGGGTTTGTTTTCCAGAGCTCCCTGCGGGCAGTGTCGCAAGGGCAGGCTTCCACATGCAGTCTTATGTGACACGGTCCTGGCCCCTGGCGTCTCGCTTGGTTCAAGTGCTCTATGCTAAACAAAACTCCCCTTACGGAACAAGGAGCTTCCAACGGATTTCTTCTTCCCCAGTTCCCTCCAGTCCCCACTCCGCTCAAGCATGCATCTTCTCAAATAACATGTCCCCTTTGGAGTCTCTACAGTCAGAGGAAAGTCTTAGCAGCATTTTTTGGGGTCAGTTTTTCATGACTGAGACCTAGTCATGCAAACAAAGATTTATTTTTTTCTGACCAAAACAACGTTAAGGAGAAAATTCTTTCCCACGACTAAAGCTGGGCAGGAATTTTTCAACAGAACACCAAAGCAGAAAGTTTCAGGGAAAGGGTCAATTTGGCACAATTTTATATGTAATTTTTCTTTTCATTTTGAAAATGGGAAAATGCACACTTCTGGTATTTAATGATTGTCATGCAAATCAATATCATGGTCTTTACCAAGACAAGGCTCCTTGCCAATTCTCACTTCTAGCTAGAACCAGTGCTAGCACCAGCTGAGATTGTATTGGACAGCACTGTCTGGCTTATTGTGCTAGTTTTCATTATGGATGAGGCTAGGTGCCTAAATATCACGATTATTCAAAGCCAGTAGAAGTTCAGCTGTCCTGTACCAAATGTCTCAAAGCTCTGGGGATATTTAAAAAAGATTGAATATCATCATGCAGCCAGGGTCCAAGATGCAGCAACACCAGGACCTTGGTTTTATCTTTAATTTGAAAGACATCTCTTCAGATGAGCATGTTAAGGTCTATGTTGAACAGCCTGGCTTCTGTCCTTGCAGGTCACCCACCTAAAGTGGTGGGAATGCAGACTAAGGGACCCTTTCTTCTGAGCTGCAGTAAAGGGTGAAGACCCACACCAGGCAATGAGGGGCAACACCTTGCCGCAGGGTCGCAGACCACTGCTGCGTTAATTCCTGTTATTTCAGGGGATACTAAAAGCAATAATGGGATATTGCAAGAAGTTACCACCACCAAAGCTTTGAACAATTCAGCAGTTAAGCTTAGAAGAGCACAGGCTATTGCTCTTACCTTTATCTGCAATGAGGTTATGGCCAGAGAGGCTCAGGGAGGGAGCCAGAGCTGCTGCGCTGCAGGAAACGGTAACCCTTCCGAAAGCGGTCCCAAAGCCCAGCTATCCATCTGACTGTCCAAACAAAACGCAGCAACAATGGAAATGCAATTCATTAAACTAAAATAGACATGATTTTATCCTTGTTGGCCTAACCTTGGTTCCTTGTACCTTGAAACATTCCATTTGTGGGCCTGGACATTAACAGATGAGTTATTAACTAGCCGTGGCTAATTATAGATAGCTGCATCACCTTCTTAAAAGGGAGGCATTGTCAAGGCCAGCTAGGGCCAAAGTTGAGGTCTTGTGAAGTTAATCTTATTGTAAAAATCACTCAATAGAAATTTTTTTTTTTCCCTTCAGCTTCCACCAAAAATCAATTTTATGGGAATTTGAACACTTTCCTAAAGTGTTTGCAAAACAACCATTAAAGTAGAGCAGAGATAAAACAGGTTAGTCCTTCTCCGTTGTCTGAGCTGGCACCGAACACCATGTATTGGTGAGAAGGAAATCATTAAGGCTTTAAATTTTCTCTCATTTAGATGATATACAATATTGTTAATGAACACAGTCACGGGCATTTACCTTCCCAAGCTGTATGATTTTTTACTTAGTACTGCACTTTTAATCTTCCCACAGACTTAAAGAATTGTTATCCCTGAAAGGAAGTGAGACCTCCCGCACTGACGAAGATTTAGTTTGCTAATGCGTGTTGATGAGGCAGGAACGCAGCGTGGAGGAATTAAAGGAATAATAAACTAAACATTTCTACCCACAGAAAGAGGAGCCTACCCTCACTAAGCATCCCTGGCTGGTTCATGGGTGGGTGTCCTGCCTCAGGGTCACACCAGAGCCTGCGGTCGTTCTAAAAATGCTCAGCGGCGAGGGCAGAGCAGGGTTCGAATGGCAGAGATGAAGGGCGGGGGCTAAGCTCTGGGGTGGTGGAAGCCAGCATTGGTGCCTGGAGCCTGAGCTGATTTAGCCGTGAGAGTCCAGACCTCTCCAGAAAATCCGCAAATGAAGACATGTGTGACATTAGCTAAGGCTTCCTAATTAGAAGGAGAAAACAAATCTGCTCCACCCCAGGCAGCTGCAGATCCAGCCAGCATGTTACTTATTAGCTCAAATTATTATTATTATAAAAAACACTTGACTTTCTTGTTCAAAAAGTAAAAAGGGATTAGTGGGGTCTCCCAGACTGCTCTCCTTAGACTAACCTCCAACATCTCAGACAAAGGCTCAACCAGAACAGAGGCTTTCTCAGTCCAAGCACAAAACAGCTCCCAAATGCTGCAATAGAAAGTCAAAGGCAATACTTGACACAGCACTCAACTCTGTTTGCTGACTTTTCCTAGTGCATACAATGAAATTCAGCCCAAATATGTCACTGCTGCCAATTACCCAGGGCAACAGCCAAACCCTGAAGATGATAAATCAATGGAGGCATAGGGCAAAGCTGCTTTCCCCAAGCCTGAATTAGGTGGAAGCCAATAAAGGCAAGGAGCCCACCAGGAAGGATTAGGGGCTGCAGAACAAACCGTGCCGGCAGGTTCTGAGTGAGCCGGTCCCCTCCACCCACCACCCCTCCTGGCTTAGGCTTTACCCAGGTCTGCACAAACCTGTCCCCAGGGAGGCTGCACCCCAGCCTGCTCCCACCAGGAGACCGGGGAGAAAGGGGACAGCCCATCAACCAGACAGGGATGCCAGGAAACCCCCATGGGAAGCCTGAGCTTCAGCAGTGAGGGGACGGGGCTAGCTGGGATATCAAAGCCCACTTTCCCCAGGGAGGGGAGAGGGCAGCTGGGGCTGGTGTTGGCAATTTGATTAAAAATTATTTGATTGGCAAATCCAGGCTGCCTAGGACTTGGTAGGTAATGAGCCACAGCTTTGGTGTGAAGAGCTCCCTTTAACCTTAAAGCATTTTCCTGTTAAGCAAATTGCACCACACGCATTCCCGTCTCTGCCAGCTCTGCTCACAGGCTGAAGCTTTTCCCAGTTTTGCAGGGTGCAGTGCTGGAATAAATGAAATTCAGCAATTTGAATGGAAATGCTCAATTTGTCTGAACAGTAGCTGGAGATTTTAACTACCCAGGCCCACCACATGTGGCTGGGTGCTTTGCAAATGCAGTCTTGGGGGCAGCAACCCCTCTCTGGATACAGACTAAGTTTGGAAAATGGCTGAGCCTTTGCCATGGTGGTTTCATCACTGGTTCTTCAGTCCTTACGGGCAAAAGCTGTGTCTCCTCAAGAACCCACAAAGGACCGCGGTAGTTTGCTTCGAAAGGATTTTGAGAAGTATGATCTTCTGCCACTCCCTTCCTGGGCTTCATGGCAGTGTGTGGTGTGTAATGGTCCAGAGAAAATCAATTGGACATTGCATTTGAGAGATAAGGATTGGGATTTTATTCCGAATAACCTGGTGACCCCAATCAATCTCTGTCCCCAAACCTTCTGAAAGTTTGATACTCCAGTCTGCAATTAAGCCCCCACAACTAAGAACTGCAGCAGATGTTCCAGTCAAAACACCTTATTAACTATTTATTTTTGATGCATATCAGGAGATACCAGCCAGTGCATTGAAAGGCAGACAATAGGTTTTGCCTGACTGGTATACAGTCCTGTTAAGATTTAGAGTTATTTTTCACCTACTTTTTAAGTTTTCATGTTTTTTTTACACTGATTAAACTAAAATAAACTGTGAAATTCCCCAAACTTTCCTCATGATAGTGACTCCGAGAAAAGAACTGAAGCCAAAGTGTCACAGTGTAGAGAAGAGAGCTTGAAATGTGAAGAGGGTAGAAGACTACTCTGTCTCACTTTCCTGACAGGCAGCAGGGCTGGGACGACGCTGGGCGCAGACGGGCGCTGCCCTGGGTGAAGGGACACACACAGAGCTTCTGTTCGCCACCTGAAGGTCTCTCCAGTCCCATTTCAATCAAGCAAGAAGTGGTACCTGGTAGGAACGGCTGCTGCTCAGGGCCAAGCAGATGCTGGAGGCAAAGACAAGTCCAGAGAACAAGTATTGAACACAATGGTTAATTCCTCAGATAAATAGATTTCTGTTGAGCAAAACTTTAGCCTGTTTCCTATTCTGGGATGCCTCTGGGGCAGATGTTCCTGCTGGTAGGTGCTGCTGCTGCTGCAGGTAGTGCATGCCCTCCTTGTGTGCTTTAGGGCATGGTTAGCAAGGGGCAAGAGAGGAGTCAATCCAGTGCTCGTCGGGCAGTGAGAGGGCACCCAAGGAAGATGCTCTCCAGGGCATGCACAGAAAAACTTTTTCCCACAGCTGCTGCCTTCAGGGGCACTCCTCAGTGCAGCAAGCTCCCATGCACGTAGGGTCATCCCACCCCACGGGCTGGGGTTTCGGCTTTGCACCATGCAGCAGTGGGATGAGAACCCTCGAAAGCCTTTCCCCGTTCGCCGGGCAGCCCAGCCCAGATCCCCCCATGCCTCCTGCATGTGCAGCAGCCATTCGAGTGGGCATGCCGCGTCCGGTCCTGGAGCACCAGGGTAGTTTTGCCCGATGGATATTAACATCAGTGAGTAATGCCCATTTACGCCCCGAGCACAGCTGGCTCTGCCCAGGCCAAACACCCTCAGGCTGCCCCTGTCCAGGGCAGGGGGAAAAAGGGACCTTTGGTGGGAAGGTGCTTTTCATCACGCGGAGAGCTGTGTCCGGTTGCATTGTCGGAAGCAGCAGGTAGCAGTGAAAGGCAGGGTCATTCCCCTGACCAGCCCCAGCCCCTATTGTGCCGCCTTTCAGTGCGAGCAAAAGGTCAGCCCGCAGCCCCGGCTCCCAGCCTTTGCTTTTTTGTTACAATTGTCACAAGGTAAATTAATCAGATTTATGGCATTAAGCCTTGCCGTATCTTGAGCCTTTCAGTCCTTTCTGCCCCCAAAACTTTCCTCGTATGAACAGGCTCTTTGTCCTTGCCCATACAACCTTCATTTGGTGATGGGGGAGCGGTGGAGGAACAAAGGCTGGAGGAGAGAGCTGCTGCCCGACAGGTACCCCCTGGCAGCAGCGCTCACCGCCCGAAACAGCAGCACGTGCATCGCTTCAAGTATTTCTGCTGGCTAATCAGCTGGGGAAGATCCTGTTTTCAGAGCTGCGGTGTCACTCGCACATCTTTTGGGAAGGGTAGCTGCCCCTCCAGTAAATAAAAGGCGAGAGCGATTCCGCGGCAGAGCCAAGCTGCCACCACCATGAGCACAATTTATGTCCCTCTAACGTACCTATAGCATATGGGACCACTTACACAGTTGTTTGCCTTGGTCAATGGGTCTGCCGGGCCACTGGGGAGCTGGCTTTTATTTCACTTTCTGATGGGGGTTTGGAAGTGACTGGCCCTGCAGCCAGCACGGGGCTCCCAGCCCCGCTCCCAGCGTGAGCCGGGCGGGGGTGACAGGTATCTTAATCCCGCCACACAGGAGAGCTCCAGCGTCCCACTGGCAGGAATTTGTCTGCAAATTTTCCCCCATTGAAAGGAGCGAGGGAGCCGATATGATCGCTTGATTAAGGGGCAGGCGAGGCAGAGATAGAGGCACTGCTATAGACCTTGCTCCGAGGAATTCCCCTCCCTTTGGGAGACTGCGACCCATTTCTCCCCACTACTTCTGACTCGTAGGATCACATCTAGGACTGCTAGCTTTGTCAGCGAGTCTCATTTCTGCAGAGCATGCAGCTTAAAAAACTCTATACTTAATCTATCCATATGGAAAAGCAATCTTTAAAGAAACAGCAATGAAACTAAGAGTGAGTAATAAATGCGATTGCAGCGAAACTAGCAGCCAGAGTGGGAAACGGTGGGAAACAGTATCAGCGACCTTATCTTCTGCAGGTGCATTTGATTTTGATTTGATTATCCTCAGGGCAACTCATAACCATGAAACATAAAATACATTAATGCATTTGTTTTGAGCAATGGCATGCAGATAAGCGAAAGATTATACACCGCATTTGGATACTGTGTTTGTATTGACTTTTAAGCTTTAAGTTTTTTAACTTTTACACAAAAAAATGGAAAGCAAGATGACGGTACATAGTGTGTACACTCAAGTGACCTCTCCATAATCAGAAAACATGTAGGGTATATTTAAATTTAAATAAGAGAACCAGACTGACATCTAAATTCTTGTCCTCCATCACTCTCTGGAAAAAGACCTCTTCCCAGAGTCGGCTGGCAGGCTGAGCGCCTTTTTTCTCCAAAAATAAACAGCGTAGGTGAGTTTGCAGACAATCTTTCGGCCTGGTGCTGATACATAACCCAAAGATGCCTATAACTTTTAGGGCATGAGTGGTGACAAGTGAGACCGCATGGCGAGCCGAGGATCCCCCGTGACAGAGAGGAGATGTGTGAATAAAGCCAGCAGCATCGCTTCCGTCCCCAGCATGGGGGCTGTCCCCACACACCTCCCGGCCACGCTCCTCTGCCCACAAAACCAGCCCGGTGACACATTAAAACTGGGAGGACTTAAAATATCTGGGTTGGATCTTCCCAAAAGTCGGAGAGGGAGGCTGAGCCTGGCATGAGACCATACCTCTGCTGAGTGTCTTGGGTGGTGGCAGCAGTTCCTCCCCAGACGAGATGCAGCTGAGAGAAATTAATGGATTTTTAATGGAAAATATGGTCCAGCTTTGAACAGGAGACTGATTTTTTTTTTTTTCGCTCCCTGCATCCCACTGGGAAAGCTGCCCAGACTCTCCACCTCTGTTTGCCCATCCAGCACACAAGCTCTACCTGCTTCACAGGGTTGAGGTGTTTGCAACAGGTTTTGTGCATTTTCAGATGAAAAAGCCTTAATCAGTATAACATATTTCCTAAAAGAAGAAGAAAATAAATGTGATTCATGCTTTCAGGCACATGTCTGCTTAAATGTTTTGCCAGCGTACATCAGCTACAATCATCATGACGATTTCCTCAAGATTAAAAAAAAGAAGAAGAGGGAAGAACAGGCACTCCCGACAGTGCCTGAATTAAAGAAATGGTGTCATTTTTTTGGCTTAGTCATTATTTTCGTTTCCCTCTCTCTCCCCTAGAAATTATTAAATCATTAAAATCATTAAAAAAATACCAAAGCAGATGTCTGGCCTGTTTGATCTCAAGCCTGAATATGGAAGAAAAAGGAGTCAAGACTCTGATTATGGAAAAAAAAAAAGTAGAAGAGAGAAGAAACATTGTAACAGGAAAGTCACGAAGGAGAAGATTTGGCTTTGATCTCCGCACTGCACTGGCTTTGCTGGGCCGGGGGGCTCTGAGCAAAGCCAGGCTGTCGTGCGACTGCTTCTCGGGATCACAGGGGCAACGCTTTGCACCATCTGCTCAAAGGCAAACAAGTCACTCTGAGCGAGCTTTCCATCCTTCGGGTACGAGAAAGCAAGCAAAATATGGATTTGACGTGTGTAGAATGAAGGTAGACCTCAAACCATGGATGCTATTTTGACTTTGACACAACTGGCCTCCTTCAGCTGAAGGAGACTGATTAACAGGCTGCCAGCCTTGGCTGGCTCATTCATTTTCATTTCTAATTTGTATACTCTCCTGTTTTCCCTGCTGCAGGGAATCCAGAGCTTAGGACACAGCCAGTAGAAATCAGAGCAACAGCAGCAGAGAGCATTAGCAGGCATGCAAAGCTAACCCGCTCACACGGCTCTCGGTAATTTTCAACAGTAAAAAGTACACTGGGAATGACAAGGGGTCATTTCTCCCATACTCGCTGCTAGCACAGTCACTAGACATGTTGGAGAGAGGTTGAGATTTCGGCTGTTTCCATTTTCACCAGATCTCCATTGGTCCTTTGCCTTTGTGGACTTGCCATTTAAATCAGTCTCCAAAGGCTGTTTGCTTTCTAGCTCGAAGGAAAATGATAAAATCCTAAAGATGGCCACGGAGCTGGACTTAGTACTCAAATCCCTCCAGAATTTGGCAGTTCTGATAAAAATATGAAGTGGTACCATGGTGTGTATGGGATAGCAAGTTCCCTCTGCAGCTCCAAACTCAAAGCACCACCAACGCACTCCAGCCCCTTCCTTAGTGAGACAGGCTCACCCTGGCCAGAGAGACAGGACAGGAACTGTCCCCTGGACCTGTTTTTATTTGTCTGAGAAGCAGTGATAATCAGAGGAGACTGTAGAGAAAGTGGCCCAAACTTACTTATGACACCTACTCCTTCCTGCATTATGGGTTTTACCTGCTGCTTGCAGACATCTCCCAAGCAGGTCAGGCCCACAGCTCCCTCTCTGAGAGCCCAGCTCAGATGATTCAGAAGGAGAAAGAGGCCCCACAAAAATGCGGACATGGGGAAATCTGCCCCGCGCAGATCCCACCAGAATTACTGGCAGCGACTGACTCAAGCTGTGAGGCACGTAGCTTCATGTGTCTTCAAGGCATCTTTTAAGATTCAGCGGTTTAAAGTCTACATGGCTGAAAACAGTGGATTTTTTCTTTTTGTCAGTGCAGCTCTGGGGGACAGAAGAGGATGCTGTGACATCTTGGGCACCAGCACCCAACTGAACTTGTTTCTGACAGCAAAACCTCTGTGGGTGGTGACTGTAGGAAGAGCTACAGGTGTCTGCATCCATGCAGGACTCCCAGGGAGAAATTCTTTTCCAGCTCTTGTGTTAAGCCAGTTTCCAGGAGAGGATACTACGGGAGAGTAACCCTCCAGTGGGATCCAAGTTACCCAAACTGCTCTGCCCTTCGGGTGCTGGATGCAAACATCTCTGCGCTAACTGTCCCACCAGCTGCGGGTGCCTCTGCATGCTGGAAAATTTGCCCTTAGGAGTGTGAATGGGAGTAGATCCGGCCTGAAAATCTGCCGCTTGGAGTATACCAGGCTTCCCATTTTCCAACTGGAAAAGCATTTTACTTAAGCCCTGCTGATGAAAATTAATTGAAGACACATGCTCACAAGACCCAGAGGACATCTGTGTAAGCATTCAGTGAGAAGATCAAGACTAACTCACACCAAGAAGTCATGTGCTTAACCAGCATCACCTGTACTGCTGACTACAGACGTGGAGGAGGCAGCCTCGGGGTGCCAGGACACCCAGCTTTCATCTTACCCGTGCGGGGAACAGCCCTGACAGTCCCTGGGTGTGTTTTGAGCCGTCCGCTCCGCCAACACACAGCCACCCCAGAGCAGACAGCGGCACATGCTGAGCAGCAGAAGCAGCCACCGAGTGGAGAGGGAGCCCACACCTACTGGGACAGGCAATGGGGTGAGTGGAATTCGAAAGCAGGCAGCTAGTACGAAAGATGAGCAAAGCACACAATAACTACCGCTACGCAGAGCTGCATCAGCTGGGAGACGTCTCCAGGCTTGATGTGGGCTGTGGCGAGGCTTTCAGAAGGATGACACACGGCAGCCAGCTCCCTTTCCTCTGGCTGCGCGTCGCAGCCACGTACCTTGGAGAAGGTGACTGTTGCTGGGAGTGTCCCACAGCCCGGCGTCGGTCGGGGCAGTGCAGATACGCCTTGCGAGGTGGCAGCCATGTCAGGGGCCCCTCCAGAAGGTCAGAGCAGGGATGGATGGGAAATAGTCATGTTTTGGCTTGGAAAGTCTTCCTTTTGGGTGGATCTAGCACAAAGATATGTGTGTGGGGGGGTTTCCCACTTTCCAAAACAAGGCAGCAAACAAAACAAAACTAAAGTAAGAAAACCTCAGTTAAATCTGGTCAAATGGAACATCTATCTCAATCCAAGAGAAAAGATTTTGTTTCCTTTTCATGTGTTTCACTTATGGTGGTTTTTTTAAAAAATAGGAAGCTCATTCATTCATTCAAAAATAGTAAATTTGACATTTCACAGTGGCACAGCAGCTCAACACAATACATGGAACTTTCTCAAGTCAAAGTATGTTTGTTATATTCTTTTTTTACATTTATTTTCTATCTTTTTGGAACTTTCTCAAGTCAAAGTATGTTTGTTATATTCTTTTTTTACATTTATTTTCTATCTTTTTTCCTCCCAAATTATGCACTGAATGTGATCCCAGTTCATAAATGGCTTCAGCTGCTGTGAGCTTGGCCATGCTGCCTTTTCACTGAATCATTACTGCTGCCACTGAGAAAAGGTATCTTCTAGTATTTCACAAGCATTTCTGACACTGTCTGGGAAGTTTGCCCACTGTCATGCCCAAGGTGAGACCAAATTTTTCAGATGTGAAGGTCCCAAATTAGGCTTTTGGGTAGAGTTTTGGGCAGCTGAGAACATACTACAGCCGGGGCTGCGAGGGCGGACGAGCCAGCACCGATGTGCTGCTGCAGCCTCGGTCCTGCTGGTGGGTGCTTCCTGCAAGGGGACAGAGGGTAGAAAATACAGAGTTTGCCTCATCAAGGCTCACCAGAGGTCATCTGGAGGCATCCATGAGCAGTCTGAGGGACCTGTCTACTTTGAGCTAGTTTGCACATGGAAATTAAAACAAGTTAAGTCCAAGTGTCAATTTAAAGCGCGATTGATCAAAGAACAGAAACGCAAGGTGGCATTACTCCTGGCTAAGAATTTACCCTACTGCCAAGTGTCCTCCCCAGCACTGTGATCTTGCCGTGGTTGTCACCAGCCAAGAGCCAGAGCGTGGAGGGGATCTTCCACCGACGGCGAGTTGAGCACACACTGGTGCTACGAGCACAAGCAGGTCTGAAGATGGAGCAGGCTGGGAGGGAGCGCTGGGCAGATCACCCAGCCCTCCTCGCCTCTCAGGTGGCTGGAGCAGCGATACCTCCGCTTGCTGCTGCGGGAAACATGTGCTGCCCAGACCTGGCTGAAAAATGTGGTGAGAACTCGTCCAAAAACTCAGTGCAGAATGGACTGCTTTAAAACTGAGATTTTAAGGGAATAGTTTCATTGCTTGAAAAGCTTCTAGCCGTGAAACAATAATTATTGCCCAGGTTTTTTTTAAAAAGCAGTAAAAGCATTTCTATGCAGAAGTTCCCAAGTGTAGGCTTTATCCAACTATGTTTCCATAGAAAATTCTTCTCAGTCTCTTGTCTGTTTTGATACTGAAAATACTTGGTCTTGCTCACTGACACAACTGCACCTCACAGACCCCCTCTCGATTCCAAGGAAAACAGCATCGGATACTCAGCCAGGGAGAATCTTAGCACCTCTGCCTCCTGTGGATTTGCTGCTGGCTTTAAGGGGAGCAAGACCGAGCCCAGAACCCCCAGCTCAAGCATTTGGAACCGATTTGCTCTGCATCCTGCTCCTCACTTGTTAGGGCTTAAGGAAGAGAGGTGTTTAAAGATGTGGGCTGGCGGGATGAGCAGGGGCTGTCTCTGGGGCACAGGCAGGAGCGGCTGCAGGCAGCCCCAGGCAGGCAGCCCAGCTCCACGACACAGCGAGGAGACGGTGGCACTGTCCCTGCCAGCTCTGTGTCCTGCAGCACAACACGACCCTTTTCTCCCAGGGATTTATCCTCCAGCTTGGTCTCCAGAAGCCTCTTTGGTGTGCTGGAGGCACCTCTGCCCTGGGGCCATGGGCAGCGCAGCCCTTGCTTCCTAGAGGAAAGCCCTGCCAACTGGTTTAATGCATGAGAGCCTGCATTTCATGCTCAAAGCTTCTGCTTGAAGGCCTGTTTAATACCCTTACATCAGTAGCTTTCTCCTGGTTCTTATAGATGTAAGTGATGTAAATGCAGTCCAGCCCAAGGCACAGGAGCGTGTTCTTGGGCCAGAGCAGCTGCGAGTGGTATCCCAATGCACAGATAAACCCTGAACCACTTGGATCTCACAGCTGTACCAAAGCCATAAACAGCTTTGGGAAGACCTCAATATTGATGCTTGCAGATGTTGCCAAAATTATCCTGGCAACAGTGTGCTCCGGGCCATGTTCCAAGCAGCACGATCCCTGGGCAGGGCGAAGGGGCGTGGGGTGATGTCTCTGCTGAGCTCCGTGGGCTGCACTGACTGCGCTGCAGGCAGCGTGGGAGGTGGTGCTTGGGGATGCCAGGGCGACTGCTCCGCTCCACAGTGCTTTCCTCCCCTTGGGACCAGAGAGCGAAAACCAGGTCCACCTGTCCACATGCTCTCACTCCTTCCTCACCTCCTAGTGACCATTCTGCTGTTCAAGGTGGCATCTGAGCCTACTTCAGAGCAGAAGAAGAGGCACATGAAAGCTGAGTTATGGAGAGACTCCTGACAGGCTGGCAGCAGTCTGGGTGACTCACTAACTTGTAATTTCCTCCGTGGTGGTTTTCCAGCACAGCTGCTCCCGGCCGCAGCACATGGCGAGCGCTGGCGGAGCGAGCACCGTCTCATTTCTCAGAAGGCCAGGCTATGTGGGCAACCTGTGCATCGCTCACGCAGATCCCCACAGCAAACCCCAGTAATTGCCTTGGAGGATAGCAGGCCATAAATCTGGGCAGCTGCACATGCGAGGCACGCATGGTCTGGCTCTTGGAATCAAAGCGCGTGTGTTTTTGCTGTTTGCAGTGGCTGAATGTGTTTCTCATTCTGGATTCCCCTTCTCAGAAACTCCCTCCATCCCCCTCACTTCTCTCATCCTCTTTACGAGAGGACCTCAGGCACTCTGGAAACGTGGGAGAGGTTTACACCATTCCTGTGAGACATCTCGCAACTGCTTCGTGCCACTTGACACACGAGAAAACTGCACACAGAGCAATGGCGTAATTTTCTACACAAAGCTTGTGGGAGATGCAGGAGCAAATTATAATTCTCTGGCTAGCCAGCCCCATCTTTTTTCTCAATGTTTGAAATCACAGCATCTTTGTTGTCCAAAAATTTGATTACTAAATGCCCAGGCTGCCTGGATTATAGGTTTATTTGCAAACCTGAAACTTAGCTCTAGGGTCACAGACCTATTTTGAGCAAACTCAAGGCTAAGGTTTGAGTGAAGGAAGAAAGAAATCTTTTTCTTCACAACCATGTGGAGGGAAAAAATTAAATTTGAAGAGGCTTTGTCAAACAAAATCTAACCTGGCCGGTCCAGGAACCCTGCACAAAGGGGCATTGTGCTCTGCTTAAGAAATAGTGAGTCCGGTCTGTCAAGACTGTGTCCTGTGCTGCCAGCGAGTTCAACAAATCTGGACTCAGGTAGCCAAATAACCTGATGACTTCATGTCTGAGAGCTGGGTAAAAAGCATCTTCCTGCCTCCTTTCCCTTCCCGCTTCTTTACAGAAGGGACTCGGCGAGACAGATCAGACTGCAAACACAGCTGGTAGGTGTGAGCGGGAAAACAGAGTTAGGGAAGCATGGCCAAGAGCAAACCCAACTAGTGGGATGGACCAGCAGTGACCCTGCTGGTGAGGGGGACCTGCTCACGCAGACGAATGACCGGCTGTGAACATGGGGAGCAGAAGCAATCAGAAAAAAACCACGGTTGTTGAGATCAGCAACTGGGAGCAACAAATTGCTCTGGGCTGGCCGTGCCCGCTGCGATACACTGTCGTGCCCTGGGAGCCGTCCCCGGGCTGGGCACTCGGAGGTGTGCGGCATGCTGCTCCTGGGAGCGCGGGCAGACCTGGGTGAGCGGGCTGCAAGCGAGGGGAGCTCAGCACGGCTGCCTGGGCTGCTGCTCATAGCTGCCACAGAGCACCCAAAAAACACTGATCAATTCGCCAGGTATCTTAGTGTGGGCCTGCATTTAAGTGACTTAATAAGGAGCCCTAGGAACGAACGGACTTCGCCCCTTGGAAGAAAATCAGTGCCTGTTCCCATCTGACAGTGAAACCAAACCAGAGCAAACCAAAGCAGGAGCTCAGATCCTGAGGCAGCATGTGTGCACATCACCTGTATGGCATCCATAGTCTTTTAGTATTATCCCAGGTAGCTGCAGCATGCAAAGGGCTGCCAGTGTCAAGATTTCTCAGTCCAGCCCATTGCAAAGACCCTCAAGCAAAAGAAGCGATCTCCCAGAGCTGCACATTGCATGTGGTCTGCTCTCTTACCCTGACGTGCTGGTTTCCCATAACATACCTGAGACTTCAAGCCATGCTTTAAATAAAACAGTTGTTTTGACCACTTACAAGGAGGCAGGGAACACAGCCATGCTTTTCCAGCCATGGAAACCACATGAAAAGCTCTACAAGCAACTTTCCCCAGCACTCCCACTCTCCTTCATACAGGCCAATCCCAAGGATGGCTTGGCCAGAAAAAGGAGATTTGCAGAGCTGCATGTCGTAAATCCAGGGTTTCGCTAACATTCGCCAAAGGATTTTCTCTCTTCTAGTAGGGTGCCTGAATCATCCTTGATGTGGGGCTAGGGAACAAAAAAGATCAAGTCTTCATAGTCAACAGTATTTCTTTTCTGTTTCTCCCTGTTGAAACTGTTAGTTGGATTTCCAAATCCCTCAGAGGAAGATGCCTCCTTTGGTGCATTTCTCTAAATCTCTCCTGTCCCTTCCTTCTATTCTTTCTGATATTCTTCCCCTTTTGTTTTCAGCTTTTCTTTTGCATTTTACTGCTGTCAAGCACAGCAGAAATACCATTTCATTTACAGCTATAATTACCTCTCTGGTGTCCATATGAGACTGTCGATCGAGACTAATTTGTAGCCTGTGATAAGTCCCCCTAGAACATAGCAGGATGAAACCTGCAGGTTGTATAGGAATGATTTTAACTCTCTAAAATGCTAAACACAAAAAAAAGCCTTTTCTACCAGGCTTTAGAGAAGAACTATAGCTTTAACAGGGAATTCCATCTCCATGGATGAATTTATAGGCTATGTAAAATATAGAAAAGTAAGCACTCTCTGCTTGGTGTTCCCTGGAATTGAAAGCACACCCACCACAAGCATTTCTCTTACAACTGAGCAAAGGTTATGGAACTGAAAATCAAGGGCAACTTGTCTCCTCTGAGACATTCAACAGGACTAAGGTTTGGGGCTGCAGCAAAACACGCTGAGCAGATCCTGTATCATAGCACAAGGCGGTTGGCTAAGCAAGACAGACCTGTAGTGCCAAAGCAACCTCCAGAAGTTTGGGGAGAAAGACCTGGGAGCGTGGGCAGGCCAGAGATGGGCTTGACAGGGTGTAGGCACAAGTCACCCGTGCAGCTGAGCAGCAGCAGCGCTAGAGGAGAGGTATGGGCTTGATCTCTGGGGGTTTTTCCCATGAGCCTGGAGGACCCTGGGCTGGTGCTGCAGATGAAATGCTGCCCTGGTTTTAGCCCCTTGGGAGACCTGCCAAAATGAAGGGCCTCCTCGAGCTTCAGCCTATGAAGCTTGATGGTGCCTTCTGGAAGGCATGGGTCTGCTTCCATAAGGCAAGAGAAGAAAAACTAACAGCAAACTAAAGAGATTTCCTCTGGGATGAAGCTTTCTCAGAAAGACCTGAAATGATGCTGTGCAGCAAAATATTGTCTGCTTAAAGAAGGCTTTTGCTCAGCTGGTGAAAATACTGCATGTGGGCTTTCGAACATCTAGCTTAAGAGCTGGCAGGCACTGAGAGATAGGTGAATACATGGCAGAACTTTCCCTTCAGCTAGAAAAAAACATGACCTCTTGCAGCTCTGACTCAGCCTTGATTGCAAGGACGTGCAGATGCTGCCAGGGATCGACAGCCCTCCTCCAGCTTGCTCACCCCCACGCACGGGAGGTGGCTGGCAAATGTTTGTTGTGCCCTGGCCCATACCCTGGCTGTTTCCATAGCCTTTTACAACCCTCACAGAGGGACCTGGTTGGGCCCACGTAGTCTTGGAGACTTCATTTCCCGGGAGGTGGGAAGGATAGCTTTTGTTCAAGCAGCTGGGCTGGCCAGGGGTGTGGGTCGTATTGTGAGAACGGTGGGCTGCAGGCTGCTGTGCCCTCCCAGGGCAGCCTCCTTGCCACCTGTGCAAAAAAAAATCCACCTGTAAAAAATATCTTTTGTTGCTTCAGCAAGGCTATTACAGAATAGTTTCTTTACTTCATTATGCGCCACTTGCTTTCTCCCTTGCTTTTGGGCTGCATTAGTAATTTTTCTCCCTCTGGATTAAAAAGATTTGTTTTTCTGGTAGATATAGAAAAACTGCATTTTGTTCCCTCTCTATTATCTGGGCTTCCCATTTGCCATTAAGACTGTTTATCACTTTTAATGGCTGTTCCTTTCTCTCTGCACAACAGGACAGATGAGGAGTACTGCCATATCCTGAGCAATTCTGCAGACCAGCAGACACCCTCCTCTCAGAGCTGTTCCCAGGCCAGGGCTCATCAATAGCTGCCACACCGTGATTGCTGCTTTTTGTCAGCTCATTTACCCCCCTCTTCTGTGTTCAGCCCCTTTCCTATCACACAGCAGTGCCCTTGGTATCTCTACTAATACAGCCAGGGCTAAAAACCTTCTTTATTTTGCCCTAAACTGGTATTGCACAAAGCTGATTTCATGTTTGGAGGCAAAACTCATATTCCTCTCCTTGTATTTAAGCTCAGCTGTGAGAAAAAAGCCTGTAGCATGTGAATGTGAAAGTGTGACAGCAGTCAGAGTTGCATCCCCTTCAGAAAACCTGGCTCCAGTGTGGTCTCAAGCAGGGCTCAGCCCCCTGCAGTGAGTTGCTCTGCCAGAGCTGGCTTAAAGGATAGACCAAGCAGGCATCTACCCACCTCCAGGAAGAGCTTGGGCTGCGAAAAAGCGAGCTTGCTGAAGTAAAATATTTATTCTCAATTTCCTGTTAAATTTGGCAGGAACAATGAATTTTTTCTTGTAGTATTTTATTAGGAGATAGGGATTTAATGGGAAAACCCAGCAAAACATAACATGCCTCCCCTAGCAAACATGGTAAGTCCAGGGCCACGTTTCCCTCTCCAGCTTCAACAAGTACGTGGCCCTTGGCCTTACCCTTGGACACTGAAGAGAAACCTCTGATCCGGTGGCTGGAGGTAGGACTTCACAGCCAGCAGGTCGTTAGCAACCAGCCCCTCAAAAATACCTTGAGGAAAGAAATTTAGGGAAATTACCTGCCTCTGGCAAGAGCAGCTGCAGCGCTAAGGTCACCACCTAAACCGGCTTGCCTGGCACTGCTCTGGCCTTTGCCAAGCAAGGCAGACGCGCAGCCAAGCTTTCAGACAGCAACGTAAAAGCAGTCCTGAAACGGCCCCTGGCTTGCAGCAGGCAAAGAGCGCAAAACACAGTGGCTTATTTTCTGGTCAGAAAAAAGCTAGAGTGAAATAGCTTCATGCTGCTTTGAGAGAACTGGTAAGTCACTTCTTTTCCCTACTTTCCTTTAAAGCGCCAGAATCAAGTTAAAATAAGAATGTGCATCAGTGACCTGAGCGCAACAATAGACACTGCAGACCTCCCCACTTAGGCTTGGTTGTAAACCTAGTGCTTCATATGAAATATTACAGAGTGATTCATCACAGGGCAATTAGGCTTTAATCCAACTGCAGATTTATCCACTCAATGATTAATCCTGTCCTGATTGCTAAAGACCTCCTAATAACAGAGGCAGTGGTGTTATGTTCTAATTTAGAACATTTAAGTCCCATATCAAGCTATTAACATGAATTGAAGGTTGGTTTATAACATAGGGAAGCCATATAAAGCTATCAGTGTTCATTTTGCATTGGGCAGCGTGAAAACTGTTTCATTTACCATGTCACCACCTAGCAGGATAGGTCAGATGAGCACAGGCTCTGCATGCACCCACCAGAACACAGTTCATCTCAGGAAAGGTTTTGGTAGCTCCCTGCCTTCTCTTTTCATCCAAGCACATCCCCTTCCCCAGAGCTTTGTCCTCAGACCCTGTTCTCTAGGAGGACAAGATTATTTGCAGTACCAGAAGGCAGCGAGCTAGAGGCTCTGTATCTCCAAAGACACCCATGAGTCAGTTCTAGGCCAGATGCCACCCACGTAGGTTTATCTCCATTTTCTATTTGGAGCCTCTCATCAGAGTCCATCACTTTTCTGTTGCTCGAAGTCTGATCTCAGAGACTCTCTTCTCACCTCCCTTTCTTCCCATCCCTAATGTGGAAGCTCCTGGACTGTGGCCAAATACAGAAAACTCCCATCCCCAGCAGAGCCTCTCTGCCTCAGAGCACCCCATCCCCACCTTCCTTCCATGGCACCAAACCAGGCTGCTCCCCCCGCTAGCTTTCATAGCCAGGAGAGCCGTGTAACCCACCCACCCCGGATGAGCTCAGCTACCCTTAATGCGACATGCTGATGGGCCTTGCTCTCCAACTGCAGTCCCTCCTCTTGGTTTAAACGTAGCCTTGAAGGCCGGCGAGACCTGCGCATCCCGTGCTTTCCCAGCACCGAGTGAACCAAAGAGCACTGCGTGTCTATCAACAGTCACCATGCAAACACTGCTTCTGCACTGGCGGCAAGCTTGTTATCGCCTTCCTTGAAAGATCCCACCTTTTAGTTCAGCAACCAGAGGATGCATGCAGTGAACACAAGCTCTTTTAGCAAGCAGCCTCATGAATACTGTGGATCCTGCAGAAAACTGGGGGAGCGCTGGCAGACGCACAGCACGGGAGGACCAGGTTTCACTCGGGAAATGAGTGCCCAGCCCTTTGGCAAATCCGGGGCTGCCAAACACAAGCTCCCGCCATTACTTGGCCAGCAGCTGGCTTGCGCACAAGGGAGGAAATCCTGCTACCTGTGAGCTTTCCAGTCCCTGGCGGGGAGAGCAGCCAGGGCTCTGCACACAGCAGCCCAGACCGTCACTGGGCTCTCAGCTGAGCTTCCAGCTGGCATGACCTGAGCCAGCGTAACTCCATTCAGTGTGTCTCTGCAGGCAGGCTTGCAAGGTCAGGCTGTGCCACCCCTTACTGGCAGCCCTCCTGGCCCTGGGGTCTGGCTCCAGGGAGGAGCAGGGCTGTCTGTGCCCCGGGGTGCCAGTGCCTGTGCAATCAGCTCTCATGGACAGGATTTTTTTGCCTTGAATTCATTTGCCCAAAACTGATCGTGAATACAACAGAAAGTTTCATGCTGTGCAAAAAGCTCCTTCCTGTAAAGCAAACATCTACGGATGGAAAGTTTTCGTCCAGTCTAATGCCAGAGCAGGGAAAGCAGGGCTGCACAGCCAACGCCCGGATAGAAAACCTTGCAAATTGCTGTGCCCTTGATGCAGCAGAGAGGAGGAGACAGTCATATGGGAAGCAGTCAAGTGTGGTGGACAGAGCTCACCCTGCAAAAGTCCCATTTTACAGTTGTCTCCCAGTACATCCCAGTACGCTGTCCACAGTGCAGGTCTTGGTCTGTGTAACCTGCACGGGCTCATAACATGCCTCCATCTGAAAGGACCGACCCCCTGCCTTTTCCTACTCCATCCATTTTGTGTATTTAATAGCTTCAAAGACACTTATGCTAACGGGCTAAATCTTACCTAGTGAACAAGATAACCATCGCTGTGCACCAAAGCCTGCAGCAAAGTCAATATTGACAGAGCTGCCCTGGCTGCATCCTGCCTGGCTGGGACTCCCAGGTGTGCAGCGAGGTTCTCCTCCGGGAACTGCTCAGGTGGGGACCCCTGGAGACTGAAAAACAGGAGCCGCAGAGTGTGTTAGACAGGAGCAGTGACAGCAACATGGGGCTTCGAAGTTCCTCACACACGAGCAGTTCTGTCACCTACCAACATATAGAAGTTGTGCGTGTAAATCACTTTCAGGCCAATGTACACATTATTGGTTTTAATAATCAGATGCAAATGGAAAGAGCATTCCAGTAATTATCCCCATGTTACAAAAAAACACACATAAGCTGTAAGACGTGACAACGCTGCTGGTGGAAGCAGCCTGTAGCTTTACTTTCTTTTTCACTTGTTCCCCTAGCCCAGACACATGTTCATCTTCCAAGTGCTCTGAGGCTTTCTCTGCAAAACTCCCAGGCTGAAAGGCCGGTCCCCAGGGGTGCAGACAGTCCCACTGGAGCTGGTATCAGCTCCCAAACTAAATGTCATGCGTGGCTGTGGTTCACCTCTCACTAGTCACTCACAGCACAGTGCTCTCTGGCCGTGCTCGTGGTTTTGTGGTCCTGCGGCACGCTGGAAATATTCCCCCAGGGTCAGGCATGAAACAATCAGAGGCAGGAGGTCTGGGGTCAACCCCAGCTCTTCCAGAAGCATGTTGTGTGGTGCAGCGGTCTCATGCAAGGCAATGAGGAAGGAAAGGAAGGCAATGTCAGGTGGTCTAAGTGAGGGATCACACACTGCAAGCAGCAAACTTCCAAAAAAGCAGCTGCTACAAATAGTTTGCAAGCAGGTTCTGCACTGGCACAGCACTGGAGTGGTCCTGAATGATAAATGTTGAAAGGAAAAGTCAGTTCAAAGAGAAACACTGATCCTCCCGCAGGAAAAGAAGCCCTTGGGGGAAAGAGAGATAAAGATCAGAAATAATTAAAGAGCAATGGTTATTGAATATACTACCTCTGTGATTAGGGCTTCTGAATCTGTTTATCAGGAGTGGGATGGGCGCAATGAATACTGCATAGCCAGGAGCACCCAAACTGTTGATGAATTGTGAAGGGCTCTGTCAAAACAGAGCTCATCTGGAGATGGAAACCCTACTGTCCCTAGCATTATTGGCTGTTCCGAACAGGAAACCTTTAGTATGAATTTCATGGGAAACATCTATCTCCAGCATTTAGTTCGGCCCTTCAGGGTGAAAACGGGAGAAGTGAGTTTGTTCAGCCAGAGCTTTTTCTGAGTCCACGGTGGAGAACAGGATTTGTGATGAGATCTGTTTTCAGGCTGGACTCAATGGTTAACCAGTCAGATTAATAAATGCCAGAAGGAGGAAATAACAGGCACGTTAAACAGAGGAGAAAAATGGTCCCTCACCTGGCTGGATAGCAAAAGTTTACAAGAATTCTGTGCTTTCTGGACAATTCTCTCCAGCTCTTATTTAACGTTGGTTTAGAAGGCTTGATTGCAGCATCTTTCCAGTACAAAGGTGGTGGGGTTTTCCATCTCGGCAGGTTCCTGGAGGATCCCAGCCACTTCCTTCTTTCTCCTCACTTCCTGGTGGAAATGAAAGATGGGACACATGCCAGGTGGCAGGAACATTCACTTCAGCAGTGTTATCTGATGAAGGACAGTTGATTATAAAACAACATTTCTTTTGTTTCATGGGAATGTATTATATTTTTATCCATTAATTGTTGAATTTTTCATTTTTTAAAAATGCTTTGTAAGGAGCTGGAGAGCTGTGCCCTGCAGAAAGAAGGGGTGATTGTAGGTACATGCAAGAAAACCAACAGAACATCCAGTGGATGGACATCTGGGCAAAGCTTTTTGTTCCTTTGATCCACACTAACCCACCTGCTGCCCTTATGTGAGGATGTATTTGAATATTGAGATAATAGTTTGAATATTTAGATAATAGAACCTCTGTTCTTCATGCTTGGGAATGGAGTTCAAAGTAGTTACTCAGAACATGTCTATAGTGAAGCCAACTACATGCCTATGTGGAGGTGCAGGGGCACTCGCGATGCTCTCAAACTCTCCGGCTCAGCTGCCACTGGGGGCAGATGAAGGTCCTCCTGGGCCATCTGTCCTGGTAATCACCTCGTGTTATGGGAACACGGTGCCACGCTCTGTGCTGCAGTGACAGGCCCGCTGACAGCAGTTCCCAATTTCAAGCTGTCCAGTGTATTGATAGGCACTGCTATCACAGTACTGCCTACAACACAGAGCATAGAGATTTAGTGACACTGTTCATCAGGCTGAAGTCATGCAGGTACATGGTAACTTAGGCCTTACACATACATATCGCCTTTTAATTTTGTTGCAAGAGTCTCTGTACAAAAAGCTGGAAAAGCAAGAAAGTAACATCAAATTGAGCCCATTCCTGCTAAAATTCCTGGTGAGTTCAGACTAGCGGAAATGTGAAAATATGCTCCATAAACTAGAAAAAAAATCGGCTACTTTGTAGAGATTTTTCTCCCTACACTGCCTACTTTTGAGTATTTCAGTCTTGTCTCCCAGGCCAGCCTAACAGATGGCTTCTAAGCCACGTTGCGGACTCTGCCCACTGAGATACTGAAACTGATGAACCAAAGGAAAGCCAGTGGGAAGTAATTCTGGGACTCTGTGGGCTATTTCCGCTACACAAAAGCCTATTGCTCCAGCTCTGTCCTTAACACAAACGCAGCATGCCCCATCCCTGCATCCAGCAGCCGCCACGTGCTCTCCCCACACAGAAGATGATGGCTTGTGGCCGGCAGACACAGAGGGACAGGCTTCTAGCTGAGACAGGCTCAATGAGGCTCTTGTCTTATTCAGGCTTGTGTCCTGGAGCTCTGGAGCTCCCTGCTCATCCTGACACAAACCTAGGAATGAAAAAATATGACAAGGCACAGGAATTTTTTCTGAGCAGAAAGGATGTGGGGATTATACTGTGCTCTTCCAGCTCAGAGCAAGCTGCTAGAAGAGAAAGGCTAGAAACTGTTTAACCACTGTTACTTACTGAGGCCTCAAATATATAACAATAAACTTGACAGTAAAAGCAAAAAGGCAAAACTCAAGGTATGTCACCTGCACTACCAGCTGCTGCAGCACATGGAAAGACAAAGCTGTGTGTTTAACAGAGAGATGACGCTGACCTTTAATGCTGCTGAAAAAAGTGCTTGTTCCGTAAATAAGAAAGCTGCTGAATGATATATTCAGTGATTTTTTTTTTCTTCAGGTATGTGACCAGCTTTTGGTTTAATTTCGTGTATCTGTTTGAAATATATCTGTAGTCCGACTGAGCCTTGGTCTGGAAACAGTTTTTCAAGTTCAGTGCAAACACTTGATATTCAAAATTGGAGAAGCCTGGTTATTTTGGATTGGACACTTTAAGTCAGGTATCAAGATTTCTTTGGCCAAATGAATGCAAAACTTGGAAACACTTCAAATGGTCCTTTTTATAGATTTCAAACTCATTTTATGTAAACATTTGTAAATGAAATCAAATTGACCATGCCAGTAAGGTAATTTGTTGAAAATGCAACAGAAAATTAATACAAAAGGATTGCAAGTACTGCAGTCAGCTGAAATGCAGACCTGAGCAGACTTTGACACTATGGAGATCTCTGGCTGGCTGCACAAAAATTCAAGGGTATCCTTTCAACAGGACTTGTGGTTTCCTCGGCCTGTCATTGCTACAATGTGCTGAAATCTGCGGCGTGCCATTAAGTGGCACAGCTCAGAGCGTTGTGCAGCTCTATCATCACATTCTGTTATCGTGTTGCCTTTATCAAGTAACAGTGAAAATGCATAGGGCCTGCTGCAGGAAGGTAGTCCTGCATCAAAGAGTGCTCATGAACTCATCTTTTCTTTCAAACAAATTAATCCAAAGTATTAGTCACTCTTGCCAAAGTGTTGATCTGCCCTGCTGCTGGGACACACGTATGCCTGCGAGCACAAGCTCCAGTCCTGCAGTCGTACCTGGATGTTGCCTTGCAGGCTGCAGTTCTTCCACGTCATCCAGAAATTTTGCTGACTGTAGCTACAGGCACCTTGCCTGCCTTTCATCTCAGTGCACAGCACCCACCTCACTAATGCCACACATCACTCTACCCCTCACCCCTCAGGCCTATGGCTGAATGTGACCTGCAGCAGAAATGAACCAACAAGGCAGGGGTTGCAGAGATACAGCGAACACACATTTCACATTTCCAGCCTAAGAATACCTTTGTGCCAAAGTCCTTCTGAGGCTCTTCTGCATAAGCACTGTTTGGTCCCCATTGCCTGTCTGCAAGGGAAGGTGGGTTTGCTGATGCGAACACAAGATGACAGGATCTACCACGCTCATAAAGCACTGTAGCTCTTTCCATCAGCACCAGGAAACCCCACAGACAATCTAGAGGAGCTTTCCAATGACAGGAAATAAAAAACAGCAAGAGCAATGAAAAGTTGTAAAGATCTCTGAAGGAAAAACATCTGCCCTCGTCAGAACCTCTGTCCTAGGATGCCCATGCCCGCAGCACCCCTCATCCCTGGCAGCTGAGAACACCGGTGCAAGGGAGCACAGCCCCACATAAGAAAGGGGCTGCAGCCAGGGCCCTGGGCTGTCACCCCTTACCCAGAAAGGTGATGCTCAGAGCCCAGAGGGTTCCGTTCATGCAGCCCTTGGCTGGCACTTAGTGACATATGGGGCCAGACACATCAGGGAGAGGAGCTGTAGGTGTGGCAAAGGCCAGATTTGCAATAAAATCTTCTAAGCACGCATTTTATCTCTCAGTCATAACAACAAACTCCTTTCCTTAGACACCTACTTTTTTTTCAGTCTATCTGTAAAACCATGAAGTCTTTTTTGTGACATGGTGGAAAAGAAAGTACACAGAGGCTGATATTTAAAGGTTAAGATACATTGGCTTAATCCTGTCAGAACTTTAATGTAGATTATATAGGGACAGGCAATGACCAGAGGGAGGGAGAGAGGTGTAAATAATCCAGAGGAGCGTGGACTTGTTGGCAGGGTGGATTTATGCCCTGTCTTAATAAAGTGCCCTTTCATCTCTGGAACCTGGGCTCAGAAGCCAGTCTAGACAGGAATTAATGGGGCTCCTTCTCCACTTACAGTTCTCAAGGTTTCCCAACACCCTGTGTTCTCAAATACAGTGGGTAAGTGCAGATTTACAGGATACACACCATGAGCTCAATCAGCCATGGATACTACTTTTTGCAGTGAGCTTTTAAACACAAGCTCCAGCCATTCACCCAAGAGGGTCTGCTACTAGGGACCAGGAGACAAATCAAATTCACTTACTGCAGCCTCTTTATGTGATTGCCACCCTAAGATGAAGCCAAGCAATGGGGAAGCCTGTTGTAAAGACACAGAGATTCTTGGCATAGCATGCCAAGAAAAGAAAATACTGGTGTGCATTGCTTTGTACCAGGACCAGAACCAGGTTCTGCCTGGACACCATGCCTAGGAACAGGAGTTACTCAGGCGATACAGCACTAGGGCCTGCAGATGCCAAATTGCATAAAGTCTCCACTGGTGAAGGAAAATTGCTGACTTCTTTTCTGCTTGCAGTGAGCCTTCCCTTCTGTTGCTTGTCCCCCTTAGGGGTCCAAAAGTGTAAGTGGGGATGGAGCATTCAAAAGCATTTCTCAGTGAAGGATCTGGGATTTCACTGGAGTGTGCAGTCAAGAGAAGCAAGGAAAGCTATGAGCAAAAATGTGCACATCCAGTGTGATTTAAAGTATTTAAGCAAAATTCTTTGGAGAAAGGTTTGTTAGGGATTACAATTTCTTGAACTCTTCAAATGCTGTTCCTGGGAGAAGGGCACATTTTAAACTCTCATCTCCAGCTATGCACAAGGACCCCCAGATGCAGAAACATTCAGCTCCTAATTTTACATCTGTTTAATTTTTAGCAACAGAAGACATGGAGCAGCAGGATGCACTGCCGGCTATTAGGAAGCCCTTTTATTATGCAAAATTTGCATCTTGTCTAAGTACAAGGACTCCTGCAAGTAAAGACAGAGCCAGTTAAGAAAAGGAATCAGAGAACAAAGTGGTCTCTAAAGGCACAGCAAGAGGTAAGAGCCCACTGTGTTCAGTGACGGACAGTGTGACAGGTTCTCTTCCCAGGGAATTTCTTCTACAGACGTTTAGACAGTACAGATGGAGGTGGCCAAAGAACTTTTTTCTGGGAACTCAATAGCTCTCTGCTAGGCAGAAAGGCTAGCCCAGCACTATGCAACTTGTAAACTCTTAAATTAAGACATGCAAAAGTCACAGGCAACATGTAAGCCGTCTTCTGCATGCTATTTTACCTTGTCTATAAAGTCTGGCACTCAGACTGAAAAAACATTGACTTCTCTTAGTGATAGGTGCCCTGATGGGGGTGCAGCAGGAGCCCTCTCTTTCCTTCTGCTCTTCCCTGCTGGGTCAGTTTTGTACAAAAGCTCACAGTACTGCTCCATGAGGCTCCCAGGCCTAGGGAAGGAAGGGTGGCAGAAGCTTCATGTTGAGGAATGATGGTTGTGGGAGAGAGGGATATGCACAGCTGTGTCAGCTGGATAGCAACTGCCCTCTTTGCCCCAACCCAAGAATATCCTGAGACTACCTTGCAAAGCAGGGGCTGCTACCAAAGGTCTTGGTTTAAATGAGCTCCAGGTCAAAATGCAAGCTAGCTCCTGGCCTGGTGAAGAGCAATGTTTCCTCCCCGCACAAGGACCAGCAGTGAGATCTTGGGAGAGGAAGGATCCAGGCTCAGCTAGCTCACTTCAGGGGCATATACTTTTTGCCACCCAGGTGGGATGCCTCAGCTACAGTAGGAAACATTACAGGGGTTGGAAGGAAGGAAGGCTGTGAAAGAAGATCAAGGGCTTCTTTGTCATGCAGGGTTTTGTGCATTAGTAGAATTCATTAATGCAGTCTGATAATGAAGAGCAATAATAAAGCGCATTAGGCCACCTCTGTCCCTCCAGAGCTGCGCAAATCTAGCCTGTGGCAGGGTGCAGCTTGAGGCTCACTTAGCTCCTACCTCAACCTGCAGCCGGAGCACAGCGTTTGCCTGGTAGCAGTGGAGGCCCGAAACAGATGAAACCTTTCTGCCCCAAGCAGAGCTACTGTCAACCAGTACAGCCCCGTTCTCCCAGCTGTGTTCTCCCAACACGCTCGCCTGGGTCAGCCAACATTAAGCTGTAGCACGAGGGAGTGAAGGCAGTCATGGACGTGGAGGGTGAACCTTACCTCTTGCTGCTTCAGTCTCAGACCTTTGCCACCGCCATGGAAGTGGGCCGTGTTTCTCTCTGCCAGGTCCCTCTCCACAGACAATTTATAAGCTGGCACAGGCTCTTCTGAGACCGTATCATGGATGCCCTGGTGTGCTTTGGGATCTGTGGTGGTTGGCTGTTGGTCTTCATCTTCATCCTTGCCCAGGGCTGAGTGCTGTGGTGTGGTACGAGTAGAGCCAGGGAGGCAACGGAGGTCTGCAGAAGAGAGCAAAAATCCTTCATTATACACCCCCGCCTAGGAGCTTCTCCCCTCTGTGCTCACATAGTAAATTAAAACTTCCCACTCCCTGCATGGAAAGGAGGATACACGGGAGTGGATGGGAGGTGGATGGTGTTTCGCACAGTGGGACAGCCGGGAAAGCCCTGGGGCTTGACCTGGCCCGGCACCCTGTGTGTGGCACAACCGGCCACGCTGCGTGCAGCTGACAGTGGTACTGCTGTTACCCCAACACCTCACCGCTCTGCAGCCCTCTCCATCCACCCAGGAAGGCTCAATGCTGTCCTAGGGATGCATTAGCAAAGCACCAGCCTGCAAGGTCTCTATTTACAACCCCTTTGGCACCTGCAGCTTTTCTCAGTTGGGCAACCGAAGGCGTCAGGGACAAGACCTAGGGCACCTTTCCACACCACCATCTCTGTGGATTTTGAGCCCAGGCGGCTGCCACTAGCACGCGCGCACAAGGCAGCCTTGTCACTGCTGATGGGAAGCTGTCACCTGGCACCCCAGCCCGGCTGACATGCTGTCCCCATCTGCCGAGGGGCTGTGCTGGGGAGCTGGGCTCTCTAAGGAGCAGTTTGGGCTTCTGGCCCCCCAGAGCTCACAGGTGATTTGCACAACTGAGCAAGATGCCGCCCATTGTGGAGCAAAAGGGACTGGCATGAGCTCTTCCTCCTGCTGGCTCGGTCCCCTCCGGCGGCGCCTTGCAGATGCTAATGGGCATTGGGGGAGACTGCCCCAGAGCCAGGGATGTGCTGCAGTGAATTTTCCTGGCTCCCTCAGCTCTGACAAGCCTCCATCAAGCAAGACTTGGGGCTATGTGGCCCCAGCAGCTGCAGGTGTTTGCACCCCAGCTCCTGTGTTGGACCCAGCGCTGCTGGGCTCTTGGCGTACTCGTAGGGAGGACAAGGGGAAGATATGGAGTGAGGAAATGTGAAGACATCTAAAAAGTGTGATAAACCTGGGCCTGGATGGGATCGACCCTACACTGTAATGAGACAAACATGGCCTGTGCCCTGGGAGCAAACCTGACCCAGCAGAGGTGGCTGCTCTTCTATGGGTAGGCCACGAGCAGAAGTTAGAGGTGCTGCAAAAGCTGTGATGCTCTGTGTGCCCTGCACAAGGGGCTTGGGAGCAGAGGAGTCCCACGTCCACTTTCTTTACAATCCCTTAACAGCCCTGGCACTTCGGTCCCACTGCTAACTGCCCGCTTGCCTTTGAGGACAGCCACCACTGACTCCCGCTTTCAATTGAACGGAAGGCATCAGAGTGTGTTGGCGAGGGGTGGGTGCTCTCTGGGGATGTCCTTCAGGTGTCACTGGGTGCCATTCCAGTGCTGGCATGCTGCCTTGAGCGCAGTGTGATGACAGGAAGGGGATCTAGGTCATCTGGGGAGGGAGAGACATGGTTAATACCAGTGTTTGAAAAAGGAGTGTGGAGCCATGGATCCACAGCACGTGGGCAGCAGTGGGGTCTCCCCAGAGGGACCTGCCTTCAGCCAGCTGCAGTTAAACCTTTGGTCCCAAAGGAGCAACTGTTTCAGAAGCTTGAACCAATGTGATTTAAAAATTACCGTTAATCACTGACCCCTGTAATGCTGAACGTGCTGTGTAAAGGAGGAGGTGCGTGCATGAAACCAAAGCCTACAGTTCAATTCCAGCGGTGATTAAATTGGCGGAGGTTGTGTCCTGTAATGCAGCGTTATGGAAGACAAGGCAAACAAGATTAACCCACATTGACAAGCCATTTATCCACGGCCAAAAAGAGACCCACACCAGAGTACCTCTGTCCCACAAGTTTACACCAGCCCACAAGAGTCTAATCTCTCATGGCCTGTCAAGCTATTAGGCAAATCTTTGACTCTCATTTGCCTAATCCAGCAGCCCCTAGCTTCATAAGAAAGACCTCCTAGGGGGCCTTAACAACCATGTTTGTTAGGCCTTATATAAGTAAACAGAGCTCTGAAAGCCAAACAGCTTCCTCTTCCATCTGGCACCTCAACACCCTCTTAACCCGGAGATAAAACCAACCACACTCAGGAAAGGAGGATGTGTTTATAACAGGTTGAGTTCTGAGTCCACAATAAGCAGCACCTGAAGGAGTTTGCCATCAGTAGATCTACACTTTAACACTCACTGCAGAGGTGCCAGGTGCCTGATTTCATCCCAGAGCCTTTGTTATAATCAGGGATTTATTGCACAGCCGATGTGATTGCAGTGCTCATTCCCTTTTCTGCCAGCTTCAGTAGAGGAATAAGCAGTGCTTAAGCATCCCAGAGCAAGATGCTTTGTGTGCACGTGCGAGCATTGCCAGGAGACCAAACACTTTCACAGGCTTGTACACCCAAATCTACAAATGCTTTCTTGGAAGCCCTCTAAATATTTTTCTGAATCTGAACACTGGCAGTGATACCTCTGATATTAAACAGAGTGCAAGTGTTTTCTAGTCCTTGGGTTTCAGGACACCATCATCTCTGCTCTAGGGATATATGCCTCGCTGGTGCTTTGGCCAAGGATCCAAACTGTCTCAAGGCTCTCTGGATCTCCCGGGGCTGAGAGCTACTCTTATCTCTGACACATCATTAACAATGCCCTTGACATCGTGGTTTGCTCCACAGACAGGCAAATCTTTAGGGAGGGTTCAGGCAGATGGATAGTCACTCAAGGCTTGGCTGCCTACCAGTCTTAGCCAGGCCTCTGGGGATTTGGAAACTAAGCTGAAAATATCACAGAAAAAGGTTTTTAAGGGGCCTTCCCATACAGCTCAAGTGAGGCTGGGCTCAGGAAACCATCATCGCATTTTCTCCTGCTTCCTCCCCAAAGTGTGTTTGCAAAGCCAGAGCAGATAGAGTACGCTTTAAGGAGAAACACAGGGCCAACAAGACAGAGAGGTCCAGCGAACAGGAACACGAGGACAAACACCTCGATGGAAGACGACCCGTGGGCTGATGCAGACAGGCACTGGAGTGACAGAGATCCCCAGGCTCTCCTGGCTTCCGGCTGCCTCCCCCCGACCCTAGGCGATTTGGGGCTGAGCAGGTTGTGGAGGCAGCAGCAGAGCTCTGCGGAGACACCTCAGACGACAACGTAAGATGCAGGATGAGCCTTTGCTACGCTGTCAGTGCTTTCCCTCTCCATGCAGCCGTCTTAGCACTGCACAGGCGCAGAGGGTATGCTTGTATTTCCAGAGCCATGCCTGGGCTGGCAAATCCGCAGGGCCACGGAGTGCTGGCAGTCAAAGCCGGGCTGCTGTGGGCACGGTGGAGGTTGGCTGGCTGGGTCCTTACCTCTACAGCTCAGCTTTTACAAATAGCATCATCTCTCTAGGCACTCACACAAGCCTGTGCAACACATGGAGAGTAAAAAAGCACTTCACTCTTCCACCACATGCCTGATAATTTTAAGCGAAAAGACTGAAAAGTGAGCTTTTTAACTTTAAAATGTAAAAGGGCTCCAAGATGTTTTTTGGGCTATCTGAAGCCCCAAACTCTGCCCCTTCCCAAGCTCCAGGCACGTAGGTGTGAAACATTACGTGTTTTCCAGCAGTCCGGAGCGCAGCTCCCTCGGAGACTGACGGTGAGCAGGGACCTGACCCAGAACTGTAAATCCTTCACATCCACCAGTTTAACAGCTGTTCAGGTTAGGTCTCATTTATATGCAAAGCAGTTCAGCCATCAGCCAGGATCTCTAATGATGCAAATCAGTCGTGTGTCATCCTAGTAATGAAAGTCAAGGGAGCTGTTACTTGCTCCAATCCAGCACATTTCAGCAAAAGTGCCATTTAGTAAAAGAAAGGGGATTTTTACTGTGGAGTATGGCCCACCACCCTCAGTCACTTTCCAGCTGAGATCACAGCTAAATCGCTTATCTTTACATTTTCATACAAATCTGATTATCCTTGAACAGCTAATTGTTTCATAAGTGTCACTTGGAACCTATCCATTTCCAGCACAAGTAAAGAAATTGCACTATAAAACTGTCTACCTTTGTCATGAGTCACTTTAGCACATAGGATGAATATTTGGCACTCTTCACTTTTTCAGATTAACTCGCATATTTATTTTGGAAGAAAATAAATGGATGGCTTTAATTCCTTCCCATCAGAATTCCTCTTATTTGCTTAGCTTATTGAAACTTTTTTAATAGACCTTACAGTGTGCATGTTATATAGTGACTGCTGATGAAGGAGACATTCACATCCCCTTTCATGTAAAGAAAAAGCAGAAAAATATCTATGAAAGTGTTTGATGCTTTGTTAAGACAGTCAGTAAACCCTACAGATTATGTCACCTGCCATGAAGACAGGTTTCATCCCTTTGGCTGAGGCCACAGAAACATCAAGAGAGGACTTAAATTCAGCATTTCCTGGATGGAGCACGTGTTTCTCTTCCAAACAGAAATCCTAACATGCTGCAATTAAACTTCTTACAGCTCTATTCTGAACTAGGTTGGGAAAACCCCTGAGAAAGAACAGAAGGTTTTGGTCTTCAGAAAGCAAGTCAATTTTCCAAGGACAGGAGTCAGTAATAAAATTCTTGTAAACTATAATCATTTCCATATTACCACAAAATGCTTTTCCCTGTATAAAACAGATATTTCCCCAGCTCTTCACTCAGTCTGATGAGAAAGGAGTTATACACCTCTGCAAAAGGATATCGCTTAGCCTGTGGAAAAAAATTATATGCATTCTCTCAAGAATGTGACCATATACGTTAGCTAAAGTTTAAAAAAGCTACCGAGTTTAGCTCAGCATCAGTTAATTACACAATCTGTTAACGTCTTTGGAGTACTATCTAAAGCAGAAAAGTAATGTTCTTCTAGGTGGGCCTGATCTAAATGTAACATCCAGGAGCTTAAAGCAAGAGCTCTGATTTCAGTTTTCTTTTTTGCCAAATAAAATCCTGCAGGGAGGAGGGACAGCGGGAAGAAGAAACAACAAAAGTTGTGGGCATCTCCGAAGTGCCCTTGGAGATCCAGGATGAGGAAGGGGCCTTTTTCCTTTATGCTGTGCGTGCTTGGTCAAGTTGCTTCTCCCTGTCTGCAAAATGTGGCATTAATTAATGAATGGCCAGGGAAGAAATTGCAGAGCAATATAAGCAAGTGGTATATCATCACAAAAAAGGCTTGTATCAAAATCTAATGTTTTTGTTAATGTAGGCGAAATGGATCTATCTAGTGACCTAAGCGAGGGCTTGAAAGCTAGAGGACATCAGAAGTACTTCATGCAGGCAAGATCCTTCGGCGCTGAAAGACTCTGCCTCTGCAAGGAGCTACGTGCCCTCTGCTCCTACCAACCGAGACCAGAGCTGCGGCAGCTCCTCCCTCCCTAGATCGAAGCCTGAAATTGTCAATTAGGAAAACAAATGTAGGTACTAGACATCTTTTTGTGAGTGTCAGTTCAGCAATCGCTTTATTACAAGCAATTTTAGTATTGAATGTAGTGCAATTTCAGTAATTTAGCAAAGTACAATGATGGATTAAAGTGCCTGGTGATAGACGTTTATTTCACCTCCTGAAACACAATTATTATGCACTTTACTCAATAATAGTGTCTTGTTCCAACTAAAATACACGTTGTATAATTCTTTAAGCCATAGAATCATAGCAATTAGAGAGGGAAATGGATGATTAGGTCACTGAATCCAGCCTGTTGCCAGCCCATGATTGCTCCCTGCCCTGTATTGGCTAGTTTCACCCAAACTCCTTGCGTTTACATGTTTTAGTGATGGTGATATCGATCAAAGAAAAAAATACGGAGGCTTCAACCACAAGTGAAAGGTTCAGTTTTTACTGCATCAAATCCTGCATATTCACAGTAAGAAAGGTCTGAGGGGTTTTCACATCCTTCGCATGGCAGATGGCTGAAATATTTTCAACCAGAATGTTCTTAAACAACCTTTCTCCATAGAAGAAGTTTTGCTGAAAAAATTTCCCCCAGTTTCCCTTCTAACTGAATTGCTTTTCAGTCTCAAATTCCTCTCACTACATTTTGCCTAATGACAGCTCAATATTTAGCATTTTCTAAAGCAGAAATTAAAATAAAATTCAGCCTGATTGAATTTTTACTCAAGAAAAGCCAAAATTCCTGACCTGTACGGGCAGGTGGGAGGGATGTGGTTTCAACTGCTCTTTTCAGGGAGCTCAGCCACCCAAGCCGTCTCACAACTCTGGAGACCAGGGCCCTCTCTGCTGTCAGAGGCTGGGTGCTCCTCACCACAGCCCAGAGCAGGAGAACAGAGCAGACACCCAGAGCCTGGCATTTTGTTACATGTACAGACATACCTGCCTGCATGTCCCATGGAAACTGCCCTTGTGGTGCTGGCTTTATGCCTTCTCCACGTTTACCCTTGGGTAGTACCTTGAGAGCAGGTGCAACCTATGGAAACAGCACATTTTAACCAAATGAAAGAGAATGTCTTGAAAAAGCAAGCTTTCAACTTGAACTCATGCAAACAGCAGGCCAGAAAAATCTGCGCTGTAGAGTCGCACTCATTGAAACCGTGAGCAGACGGACGAGCAGGGAGCTGCATGTGCAGCCCCCTCCGCAGCAGCGTGGCCGTCGCCTACAAACGTTGCCCAGCCAGGGATGGGCCAGCGAGGCACTGCCCAGGCTTGGCAGTCCCAGCGATGCGCTCGGGGCTTGGCAGTCCCAGCGATGCGCTCGGGGCTTGCTGTGCAGCCAGCACCGGCAGAGGACATGGTGTTCACGCAAAGCATGTGACAAGGTCTCCCACCATGGATAAGCTCAATTAATGAGTCAAAAAAAAAAGAAATGTGTGATTCTTCCAGAGAACTCCAGCAAACAAGCAGCGCCACAGCATGTATCATCCATCCGTAAGCCAGTCCTCACTTTGCTACTCCCCCAGCTCGGGAAGTAGCTTCATACATGCTGTTGGAGTCAATAGACTGCTCCTGGTGTAAAATACTCTTCTGTGCAAGCTGGTATTAGGCTCAGCCCTATGATGTGCTTTTTACCTGTATCTCACCAGCTCCCTGAGCCTTCCTGCCTGGATATTCTCCATTAAGGCCATTCTGTAACTGAGCTGCACGCAGAAACACGAGTACAATCATGCACCAGTACAACTGACCCCAAATTCAGCACCAAACTGCTCCTGTTGAATTTCAGAGGTTCTGAGGCTTTAGCCACAGCATGAACCCCTGTGAATCTGGAGACTGGCGGGGGGGGGTGGAAATCACCTGGTGCCACTGCCAGGTGCTGTTCAGCTCCAGCCATGAAATCACAACATTTACTTTGTAGGGCCGTGCCTGTGTCTTGTCAGACGCACAGCCTCTCGCACCGCAGGAACAGGCTCTGTTCCCAGCTCTACCACAGACTTCCCGCATCTGTCTGGAAAAAAATCACCGAGCAGCACATCTGAAAAAATGTTACACACTCAGCTCCAGACATTTGATCTAACACCTGGCCTAGCTCTCAGTGGTGCTGGACACTGCAAACACTGTTGGCTTCGACTGGGGCACTGCTAAAATCCAGACCTGACTGGCAAGGGGGATGGAGGGAACATCTGCTTCTTCCCTGCACTACGCAGACTTCACACTAAGGTACCTTTTCAACGGAGCTGTGTGCAAGTCAAACCCGTTAAACCAGCAAACAGTTGCTCTTTGTTCTGCACACATGCCAGAACATTAAAAACCCTCACAGTTTGGCACCAAAAAGACAGAGACCCAAAGCTAGCAACTGCCTTTGGAAACAGGAGCCATAAACTCTTTTACTTCTGTTTTCCCACGTGTAAACAGGGGATGCCAATTCCTGCCTGCTACTTGGGACTCCCAGGCATTTGCAAAGCACTAAGGGCATCCCGTAGCTGATGTAAAAGCAGCTTGCAGTGTTTCTTGCTTCATCTGTTTCTAAAAAGCTAGTAAGGTGCTGGCTGGATGCTGATAATGTTTGCTATGTCAAGCACAAACGAAGATACTGTTGCACATGCTATAAAATAAAGTACTATTGACCGTGCTGAATACAGTGGCTGCTTTTTGACATTTCATCTGATGCGTTATAGTCTATCCTAGACAAGGAATAGGTGTGTGGAAATAGCTGAACACCACAGACAGCTTCAAAAGATATCTAAAGATTGAAAACTGTTTCTCTGCCTTGCCAGACCTCTTGCACATAGCTCTCCCTGTAGAAGCTTTGAGGAGGCGTTCGCCTGTGATAGTTTTTGCACTTGACAGGTGTCTTGTTGGAGCAGCATCCCTGCAGCACCACGACACACGGCAAAGCCAAGCGTGCTGCTCTGCAGCGATGGTCTGTAAGAAATGAGCACAAGACCTCACGCTCCAGCCGCTCCAGTGCTCTGCATGCGTCCTCTCAGCTAAGGAGGCAGAAACGTTCTGGTTGCTCACTGAAGATCAGTCCCAGTGCCATGATTTTGCTAGCCCCCAAGGAGCCATAACTTCCACTACCAGAGACCTGGGAACAAGCTTGATAGGCAATGTCTGCTGCCGCGGGGAGAAGAGTGATCTTGGAGTGATTGCGGGCAGTGAGGATGCAGCGAGCAGGCGTGCCTGTCGCTCCCGACCTCCTAGGGGCAAGTCAGGCAGCACTCGTCCCTCGCTATCACCCTCCACCAAGTCTGCTGGGACATGCCACGGCCAGGGATCACTCCTCACCGGGGCTTTTTCAAACAAGCAAAAAAAAGTGAAACGTCAAATAAAATAAAATAAGAAAAGGGGCATCTTGTGTTCCTCTGGTCTGCCCTATTCCCAGGAGTCTCTGATGCCTTGAAAGAGGTGATGTTTCTGAAAGCAAACCTTTTTGATAAATGACGCAGTTATTTATTTTGCAGAAAGCAGAGATTTGTCACGATGCCGTTTTCAAAGTAACACAGCATCTAACAAAAAGAATCATAGGCAATTTACTGCATGACACTCCATTCGTCTCAGAGGAAGAAAGACCTTGTTTGACCCTCTCAGGATTTGAACCTGTAATTCCACTGAACCAAGGTCTTTGAAACCTGAAGCTCAGCAGTTTTCTCCCTGAAGATAAGACTCGGTTTTCCTCTTCCCCATGAATCACCACAACCCTGCAGACTGCTGTGGAACATGAGTTCCCCACTACACAGCAAGCAACAGCATCTGTACATCCCATCAAGCAAAAGGTGACCAACATGACTGTGCAGCCATCCCCGACACCATCGCTCCTGCTCGTACTCCCAGGTTGGATGCTGAGGCTGGGGGAATGAGATCTTGCAGGTGGGACGCGTGCTATCTTCTCAGTGCTGCACACTTGCAAGCTGCTCCACTGTTCATGTCCACTTCAGCTTCCCCTGAGGCATCTGACAGGCAAACAGAGGTTTTCTTCCTTGACTAAAAAGCCCAGCTTTGCCCCGTGCTAGCTGTGCTAGAGTACGCTTTACGGATTCACCAGGAGCAATGTGTGTGCATCCAGAAGCGAGTGCGGGGGGTCACCAGTGCCATCCCAGATTTGCATGGCTTTAAACAGAAGGTGACAAACCTGGAGCTGCTGTGGGAGCCCTGCTTAGCCTAAACCGCCTCTGCCCACCCCAGAGCCCTGGCACTTCCTCACGCTGAAAATGCAAATGCAAATCGAGACAAGGGCAAGCTTTACAGTCTGGATCAGCACCTTCCCTGCTCCCGGGAGGAGCATGGCCCCGTTGGTCTGTCAGCTCTGATGTAACAGCCAGGCACTGCACCCACGGGGACCCAAAAGGCAAGCCCCAGGGCTGCACAATAATTATGACATAAACTCACTGAGTTGCTCAATAGATCACATGATGATCTGAAGGTAGAAGGACCTTGCTTTCGTTCGCTGCCCTGCTGGATATCACACCCGTTACCAGCAAATCCATGCTGACGCGAATGGGCTGCAGCCGCTCGGGGCACGGCGGCTGTCCTCGGAGGGAGCGACCCTGAGCGGGGCTGCGTGCAGGCATCTCCACGCTGCGAGGTAGGGCTGGCTCTGGACACCCGGCTGCTCCCTCGGCCAATGATGATGCCAAACCGTGGCAGCGAGCTGCGCCTGGAAAGGCTCTCTGGAGTTTCCAAGGAGAGAATCATGCAGTTGTTGACAGCATTTTCCCCAAGTGTCACCCAAATGTGCAATGAGTCGTAATGGGCTCATCATAAATTTGCCCTCTCAAACCCTCCTTGGAAGAGGAGGGCAGACCTCTCGCCCTGGAGAAGGCCGAGGTGGGCAACCAGACCCTGCTTCACTGCCTCTTCCCTCTGCTGTACTCTCAAAGCAGCTCGCCATGGGCATGTCTCTGGAGGCCGGACACCTTGGGAGGATGGCCGCTGGCCAGGCAGGCCGTGGGACCTGGGCTCTCTCGGGTGCTTTCCCCATCCCTTGGCCGGCCATACCACCCGTGCTGTGGTTCGCAGTCCCCCTCTGCAGACCCAGAGGCAGTAAGCCCATTTTCCATCCCCAGGGAAAAAACTCAAGGAGCAACTGTCTCCTTCCTGCTTGCAGGTTGTTCTAAAGATCACGCGTTCACATCAAGCAGCCTCAGAACTGGCAGGTAGTATCGGGCTTTCTTCTGCAAGAGCAGGATGGGGCCACGGTTAGAGCACAGGACGGGGAATTAGGACACCCCAAGTGGCATCTCTGCTGGCCAACTGGGCAGCCCAGCAGGGCTGGTGGCAACCTGCACCTCTGTGAGCCTGATCCTGCCTCGCTCAAAGCCTCTCTGGTGAGGTCTCCCGTGCTGATGCTCTCACACTGGCATAGTGTGTCCGTGGAGCATCTGCAAAGCAGCTCTGAGAAAGATTTCTCTTCCCCACCAACTGCCCCACTCTTTACAGCCAAGTTGAGGGAAAACATTTTCTGATATTTTGTTGTGGGGCAAATGAAATTTCCCTTCCCATTTTGGTGGTCAAAAGCGCTGGAAATGCCGAAGAAACGCAGGCAGCTCCCAGGAGATTTTCAGCTGGAGAAGTGGCAAGGTCTTGGGGTGGGGAGGAGGGATTCAGGCCAAGCAGGGCTCCCAGATCAGCTCCACGTGCTCCAGAGAAGGGCACCCAAACCAGACCTGAATGGCAGCGCGGAAGCAGTTTTCAAAAAACAGAGACCAACTAAGCCCTACTTCAGCACAGAGACGGCGAAGTACCGAACACGCAACCTGCCAGGCAGGTGCCAGCAGCATCAGCCCTGCTCTCTCCCTCTGCCCCCTCCATGAGCATCGTCTCCCACCTAAGCAGGCGAGCAAAAGCAGGGTGAGTGCATGCATCTGCCAACCCCATGAACCTGGGGTCAGGGTGAGCTGCTGGGAGATACCCGTGCCTGCCCTGCCCAGGCCCCCAGCGCTGCTGCCTGCAGCGGAGCCAAACCGGGGCACGCTGGTTACCAACAGGGCTTCAGCAGCGGGGAGACCTAGCACAGAAGCTTTTGTGGTCTTGGATCTGGATGAGATTCATTTCCAAACACAGCCCAGGGTCTCACTGCAGTTTCCAAGCAGAAAGGGATAGCCTGAGGACTTTGAAAAGGAAAGAAGAGGTACTTCATTAGAACTACAAGAGCAGAGCTCGGCAGGAAGGGAGAGAGGAGAGTTGAGCCCAGGCCACGCACATGGCAGGGCAGCGTTTTGCTCCATCTGTGGTATGGAGATTGGAGTGTGCTGGATTCCAGGTTAGAGGAACACACACTTGTGCGTATTCTCCTATAAGCAAGGGAGATGCCACTTAAAGGTCACACTGAAACTGGCTTCTCTTTGATTCCCTAGGGGTAAAATAGGATTTGCAGCCATAGAAATTAAAGAAAGAAAATACCAGAATTGCTGTTTAGGCTGCATATAGCCTGGGATCTGGTTTCAGGGGCTTTGCAGGGACATTCCATGCCACTTCCAAGGACTTGTTAAAAAATACTTCGTACTAGCAGAGTTCTGTGGTATTTTTTTCCAGCTAGTCCTGCAGGCTACCATGGGGAAATTCACTAGCAGGTTTTCTGTAGGACTCTGACTCACACAGGAACTTTTATTACTGCTTTTAAATATTTGACTGCCTTTTGGCTGCTGGCAGAAAAGTTATTAAATGTTTTACCAGACGTGGCCAGAAACTCTTTGTAAAAACATCTTGGCCTGGCATAAAGCATATGTCTCTACTTATCTCCATAGCATGTTCTCAAAGCTTTCTCATGTCCCCTGGCAGTGGAAGAAATTCGGGACCTTCATGTTTCTAGGCTGTGGATAAACAGAGCATCCAATGTCCTACGCTCATGTGAGTAAATCTTCTGGTATGCAAATAGTCCTGCTGCAATAAGGAAGATATATCAAATTTGCAGGACTGAAGAGGCCGGGGCCCCAGTACAGACTTTAAGTTATGGTTCACATGCACAGCTCAGCTACTTAACCCTTACTAGAGGGATTAAATGGAGTGAGGAGTATTTCGTTGCTCTACTCCCTGATTATTTTGCCTCGTGACATAGTGATCAAAAGCAGTGCATTATCACTAAAAATGCCTGCTGCCTACCTGCCCAGACAGCTGTGCTTCAGGAAAGTAATAAATACAGCTTAAACTTCTCTGCATCTCTCCGTGGGCAGCCTAAAGCCAGACGCACCTGCAGTGGTGATAAATGCCCGCGGGTATGCGGACGGAGAGCGGATCTGCACGTCAGGGGCAGCGCAGGCTGGAAGCAGCCCCGTTCCTACCGCACGGGGTGGGGGTATGCCCAGGCTGACCCTTGCTTTTCAGGGGTTACCTCTAAACGGACCAGCTCCGGCACTGCTAACCGCCAAGCGGCAGCAGCTCAGGTTTGCTGGAGGTGGCAGGCTCAGGCAGCCAGCCTGCTCTGGGCTCCTTCCCACGCTGGAGCGGAGCAGCGTGGAGCTAGCTCCGGGCTCTCGCTGCAGGCAAACCTCGCGTCTCAGGCAGCTGCCAGCGAGGCTGAAACCTGGGGCAGCGCAGGGGAGATTCAGGCCCAGCCTCTGGTCTGAACCGTTTCATTGCAGATTAACCTCAAATTCCGGCCTTCCGGTGGCTTCTGCTTGGGTGCAGACGGCGGGATCGGAGCCCGCCGGGCTGGGGGTGCAGAATGACATCCTGAAGGATGGGAAGGGCTCACAGGTCGCATCCTGGGCGAGAGCCCTCCCTGCTCCCGGCCGTGCGCGTGCCCCGCACCCCTTTTGCACGCGCCTTTAGCGGCGGCGTCCGAACCGTCGCTCCCGGCGAAAGCCGGCTGGCGGCACGGCACCAACATACAACATGGCGAGCCCCCAGCCCCCCGCAGCCCGGGGACCAGCCCGGGGCGGCTCGGCTGGCCGGCAGCCCCCGGAGCATCCCCGCGTGTCCCGGGGAGCCGGGCAGGGCAGAGCCCGGCCTTAGCGAGGGCCGCTGGTGCCCTCTGTTGTCACGAAAATATATAGGAGCTGCCGAGATCATGAGTGGGACGTGCCACCCAGGACGGGGCACACGGCACCCACCGCTTCGGGCTGCCAGCGCTGGGTCAGGGCTGAGGCTGGCCGCCCGCAGGGGACAGCACGGGCTGGCTTTGGGTTCGGGTGCCATCGGCACCCACGTAGGGTGAGATCGGATGCTTGTTGCTCGTCTGCTAAGGGATCTGCTGCACCAGTCAGGGGTCTCGGAGCATCCCAGGAGGTTGTTTCTGCGGGGTTGGACTAGGTGACCCACAGAGGTCCCTTCCAACCCCTAACATTCTGTGATTCTGTCATTGTTTCTGCCTTCCTAAATAATTACGCATCTGAAAAAGTCCATGGAAATCAAATAGAACAGAACAGACTAGAACAGAACAGAGTATTTCAGTTGGAAGTTACGTACAGTGACCATCTAGCCCAACTGCTGGACCAATTCAGGGCTGACCAAAACTTCAAACACGTTGTGAAGCGCATTGTCCACACACCTCGTAAAGGCTGACAGGGTTGGGGCATTGACTACCTCTCTAGGAAGCATCTTCCAGTGTTTGACCATCCTCTTGTCCAGGTTTCCCAACTAAATAGTGTACGTGCAAAAGAATTAACTTCACTTAAAAAAAAAAAAAAAA
>Ga0065711_1027087_pt1 | contig 54459 bp, 36 predicted proteins | sample Hoacrofraction12_FD_59098 | JGI IMG/M metagenome (GOLD analysis project Ga0065711, IMG submission 59098) | Hoatzin crop microbial communities from Cojedes, Venezuela - Epithelial fraction 12 v2 (version 2) | ecosystem: Host-associated > Birds > Digestive system > Esophagus > Crop | place...
AGGCTGCCCAGGGAGGTTGTGGAGTCTCCTTCTCTGGAGATATTCAAGACCCGCCTGGACAAGGTCCTGTGCAGCCTGCTGTAGGTGACCCTGCTTTGGCAGGGGGGTTGGACTAGATGACCCACCGAGGTCCTTTCCAACCCTTACCATTGTGTGATTCTGTGATTCTGTATTTCTGGAATGACCAGGAATAGTCTGTGAAAATGAAATATATAAAAGTTGTCATCACAACCCAAAGAGTAGGTTTGTGTTTCAGTGTCTGCATCCTTTTCTAGGGGGGGAGGAAAGAGATTAATTTAAATTAGCTAAATCTGGTTTTAATAAGCAATATTTGTGGGGGAAAGATGAAAATTTAGATCCTTGGGTAGCATAAGATGATGCAATACATTGTTGTCTCCTTGTAGTTCAGTACTATTTTATTTTATTTTATTTTATTTTATTTTATTTTATTTTATTTTATTTTATTTTATTGCTCTGATCCAGGCTGTAAGATTCTTTCTTTTGTTTTGTCATAGACGACTCCTCGTAAGATCTGTATGCATTAGTGTTCACTCAATGTAAAAGCAGTGGAGGAGAAAAGTAAAATTACCCTGTTAACGGCAATAAATAAATAACTAGATTTTAATGCATAAGAATAAAATAGGGAAGTATTGCCAAAGGCGTGTCAGAGTCCAAATTATTATCCATGTTTATAACTCCATGGTGAAATTTTGCAAGAAATTCAAACTTCGTCTGCAGAATTTTTGCCCAGAACAATTCTATTTAACGTTAACAATCTTAAAATTACTTGAATTTAACAAAATCTAAGTCAATTTGAAAGGGAGCTTTTTAGAAAGTATATTTCAAGTGAGTTTCCATAATGAGAACACAGAAGCAGAGGCTGAATTTATGTCTTGATTTTGATGATTTTTTACTGGATGGTAAAAGAATAAATTAATCTCCTTTTCTCTGTACTCCTGTCTGACCACTGAGGATAAAATTTCCCTCATTTACGTGTTGTATTGATTCACATGTTGTGAAACTGTTTTGTACAGAAAAAAAGCAGCTTTGGTCTCTGATTTATGATGTGCTCAGAATCATGTGACTTAATCACTTTGGGTAATAACTGGAACAGATAATCCCCTTGGAGCTTAAGGAAGGGCTACAAAATCAGGGTATGATCTTGTAGTCCTTGATTACTTGGCCAAGGACCATCAGCCCTGTTTTTAAAGATGGGTGCTGATAGGTGTAAAAGCAGCTAGTGGGGTTTCCAGGGGGTTTAGGCACCCTGGGAAACTTTACTTGCCAGCTGCATCTTTATACACTTGCAGACTTTTCTGGATATTCCCCAGTGTGTTGTAATATGGGATTACGAATGGGAAGCCTCTATTTTGTTCTAACCTAAATATGTTCATGATTAAATGTAAGAATGTGGATCAGCCAGTTCTAATTCCTAAATGGATTAAAGAAAAGTGGAGTGGAGCTCCTCTTTTAAAAGCAGAGGGGCTCTCTTCTTTAGTGGTTTGACCAAGTCTCCTCTCCTTTCTTCAGCTTGTTTTATGATGTATGGATGCAGAAGAGAGGAAAAAGTTGTTACCTGGCTGGCTTCCAGTTTTTTGCTGAGTTGGTTGGAACTGCACCACCCGTTCATGATCACTGTTGAGCGTTTGGGGTTGGTAGATTTGTTTGTTTGTTTTGTTTCCCTATCTGGGAGTCTATTACTAAAGGAAGAATGCCTATTTACTGCTCTGCAGAATTGTTGTAGTACAGTTTGCAGTAGCTGTGATGTCCAGGAGTTCACCAGACCTGGAAGAGTGGTGGCCCTGGGCAGTGCCCTCCTCCTTCCAGATCCCTGTGAGCAACAGGACGGGTGCGTAGCCAGTGGGTTTGGACCAGCCAGTTTCTCTGCCTCTGCACATGTTGGTCAGACCGTGAATCCACCTCAGTTCTTTAGCTAGCTCCATGTTTTTCTGTCCTATTCCTCCCCAGTGCTATGTCCCACCACCTTAGGAAGGGATATCTCTTTAATGCTGTGTATAAGACTTTTACTGACATTGTAAAGCTTTTGTTACATTTGCAGAAATGGGGAAATTGGTGGAACTACATTCTTAAACTTGGGAACAGGCTGTGGAGAATAGTTCTTATCCTGAGATCAAAAGCACAGGCTACTGAAGAGAGTGAAGTTTCACAGGTGTTGAGCCTCTGTGAGGAAGAAAAGTTTATGGTGGCAGATAGTTGGGGTTTTTTCTAACAACTGCAGGTAAGCTGCATTTTAATTTTGTTCTCTTATCCTTTGGGATAGGAGTATCAGTATACCTCCTGATCTAATTATTGCAGAATCCAAATACCTGAACAGGAATAAAGCAAGCTATACAGGATTTTTCTTTGCCTAGACTGCTTAACAGCTTATGTTTGAAGGATGATTTCAGCATCTCATGTCTAGAATGGAATACCAATAACCAGTTCAGACTGCAGAATGATGCTTTTACTGTATTTTAGTGAATAGCAGCAGCCTGAAAAATCAAAGCATCTGTTCTGTCTTCCCCACAGGAGCATGTGCAACCACTGGGCACTAGTTCGCATGCTAAAATACATATTGCCCAAACTGGGTGAACAATTTTTTAAGTTGCTTTCATACATATTTATATGAGTGAATGAATTATTAGAGCATCTCGCTTCTCTTTACACTTCATAGTTGAAATTTATGCCTGTATTGTCAGGTATCCATTACACTCTGATATTTCACTGCTCAGCCACTTTCCCAGAGGATAATTTATTTATTCTTTTTATCTGCTTGTTTATAAAACTAGTATAGAAAGGAGTTTTACATAAGGGAAAATGAGATTTTGGCTGCAGGGAGGAAATATGGAGCATAAGAGAACAGCTAGCAGCCCTGCAGGCTAAGAGGATCCTCTGTTTCATGGTGTTGTTACATCCTTCAGTGGTACATCAATACTGTATTAAGTTGGAAGCAACCCCTGCAGTTTCCCAGCCAGAGTCTCTTGTGAAGTCTCTGAGTCAGCAGATAATGGAGACAAATTCTGTGTTTGAGATAGTGCTTAAAAGAGGCTTTATTCTTTTTTTAAATTGACATAAAAAATCAACAGAGCTTCCTAAAATCACTTTCTTGGTCTTTCTATATTTAATTCCTTTTGTTCTTATTCAAATGTTATTTCCGTAACACTTTGTTTCAGTCTGGTCTGTTTAGGGTTTTATACCATTCTCATCACTATTGTTTCTGAGTGCATTTGAATACTATTTAAAATGACATGACAAACATCTGTCACATGTTGCTCTTTCATCCTCTCCCCAGGGGAGAATCATGCCTGCAGTGCTGTATTTTTGTAAGACTTTTGTTGTTGGTTTTGATTTTTTTTAAGCTATATACATGTTGCTGTATGTTTATGTTAGAGCAGGATGGCTGAAAGAGAATCCTTTGTACTTGGAGGAGAAGGTGGTGAAGGTTTTGAGTTACCATCTGAATGCCTCCCGCGTACACCTGGGAAAGGGTGGCAGTACTCAGCCACTTGCTCTCTACTTTCGAAACCTGCTGATTTTTTTGTGGGGTTTTCTAAGGCGTACTAAGAGTTTATTGTGGGAAAGCTGAAACAAAGGACTTGGTTTTGCCTTTGGTTCAGCATGTGGTATAGTCAGCAGTTTTGTGTTTGTGATCCACTTCCAGCTTCTGCGAGACTTCATCTGCTGGACAAACCCTCTCCCCTCACAAGTGACAAGCAGGTATGGTCTGGAGATTCAGTCAGGCATCCTGAGCACTGTATCGTACGAGCCTCTGCTGTGGTGGTGATACCTGTTACAGGAACATCTAATCAAGGAAAGGAAGATAATCATGGCCTCTGCATACTGTATAGAACAGAGTATGGCGTTATGTCAGGCAGGAGATTGAGACAAATATCCTCGCAACCGGAGTTGCCTGGACATCTCTGCTACAGTGACCAATTTGTTCGGAGCCTAAGGCTGCAAAGTGACATTAACTGGCAAAGAGAGATCATTGCAAGTGACTTGCCATGCTCTTAAGGCAGCTGGCTGCAAAACCTGCTTGTTCAGTTCTAGCCAGCTACTCTTGATTGGCTTGGAAGACATGAAAATGGTTCCTTGAGTCTGGGATGAAGAAGCAACTGGAGTGGGCTGTTCTTCCCGCCCCCCCCAAAGGTGCAGAGAATGTATGGTCCACCTGTAACAGAAACAGCTTTCATTTTTCTAACCAATTACGTGATTTTAGAGCTGCATTTAAATTACTCTCTCATTTCCTTTGCCTTTTTTTTTCCAGGACTGTATAGGATGTACTGTAACAATACTAATCTTTGTGTGAAGGTTACTTTTACTCAGTAGTGTATTAGATGATAGTGCAATATCACGCCCACGGTCACAGAGGCGTTGATTCTGGACATGTGGATTTATCAGTGTAAGTTCAGCTGAATCTGGCCTTTCTTGGATTACGTCTTGTAGCAGGTCTTGTTTTAGGATTCATAGATTTTTAGCCTACGCAGGTCTATTATCATCACAAAATTGACTCCACCTCATACTCATCGTGTAATTTTAATAGATTTTTTTTTTCATGAAGGCCGTAAGTTTTGGGGGTTTTGTATGGGGTTCTTTTTTAGCTCAAGCTTATCTTTTACAAATACGCACCAAGTTGATTTAAGGGTCTTAAAGGATGAGAAATTCATGATAGGCGAAGTATTCCACAGTTAATTATTCAAACTCTTAAAAAAACTTATTTATTTCTAGTATATGTTTCTAACTTCAGCTTCCAGCTATTGAACTTTGTTAGGCATTTGAATGAAAATTAAAGAACTCTACAGTATCAAAAATACCCTCATATCTGGAGAGGAAGACTAAATTGCTTCTTAACCTTCTATGTGCAAACTACACACCCGAACTTTATTCAGTAATATCTGTTTTCCAGATCGCCTGCTGTTTTTGTAGCTCCTTTTGAACTCTTTCTAATTTATCAACATCTGCTTAAAATACAGACAGCAAAGTTGAGCCCAGTATTCCACCAGTGATTTTACAAAGGCAGAATGCTATGCTAATAACGATCCTGAACACTGAATATTCACCTTGTTATCCATGCAGTGATTATCTTCACACCAGTTCACCATTTCTTATCCACCACTTGGTATAACTATATAGCTTCTTATTCTAAGACACAGAGAATGACAGGATTTATGCCCATTTAGGCAATAAATCTGCATGAATGGAACTGTGAATTGTGAAACTAGACCTTGACTCCTTACTTGCAGGCTCCAGAATGTGCGTGTGTATCATGCACAGTTTCTTTTAAAGTTGTAAGTGTGACATGTAAAAGTAACCATTCTGACAACTGCAGTGGGGAGAAAGGCAGAGGTCAAATATCAAACATTTCTTTGCGGTGAAAAAAATAATTCCATATTAACAGGCGTCTATCGTCATCCAAAAACTTAAAAAACAGAATTATGTCATTAAGGAGTGATGCCCTTTATTCCCAGTCATCAGTGGTGACTTCAGCCACTTTTAGGCATAGATAATTTTATGAGGTATGGTAGGAAAGGAAGACGAAATGGTTATAGGAGATAATTAGTAAGTGAAGAAGCTTAGGTAGGGCTTCTAATCACAGTTTCTCTGTCACAATTTTGAGAGGGTAGTGAAGCAGTTAGGTTGCCGTATTCCACTCCAGTGCCACAGCTGGTAGAAGGGAAAGAAAAAAAAAAGCACAAAGTCCCTCTTCTTCCAAAAAGGACAGGTTGGCCTGGCTGTAACCACTCATCCAAGTGAAGGGAATACAGATGTCAGACTGCTTAGGAAATCCAGACTGTAATTTTCAGATTAGGCTGGTGATGCCTTGGATTCAGCCTCAGCAGGTCAAGCTCGGTCGTAGCTGAGCAATGTAGGATGCTTTGAGCTGCCCTTCTCCCGAAGGTAAATCGATAGCTTGTGTTTGATCATCTAGGGCAGCTTTGCACAACATACAAGCATATGGCAGGTTTTTTAGCTATGCTGGGAGACAGCACGTGGTCTGATCTGATAGCTTTTGTAGATACACCTTCTGGCTGGCCAACTTGGTGGTCAATCATGCAGACAGTAGGTCTAGCTTGCCTTCCCATGGCCAAGCACATCAAAAGCAAATAATATTGAAAGGGACACAAGGGAGGATGGTAGTTCAGGGAACAAGTAGGTGAGTCTGCCACTTGTGGGGAGTAAGAATGCATGGGTAAGAGGCATTAAGGTAGAACTGAAGAGATGAAGAAGATATGGTCAAATGAGAGTAGTACTAAGAAGGATATAGGCAGAAGACAGGTAGTAGTGGGGAGAGAGATGTGAAAAATAGTGGGTATTTGCAGAGGGCTAGGAGGGTATGTGGACAGAGAGGTGTCCCAGAGGGAGGGGTGGGAAGGGGATTGGTCAGATACAGGGTGTAATGGCAGGAGGTGGCATCGTGAACCTTGGTGTTAGTAAACTGGAATTACTAATGGCCTGCTCCTTCATCTGATCTGCACAACACTCCTCTTTGGCTTCATTTGCATGACTTGCACACTGAAAGGATATGATTTGCTGGGAAAAGTTATTTAATCTATAAAAAGCAATTTAAGAAGCAGACTATCAAGAAGGTGCTTAGGGCATGAAGATGCCTACATGCCTGCTGTAGGTGACCCTGCTTTGGCAGGAGGGTTGGACTAGATGACCCACAGAGGTCCCTTCCAACCCCTACTATTCTGTGATTCTGTGAACGATACGGCAGATAGGAATATAGTGGCTTAGAAACATAAATGAGAGAAATTTAGCAGCATTATTTCCATTTTGTAAAGTTTTTACTACAGCGCATGTCAGTATAACAAGGAACATTTTTATGTCTTATCATAGTAGTACTCTGCACATTTATTCTACTGAGCAAAGAGTAAACATAAACTATAAATAACTAGGGCTTCAGATAGCATGCTTTTTTTTCCCCTGACTTTTCAGATAAGATGCAAAATCACCTCAGCAGAGCCCTGCTGGGAAGTGGCTGATCTTATTTCCCTGCTTTCTCCTTCTGGAAGGAGTTTGATAGTACTGTTTTGTCATCTTGGGTCTACCGGTCCTTGAGAATGAAGTTTACAGCCATGAATGTACTGTGCATTGTGAAGGCAGAGTTAGGAACCTCAGAGAAGAATTCACACCACGCCGTGGAAGATACCTCTGCTGTGCTCAGCATGTCCTCCTGCTGCTGAAACCAGCCCCGCTCCTGAGCGTATGGCGCGAGCAGACGGTCAAGAGGCAGGAACCACCTCTTCTCATGGGTGTTTGGGATACGGGTGGCATGCTCTGCCTTTTGAAAGATACCTAAAGAAGGGTGGCATTTACGTATAGGTGTATGTATTTGTGTGTGTGTGTATAGATACACACTAGCCTATATTATTTATACGTAAGAGCCTAATGGCTAGATCCTGTGCCCAGGGTGAAAAAACAACATTTATGGGAAACCTAAATTGGCGGTTCATGTCTCCTTTTTTTAATTATTTTTATTTTTTAACATATCTCCAATGAAATATCTTCCTGTAATATGTTTGAGATAAAGCTTTTTTTAGTGTTAGCAAGGATTGCAAAATTTGATTCTGATTAGTGAATATTTTTTGCTTTACACAGTTGAAGTTAAAACATTCAACAATCCTTTCTCCTTTGAGAAATGGCAGAATCGCAGTCGGCTGCATTCCTCCCGTGACTTCTGTGTGAACTGAGGTCATGCCACTGTTCACTGTGGTGACTTGCTCTCTGATTTTAAGGGCAGATGCAGAGTTACGCAGAACCTCGGCCGTCAGTGGCCAAATATATTAGTAATCGTTCACATTCCTCTGGTCTTACATGGAGAGTCATTACTGAATGAAGCTATGATGAATCAGAATCTGTGGTCTGGTAGGAACACTGGGGAACTGGCTCAAGTGGTGAATTAGTCTTGATCTGTAGCTGATATCTCCTGAATTAGGTAAATAGTCAGCCTGGAGCCAGCACATAACATTCCATACCTGGATTAAGGCTTACAGTAAGTGTGTCGAGCATGCTGTGTGTTTGCTGTAGTTGGGTTTTTATGTGAACAACACTCTAGAATGGCACGAAGGCCATGATCCGTGGGGGAAAGCCACTGGCACGGCTTCTCAGTGGGCTTTTGGGGTGGCGAAATCACTGCCATATTTAAGCACACAGTTGCACAGTTTACCAGGCATGTCATGCTTATGTAAGTAATAAGTTTATAGCAAGTAATAACATTCTTACCCCAAATTTGTAATTAATGTTCGAGCACCAAATTATTACCATGCGGCACAAAGAATTATGCATATGAGCAATTCTTAATTTTCTTCATTTTCAGCAACTGTGGGTTTTTCTCTAAATCTGCCCTGTACTGCTTAGCACACAGGCTTGTATTAGGTCAGATTTTGGAATATAGTGTCTTTCACTGCAGGAAATAAGCAGCATAGAAGGAACTTACAATTTCAGGAAAACTGAGGCTTACAGGACAAATTAATGTTTTATACTGCATACTGGAAACTGAAAGACAGCACATGAATTATTGGCTGGATGTGGAGACTCAGGTCCAGTTTCACACCCACATCTTTTTTGTGGGTAATGTAGCTTTTTTAAAAAAAATCAAATAGCTTAAATGCTGTGCAGACTGAGTTCACACCAAACAGATTATAGTCTGTCTACTTAGACGATAAGCTCCTTAAGATACAGGCCTTTTCTTCACACAGCAGCTACCATTATGGGGTCTTGATCTCAGGGGAGTTTTGTGCAAGCGGTGTGGTACAGTCCATAATGATACTGGAATAGCAGGACTACTTAGTAAAACTCCTTCCTTCCATGACACCATAAAATACTTTTTCCTGAAAGTCTTCTATATATAGAACCGTGAAATGTTTAAGAATGAGCTCAGAAACTGCCCTGTGTGGGTGTGGAGTGTCCCCATTTATTTTCTTTTCAACTGGAAGGTACCGGTTTAGCCCTGGTTGATTTAGGCTTTTTTTCCTGTGACTGAATTTTTATTTCGTAACATACATTCATTTTGGAAAGTTATTATAACCGTTTAATTACAGTTTGCAATTCAGTAGTATATTCTTGACTATGTATCAGAAGTTACATACATGATAACAGCGGTAGGATGCTAAAAGGGATGGCTAATTATCTACGCTATTTCTAAAATGCAGTTTTCTAAATGGCTAATTTATTAGCAGCACTTCAAAGCATTCTTTTTGAAGGAAAAAATAAATCTGCTCATGAAGGCTGTCTCCAGCCAAAAAGTGCCTATCAAATTAGAATTTGGTATGCCATTGAATCAAAAGACTATACTCCTAATCTGAACACCCAGCATTTTAGGAGACCTGTGGGAGCTAAGGGTAAATCTAATATATGAGAACTGGTCCTTAATTAGAAGTTTTTATATCCAAAGTTTCATCATGGATAGACTGCATTTCTGTGAACGTTAGTCAATGTGGTTTGGTTTTTAAAACATGGTAGTTTATTCATATACAATCGTTATCTTACTTTAATATATTTAAAATAATTTAAAAATAAGAAGGACCGTATAGTTTGTTTTAAATCTATGGCTGTTGTTTTAGATGTAAAAATGATGAGGCAGATGAAATTAATTTATTTCTACTTAGGCACCCTCTGTGGTTTCTCCTTCAGTTGATAAGTCTTACCTTCTTCCATCTGTGTTTAAGCAATGACAGCTGCATAGTTCAGCACCTATACAGAATAAAACGTTCTGTTAATATTCTGCTCTACTGCAGATATCTCATCCCTGGATCATTGGCAAGTGGTATCTAGTTTTGGGGCAACACATGGGAAATTTGGTACAGTTAAAACCTTGTTCTCACTTTTCTGATCTGTAGGGACCTTTTCTGCTCCCACCAAAGTGAAGAAGGGTCTCTCACTTAACTTCAGGCAGAGTGTGTTTTGCTATTCCTAGCTTTTAGTTCCTCATTGCATTTTTTTTTTTGGAGCCAAAACCAAACTTTGGAAACAGTAATCACAAAAAACCTCACATTTTTTATTTCTTCTGAGAATTGATTAGGTCTTTCCATCTGCCATGTTAAAAAGTTGAAATACACTGTTAGACCTAATGGACAAATTTGATACTTCACAGAAGAGTTCAAATTACCAAGAAATTAATGGGCAGCATCTGTGCCATTGTGCTGGTGCCTTGTTGTGGTTTGTGATTGTCCAAAGTTATACAAGAGACAGGATTTTTAGGGAGAGATTGTAAGACAATTATACCTATTTAAAAAAAAAATAAAAGTGTTAGCCATACTTTGGGTACACAGATTCCTCCTCAGGTCTGGTTCCTTTTTCGGTTTGGTTTTTTTATTTTTAGCATAGAAAGCAAAATTGTGAAGTCTTCCTGTGTATATTGAACTTTTCAGTTTCTTCTTTTTTTCATCTTGCAAAATGAGAACAACCTCATACGCAGTAAAAGGAAAGCAAGCAGTGGGTGAAGAAAAATGCCCTCCCCTTCCTCTCTCAGATTCGCATCCCAGAGGGTCCTGAGAGTTCTTGGTTTCTCAGAGCTGTATAAGGCTTGGCTGCTTTTAGTCCCATCTAGTGAAACTCATTGCATTATGAAGTCATCCAAAGAGACATTGTGTTGCGCTTCAAGAGGCAGGGTTTTATATTCTGTAAAATATGAAGAAAATACTTAGCTGTTCAAGGTAAGGAAAGAGCAGCCAATTAGTTGCTATGCAAGCTGACTATGTGGATGGTGTCTGGAGAGAATTCCCACTGCTCTCTGCACCTGCATTGCAGTAGTACGTAGACATATATTTTTTAATTGCTCTCCTCTGAAAATCCTCTTTGATCACCACCGAAAGCAGGATTCTGGTTGATACAGGCAACTGGTATAATTTGGTATGATGGGTGTTTTACTCTTACGTAAATATAAATAGTTGGAAATTGTGGCACAATAAATTAAAGAAATAAACAGACATTAAAAATTTCAAAAAAATACACTAACTTAATGTAGCATGTGACCTGTTAAATCTAGACAAGAAAGAGTCCAGCTGTACAAAACAGAAGTGTCCCTTGTGATGCGAGATGAGCAAGGCGCATTGGGTGTGCAACTGATTTTGAGAACAATCATTCTGTTTTTGGACTGTTGTGACCAACTATGTCACAATATGTCTTAGGGAAGGCTATTACAGTACTACCCATTATTTCAGCTATACTTAACATTCTACAAGCATTTGCATGATAAATCTATTTCTGAAAGCTACAACAAGGAGGTAAATGTTCATTCAGCAAGAAAGACAGCTGCGATTAGCTATTTAAATATTTAGAAATAGGAGCAGAAGTTCACGAAAACAGTCTCAGATTCTGCCACTGGTATACAGGAATTCAAAAGGTGTAGAAGCACTGCAGGGATGGAACGTGCCTCTGGTGTGGGTTTGTACAGAACACAGAGCAATGACTCTGTCTACCCTGTTCTGCAAGAAAGCTATGGATTTGCCTTTAAGACCCAAAACCTCTGATCATCCAAATTAGAAGTCCCAGCTGGAGCGGCACGGGTGATCTTGGAGGATCAGGTAAGCAGTTTGAATGACCAAAATTGCCTGAAAGAGCCTGGTTTCTATGAGGCTGTGCTGAAAGACTGGTGGTATCACCCTCCCCACGTTCTCTTGCTGATCTTCTTTTGGCACAGGGAACCCAATGTCAACTGGTCCCAGAGGACACCTGTGTCTCTTCTTCACATGCCACCAGTGTGAGAGACCAGCCCCTCTCCAGAAACATTGCTAGCTCTTCCTTGGCATGATCATCATCCTGAAACAGGCACCACTTACGCCTGAAACTCTCCAGCCTTTAGACTTTGCGGTTGGACAGCCAGTCCTCCTCTTCCTCCTTCTGCCAGCAGGCCCCAACTCACAGATAGGACTCAACTATTGGTCTTCAGGCCATCACCACTTGACAGTTGGGTGTGAGCCCTCTGACTGAATCGTACACATCTGCCAGCTGATGTGGAGGAGGGCTTGTTCCAGGCACCCAGCCCAGATCCTGCAGAAGAAAGTTCTTCCTTTCTCCTACCAGACAGAAAGCAGGATTCGGACATTGGTGAGTCTGTTTTGGGATCTCATGTGTTTGGGAGAGGGAGGTCAAGGTGAGGTACCTCTAGGTAATTTTAAAGGGAACAGCTCTGAGGCTGTAGTGTGTGTAGTAAAGCAAGGCAGGGACAAGGACAAGCCAAGCTCAGAGAACTGGGTCTTTCGTGTCCTATGGACCTAGTGCCTTACAAGTTTCTTTCCTCAGAGGAAGAGCAGGTTGTTCAGACTGTCAAGAACAAAACGTGTCTGCTCAGCTACTGCCTGTGTGAGTGTCAGAACAGTCAGTTAGGAGTGACAGCCTTGTCCCTTACTTTCTTCACAGAGTCATCAGGCAAAGTGGGTCTGTGCGATGGATTTTCCTGTGTCCCACTACCTTTCCAGCAGAAGTCCAGGCATCAGAGGGCACACCGACTGTACCGTCCCAGATCTCCTGGCTCCAGCAGAGCTGTATGATTGCCACCAGGCCATAACAAAGCTCACTGGGAGTGTGGATGAGCAGGAAGCATAGCTGCCACCGGACTGTGTGGAGCGAAGGTTTGGTGCAGCTGGGAGCCCCTCAGATAGAACAGCCTGGTGGGGCATGAGCAGCTCCTGGCCCTTCTCACTCCAGACATGAGAGCTCGACTACCAGGGAACTCCATAACCACCCATCAAGTGGAGACAGCCAGGAATCCCACACCGCTTCCAATCAGAGAAGGTGTTCACGGTGCCTGGTCTGTTTCCTGACTTGTGAGCTTTTGTATTCTCAAGCCTAGGAAGTCCAGTCAAATGATTGCATTGATGGGTGATGCAGCTTTGGAGGGCACACCTACAAACTCATCGATACCGGTAGTGGGTTGTTCTTAGCCTTTGGTGAGACTGAAGGTCACAGTATTCTCTCTTCTTCAATGTTTGTTGTTGTTGTTGCCTTTGACTTTGGCATTTGGAGGAGATACCCCGTCACAGATTGGTAGTTCTAATTAAGGATGGACACATTCTAATGTAATGAGGAAGTGGACAGACTCATGGACCATTACTGCAGGACAGAGAAGACTGGAAAGCTTCATATTTTGTTTAGCGCTTTTCAATAGACATATGCTAGTGCTATAGGTATACTTTTTAAATCATGTTACTCTTGAGAACACTGAATATTTTTGTTCTCTTTCTCTCTGTCATCAGCCAGAGGGATAAAGCCCAAAGAGAGCCCCTCGGTGCACATAATTTGCCTGAACTTAAGGCCTCGCTCACTAAGGATGGCCAGTTTCCCTGTCTTGTGTGGCAGGACTGTGCCTGATCACATCTGGTCCTAGTGAACAAGGGTAGCCTGTATGAAAATTTCTGTATGGGGCAATTCTACTTGTGGACTCTGAGTGTGCTGGCTGCAGCAAGAACATCTGTCCTGTTTTGAAATGTCTTCTCTTTTTGCTTATCAGTGTCCTGTTGTGGTAGGTAATCCACGGAGTTAAGTATCGGTTGGCTTTCAGGTCTGCTCCGTGCCAGCAGCTTTTCTATATAAGGTTAATACAGTTGCCTTGCACTTGTCAAACCGGAAAACAAATGTGATAACAAATAAAGTGTTTTTTTGCACTGTACAGTACCTGACTGTTCTCTGTACTTGGTGTGCTTTGGGAAGACTCTTAGCTCTGTGACTGCCTCAGCCATGTTACAGAGTTTAAATGCCACTTGTCCCAGGGTTGGGTGACAGTTTTGGGATGAACTGTTAGTCTCTTACAGAGACAAATGGGGAATTTGGCATGGGTTGTGGGGACTTGACCCTGCAGCAAAGCTGCTGTACTTAGCAAAGAGGCAAATGCATGACTGGGATCTTCTGGGCAAACCTGTGGACTTGGCAGGCAGCTGGGACATTTGCTACTGCTCGTTATGTTGATTGCTGAGCAATTCTGTAGTTCCCCACAACCCCTGGGGTGGATCAGGCTTCCCTAAGTTGTAGCTACAGAGTTCAAACAAGAATAACTTAGTTTTCCTATATTAAAAAAAAATAGCTTTGGATGAGCAGACATAGGGAACTTTGACATTGGTTAACTCTTTTAACAAAGCTGCTGTCAATTTTCATGGCAGTTAGAGTAAGAGCAGTCTGTTGTCTCGAAGTCTTCTTCAGACAGTTTATACCTGGCTATATCAGAAAGAGAAATGTGAAAAAATGGGGGAAGAGCTGTTTAAAAGTCCAAAAGAAGAGTTTGAAAGGATTGAAAAGAGAAATGAGCCTGAAGTTCAAAATAAAGCTGATGCACCATGCTGGCATAGAGAGACCTTGACGATGGACTGGAGGCTTTGCACATCACCCTTGTTTGCAGGTGGTGTGTTGCCCAGGCTGTGTCCAGGGTTGCTGCTATGCAAGGACTGGAATGCCTCATCCTCAGACAGCCACAGAAGGATTTTTAAGGGCTCCCTGTTGTCTTTGCACATATTTGCATCAAGCCCATCTCACAGGCAATGCCATTCAGCAGAAGCTGATGACTGTCTAAAAGTCCTGAGTGCTGTGGTCACTGGAAAGGATCGTACCTGCTGCTTGTGGCATCAGAGAATAGATAGCTTTGCCAGAGACAACGGCACATACTTCCACTCTCACACAGTGGGAGTTTCTGTTCTGTGGTGGGAACAAGGTGCCAGCACGTCCCAGGAAGTACATGCTGGAGCTCTGAAGGTGTGTGAGAAGTGCATGGCTTTACCTGTGGAGTTCATAACATTAACATGGAGATTTCTGAAGCTTGAGCACATGATGGGTTTATATCCCTTATCATGATGATCATGTATTCCCTCCAGTAGCGTTGAAAGGGAAAATGTATCACGTTTGGACCCTTGCTCATTACTGCATCTCTTGGCTTTGCACATCTTCAATGGGGAATTACAATCAGTACAGCAGTGGCCTTGCAAGCCTGTCAGATCTGCTGACAGTGTAAGAGTTTAGAAGCCCTTAAAATAAACCCACTGCCTGTCACTGCAACGCTGATGATTGCACTTTTCCATTTGCCTCGCCCTGCTTGGAGCCTTTAGCTCCCGCTTGCTTTTACTGAACCTTGCAAGTATTCACCTGTCATAGCACGGTAATGCAGCAAGATCAGTGTAAAGGCAGGAGGGCACTGACAATCTGAGTCCTTGGTGGATAATGTGATTACTTGTGAAACAGGTAGATGCTAGGAGAGCTGAGTGGAGCATGTTGAATTGTGGAGTATCTGGGCATTCTGAAAGTCTCCCCTCTTTGATGCAGTACTGAGACGCAGAAAGCGAGGTTGGTAATGTGGACACAAGTGGGCAATTGTAACCTGCAGCTCTCCCCTAAGGTCCGTGCGAGGTTGTACCTACCAGCGCAGTGCGGGGCCAGGCACTTCACCCCTGGTTCTTTATTGGACTCTTTAATAATTCAAGTATAGTAACAATGGTAGAAATTTTAGAGAATGAGGTAGATAGTAGGTTTTGTTATCTTTTCTGTGTCAGATTTCTTAAGGCAAAGTGACTTAGCCAAGATCACACCAAGCACGGCCTCACCTGTGCTTTAAGTGCATCCCATCTGCAGGTGGGCACCCAGCGTGTTGCAGTTGTGCAAGGTTCATATGACTGGAGGGAGTAAATGAACCTCTGTGCTGTCCCAGGACGGAGAAGGGACTTGTGGATTAGTTAGATGCAGCTCTTCCAGTTTCTGCTTGAGTGCCTTAAACATTACTTGGTTAAATATTTAATACTTGCCTATATATTAAAGACGGGTAGTAGCCAAGTCTTTTCTTCCTTTGAAAGAAAGTGGCTCCGTCTTTTCAGCTGGACTGAATGTGGTAACTTTGGGACATAGGAGGTAACCTTAGAGGAGGCTAACAAATTAGATGCCTATAGGGATGTAAGCATATGTTGCGTTATAAGGGATGGAGTAATTTGGCAGAAAATAAACCCCCTTGCGTTCTAACTCTCCTAACCGGAGTGGGAGGCTAGGTGCGGCTAGGTTTAAATTCTGGGTGATATCCAATTTGCTACTACCAGTCCAGTTGTGTTTAACATGTATATTAAACTACCACGATTCTGGATACACTAATAGCAGTCTGCACCTTCAGTCCAGTTGTGCTCATGAACTAGCACGGCTGCGCTTAGGGTCTGGTCGCGTTCAGTGAGAAACCATGACAACTGGCTGCTTAAACAGTGCAGTTTTATTTGTGCCCCAGGTATAGAGGTTTTTTGAATTGCTAGTGATAGTGACTGTCTGCAAGAAAGCACATCCAAATATGATGTTATTAAGTATAAAACGGGTGAAAAGGTTATACATAATACAGCCCGGCTATAAACGTTAGGGAATAACTCTCTAGAGAGATTTCGAAGATGCCCGAGAAAAGCGCTTAGTTTAAGTCTCACCCAAGGAGTCCCAAGGCGGGGAGAAGCAAGGCTCAGCCCGTCGGCCGATACCGATAGTCAGAGGCAGTCTGAGATGGAGTTTCCCTTGACTTGCTCACGGTGTTATCTTGTTCTCCAAAAATCCCCTATTTCCCTGGCTATTTTTATGTTTTCTACATTTAAGGTGGAGTTTGAGTGACTGTAGTCATACGCACCTTTTATCATAATTGGTGTAAAATTCTCTCGCTTCACGTTTAAAGGTACAGTTTACGAAAAATCGAGAGCGCAGACTCGAAGAGGGGTGGTCGCACCTCGGAGGCAGGTAGCCTTCGGGATGGACGTGTGTTTTGGTATTAAAATGATATTAAAACGAGCAAAGTTCACGAGAGGATAGCACTTTGGCAAGGTCTCGAAAACCTGTTGGCTCAGGGGTCCAGATGAGCTGCTTATCAGTTCTAGAGGACCATTTCTTCCCGCTTTATCATCACGGAGCATGGCCACGGAGTCTCCACTCCGCTCCATCCTCTGTGGTACGTTGCAGGGAGTTGCTGTGTTAGTGGATTCCTCGCATGCCTGCTGCAGCTGTGTCCCATCCTCAGAGCTCCTTTTGATTTTATGCTTGTCCTCTATGGGTGAACAATGCTACATTTTCCATATAAACTTTAAATTTCAGATGTAAACCTTAATTTTACTAATAATTCCACAGCATACGAGTCGGAATTATTGCCAGCATAGGCACTAACTAACTCTGATGAGGCAGCGTGGTGGCAGCTGTAGATGGGTGCAGTCTAGAGACCTCTAGACGCTGTTTTGGTTTCCTGCTGTAAAGTAAAATGCCTGTGAGATGTCAGGAGGCTGTGCAGTTAGACAGGGTTTCCATGGCTTGTTCACTTGGATTTATTAAATTGCGTGTCTGTAAAGAGTGGGTAGTAGGACTCCTGTACTTGACAAAGGGAGTTTTGAGGACAGACTATTAATAACAGTTGAGTGTTTCTGTAGAGCCTTCCTTATTAATGTCTTCTTAAATGTAAGAGTGTCCAAATAATTACTTTGTTTTTATAGATGATTATATGAATATACTTACAGAAGACATTGGCAGGGGGCCAATTCTGAGATCTTTGTGTAATGTGCCTTTAGCATCAGACCAACAGTTTTTTTCAGAAGAGAAGGAAAAAATTCTGGTCAAATTTGTACAAGATAATTACCAGGAAAATAGCAAAAAATCTTGGGCCTAAATATAGGCATAGTGATATTTTACAGATCTAATGGCTGTTCTTTACAGCTAATTTTTCTAATCAAAATCCAGACTCAGAAGGAGAAAAAAGTGACAAAACCAGTCCTGGACATGGGTACATGCAAACCAAAAGCGATCTTGTAGGTTGAAATTCCTACAATCTCAATGTACTCAGTCATACAGTAGTCTGGATCTACTGTTTTCCCCTGGGTTTGTAAGTGCCTTTTGGAAAGTACCTGAATATGGTTCAGATAATTTACTGCAACAGTTCTGATAATTTTCTGGGTAAATATTCTGTGTCTGGAAGTTTCTGTACAAGGTAGTTTAGCTGCAACTGCCAGGAATTAGGGAGCAAGGAGTTTATACCTCTAGTTTGTAAGAAGTTTAAGAACTGTGATCTAGTTTGTAGAATCTTTACCAGATGCTGTAAATCAGAATACTTACAAGTGAGAAAGATTTTTGCTTGTTTTAGATGCCCCAACTAAACCCACCTTAGGCAGCCTCAAGGCACAGCATGGAATGGGAGCTGCCTCAGGTGCTGAGTTGTATTTATTTTTAAAACACATCCATAAAGAGCACTATGGAAGAACCTTCATCTGTGCTAAAAAGGAAAAGCTGTCCAAAGTTAAGGCTCTCTGGGAGATCTTACCTAGGGTATACTCAGAGACAAAGCTTCCATCTCACTGCTCAGTGACCCTGATGCTGTTAGGTGCTGAGTGCCTTCAAGTTACTTTGCTGTCAGTGTGAGAAGACTTACACCTCTCAATATCAGGGCTTTAGTCTTCATTATTTGCACACTCATGCTGTCACTACACGTGCGATGGGATAGATGCATATGTTGGTGCCAAAAGACTGACACTACAGGTGTCCTGGAAATGCTTATTGTAGAGGCTGAAGGAGCTTTTGCTTTGCTTGCAGGATAGGGAAAGCTTTGGAGCTTCTCTGGTATTTTCTTTTGAGATATCATACTAATAATTATAACTTTCTGATTCTTTCTGTGCTTAACATTTTCTAGCTTGCAGCTGAGTCACTGGTGCTAGTTATCTCTTGGAGAACGGAGACCCTTCCTCCCCGTCACTTCTTCACATGGCATGGGCGACAAATGGGAGGAGCTGGAAGCCATTGTGCAGCTGGAAAACTGTGATATAGTTGCCATCATGGAAACATGGTGGGATGAGTCACACAACTGGAGTGCTGCAATGGATGGCTATAAATTTGTCAGAAGGAATAGGCAAGGAAGGAGGGGCGGTGGGGTAGCCCTGTATGTTAGAGAGAGTTTGAATTGTCTAGATCTTAATGGTTATGATGATAGAGTTGAGTGTTTGTGGGTAAGAATCAGGGGGAAGGCCAACAAGGCAGATATCGTGGTGGGAGTCTGTTACAGACCACCCAACTGGGATGGACAGGCAGATGGAATATTCTATATGCAGCTGGGAGAAGTCTCACAATTGCTGGCCCTTGTGGGGGACTTCAACTTACCAGATGTCTGCTGGAAATACCATACAGCAGAGAGGAAACTGTATTCTCTCTTTCTCTATTCTCTAGTCTCTATTCCAGACTCTTTTCAGTGGTGCCCAGTGACAGGACAAGGGGCAGCGGGCACAAACTGAGGCACAGGAAGTTCCGTCTGAACATGAGGAAGAACTTCTTCACTGTGAGGGTGACAGAGCACTGGAACAGGTTGCCTGGAGAAGTTGTGGAATCTCCTTCTCTGGAGATATTCAAAACCCGCCTGGATGCGGTCCTGTGCAGCCTGCTGTAGGTGACTCTGCTTTGGCAGGGGGGTTGGACTAGATGACCCACAGAGGTCCCTTCCAACCCCTAACATTCTGTGACCTGTCTAGGAGGTTCCTGGAGTGTGTGGAAGATAACACAGCTGGTGAGTGAGCCAACTAGGGAAGGCATCTCACTACAGGAACATTGAGATGCTGGAGCGTGTCCAAAGAGGGCAACGAAGCTGGTGAAGAATTGAGAGCACAAGTCCTGTGAGGAGTGGCTGAGGGACCTGGGGTTGTTTAACTTGGAGAAAAGGAGGCTGAGGGGAACCTTATCACTCTCTACAACTACCTGAAAGGAGGTTGTGGCAAAGTGGGGATCAGTGTCTTTTCCCAAGTAACAAGTTACAAGGACAAGAGGAAACAGCCTCAAGTTGTGCCAGGGGAGGTTTAGATTGGATATTAGGAGAAATTTCTTCACCAAAAGGGTTGTCAAGCACTGGAACAGCCTGTCCAGGGCAGTGGTAGAGTCACCATCCCTGGAAGTAATTAAAAGATATGTAGACATGGTACAGTGGGACATGGTTTAGTGGTGGACCTGGCAGCATTAGGTTAACAGTTGGACCCAGTGATCTTAAGGGTCTTTCCCAACCTAAATGATTCTATGACTCTGTGATTCTTGCAGAGGAATTTGTATCCTCCAGTCACCCTATGTGTTGTGATCCACTGGCTCTCTTCATTGCCCCTGGAGCCCCGCCGGTCGCTGCCTCCCTGCCATGGCCCACAGAGCCCCACCAGCCCCTGCCCTGGCAGATGCAGGGTCTGCAGCTGGCCCAGGGTACCGATGCCCACAGAAGTGACTAAGGGGGTCGATGACTGTATTGAGTCAATGTTCTCCGCATTAATCTGCTCAAGATTTCTGTTCTAATGTATTTTCCTCTTCAAAAGGCTGATTAGTAAGTATGGCAGTTTCCATTACTAATTCAGTGACTTTAAACAAATAGCGGACAACTACGGAGACTTCTCTCAAGGGAGAGCATACCTGAACACTGAAGAAGATAAATGCCATGGTTTTTTCCCCTTTGGTATTTTCTTGGTTTCTTACTTGTGTATTTAGATAATTACAGAGGTGGCATTAAATGTATTTTTGTTAAATTTTGATGTGTTTTTTTTTAACTCATTACAAATTCTGTTGCTGGAAACAAGAAGTACATCTGGACTGTAACTAGCATGATCATAGTTTTATTGGTTAAAGTGTGGACATGTATGTTCAATATTTTCATGTGTCGTGAACTCAAACAAGAATGTTACTTGCATTAGTGCATGCATTTCATGGCCTTTCAGAATTAAATGGAGAAGACAGCCTTTCAGGAAGCCTTGGTGCCTTTACATATGGAGGCAGTGCCTTGTGCACATGATGCTTTATTTCTTTTCAGTTACGTTCCTTTATTCTTTTTCTTTTTTTTAATAAAGGAACAGAATTAAGCTTATTAAAGGGCACAGTTCTTTAACGCATAGTTGTGTAAAACTCCCTGCACAGAATTTTTTTTTTTTCAGAGCAATGGAACTTGATGTATTTATAATGCTGGAACTTTTCTTGTTCAGTGGGAGAAGCTGTAAATATAATTATTTTGTAAAAGGAGAACAGATTGCTATATGAAATTGGAAAGATTTGCTGGAAGGCCTGTTTCTGTCTTTAGAATAATAATGTAGAACTATAGATTGGTATTGGGTAAGCACTGCAGATTATGAAACAGAATAATACTATCAGAAATAGTTTTTTGTTGTGCTGGGTGTGATTAGCTAGACCTTTTCTGGTCTAGAAATGAAAGTAGAATTAATAAACATAAATGGAGTTGTCTGAACTGTAAGGTTAAATGGAAAACTCATCTCAGGTTTACAGAATCTTAATTTGACTGAGGTCACCCCTTCCCTCTCTTAGGGGATTTGATTTCCTCAACCTTAAAGAACTGAATGGGGTTCAGATGCTGGGACCCAAAGTAAAATCCAGTGCACTAAAATCCTTAGAGGCTAAAAATTCACCAACCCACACAGCAATCCAGCAAATTTACTTTCCAGGACTTCAGAACCAGGTAAGCTGAAAGCTTCCTGGATTCCTGTTATGAGGAGATAAGCAGTTACCTCCTGCCTAGACAGCGTTTGCAATTGGATTTTAGGAGAGAATCATTTATACCTCGGCTGGGTCGTTTGAGAAGCCCCAGACAATCAAGAATTTAAATGACTGTTTCAGGCTGAATGCCTGTCCATCCTTCCATGGTTTCTAAACAGCACCCAAAACATTCAGCTCCTGAGACACATAAGGGTAAGGGCTGTATCAAGGCTGATGCCATGATAGATCAGCATTTCTTCTAGTACGTTTCTAAATATAGCTCTTGATGGAGTGATATTAGCCATGAAGGTAATTCCTCACTCTCCACGCTGCTGTGCATGGAGGAGGTTTCACCAGAAGTGAGATGAGGACAGACTGTGTTAGACAGAGTCAGGATGACCATTCAGCCGGGGGTGTTGATGATTTGCGTTTGAATTCTCCTGTTAGGAGAAGCTGGGAAACGTGGAGCAGAACCATTTTTGCCTTTCTCCTGTTATTCAGCAGTATCCTTTAGAATCTGTGCAAAGTCAGAGCGTTAGCAAACTGGTGGACTCAATGCTATATTCCCTGTAGCGCTCAACCTGTTGTGCACCAGACCCTTTGCCCATAGGAGTTGTCATGTGATAAAGGTTGAAAAAGAGCTACTCTATGCCAAGTGTCATTTCCTTTTTGGTGTTGCTAGTATTGTTATTGATGATCAATCTCTGTGTACAACGTACCACAATATACTTGTAATTCAGCTGAATTTTGTTTTCCTAGTTCGTCTCCTGCAGCATGAGTATTCAATTATTGGCGTGACTGTAAGCATTGAACCAGTTCCTAAAGTGATGGAAATAGGCTACTGTGCCTCAGCAATTCGATGCCAGGAACTGTGCATCGTCTATAGTGCCTATTCAAAATATCCCATCTATAAATTAGCGACATAAAGCCCTCTAATTTATCTTTAACATAAGATTTATTATCAGATACAGCTCTTCTACAGGAGATGGCGAAGGGCTTGCTTTCATCAGGCTGCTTCCAAATGTTCTGAATAAAACTCAGTGACTCCAGCTTTGAGTCTGGTGGCACATGTATGTAATGTTAAGAAAAACAGCAGGGATACAGGCCGTTATTGTTACTTTAGTAGAAAATTAGAAAGCTTTGATCCAGCTGAGCAACGTTCTCAAGGTGCTGAGCACCCTTAGCTTCCAGGAACTTTCATGAAATTGAAAGCACCGAATTAACTAGATTGTCCTGGCATGTATTAATCAAGACACCCCATAAGTCATTTAGCAGAGTACAACTGAGCAGTATTTGAGTGGTCAGATACCACTGTATGAGATAGTGCTCTGACTCTCAACAGGAAGGTTATGTATCTGGGGTAGTACATGATGATTTCTTGCTTGATGGGTGAGTAACCTTCAGGATGATGAAATAAGTGGTGAAAAAGGCTTTAATTTGAGTTGCTTTTGGAAAACTTATATTTTTTGATGAGCAACATCCATTATTTAGTTAATTGCTACTTTAGTCCTTTTTTTGGATACTAATTATGGCAGTTCGAAAAGTGTGTTGGAAAGAAATATATATCCCGTTCATCATTACCACGTGCACTCGAGCATGGAAAGATGGGGACAAACATACCTTTTTAGGTCAGAACCTACTGTGAGAATTCTGCAGCTGTTGAAAGAAGATGAATTTCTTTCTGAGAAAACGATGTTCTGTACTCATGGAGTGAATGAGAGCTGACTCATCATTGTGTAGCAAATAGCTGCTGCACTTCAAGGTACGATCAGCCCTATAACAGAAACGTCAGAAAATTGCATCTGCCCACACCTTCCGTCACTCCAGTAAAAAACTGCCATTGTAGCTCAAACCCACTTTTATCAATGTGCTGCAGGCACCTGGGGAGAAGCTGTGTTATAGTGCGGTTAAAGCAGTCCAGATGGGGTAGGAGGAGGGCTAGGACATCTTCTACAATAGATCTTGGGCTTTGGAACTCTATCCGAGAAGAGGTCACAAAGCTCATCCGAATTTAGGAACAGGATATACATTTTTAACAGAATTATACTCCTGTATGTATTTGACAGTACATATGCGTGCTAATGTACAGCCCAAAGGAATAGGAAAATGGGTTTGTTCTCTTGTGGAAGTCATACTGCTTTATAATTTTGTTTGTCGTTTCTGTACCTGCTTCCATCACTGGAAGTGCGGGTTAGTATTTGGATAATACAAGCTTTTCAATTAGGTATAAACACAGACACACATGCAGAAGCTTGTGCAGGCTCTGTGTGTCAGAGTATCTCAGACTCCTGCCTGCTCCCCCGTATTTCTGCAACTTCTGTGTGTCGTTGGGTTCAGGCAGCTGCTCTTGAAGTAGTATCCAGGGCTCTGGGTCTACCCAGGGCTTATTCCAGTTTACCAATCTGCCAGGCGGACACAGAGCACGTGGACAGATTGTGCTTGGAGCATAAAATTGCTAATGGTCCCAAGACACCCAGGGGTTAGCAGGCAGGAGCTGCTCTCCGTGCCTGCTCGTTCACAGCTGTACAGCAGAGTCAGGGCCTTTAAGAGGAAATGCCTGGGTTTTGGGTTGGTTCCCTGCATTTTCCCTGCATCAGTGTCTAAGCAGTTAGAGCTGTACCTGCAACAGGCAAAGCAGTTTGTCTCTTCAGAAGCTGTTATGAGCCACATAGCGGAATAATCTCTGACATATTTTTGTTGAGCTGTGTTTTTTGTAGGCAAAGAGATTATAAATTCTTATTAAAAGAAAAATCATGTAGAAATGGAGATTACATTGGAGATCGTATGTCCAAAATTCCGCATGCTTGACAATGATAAATTATACCACTTAGCATATCAGAAGCTCAGTGAAGCAATATTTTAAGAGGATGCCTAGAACTAGTAAGTTCTATAAATTAATGAAAGCATGTAGAAACTGGAGTGTAAAACTCAGTGAGAAAATGAATGTATTTTTGAAGAAAAACAAGAAGATATAGGGTGGTTTATGCATTTAGTCCATGCTTTCCCCCATGATACAAGTATTTCTGTGAGTGGAGAATTGTCTGATTGTGGCGAGTTCCATAATTCATTTTAATTTATTCATCATAGAATAAGTCAAGAGGAGATGCATTTCACCCATTGCTTCTAATGTTGGCAGGACTACAAAGGAGACTACATTTCACCTACTGAAGAATGCCACTTCTGAGACTCATATTGAGTCTAATGCCTTTTCACACACTACAAAAGAGAGCAGACACTACTGGTAGTGTTTCCCCACATACTTCTGTTTTTCTTGTTAGAGAGCCTCTGGCTATAAAAAAATGGTGACATGGACTTAGCTCTTTGCATCACAAGCAGCAGAAGTTCTTGAAATTTCTTGTCATCTGCTCCAGACATGCCTTCACCAGGTATTAAAAATTAACCTAATCCTGCAGCTGAGTCTCCTGGGAGTTTGCATGCCTTTGGGAGTTCTGCAGTGGCAAAGGAAAAAGAAGAAATCAGGGAAAACCAAGAATGACAAAAAGCAACCAGCCTTGACTGAGGAATCAGTTTCTCTTCCTCTAAGACTAGGGGAAACTTTTCAGTTTGCTTTATTACCAGGATTGGAAGCAAAGACCTTGCAATAACAGCTCACAGTTCAGGCTGCTGCTCTGAAGACTGTGCTTTATCTTCATCAAAATTCTCTAAGGGAACATGAAGCTCCAGCAGTCTGTTGTGCCCTCAAGACTCTACAAGTTTTGGCTCCTTACATTTACACCTTTCCCCAGAACTCCTCAGGTGGGCAGGAACTCTTTACTAGGTTTTCTGGTGGCTGCTTGGTGTGATGATCATGAATCTGACTTCTTGCCTCTGAAGCTTTGTCTACAAGACAGAATTTTGCTATCACCATGATGCCGTTGTCAGTTCACAATGTGTCTTGTAATACAAACCCATTATTACACACTCCATAGCTACAAAAGTTGCAGAAATAGTCTCATGACTTTTCTGGTGACCAGGGATAGCCATTCTGTCATCCACTGTTGCCACAGCAGTCGCTGCAGCAGTCACGGTGTCCCTGCAGCAGCAGTGCTGAACAAAGGTACCACACAGGCACAAAGATGCTGTGGATCTTCCCAGTGCAGTCATCTGTCATCGATGGCTTCTCTCCAAAGCAGCACGTGCCGTGCCTGAACAGTCTTGTCCCATTGCCCTCATCATTTGCAGAACTCAGCTGTGGTGTTACGTGTCTAGCCTCAGCTCCGATTCTTCATTCATCTGCCCTTCTTCCTAGGCTCAACAGAGAGGCACAGAGATAGAAGGGAAAACTGTAGCAGAAAAGGCAGGGTTTAGTGGGGTTTTTCCTTCCACTGGGGAAATCCATCTGGAAAATTCAACAAGGAGACGGCAGAACCTGCAGTGAACACACATACACAAAGTACACTCCGTGTGCTCACTGCCTCTATGAAATTCAGCTGTTGCCAGTGAACATCTCCACTTGTGAGATCTGAAAACAGATCACAGATCTGAGATGAGGTAAGACAGACAGATGAGATAAAACTCAGTTATTGGATACCAGTAAAGGAGACTGTCCCAGAACTCTTCTTTTTTCCCCATTTTCACCGTTTTTTCTGGTGTGGTATGTACCCAAGGGAACAATGGGTGGAGGCAGCCCGCCTGGATCAGGATAAAACAGCACAGAGTCTCCTTTGGACCTGGGCCTCAGCAGATCCTTTCTGTAAATGCTAGAAGAAACTGGAGACATAAAGAAAATAGTTAAGATAGAAAACATGATTAATTTCAAGAAAATAAGATTATGAGCTTTACAGCAAAAATTATATGAATTAGGACAAAAATAAGATAATTAAGTTTCTCACTTTTTTTTTTCTTACGTCTACAGTTCATTAAGCTCTGACAAAAGCCCTCCAGGTATCAAGGCACTCACTTCTCAAGTAGCCTGCAGGAATTGTTCGCTGTGTTGTACTGTCAACCAGGTCAACGATAACAGCACTTGAGTTAGTTTGCCAGGGTGTGCAGAGCTCCTCCTGTGCTGGGATTAGGAGCTGACAGTCCGGAATTGGCTCTACACCCTGTACACACCATTTTTTTTTTAGTGACTTTTCTTGGCCAGTTTTGGTTTTTTTTTTTTAGGGCTGAAAGGCGCTTTTTTTTTAGCATTTATTTTAACAGGAAGCTACCAACAATATCTAATCATGTTCAGCCTTGAGTTTTCAGAGCATGAAGTGCAGCTTTCTATGCTCTGCATCTCCCAAGTGTGGAGGCTTGTACAGGGTGGCCAAGGGAGGTGTTGAAGGAGTCCTCCAAGATGCATGGGGACTGTAGTGCAAGACGAAGAGTGAAAGTTTTGTCAATGCCCACTATTGCACATTGGCATCAGCTGATGTCTAACAAATGCAAAAAAACCCCAATATTTCTGTCATTACTGAACTCAATTTGGCTGTCATACTGTATTCATCTAGATAAAAGGAAGTACTCTGAGAATGTCCACCATTATATGAATGATGATTGCATTAATATAATGCATTTCAACTCAAAGCACCTTCACAAACCATAGAGTTTTACAAGCTTAAAAATGTAGGCCTCACTAGGGTAAAGAAAAATTAATGGTCATACTACAACACAGTGCACAGCAGTGGGAAGAATACATAACACACAGAAATTTCTTACAATCCAGGAAACCATATAGATAAGAGGTGTTCTTTATGGTCTTTTTGCCATTTGTTATCCTGCTTTCAATTTGCTCCCATGTAAAAAAATCTAATTCTGAGAATGCCTGTTCCAGATTTGCCCTCATTTATTCTTGTTCTCTTATATTTATTTCTTGTTCTCTTATATGAGATTCTCCATTGCTAAACTGGTGGTAAGAGTTTACATTAAGGGAAATCTGATGCTGTGTACTTAAGGTGTATAAAATTCTTGTAATAGTTATTTTTGACACTTTGGTCTCTCAAATTCAAAGCCGCATGAAAAGTCTGCCTGCAGTTCTGACACTTCCCTACTGTAACACTGGAAAACCACGAGAGTGTACTGAACTTGAGGAGTTTTCACCGTTCATACTTTGCTAGTCACGCTTGATGTACTTAAGAAATGAAGTGGTAAACTCCTGCCTTGATTTTGGGGGATTTGTGCAGAGAAATACAAATCTACTCTTAAATTTTGCTGGGAAAGATGATTTGGAACATTTAGGAAATAGAGCACCTGGTACGGAATAAAATTGCAAACAGCCATAGCTGACATAATTCTTTTTTTATTTTTGATGCTTACCATACATTACTGAATTTAACCTGACCTGATGTAGCATCTTGTTAAATACATGATATGACATATAAAATTAAAACCAGTTCCATTTTGCATTTTGAACAACCAATAACAGTTTATTTGGAAAATGAAATTTGAAAGCAATGTAACATGGCTTATTTGTGAACAAGGTAGAAATTGTTTATGATTAAAAACCTTTCAATTCTGTTTGCTTTCATCTTTAATTTTATGAAACTCAGGAATGAAAACAATTTGCAGTACTAAAAAGGATTTTTAAAGGCTGCTTCAAGATGTACGTTCTTTTCTAATTTGATAATAGATATTTTGATTTGTAATCTACAATACCTTCATTGACTTGAAGGAATTGGATTGGACACCTTATGAAATTGTTGCCATTGGAAATTTTACACATAATTTAAATCTGTGTGAAGAAATACAGCATCATCGGAATGTAGCAATGGAATCTGGCCAAGTGAATTGTGCCTGTCTCGTCTTGTACTCTGTCTGTCAGCCTTTTGAGCTCAGTGACCTCTGTTCAAAATAAAGAATTTTCACACTCCTCTTGTTTCAGTACTAAAGAACAAAAAAGGCAGAAATACTAACAGTGATAAACCTGTGTAATTTACTAGTGTGTCTGTGTTTTGAAAAGCTAATGCGTAATACTGAGCTTTGTAGAGTAGAAGCTTTTTGGAATAAGCTTTTGTATTCTTTATACTGGATTTTAATATCCAGCACCTTGCAGTCTCTCTTCATTGCCTTTTTGAATCCATAGGGACTCCAGAAGACCTCCAGAGTTCATGAATTGCAACTGTCCAGTATTTGTAAAAATAATATACCACATAGATGGAAAGAATTAAATGTTCAGATGGCTGAGTTATGTCTTTGCAACAGCATCTACATAAAGGGGTGCAGAAACTGCCAGAGACCTAGGGCAGTATCCAAAAAGAATTCAATAAATTGTTCCCAAGAACTGCATATTAATAACGATAACTTGGTGGAAAGCAGAGCTTTCTATTTTATGAGCATATTGTGAAAAAATCATCCTTTTTTATCGAAAATCAAGAAACTTTAACCCAAGAGTTTGCCCAATGACTGGGAGAAATTGTGAAACACTAGATTTGGCACAAATCCAGCCCAGGACTTGTTAAGATTGACTGGATTTTGAAAGCAGAACAGGGACTTCAGCTTTGGTTTGGTCCTCCCAGAGTAATCACCACCTGGTGTGACTGAGCAGGATAATGTAAAGGCAATAAACCAACAAAGAATAATGACATGTAGATGATGAATAATTAGTTGTGACAATGCAATGTCAGCAGATAGCGCCAGAAAGCATACTGTTGAGAATTTAAATAAAACAATGACATCTTAGTACAAAATCGCCTCGGTTAGCTTTGTGTGATTAAATGTCAGTGGAGAGACAAGTAATATGAGAAAGAGTGGAATGGTGATGGGGCACGGGAGAGGAAGGAGAGGTTCTTGTCAGTAGGTAGGCACATATAGCTATTTGCAAATTTTTGATGGGCTTTTTAGGTAAGTTTTAGGTAAGAAAAAAATTATCTTCAGGTCCATGTTTCCATCTTCTTTCAGTTTTCTGTGACCTTACTGTGGTCGCTCTAGGTGGTGTGTGAAAGGAGCACAGAACCACAAAGACAACTGCCTTTCTGTGTGCAGTGACACTGTACGTGGAGAATCCTTTAAATACAGATGGAAGTTGTTCCTTCTCCCTTCTAAGCATGCTTACATCAGCTGTATACATTGTAAAATATGCAGATCATTGATAAGCACCCGAGTAAATTTCCAGCACCAGATTTGAACTTTTGTTCAACAATGGATAATCAGAACAGATAAGTATTTCCTTACCTCACTGCAGCACAAGACAAAGATAGCTAGCATTGCACAAAATGAGGACAAAGAGAAGGAACTTTGCTGTTTTATGTGGTTGCTCAGATTACTAAGAGGAAAAACTCTTTAAAAGAAAGTTACTTTTTCAAGTTTAGGGTCAATAAATATGACCAAAACAGCCACTTTTCAAGTGATAAATCTCTAGAGCTTAGCATAAAACCTCAGAAAAGGCAATTTATACTGTTGGCTTCAACCATAATTTTCTTTCTTTATATGCAAATCAGTCTAAGAAGTTTAATACATAATTCATGTATGTGAGTAAATTTATTTATTTTGATGGCATGGAACAATATTGTCTAACTAGAAGAAGATGTGAAAGTGCAGCTGCTCTGTAGGATCGTAAGATAGGATCTTCAAATGGATTCTGTATGTTGTCAATGGATGATTTAATATAATGCAGTTCCATTACCAGTGTTCTTTATGCCACACAGGCTTTAAAAGGCATTATCTGGCTAGAAGACAGAGATGGCCTTATTTAGATCTCTGCTTATTATCTAACCTCTGAAAGTGAAGGGAGAAAAAGCCCACAGACTTTAAAGGTTTTCTTATGTTAAAGAAAGATATTTAAAACCACTAATTTAAAGCTAAGAAGTCTTCCATTGGTCATGGGATGTTGTGATGATATATAAAGGGTTCAGCTTGGTAATTTAAATTCCTACCAACAGTTATTATTTTGCCAGCAACATTTTCAGCCTACTTAGTATAAATTCCTGTCTTCCTTAGTTCACAGTAGACTAATAGGGTGGTAGAAATACCAGCAAGTCAAAGACAGATATCTAGATAGGAAAAGGTGATGTTATACATCCTAAACAAAGCCACTTTTTAAAAAAAGCAATTCAAGTAACTATTCAGTGGGTGTCACAGCAACATGAAATGATCAGTGATTCAATCTTTATCCATTCCTAGGGCTGCAACCCCAGTAGTCATCCTCCAGACCTCGAGGGCTCAGGCCTCCCAGCACAGACTGGGCAATGTGATGGAGAGGGTTGGAATGGACATTGTACAAACCACCTTGGTTTTGATAGGGAGGAAAACTTGCTTCTCAGGGCATTCCCAGTTTCTCATTGCCAAAGTGACATCCTGATAGTCTTATCCACATTAGGTAGAACTCAACTGCTGAAGTTGTTTCATAAAAAGGTATGCTGATGGTTCAAGTCAGTTGACACAGAGTAGGAAACTCCTTGGACACCAGGTAAGGAAAAAGAGGATGGCAGGGGGATTTTGTTTACTGAAGCCTAGAAAAGGTGCAATTTTTTTAAAGATTCCCATGGAAGAATTGTACAAGCAAGCAGATGGTCAGGTCATCTTTTCATAAACTGCATAAATTTTAATGCTCCCCTAAAATTGTTGCTAACCTCTCAGATGTGTTTGCTTGTCTTGTATGAAACATCTTGTATGAAGTACATTCATTGCTACATCACAAATGATAAGAACAAGGGCTGCTCATTTATAGGGTTATGGTTTTTCTGATGATCTCGTAGTTTTGAGATATTTCATGCAGAATTTGTTGAAAGTGGTGTTATGTGAGTTATTTAATTGAAGGAGTTATTTGCCTGCAAAAGATGCAGTATCCTGAAACAGGTCTGTTTCTTGCTCAGTGACAAATCATTGTATCCAGAAGCTGATGTCTGAGCTGAAAATACAGAAGTCGACATTATTTAAGGCTGTTTTGATCTCCATGACATTGTTGGCTGTAACTTCTTATCCCAGTAGTATTGTCATTGAGGGTACGGGAATGACCTGCTGGAGAATTTCCAAATAGGCTTGTACTTGTGATTCATTATTCATTAAAGCAGAGAATCTATACAGTGTTCTTAGGGTGGTCTGGTATGATGTGCTGCCTTACTCCTCATCCCTTGTTCTCTTTTCTGCTGATTAGACACAGTCCGAGTTTTCAGGGATAGAAGGGCAGCTTGTCTAAAACAAAAAGAAAGAATATGACTTCAAAAAATGAAAGGCCTTCTTTTAGAAGTTGAGAAGTTATTGTTACATAGAATGAGCTTAAGTGACAGAACACAAGCCAAGAGTCATGTTCCCCGCAGGCAGATGCTGACTGACTGCTACTCACTCCAGCTCAACACCAGGGCAGCAGCCAGAGGTGGTCCTGGAGTGCAGGATTGATCATATACCCCAGTTGAGAGTGATAAATGCATCATTTTCCTAGAAATAGTTAAGTCTTGTGTTCTATAAGTAGTGAATGATGCTGGTGAACTTTGAATTTTGAATAATACAGATCTCCTTTTGTGAAGGACAGGATGTCTGCGACTTTTAGCAAAGGCCCTTATTTCTCCCTTGCAAAGACTGTAGTTCAACAAGTTATGTATGTGCACAGTTTTACGTGTGTGGAGACTTTTATTGATTTTAGCTTAAACTTTGAAGTTTTAAAGCTTTAATTTGTTTAATTACATTACTGGATTAAGGCCAGAGTTGTTAAAAAAAAAAAAAGTCTGGAGTTCTCAGGGATGCTATAAAGTTCAATTAAAATTTGTAAATTGCTTATTATGGCATCAGTCAGTACCCATTGTTAATTTGTACTTTATTTATTGTCAAGCACAGGATAAAAGCCTCTGTACCAGAAGCGGGACATGCTTTGCTTTGCAATAATTCCGCTATGTAGCAGCCAAGATGAGATGAAGATTTGGGGCATTTTTCTGTGACGGCATTCTCCACCGTCACTAGGGCAGAGGGCTATCCCACAACCACAATATTGAGGGAGGGAGATACAGGCTATAAAATGAGGGAGAAAGCATTCAGACTCATAGGGGAGGAAAAGACAGTTGTGGAAGTGGGACATCACATGATTTTCTTGGTCTTTTTTAGGCGAAAAGCTCCCTTGACATTGTTTTACGTGTAATTGTAAATAAACCATATGTGGGATGGAGGTAGCTGGCTAGAGTTAGGTCTATAACTAGTCAGAGCTTATTTAAGTCAGGGAAGTTACAATAGAGCTTTGGCACACAGAGTTTTAGTTGTTCAGAAATGTCTCCTCTGATGGACAGCAAAAAAAACCCAAAAACTTGAAAGATATTGTGCCCTTTGAGGGTCAGTATAATCCTGTCAGTATTTAAAATGGATTTCAGTATTGGTAATGTGACTGCATTTGGTTCCGCACCACATTCCTGGTTCAGAGAAGAAAACTTAAGGGTCTGTGTCACTTTGAAGATAAAATAGTCTCTCTCAGGACATACTGTCAAAAGTCTGATGAGACGAAGTGCTGAAGCATTGACTGGTTCTTTCGTTGTGCTTTGACTTCACAGTCCTTTGGGTTATTCTTTATTAATCTAAAGAAATCACACCTTCTGGCTATTTCACACTTTGAATTGCTAAACAATCTTGGCTGCTAGATTTCTAATTACAAAGGAGTCCTCTAGATCATATGAATGACCTCAGGTAGTATTGTTAATACCTAAAAACATTCTCCGGATTTAGTTACTCGAGGCATAGTAAGTATTACACAGGCTAATTACAGGAATTTGTTTGGATGCAGAGAAGTCACAAATGCTTGTCATTTTGGGCCTTGATCCTCAGTTCTGGGCTCAGTCTTCAGTTCTCCATGCTCTTGAGTCTATACTAGCAAGGTACTGAAGTTAATGGCTGTTTCAAACTCGCTATAGTGAACTAGGTTTCTTGGTGTTGAAGTATCATTGCATAGTCTCTACGTGGAGACTATGAAGGCTCCAGCTTCCCAAACGGAAATTCTAAAACCCTACCTACAGGTATGCTGGACTGAAAAATCCTTCTTACGGAGAACAAGAGAGCAGGTGACTTTGTTACTAGTTTCTTACTCTATGCGTAGCACAGAGTGGCCTTGATCTTGGTTGCTATGCCAGAATACCAATCAAATAATAATAGCAGTAATTGCTAATGTTTTATGGGGTCTGGAGAATCATCACGGGATTATTAGGGGAGTTTTGTATTTACTTTATTATAACTGTGTCAACTAAAAGCTCCCAGAGCCAAGCATGAAATCTTAGTTGTTTTCCTACTGAGTAATTGGTTGGGCTCTTTCATTTGTATTATTTCACTGATGTACTTATTGAACGTTGAAGTTACTTAGTGCTTGAGGAGGCAAAGTATTTTATCCAGATCTATTCATCCCAGAAGGCAGAGTTTCAATTTCCTTCTTTTTAGGCTACTTAGTGCAGAGTAAAAGCAGACTGGGGAAGAATTCAAGACACTGATATTACATACTCTCTTGAGATTAGTTGTTGTCTCAGGTTGCAGACATTTGGCTCAGATTCCTTTATTTTAAAGTCCTTGTCTGTTTTTTTTTGTTTTAACGTTTAAATTACACTGAGTAATTCTGCTCTGATAATAGCTTGTCTGAAAATAGATGTTATTCCCACTTTATTAGCAGAGATTCCTGATGTAAAATGTTGTGGAGGATGGGAGATTTGTAACACAGTAGGTTATTCATCAGCTGTTCCATTAGAGGAGCTTGGCAGAAAACTGTTCCAATCTACTGATTATTTTATGTTTTGACCAGAATGACATTAATACTTTTGATAAATCCCAATTGATCTGAATATTTTTTAACATTTTGTAAAGGATTTTTTAGGAACATCTTCTTTAAAGGCATTGTTTGCAAGATCTGGAAGGAGCCTTCCATTCCCTCCATCTCTGCTCTGTAGCTTTGTTTCCCTAAAGCCGCTGTCCCAGCCTTAGATCCTCCTAGGCCCTGACTTCGCTCTGGTGGACTCTCATACACTCACTTGTCCTTTTGGTGTCTTCATGTCTGCACAATCTCATAGCCCAGATTTTTCTTGTTTCACTAACACCTCTTACTCAGTTATCCTGCTGGCCTTAATGGCTCAAGTCCTCCTGATGAAGCCTGCTAAGAAGGAGTTTAGGTCAGTCAGCAGCATGCAAATAAATGGTGCAGCTTTTCAGGCTCTTAGAAATCTGGAGCGAATCACTGAAGTCAAACTGGAAACCAAAGCTTAGTCACAGTGTAGAGCCTGACTTGTCCTGCACAAGGAAATCCTAAATTAGTGTGGGTGTTTGTGGCAATGCAGACCTTGATGCGTGGAGCCATCGTGGCACTTACACAGTATATCAGATGGGTTTGATAGTCTGCACTGGATCACACAGTCCCACAGCTGTTATTGGTACCTAAGCTGACTTAAAATTTATACATGTACATCTTTGTGGGCAAGATAGTAGAACAGATGTATCATGAGGCTGGCAACAGTTTTCCATAAGGACCATAGAAAATTGTAGGGAAATGCTGTTTAAGGGAAAGCTCTGTTTTCTGTGACAAAAAGTCAATATTTTTCACTGAAAAATGTCATGAAAATGAAATTTTTTATTCTGGGAAAAGATTTGCAAGATAAAGAAAATTCTGATAAACTGTCTGAGTTTTATTACAAAATTCTTTTTCTTCTCTTGGCTTCTATTCCTGATAATTTCTTTCCCATCTCTTCTCATGCCAGCTGTGCCACTTATGAACCTCACCATTCCCTTATCATATTCTTTCTTTCAGTTCATGTGTTAGCTCCTCTGACTGTACCAAATGCTTCTTATCTCACTCTCTTTTTACATGTTGTCTCCTGCCACCAAATAAACCCCCCTATTTGCGAAAGGTTTACACCATCTCCTATTTTCCCAGTTATTTCTGAAAATCACTTTTTGCTTAAGATCTTCAGACTTACACCTTTGACGATAAACACTATTTATTCCTTCATTTATTAGATTCTTATTCTGCCCTGCGTAATCCTGCTCTTTACCTTTCCTTTGCATTGTAAATTCCTTTTGTATTGGTTCTCCAAGAATTTATAGTGCATCTGTTGCTCTGACTCTGTGCCTGGCTTTCTGTTAACGATATCTCAGCTGGTTTGTTTAAATCTATGGCAGTGAACAACTGTATGACCTTCAGATATGCTTTAAAATTGTGGAATAAACATTCTAGTTGATCAACAGTTTTCACCAGAGTCATCAGAAAGTTATATTATTTGTTGTGTAAAGGAGCAATATGCTTTTGGTATTGAACTACAAGTTTTGGACATAAATCTTGATTAAAAAAAAGTTATTTCCATTTTAATGTCACATTTGTGACAATTTCTCTGCTAAATCAAAGGCTGTTGGTGTTGTTCTGGAGAGGAAATATTGCTTATGTAGGTTCATTTTTTTAATGAGTATGAAAGGCCACAAATATTTCTAGAATGCTAGTGACATTTAACACTGTTTAGTGTTGCATCATACACTGTGCTGTCATTTTTTGTCTTCTTCCATTCTTCACTTTTTCTTTCTTCAAAGCAATAGAAAATAAAATTAATAAATTTTAAAGCTTGGGTGTCTGTCTTGTCAGAGTTGAACCAGAGCGTAGATAGAAGAGAACAATCCCCTGAGTGAATGATATTCTGTAACCAATGTGTCGGGAGTAGCTTTTTAAAATCATGCTAAAACAAACATACAACCCCCCTCTAAATTTCTGTTGTAGTAACAATATTTCATGAAGCATAGAACATAAGCTGCAGAGGCAAAAAAGGAGTCATCTCTGAGGAAGACATGTCTGTGGCTCATTTCATTTGTTTGATGGCACTTTGGTATCTTACGTGCATGGTTTTGAGAGCTCCATTTCTTCTCCACTATGGAAGATTTACTACACAAAGATGTGTTATATATTAAAATCACATATTTTCATTTACTAGTATCAGAATTTTCTACCTTCTATTACATGCTCCTGTTTTTTCAGGAGTTCATAAGAAATGAAAAAATTATTTCATCAGATGTCAGAAATGGTTATGATAAATCCTAAAATAATGTATTTGTGGTCAAATACTCTAATGCCATTACTTTAATGGAATTCCACCACAAGCAGAGAACTTATCCTGTTATTACTCCTGCCATTTTGGATATAGCAGAAATGACCCGTAAGCAAAATAATGACATCTAACTTAAACCAGTGGTAGCTTATTAGTGTAGGCTAACTCTATGCAAGTTACTGGCATGATCCATGACTTTCAGAATTTTGAGGCTTGCAGACTGTTGCCAGCCCTCTTAGTTCTCCATCTGTGCTCTTAGCGTTACACGGGACTTACAGATGCACAGCTCAGCTGCATCCGGTTAGATGTAGCCAACCCACAGAACTGGGGGTTGGTGATGGTTGGGAGAACGTGGTTTAGAAATCAGGGGGCAGAATATACACTCTAAGAAGCCTGCCACCATCGTTGTGATAATCAAAGCGTTCTTTACCTCAGGCAACAGCTTAGATCCAGAAATCCTGCGTTCAGTTTATGCAAAACAACCTATGGAACAAGACCTTAATCATAACATAGAACGTATTTACCAACCCTCCAGTGCAACACGTGATTTCTTATAAACAAATAAATTATTTCCTGGCAAGTTGATGCAGTACAGAAGTTGGAAAAATATGCTTCTGATACTAACTTATCTGATGGCATTATTGAGGACTTTTTTTTTCCCGTTGAGATCTTCAAAGTGGAAGTTGAAAACTGGAGTCATTAAATAAAACTTATGTCTTCATTTCTCTAGTGTTAGAAACAAGGTGGATGATCCATGTGCTTAACTATAAGCCTAATATTATTAAAGATGCTCTGAGGTAGCCACAAGAGTTTCTGATAACTGACAGAAGCTAGAGGTAGGAAGGCTGTCCAGGAAGAGGACATGAGATATCTGTGTTTACCTTGTGGTGGGATTCTGTCTGGAGGTTAAACCAGCTGACTCAAGGTGTCATATGAACATATGAACTGTATGTGTAGCCTCCCATTATAGCAATTGGAGGTCTGGCCAGTCAGGCTTGATTCAGGTGCCTACACTTAAGTTCACAAGGCAGTTGGAAATGACATAGAATACAGTGTATGGCTTCCAGTTGCTATCCGGAAGCATGGAAGTACCCCACAGTCCCTCAGTCATATTTGCCAGACAGGATGTCTTTAAGAGCCTTCAGAGCTAATGCTTAAGCAACCAAGTCCCGTCCAGTGAAGGCTACAGACTGTTCAACTCGCTAGGAAGAGTCCATCGAGCTCTCCATTGCTTGACTATAACAGGGCTGTAAACACATAGAACTTGATTCAGTTGACCACACATAACTAGAGCCATTGAGTTGCCTTGGGGTGGGACATCTGAGATACCTGTGTGGGCTCACAGATGTGACCCATGCCTTCTGGAGTGGTAGCTAAAGGCCAGGTGGACTTACTGTAGCATGTGTAAGTGACACCAGGCACCTACATGTAAACCATAGCCTAATTTCACATGTAGATGTCTAAATTTAGATGTGTTAATCTGTGAGCCGAGTTCAGTCCCTACTGTGTATCTCACTGAAACAGAGAACTATTTTTAAATACCATATATTTTATGTTGCATTTTTCTGTAAAAGGTGATTGAATAACCGTGGCTAATGTTAGTTGTGCTGCTAGAAATATTTTCTCTGTTGTGCTGCTAGAAGTATTTTTGCTATTAGTAACTATGACTAAGAATATTTATACCTGCTCTTCATCCAGGACGAGTGTTATCTGTTCAGTGAGTGAAAGGGCATCTCTATCACAGGTGAGAAAGTCAGCATGAACTGCGCTGATTGCAAACAGGAACAGAGTGAGAAGCTGAATGCCCCACCTCCATAGCATAACTACAACTTATTTTCCTTATATGGTATGCAAAACTTTGTCAAACTTTGCCTCTGAACGTGATGTTGAAGATTCTTTTTCCCCAGAAATGTGCAGATAATCCCCAGATATTTTGGTAATAAATACCAAGTTTTTCATTCGATCTTTTGAATTGCTCTGGTTTGAGTAGTATTTGAGATCACAAGAATGCTGTAAATTTTAACTACTTCACTGAGAAGGTTTCGGTGTTAGATCAAGTGTTTGCATGAAGCTGTAGATCCAAGTAAGAGAACAAAGTCCCTGTCTGATGTGTGTCAACTCTTGTCACGTGCAGCTTAATAATCACCAGTGTGGTTCTTCAGAGGACAATAATACATTTCAGTGACACTTTGATTTTTTATTTGTACATCTGAACTTCCATTGAAAACTTACGTCCAAAAGGATTTTTTTTCCCCTGATCTTGTTATTATCTCTAAAATATAAAAGATAAGGAATGCTTTGTAATTCTAGTCTTCTAGACCTGCCTGTCCACAAAGTCTTCTTTGAATCATTCTTTACCATTACTAGCTGCCACTTAGAATATATTTCTGTTTTCCAGTGATGAAATGAATGGGGGTAATGATCTCCCTCACAAAGGCATTGGGAGTATTCATTAGTTCACGCAGCTCTTGAGCAGCTATTGCAGCTCTTAATGGTTCCTTTGTAAATAGTAAACAGAATTGTTCTCAATGACTTATTTAAGGATGTGTGATACACTTCATCCAGGTTATTTTCTTAACTGTAAGAACTTAAAAAATTGGGAGCCATTTAGACACCTTAGGTAAAATCCTGCCTTCAGCTGACTCGGAGTTCTTCTCTAAACAACATTGATGCCAGGATCTCATCAATTCCCCTGCAAGCCCGGTGCAAAGCTAATATCTGTCTGTACCAATGTATTATTGAAGAGAGCTGCAGCGAGACTGCAGTGCTGTTGATAATTCTGTGTTGGCTAACAGGAAGGTATTGGGTAATAAGAAAAATATCTGAAAAATACTCATAAGACTCAAGGAGCACAGAAGAGTACAGGTGAGGAAATCCTCCTCCACTGACATCGAGTGGAGACTTACCCAGCATGAATAAAGATTTGCATTCATTTTGGCAGAGGCGGCATGCTGCGTGGTGGTGCTCTTTTGACTCACCGGCAGCTGAAGCAGACATACATGGCTGTTGTAATTGCTCAACAGTGCAAGTGATAATTTAAATATTGAGGTCTGTTGTAACAGTTTTTAAGGATGTGCTGCTCTCCAAGTGCTTTGTATTTTAGCTGTGTGCAGTGTAGTAGACTAATTCTTTCTCAAGGAAAAAGAATGATCATCAGACTTCTGATGCTTTTAAATATTGGCAGCTCTCCAATAACTGCAATCGTGATGTTTGTTTATGGAACACCACAACCGTGATTTAAGGTTTTAATCATTTTAATTAAAGGTGTTATTTCAATCTCAACTCACAAATAAGGGTATAATCGGGAAGTACAGTGTTTTCTTTGATCTCAAAGTTACTACTGAGTTTGCCCTCCTATACACCATTTATCATGTGGAAAAACAATTGCTGTTGATGGAGTTTTGTTTGTCTGTATTGTTTTTAAACCCGAGGAAGTTGTAGTTTGGCTATTGCAAGATGTTCTCTGTGAGCGTGCTGGGTGGCAACATGAGCTCTTCCTGTGTCTGCAAGGGTAAACTATGTGTAGTTAAGAGATGCTACTTACAGAGAGGCTGTGGTTTCCACTAACATTGTTTTCATTTGGTGAGAGTAGTCGTGACTTTGTAGTGCCTTTTCATAGCTCTTCCAGTTTGTTAGCCTGAGTGTCCTCTGTCAGTGTTTCCGACAGATTACCACTTCTTCCCTGTTAGCAATCATTTCAGTTATTGTGAAAATAAGCTGATTCTGTGTAACCATGATAAATAGCTTTATGGAATGAGATCTTCATCTCCCATTTCAGGTTGGTAGCCTAATAGTCCATTGTGGTTTCTCCTGCTTTTAGTGTGTACTGCTTTTTGCTTCTGCCCCTATGTGTCTTTCATTGGGTTGAGTGGACACCCACTGATCCATCTGTGCTATCCTTACACATACTCCTGACTCTCCTGGGTCAGACGTGCTGATTGATTCAGCTTATCTTACTTATCCCTGATGCGTTCAGCCTATCCAACTGCGCAGTCTGCTTGCCTGCCGATCCTGTTCAATTATTTTCCATTGCCGTTCCAGGACCTTTCAACACCCGGAACGCTTTTTATGACCGTGTCCCACGAAAATTCAGACTGTTGACTTTGCTTTGCTTGTCATTCTGAGTGCCAATGTGTCGTCTCATCTCTGTGTAGGTCTACAGCAGTGTCTATCGTAAGAGGCAGTCTTGGTACTCTAGCTGATCCGCCTTGCTGGTTACAGGAGCATAAGTTTGGACAGGATCAGATTTTGCTTAAAAAGGTATAAACAACCTCACTGGGAGATTTGAGAGAAGACACATTGCCTAAACGGATGCTTTACATCTTAGGAAAAATGCTTGAGACAAGTCAGGAATGATATTTATGCTAACAGTGATCAGAGGTTTAGCACTTATGTAGACCATTTGATCATGTTGTATGACCTACTGTATATCACAAGCCAATTTTATTTTTTCTGGCTTTTCCTGTCTCAATCCTAGTATAAAAAGTAGACTTCCAAATACTGTATGATTTCATATTTCTTTTTACTGCAGTCTCCAGCTGGACTGATTTCCAGTAATGGAAACTGGAAATTATATTAAAAAAATAGTATTTTTCGTGGTCCATTTTTATACATTTCTGTTTTCTGGAGAACTGAGGGTAAAACAAGGTAAGTCTTTTCAGTGTTACCCACACAAACTTTCAAAAAAGAAGCTTGGTTTTGAGCACTGAGCTGAAGAAGAATCTGTCCAGCTGTTTCATGTCATGCTTTAGCTTTCTTTCTGTAGATAAATACTGATAATAACAGAAAGACTTTTAAAGTAAAAAAATTAAATAACGTGACCCTAGGATATGCATGATTATTTTGAATTATCTGCCTTGATAGTGGTGCTGGGTGTCGAAACCCGAATTCAGACGAAGTTCCTGTTGTTTATATCTGCACCATTTCGTATCTTGAGATTTAGAGAGGTCTTTTTTACAGAAATTCTTAATGTGTGCTGCATCAATTCCCAAACCATATAAAATTTTCTGTTATGTCATATATGATTTCTTTTTATTTTCAAGCTTAAAATTTTAATACTTTTATTTTCCTGCCCTGTCAAAACACTTTTATCATGAAATCTCATGGTATCCTCAGTACCTGGTAACTACAGCACATTGTAAATATATTTGCTATCTGCCTATTGCTTATTTATGAAACATATGCCCAGTGTTTGTCCAATACTCTGGCACACATCACAGGAGGTAACATGCGGCACCTGTTCTTAGTTAAGGAAAACGTTGCTGATTCAGTCAGAGACCTATTAAGGATCCCTTTACTGCACACCCAAAACTCCACTGCCTGAGAGAAGAAAAGAAATAAATGGAATAACTTTTACTGAGAGGCACTGTTTCATTGACAAATGTCTACCTAGCCGCTGTGTTATCCTCATTCAAATCCTTCCTGAGGATTTCCCAGCGTGCTGCCATGCATTCACAGAGTTAAGCAGCTGCTAGCATCTATTAGCTGCTTATAAAGCTAATCATAACTTTCTCCTGCTGTACTCTTTTCACAAGTATTTGTGGTTTCCATTAATTATTTCCTATCATATAGTTAATATGAATGTAAAATCATTGGGTTAAATCTTTTTTCCCTATGTGAGTCCACAGTACTTAATATGTATAGATGTATCCATAATGGAAGTAAGGAAATTCTAATAAATTTCCAGCTTGCTGCAAGAGGATTTAATCAGCTCTATCGGAGAGCTGCTGATTTCATTCACGGGAAGTATTTACCTCTCCATCCCCTCGGGCTGTGCAGGAGATACACCTGAGATAAGAAAGCAGCCTCTGTGCAAGTAAACTTGTGTGAGTAAAGGATTTTTCTCTATCTTGAGATGACAAGCAGATCATCGTCTGCCTGAAGAATTCCCATGGACTTGCAGAATTGGGACTTGCTGTCTCTTTAGTTTTATTTAGGATCTCCTGTTAGTTTTATGGCCTCATTATCCCTTCTGTACCAGTCAGAAATGAAAGAGTCTGGTCTTTGATTTTCAGTTAGCAGTGTTTTGGAAGTATTTTTTTAAATGCATGTGATTTTCCTAAGATTCTTCAAAGAAATGTAAACTTTTCTTAATATTGGTGAATGTTTTCACCACCAATCTGGTAGAGAAATGGAGCTTTATTTAGAAAGAAGAGTGTTTGCATGCAAGAAATTATTTACAAGTTACTTGTCTGTGGGACCAGCATGGTGTTATATGAGAGGAGCACAGAGCACAGGGAAAGTGAATGTAAGAAATGTTTAGTCTAAACTGATTGAAACTTGTCTTCCTTTCTCTGCTGGTTTAGCCATCATTGTTGAGAATGCAGTCGGGGATTTTTAGAGAGTCTTTTGCTGTTACTGTGCATTCTTTTTTACATTTTGAATTATATATTTTTTAGCTTGCAGTTTCTTTCTTATCTAAATCCTTTCCTAGCAATGTTTTCCTTACCACAAGGTTAAATAGCCTGCTGTCAGTCTGATCCCACAATACCTGTGACTCCATCTGAATTTTCGATATAGAAGAATTGTAAGAGAAGGTGTTAAATATTAAATCGGCAATAATATTTTTCGTTATTGCCTTGAAGTGTCATTGAATTAAATGCAATGAGCAAAGCTGAGGAGGTAGCAGAGAAAAAACTGTTCAAAAAGTCAAAGAATATAATGTACAAATATGAAGGACAGAGTCTGCAGTAACGGAGCCTGCCAGGAAGAGATCCTAAGACTAAATGAGTAGCCAATTAGAGCAGTTTGTTCTCACATAAAGACTAAATGCCATATTAGACCATTGATTCACACCTTAAACACTCATTGATTTTTACAAGGTGTTTCATCTGTAAAAGGGTGGTAAAAGATAAAGCTTTTAATGAAAATTCATTTGAAGATGATAAAGGAAGATATCACCATAGTATTTCAAACTGCTGAAGAAGATCTACCTTTTAGGAACAAGTACTTTATATTGCCATATGCCATGTCCAGAGCTGGGCTGCCTGGTACAAGGAGGACATAGACTGGAGACAGCAAGTCCCAGGAAGGGCCACTGAAACACAGAAGGGCTGGGAGCATCTCTTACATGAGGAGAGGCTGGGGGAGCTGAGACTGCTTGGTCTGGAGAAGAGAAGGTTTGGGTGGATCTTAGCACTGCCCAAAGGGATGGTGCACGGAAGACAGAGCCGCACTCTTCCCAGTGGTGCCCAGTGACAGGACAAGAGGCCATGGGCACAGACTAAACCACAGGAAATTCCATTTAAACATCAGAAACAACACTTTTACTGCTAGGGTGGACAAACACCAGGACAGGTTGCCCAGAGAGGTTGTGGGGTATCCATCCCTGGAGATACGCAACTTCTGCAAAGCAAGATTGATTTTATAGCTTTTCAGATTTGCATATGCTGCTAGGAGAAACACCTTTTTCATGGTCAGATCCATAGATTTTGTGCAAAGAAAAATGTCCTTGTTTTTCCCTAGGCTAAGTGGTTCTGAAGGACCATAAAATATTTGCAAAGAAGAAAATACTTTGCAAAGGGAGAAAAACACCAAGAGTTCGTTTTGAAAAAGAGAGGTGTTCTTGAAGGACTGTGTAACATTAATTCAGGTTAAACACGTGCAGAATGATCGCCTGCATTATTCTGTTGGTTACTCAAAATTTTGTGCAAATATATTAAAAAACTGTGAAGAAAGTATTTTTTATAATTACATTTTTTATATTTATTTTACAGTTGAATAAATTGACCAACAGAGAATGTCAGGAAACAGTGCAGCAAAGCAGTGGCATATACAGAAATAGAAACCTATCTAGCAAGTCTAGTTTCTAGACTCTGACATAACATTCCATTGCATTAATTGCAAATTACATTATGTTATACGATAGATTTTGCGTTAAGGAAATTCTGGTGATTATATTAAATCCATAAGAAGTTAAAATTAATAACTTGCAGATTAAGTGTCATTGTGGAGAACAGATTTGCTCTTGTTCTGTAAAACAACTGGTTTTGAAGGGACCTAATAAGATGAACTCACGTCCGCACTAGAAATTCAGTGAAAACCCAGATCCTGACTCTCATAAGTGCTTTCAAAACGTGCACCCTCTACGTCTAACAACACACATTTGTGTATACTAACAGAACAGTAGCTGGAAAATAGCGTGAAGAAAATGTTTGCATAAATATGAAGTTGGGCACAGCTGTTCTGAGAAAGCATGAAGCTAAAATAGTATAGGAAATGGAAGCAAGGAATTCTTTTATGTTTTTGAATATGAGCCTACATGAGAAGAGATTAATGAGAATAGTTGTGAAAATGAATTAATTTAAATATGAGCTATTTCCTTTTTTGGGCCTGCTAAGTTATGGTTTCATGAATATTTGTCAAAGTTAATGTTGTGAAGCTGAGCTGTTGCTTGTTCTTGGAGAATAAAACTTGTTGTCTTCCTTTGTATTACATATTCTCTTTTAAAAAACGAAGAGAATGCAATGATTAATACATAGGCTGCTAAATTCTCAAAAGCTTGATTCAGCTATGGAACAAGAACATTTTGCTTCTTATGAAAAAGTAATGAACTGTATAAATATAGGAATCAAAGCTTAAAGTTGGCTGAAAATGATGAACAGCTGTTCTCTTTGGAAACTTAATCTTTGTTCAGTTTCTTGACTTTCAGCTAAGAGGAGCCGTCAGGCTTTTCCATACTTGCTCATGCAGTATCACATCCATTATGGTGCTTATGGTCCTCTGGGAAGAACAATGCCTCGTCCGATTATGAGATGACATACTTGGAAATAATATAGCTACTACTGAACAAACAAACCAACCAAAAAACCCCTCAGGGTTTTCCACAGTGAAACAATAAAGAAAAACTGTTGTTGAGGGCAGTTTGCATATGTATTAAAAAAATTACAATGATAAGTTTCTAAATTCTAATTGTACAAAAAGCCTCAGATATATGCTTAATCTTGATTTTTAAGAATCTGATATAATCATGCATTAATTAAACTTGCAAATATATTATTTCTGAGATGTGTTTTCTTCTTCACAGAATACTACGTTAAATTAACATTCTACTTTTGGGCAAACTAGTAGCAGATTTCCAGGAAAGGTTAATCTGCCTTTCCACAAAGAGTTTTGAAACACGGATGAAAGTCTGTATTCATTTTTAGATTGTTTTCAACTTACTTTGTTGTTTGTTACAGCAGAACACAAGGCACTGAAAACACAGCTCTTAAAAAAAATTGCACGAAACTGAGGGCTTGAGAGATGGATAAATGTCTTTCCACAAGTTGCTCATGACTTGTAACCACTTTGGCTATATTTGATTTGTACATTGTAGAGAATTTTGACCAGAAATTAGATTGCAGTGGTATTATTTATTATGCAGTATTGATTTATTTGATTAAAGGATTTGGGAAAACATGGATGAACTAACCAGACTGTTTTAATGAAGTAACGACATTCCACATAAAGCAGTGTGAACCTCAGTGAGTACACACTCATATTGTAGTTGGAATTGGTAGCTATTTGGGCACAGGATAAACATATCTGTGAATACCCGAGGTACACCCATGCTGTAATTTGGTGAAATCACGCAAGTCGTGGGAATTGTAACATCTTAAAGTTATATGTAGAAAGGCAAGAAATTGTTAATATATGTTAGTTCAGTATTTAAACAGTGCGTAGCTGTTTGATTTTGTTGATGTATTAGCTGTTATAAACCCAAGACAGAAAATGTTTTGGATAACCACATATGCCAAAAAGTGTCTGTAGTTGTTTTAGTGTAACTTCTGTGGGGTCAGTGGAGTTTTTCTGCCTGTAATAAGCAAAGGTAGCACTGTTCTAAAGTGCAGCTGTTTGCCTGAGCATACTGCTGAGTGTTCAGACAGTCAAGGTTATAACTGAATGCGCTAATGCCCTTCAGCATTCAAACACAAAGAACTGCATTATTTTCAGCATTTTAGGACTTCAAAATGATGTCTTCTGGGTAGACTTAGGCCAGTTTCATAGGATATACACCTCAATATGGCATAAAATCTCAATGTGTGCTTATAACATGGGCCTTTAAACACTTTGACAATGCCCCCCAGCATTGTTTAACTCAAAGGAAATTTTGCCATTGGTTTTAATGGACCCAGTTTTTTTGCTGTACATTGGTTTCACCTGGAAAACTTGTTTTTAGTGTTGTTTATTACTATTTTTTTTTTCTGAGGCAGGACCTTTCTGACCTATGGAGATGTTTTTGAAAGTCAAAATTAGCGCTTCTGCAGTTTCTAATCTTATTAAAGAGAAATTCTTCTTCATGTACTGACATTCTATCTTGAGTACTCAAAAATTTGCCTACACATATACCCCAAGCACCATGCAAGATGTAGCGTAGTCTTTGGCACAGCACATCCAGGAAAGGAGGGTGGTGGACACAGGGCAATGTAGCTCCTACGCGTTTGGGAGCACAGGAAAGATACCCCAAAACATCCCGAGTGTTGCTGGAAATCTTTTAGGCAATTAAATTCAGGGCCCAGGTTATATGTAGATACTGAAATCTAGATTCTTACTCTGAATCTGAGTGTCTACCTCATACCTTTATTCAGTTAGCATGAAGGTGAACAAAAGGACATGATACTGTCTTCTAACCATACACCCTACTTGAAATGTGTGTGTGTGTATGTATGTTTAACTGTAAACAAATAATCCCACGTGGTACATTGGTCTTTGTATACATATATTGAGAGGTCTTCTCAAAGTATCTTTCGAGATACCTCTCATCCTCGAAGATATTCAGAGGCTGTGTGGAAATAGTCCTGGGCAATCTGCTGTAGGTGACCCTGCTTGAGCAGAGGCGTTGGACAAGATGACCTCCAGAGATCCCTGCCAACCTTATTCTTTCTGTGATTCTGTGTGACATTTGCCTATAAGCAAATTATGAGCTAACAGGGAATATGCCAGTAGATGGTGCTCATGAATGTATAGCTTTGTTCTCACATCATTAATAATTTTTTGGTATTAAATGTTACCAGGCTTCCAGCATATTTTTTATGTGGCTCTTTTAACAGTTGTGTAACTGAAGTTCGGCACATGCATAATTATTTGCAAAGTAAGAGCCTACGTAATGTCTTAAGGTTGTAGATGAAACTGATCCTGCACTAAGCCCCTCAGTTGCCTTTGTGTTAGCATGAGTTCTCCAAAACCAAATTATTTCCACCTTATATGAATTCCCCTCTACAGAATGACATTGTTCTTTGGCTGTGGAACTGTCCAAAATCAAAGACATTTGAGTAGATCGGGGAATTCTGAACGTGAACTGCTGGCCTCAGTGCTTTATCACTGCTAAATTAGGATAATAACATTTTGTGTTTTCTCAGGCTGCAGGAACTGACCTCAGAACTGTATTGGACTTGACTCTGCTGAATAGATGTTCTAATGAGATGATAAAAGATCTAATTTGTTCCATAGAGGAAAGGAACAGAAAAGTATTTTGTTTACATGAAGGGCATAACCACATTAAAACAGTTTGATAGAAACATTGTATATTTCAGAAAGTTGTTACTGAATAGAGTTAGGGCTAGGGCTTATAAAAGCCACATCTACAAGCTGGTATGTCAGTGGTGCCTAAGGTCCGGGAAACTGAAGGGGGAGAACTGGAAGCTCAATGAGGCAACTTGAAAACCTGAGGCTGAGTGAGAAGTCGCCGCAAGCTAGCTGATAGAAGATACGAGAAGGGTACCTGAACGCCTACCCCATGGCAAGAGCTAATCTCTGTCATTGGGTCTGGCAGTGGGACGCCTCCATCCATGGAGAGAGCAGAGTTTGGAGTCCTCTCCCTGTACTAACCACTTCCAGATTTTTTTTCTGGAACAACTGAGCGGAACCTACTGCTGTCTTTCTGAGAAAACAGGAGTAGCATGGCAGTGCCTGCCTTTTATAGGCTGCCATCAGTGGGTGAACACCCCCCGGGAAGCAGGAAAGCTGCCTTCTGCAGCCTCCACTCACATGTGTCCCAGGTGAGAACTTCAGCCACCTCACACCAGGCTGGTGCAGGTGATTGCCTGCTCCTGTGCATGCTCTGGTCAGCCCAACAAATTACTACAGGAACAGGATTGAAGTGCGAGAGCAAAACAGAGCCAGACCCTGCAGCCTGGTGCCCCCACATCCATTGCTGAGCTATGCAGACATAGGAATTTCACATGAAATAGTCACTGGTTAAAACACAGAAACTATCCTGAGACCAGACACCACGGATCAAGACTACCCCTTCTACATGATTTCCCTAATTACTCAAGTAGAGCCTGTTCCTCCATGCCTTAGCTCCCTGTGTCCCCGCGGCGCTTGGTTTTCTGCCCACGCAATGCCCCTGTTTCAGCAGCACATGATATTTGTTCACCTAGGCTGGCCTGCAGCCTGCCATTGCACACACTCTTGGCAAACATGGCTTTCGTTTGCCTCAGGCTAAGGAGAAAGTTCAGTCCGAAGTCATCTTTGTCCCAGGAGATGGTTCTCTTGCATAGATCAGAGGCTAAGAAATTTTTTTCTTAGCTAGTGAAACAATTTCCATGCACATTTCCAGACTTGCATCCCCTAACAGAGACTGTGATGCTCTGTCTTTTGGGAAATTTCTCGTTTTGCCTGACTCCAGCACTGAAGAGCATTCTTGCACAGGTCTTGCAGAGAACTTTGTGTGCCCGTTCAGCTCAGGACCCAGCGCAATGCAGCGGGAAGAGCATCTGCCTGGGCAGCTGGGCAGCTCTCGGCACGGGCAGGGTGCAGACTGGCAGGGACTTGGAGAAGGAGCGGCTGCTAGGAGCAGAGAAAACCAGCCTGGGTCGCAGCTCTTGTCTTCAGCCCTTGCTGGATCTGACCCGTACTTGAATAATATACTATCATTATTTAGTAGCTTCTGTGAGCAAATGCATACTACCAAAGATAGGGAAATGGTGGTTTATAAATTTTAGGCAGCAAAACATACACCACCCTTATTTTAGTGCAGCATATGGCAAAAGCTGAATGCTTTATATTAATGGATTCACGTACTGTTTACATTTTATTCATATTATTTTGTTGGTCCTTAAATATAAAAATATCATTATAAATATTTTAGATGTTTTCTACTTGTAAGTTCTTTTCCCACAGCTGGTGGTCTATTTTGCCAATTTGGGTTAAAAGAACGTCATCAGCTGGAAATCTAATCCATTTTAAAAACAGAGTTAGAAGGAAAATAAATTACTACACCTGCTAATAACCCCCCTGCCAGTTTTCCTATTTCTTTTCAAGATTTTTTTTCCACCTCTGCTCTCTCACTATGCCAAGGTTTGATCGCTCACTCATTGCTGTGAAAGGCAGCATTGCCATCGACTTTGCCAGGCGCAGGCGCTGGAGGTGGCTGCAGGGCTCGCTGCGCTGTGCTGTGGGGAGCTGCAGAGCTGTAGCCGTGTTGCTTGATGGACTGCCTGGAGCTGCTGTGGGGCCACCCCCCATACATCTATGTTCACGTATCAGCACTGCAGAGACTGCACTCGGTAGCAGTTTTGGCATTATCATTAAATCAGCTAGCTCAGTCTCGCCATGGTGGAGGAGAACTCACAGGAGGCTGGTTTGATGTGTGTTGTGCCCTCGGAGAGCCTGGCGAGCAACTGAAGGAACTGACTATGGAGGGAAACCAGAGCTGTGCCCAAAGGACCAAAATATGCACAAAGCCTTAAATTAAAGGGAGAGAAGGAACAGAAATAAACCAATAGCTTTTTTTGTGTGCTTACAAAATTCATTTTATAGCACACATACTCCTGAGTGCATCATCTTCCATGAGACACCTGGAAGATTTGTGAATGTGAAAGCACTGGCAGCAGATGGAAAGCTGCTACGTTCAGCTGACACAAAGATCCCCATCAGTCTGACTCATCCACCCACCTGGTCCACGCTGCCAGCGAGGTCGCACTTGACGGCCGCTTTGCTTTCTCTGCCTTCTACCGATTCCCACCCTCATACTGGCCGGTGGCATACCCTCCTTTGCAGACCTGCAGGACCACTGCACCCTGCTTTCCCACTCAGATCCCTTCCCAGCTGGATATGTCCTAGGATGCCTGAAATAAATGAGGCCATCGTTAATGGCAAACTATCCAGGCAACTGGGCAGAATCTGGGTAGCTGATAGAATCAGCTCATTTCTTTATCATTAGTATCATTGTTTTCCACTGATTCCCTATCAGAATATCTGCTCCTCATTCTCTCCTCTCTCTTCACACACACGTACACATAACCTTTCGGTAGCCAGACCTCCCTCCTTTTTAGCATTTTGGAGGCAGGACGGTGGCTGAAAGTGCCTGACGCTCGTTCACAGCTCCAGGATCGACAACCACTGGCCCAGTTCATCAGCTCAGCCATTCATCTCATTCCACATCTTGCAACAACCACTCTGCTTCACAGAAATGTTACTCCTCAATGTGCAAGTTATAAAACTACAAGCCTTAGAGGAGAAATTTCATTTTAACCCCCCGCACAATAGCATCTAACTTGTCCATAGACCTTTTCTTTCCCTAAGCCAAAAAGATCATTTTTTTTGTCACATGCATGCCTTTTCCTGTTTCATTAATATAAAGGTCTTGATGAAATTACTTTCATTTTTTTTCCAGATTGTCTCAGGCAGGAAATGTTTTGTGTCTCCTCTGACAATTAATCAGTAAAACCCTGTTCCTGTGATGCATAAAAAAAAAGCCGCCTTCAGCACTAAAGTGATGATTAATTTATGCAATGTTTGAATGATTTTCATCACTTAGCAGATACAATGATTTGATTTTCCTGTATAATGATTTCATCTTAAATATCTCACTTGCCAAAAGAGCCTGACAGATCTGATGTGAATGCTATTTTTTTATTACAGTAAATCACGTTGTATTTAGATTTTTTACACTTTGATACTTGCTTAACAATAAGAGATAACTCAAAATAATTATACTTTACTTTCATTGTTTAGGTTTATTTCTTTGAAATGAGTCATTGATGAACCTGTTAATTCCCTAATGCAATTCAGGATCCAGTCTGCTATATTAAATAACCAACTGCTTCACAAGGAGCGTAGATGCCTGGTTCCACAGTGAGCAGTTCAGTCTGCCTACTATAATTTTGTTTTTTCCCCTGTGCATTCAACAGAGGCACTTTTGAAGATCTACAGGGTCCAGCCTGCCTCATTTAAATACTCATTCCTCTCCTTTGACTGCATGGGGTTTCTCAGCACGTTGAGAGACGTACTCAGATTAGGTGCCAGCCACCTTCACTGAAAAGAGAGGGAAACTATAGCAAATGTTAGAGAGATGCAGTTGGCACCCAGTCTGCCCAGCCCTTTCCAGTGGTGGGTAGTAGTGTGCCAGCAACCACGTTATGCATTTTAGTACGGATGCTTTTCAAACCGTAGGGATCTATGGACTTTTAAGGAACCCATGAAAAGGAACTAGGAAAAGAGAGCTAGTTGTCAGTAATCTTAAAATCCCTATGTAGAGCCCTGCACTTCTGTACGAATTAAGGTCATTGCTCCCTGGAAGTTGCGTGCATTTTAGTTTACATCACTGTGGTATAAAAACTTAAACTTGTCCAAGAAGGAAAGCCTAAGCCTGACTTCCTCCGGCATGCTTTCCCTTCGGGCTGCATCGCTCGCCTCTGGCTGCCTGGGGTAGCTGCCGTGCTTCACGGTGAGCTTGGGATAGCCCGGGAGTGGCTATTTGGCAAAGATCTGGCAGGGTAAAATGCTGTACCAATTTGCAAATACAGGAATGCCAGTATCATCAAATCATTACATACTTGGGTGATTAAATTTCAGCATGCAAGGAATTTTCAGGCTAACAAGGGAAGAACCTAATGAGCTCAGATTTTTCTGGCAAGCAGACAGTGGATTGCTATCTAGAAATTCAAGTGGACTTTATAGGCTCACCTCCCTGATCAGATAGAAACCTCCCCTTGGCTTTCCCTTTAATAAAATTAGATTTTTGTGAATGGCAGTCCAAGTTTTAAGCTGGCCTTCTGAACTTAGCATATAAGAAGGAAAGCGAGCCAGGGTAATACATGAATAGAGTTTGCAGCCTACCTACCTTCATTAACACATTAATTGGGGTGTAAAGCAAACACCCCAGCTGATGGTTGGCCTTTTCATTATCATAGGTCCTGGGTGAGAGGCTGATCAGGTTGCAGCTGCTGTTCCAGGGTGGTTTCTTCTGGCACTCAGTATATACAAAGGTGTAGGCAGCTAGTTAAATACTCAACCCTGTGGTAGTGATCTTGGCTCAACAGCTGATGACTTTCTTGGCTTTATCACTGCCAGGTCCTTCTGACCCTCCATCTCTTCTGTCTTGTGTTGAGGCAGGGGGAGATAAAGCACTCCTGAAGCTTGCCTGGTAGGAGGTGAAGAGTCCCAGTTAATGCCAGTAGAGAGGGAGCATCCTGGAGCTGATGTAGGAAGAGGTGTGTGTGTGTGGATACCTGTGAAAGAGCAGAGGCTGCAGAGTGGGTTCTGGTGGGGTTAGTGGCGGTGAAGTTAATTTGTGAGCAGTGGGACTGTAGGAGGAGTTTTTAGCTGGAGGGTGGGGACTGATTAACTTGTATTTTGGAGGGAAGAGGGAGGAGAGAAGGGATGCAAAACTTGTGCCAGGTGGCACAATATTTTGGAAAGATATGTAATTTCATGCAAATTGAAAACTTCTGTTTTTTGTTGTAGTCTACTGGCAGATGTGTGTGTTGCTCCTGGGGTGGAGTCAAATGCTCAAGTAGTTACCCATGTATATTTGATGAAATGCATGTAAAAGTTTGCGAAGAGTGTCTGAGTGTTGCTCAGTTTAGTGAAGTATTAATTAGAATGCATAAGGTAATAAAAGTTGTCTTTGCTGCTGAGTTAAAAATAGTATAAATATCAAAACAAAAAAATCAGAAACATCTTGAAGCTTAGCGAAAAAGGGAGTATCCTCTTCTATGTTATTGTCTTTCGTGAAGAGAAAGTTTTGTTCTTTTCTCCATGGTGGTGAGGAGATGTTATTTTGAAACGTATGCAATCTACATGAAGAAAAAATTAAGTCTTGCGTAGCTGATTATTCAGTTATTTCTGTCTGGAATATGAATGCGTCTAGGTGTAACTGTTTTAAGGACATGCTTGTAAGTAAATTGAACTTCTGAGTTTAACAAAGTTTACAAAATCAATACTGAGGCTTAAGCACTGTAATCATTACTTTTCTCTCTCTTTTTTTTTTTTCTTCTAAAATAGAGGCAGAAAATATCCCCCGTAATAGTAAAAGTAGTGGGAAGTTTTGATCTACAGATGTGTGTATTAATATTACAGGCTCAGCTGAAGTTGAGCCTTGTGTAGACAGGCAGTACATCGAATTTTCTGCTCAGTATCTCATTCTGGAAACTGAATTTATAGAGACTAGTCATGGAATTAAGTAAAGGTCTAATTGTAGTTGAAAGATTGTAACTTTGAGCTATAGGTTACATGGATTTTAATTAGATCTCATTCAGGAATGGTACACTTACAAAAAATTCAATTCTGACAATTTTCTACTTCTATTTCTCTCTTCTATCCCCTCTGCTACAAGCTGCTTAATTATTTACCTGAGATCATAATGCACATCCTATCGGTTTGCAAGCGTTTGGGCTCTGCTTCACCAGCTAACTCTGCAGGAGTGGTCATGATCCTCCTCAGGATTCACTTGAAGCTTCACAGCCAGGGAAATGCCTCTCTCTGGAGTTGCAGTAGCTGTCTTAGGGCTTGAAAGAGAAGCAGACAGGTCTCTGCCACTCTTCCAATAAGTAAATTCGATTTGTTATCATACAGAGTCTGCAGATCTTGGATGTGCTTTTACTGTGAGAAGAACATTCAAAGAGGCCTTTGGTGTCTGATCTGGTCTGTGGTGGGGAAGCAGCAGAAGATTTAAGTACCTTTTGGTACCTTGCTTGGAAGTGCTGCCATCAACTTAGAGGCAAATGTGATTATGAATCTGTGATATTCAAACCCTGTGCATAACTCAGTTTCCAAGAGAAGGATTAGATCATTGTCATTGGTTTAAGATTTTTTTTTTTCCTGTGTTCAGCCTGTACTTCAAGAACTGAAGTATAATTTAAAACATTTCAAAAAACTAAGTGTGATACCGTCTTGGGGGGGGGGGGGGTTTTGGGGTTGCTGTTTCTAATTTTTTAAA
>Ga0065711_1027088_pt1 | contig 54453 bp, 28 predicted proteins | sample Hoacrofraction12_FD_59098 | JGI IMG/M metagenome (GOLD analysis project Ga0065711, IMG submission 59098) | Hoatzin crop microbial communities from Cojedes, Venezuela - Epithelial fraction 12 v2 (version 2) | ecosystem: Host-associated > Birds > Digestive system > Esophagus > Crop | place...
AAAAAAAAAAAAAAAAAAAAAAAGTGTAGAGAGCGAAAAACAGGGAAGAGAAAAACAGCAAGTCACCCTGAAGGTGCAAGAGGTACAAGCAGCCAGGGAGCTAGAGAGGATCAGGAGACCGTACAGGTCAGAGTCTTAGCTGCGGAATGAAACATAGCACGTGTGTCTTTATGTAGGATTTATTGCTTTTTTCTCCCTTTCGCCTTTTTTTCTCCACTATGGATTATGGCTGCACTTCAGCCTCATTTCTGGAGAAAACAAGCAGTTCGGAGAAGTTCACTATAACACCATCTCTCTCTTCAGCTGCAAAAAAACTCAATTACTGTCTTTGTCAGTTCCCTAAGCAATGTCTCAAGCTAGGTTCAAGGACAGGGGGAGGTTGAGATTGAATATTAGGAAATTTTTTTTTACTGAAAGAGTTGTGAAGCATTGGAACAGGCTGCCCAGGGAAGTGGTGGAGTCACCATCCCTGGAGGTGTTCAAAAGACGTGTAAATATGGCACTTTAGGACGTGGTTTAGTAGGCATGGTGGTGATGGGTTCACAGTTCGATTTCATGATCTTAGAAGTCTTTTCCAACCTATGATTCTATGATTCTGTGACAGTCCTACAATACATCTCAAACTTGTAATGTCATTTGACAAATCTCAAACTGTCAGTAAAGTTGCCAATAATATTGTTTCCAAGAAATACAGGTTAAAATTTTACTTTTTCTGACTTCTGAAATGAAAGAGGTATCTACTAAAAAATACTCGTGAAAACCACACAGAACTGTAAAGGCAATAAAAACAATATTCGAAGGTGCAGAAACAAAATTTAAGAAAAGCAACTAGTACTGAAGTAATGAATCATGAAAATTAAACATTGCAGAAACAGAAAACTGCAGGGAAACTTCTAGAAGCAAGAATAAAACAACTTACATGGAGCACAAGAAATGCGAATGCATGCAGAGATTTTTCAGCTACACAGATCTAAAATGGAAAAGGACACCTGAAAAAGCCATGTAAGCATAGAGCTGTGCAGCTCATATTCATCAGCATATAAAATACTAGCCCAGGTGGTTTGAACATGAGGAAGGAGGGTCCCAGAGAGCATGGAAAATGACAGCCAACAGGTGGTTTTCAGGTAAGGAGGCAATATGAGCAAAATCTCTACTAGATTAAGAGAATATGCACAATTATCCTTATTACACACAATTATCCTTATTCTGTGGTCAGCTAAGCTGGACAGGAGGGAAAAATTCTAGCATTTTATTTGAAAGAGGCTGGGCCCATTTCCTCTTGGGGTGAATTTTACCCGTTGTTATATACTGAAGGCCTATACTCCATTTGCAGTTCAATACAGAGCTGAATCCACCTCTGCAAGTCATCAAAATGCCTCGGGTAGTGAGAAGGGATTGGTTTGAATTTGGCTAGCTCAGAGACAGCACTAGCTGCAAGCACCCTGCCCTGACACTTCCAGGACCAAGGACTTGACCTAGTCAGTCACACCTCCCAACAGAAAGATGTGTTGCTCATACTCGGGAGGATCTTTGTGATCAATAATGCTGACACAGCACTCTCAAAGCTATGGGAGGGTCTTCTGTAGAGCTGAGTCCTTCATGTGCTCCACACTAAAGTTCTCATTTTGTCACTAAATTAAGGTTTCTAAGCAGGCACCAGCTGAGTTAAAATAATTACATTAAGTAGAAACTAAATAAAAAAGGGATGTGTTCTCACAGACCCAGGGATGAGGATTTTTATCACAAAAAATCCCTAGGGCACTAGACACATATCAGGATCTTTTTGTGCTAATACAATGGTCGTATGCAACAGAATATTTGTTGGAGAAGCAGCAATCGTGTTTTTCGACCTGGACCTAAAAGAAGTAAATGCTGTGTTAAAATGCTTCAACATGCCCTTAACTGAACTCTTTCCCTCTCTGTAATAACCACCTAAACCAAGTTTCAAGTTAGTATTTTTCCTCAGTCTCACACAGACCCAAAACATTTTTTTTTTTTTATCCGAGCAGTATCTAAAGCTACTGGACAAGGATTATATCCTAAGCAAATATTCAATATCCTGAATGGATTCAACATTTTTTTCTGTTTCAAATTAATCGTTCTGTGCACTGGCTGGCTGTGTAACAGCAACAAAAGATGTGCATGATTATAATACTGTCTTTCTGCAGTACTCATGTTAGGACTTTTGTGAAGATAAATTACCAGAGTACTTCCTGTAGTTGCAGAGGAAGTAAATTCAAATAAACCATTAGATACAACATTTTTCCTTTGAGTATGAAACAAAATTTACAGTAACGTGGAATCTGAAATAGTACAAACTGATTTTTTTTAATACCATTCATTTAGCTCTTCTCCACTATCTACAATGTTTGCTGTGTTTATTTTGATGGTAGAAGAGATCTTTCCGGCAGCAACAAGAAAGCTGAATTTTTGCAGGACATTGAACTTGAAGAGCATTTCAACACCTGCAGTCTCACCTTCAGCTAAGCACTTGGCATTGGTCTTAGCAATACATTATAGTCGGTTTTGCTTCACAGACTTGCTGCAAGAGGACTAATGTTGCTCATACTTGTTATTCTTCCATGCAGTGGATGGGTAGTCTCTGGGTCAGAGAAACAACTTTATCTTTTGAACAAGCATAGACTGGTAACGGACTAAGTTGTGCAAGAGTTCCCCAAAAAAGTACACAATTTCTCTGCCGTCAGTTCAAACCATAAGCAGGACCTCACTCACTTAGTTAGGGGGGTGAGAGGTTTTTTCCTTAAATCCTCTTAGCTTTTGCAGTCAGCACAATGGTCCAACTGTTCATCTCTGATGGTCTTTGACTTTATTTGGTGGTTTTGGATGCCAAGTCCCTGATACAGCGTACATCGCACTAGGCTACAGGGGTTCCTTTGCCCCACATAATTCCTCTGATCTTTCCCTAATAGTGGGTGGGGTTTTGTGTTTATTGTGATCAGCAGTTAACCAGGTAGCCTAACATATACCAGTTCAATAGCTGCTCATCTGCATACACGCACTTCCTCTCAAATGAAGAGCAGCACACAGCTTGTAAGCAAAACTGAAAAAACGCCAACCCAAAGTTACTAGTCCAAAACAACCTTCCCCCCATTTTTCTCCATGACATACTTGAAATGTCACCCCTCCACTATAGTTTCTGGAGTATTTTCAATCCTAGAGTATATCAGAAAGAACCTTCAGATCATGCCAGTGTCCCAAAGCAGCTGACTGCCAACCCACTTGTCACGGTTCGGAGCAGGGCGGCAATGAACGGAGTGGCAGATGCTCTCTGTTAACCCCCGCCCTCCCCACAGGGGAAGGGAAAAGGAGGAAAAGGGAGAGAGACTGAAAAATTGAATATTAAAACAGCTTTAATAATATACTAGTAATACTAAGAGGTATGATGCAAAATGTACCCAGAGTTGGGTGCCGGGGCACTGGTGTCCCGCCAGCAGCTGCCGGGCAGGCACCAGGCAGTCCCAGACTGGACTCCGCAGTAGATGGAAACTGGACTCAGGAATGCACAGATCGGAATCCGGGTCAGGATCGCAGTCAGGACACGGAGCAGGGTCCCCTTGAGAAGGCGGCCACAGATGAAGAGAGCGAGACTCTCATGATCCCCCAGCTTTAAAATGAGTACGGCATGCATGGCGTGGAATACCTCACTGGTCAGCATCGGGTCACCTGTCCTGTTCTTCCCTCCCCATGGGTACGACCCTTTACGACTCCTCACGGGTGGAACTGCTATAGCAATAATTATAAGCATAGGCCTTTTCTGCCTTCCGTTCCTACCATTAGCTCAGTGTAACTGCAAACATCAGGTGTTTCTAGCTTTGGAGCGGGCACTGAAAAATACGCAGCCATCTTCAGAAAAATGCAGTTACTTAGAAGAACTTAGCTGTAAGGAAAATTCAGTAAAGGACAACTGGGTCTGTTTTAACCAAAACCAGGACACCGCTACATAACTCCAAAGTATCACCTACACAACAGGCTTTACCACGCTCCACATCCCATGTGCAGGACACACTGCACAATATGCCCTGCAGAAAACAGGGCATAGCCAACGTGCAAACTCTGGGTCAGTTTGTAAATCCATAGAGTTTCAGTTCTGAAAGTAAACACCATGGTTCCACTGCGCTACACAAATGCAAAAGATTGATGGGAAAGTGAAGGTCACAATAAACATTTCTTTTACCTCCTGACAGGTAAAAAGATGTCTTTGTAACAAAATGATGTAGTGCCTCTACACATCACATCCACCAACGCCACTAGAAGGTCACAATTCAGTTTTCTCATCTTAGCATTCTGTACCAATTCTCTACTATTTAGCCAGTCTCTAATGGTATCTCATTACTCAAAGCTGAATAGCTTCAGTTTCATGGGTATTGAACTCCATGAATTTTTATAGATATTAAGGTTAAAACTTGTTTGGGTATTTAGGTAACTAAATGTACAGGTTGGATTAATTTTCCAAAATTATATTAGCTTTAATGGTAATTGTCTAGTTGCAAGAATACTTCCTGTATAACTGAAAGTACTGAACCAGGATTTTTGATCCCCAGATTTGCTATTCCCAAGAACAAGAGACCCTAAAAACCTTAACAGATGAATGAACAGTGCAGGATTCTTCAAAAATTAAAATAGTGTATCTTAATGGATCTCTAGGAATGTTAAACTAATTGTCCTGTGTAATCAGGTTGGTGAAACAAAAATAGTAAGTACAGTTCCTCACACTGTCCTGAGAAAGTCTAGCAAGTGCTGGCTCACCAATTAATTCAGCCAGGGTCAATTCTATAAACAGGTAGAAACACCAGAAGGTCTATGTGGAAAATGAGAAGAAGAACAATATATTCTGAATTCTGCAATGGAAACAAAACATTGGAATATGCTTTCTGCCAATACCAATCCATCTGATTATCAAAGAAACCTCGACTTGATAAACAATATTGCTGAAAAAAAACAAATACAAAAAGCAAAGTTCATTAACAAGTAATGTCAATTTATGAAACTGGCCCATTGGGAACATAACTTGAAAACCAGTGGTCTAATTCTATAGGTGTTGAAACAGGGTATTGATATAATTGTAGACTAGTATCTCACACAAACAAATCCATGTTTCAGATAGCAAATGGGCCAGAAAATTATACTGCTTTACCAGATTCTGTTTCTAACACAGCACCGGCAAAACCTTGCATTGAATTCTAACATTTTTGACACGCCAGAACACACAGTCCCAAGGATGCTATCAAACAGGCCCATTAGCAATAACAGTTTGTCCTTTTTTAATCAAAGACTCAGACAAACTGTCACAGAGACTGCTTTTTTGGGTGAACAAATACCTACAACAGCCTAGACACATCCAGACTGATAACAGCAGAAGCTTGTTTATAAACTGCTATCTCACTCTGTGTTCACAGCAACACCACTGGAAATTAGAAGACTGATTAATTCCCTACAAGTGGTCCATTTTGTTTTATCATTTCTCTGAGTAAGGATAAGCAGGATAGCAGAACGCTTTGCAGCAGACCAAGAGCATCATTACTTTTAGCTCCACCTATACAATTCATTGTGATACAAGCTGGTGACTTAAAGATCAAACTCTGTTAACCTCATTGCCAGTGCTGAGTTATTTAACGACCTTCAGACAGGTCACTTAATGACCTTAATAAATCATGTAAAAGCAGAGTCACAGATCTTATGTTATCCTAGGTTACATTAATTGGTTTGTTGTATGTCTACCTCTCGCTATGTAGAATCCAAAACTATTCTTATAACACAGCTTTCCTGAAGAAATTTGTTTAAACATGTAAGTATCAGTTCAACTTACAGGACCAATTTTCTATTTTTTTTGCTGTACATAGTTTATATTATTTCACATTGCTTTTGCAGCAGTATAAGAATTCAAACCGTTGTTCTTTCTTAAAGCATGAAATCAAATACACAACTCAAATTTGTTCCTAGCACTATCTGCAAAAAAGAAGTAACTGTATGGTCACATTCTATGCAGAAATTCCTCTGCCTGCAGAGGCCCACTGTAACAGGTGATGACACAAAAGCTAAGACAATCAAGTCTTTTTTTGTTTCTTTATAGTGTGGACTTTTAGTCTTAAATCTTCATTTCTTTATACCAAACAGAATTTTGCTTCAGGAAACTATCAGTCCTTGTTCTCACCTTACAAAAAGTTTCTGACTTAGATAATGGTGACACTAGATTCTCAGCCCTGAAGGGGCTTTAAATTCTGCTTTGTTTTCTGAAAGAAGTATCTGCTTTTTCATAGCCTCTCTAACATAGCACTGAGCAAACACTTTAATCAATTGTGGAGCGCTTTCAAACCAAGATGCCTATTTGGCAGGAAACTCCTGAGACGGTAATTTAACACTCCTCTATTTCTCAGCTTCACTATTGCAATTCATTATTTGCAAGGCTCAGAGTGACCTCTACAAGCTCCAGTTATACAAAATACAGCTCATCAGCTCCTGACCAGGAGCAGCAGGCCAGCTCTGTTCTCTCGCCTCTGCTGAAGTTCTGAATTAGCTTTAAGACTAAATTGTTGTCTTGTGAGATTATCAGTGATGGAGGTCCCACATCTCCCTCACAACTTTTCATGGTTCATAGGAGTCATACATGTTGCAAGAAGATAGTTTATCTGAAGAAACACACAGAACCCAGTAAGCTATGACAGCTCTTGCCCTAGAGCTAGATGACCTCTAAATGTCCCTTCCAGCCCAAAGCATTCCAAGATTCTCAGAGCTCTGTGGTTTGTGAAACTGGAACCTGTCCCACTGAGTTTGAAAATTCATACCCCAGGCCAGCGTCCATGATGTATCTCCTACGCAGCACAGTGCAACGCTGCACATGCAGTTACAAAGTGAAGAGTGTAGGTAGGTATTGGGAGTCTCTGAAGCAAATACTGTCCAAGGACATACCTCCAAACCTTCAACACTACGAGAAAGCAGGCAGGGACAACGAGAAGTCAATTTTCAGTTTTGGCTAGCCTTATTTTATCAACAATTTCCACTGTTTTTTAGGTAAATCGCAATTAAAAAGAAATAATTTTCACAGGCAATTTTGCCTGAATGTTTCAGAGTACATAACATGATTTACATGAGGTTGCTATGTGCAGCACACCACATATTTCTGTAAAGGTATGGAACTTCAACTTTATCACTTTCGCCATGGAAAAAGTTTAGCACCTTTTAAATAGAGATGATTGCCTGATCATTAATAAGTCACCTGTGTTTTAAATTCACTGTGTGGCTTTGTCATAAGCATTCAGTGAGGTCAAAGTTGAAAAAAATATTTCAGACAAGAGTTAAAATGCAGTTAAGTTCTTCCAAAGTTACAACATAAGGCATTCACAAGCAGCTATAAAACATAAGAAAAAATGGAAATTCCACTCTCCTTTAAGAACTCCAGGATATTTTGCATTATCATGTTAGAATCATTAGCAGACAAGTATACTGACTTCCCATCAGTAAATATAACTTAATAATGAGCAGGTTTTTTTCCACTGTTGTACCCTAGCACTGGTTATAGGCTGCCTAATGAGCTTCCTGAGGCATTCCGAAATACTTAGAAAAATGTCAGTGTGCTTTATTTCAGTAAATTCACTGAAAACTGGTTCCTAAAAGACTAGGCTATTCCTTTCAAGCAACAATGAAACTTTTAGTACCACAAAGAATAGGATCTCACTGTACTACTGTACTTATCTTTTTCCCATTTTTGCTCTCTAGATGCATGTTTTTCTTAGTATATGAGGCAGATTTCTCTTATGTAGGTACAGCTGGGTTTATAGCTAAAAAAAAAGACAACCTGAAAGTCCAAGGGACAGTCTTGGAATTTAAAAAAAATAAATACTAGAACTTTATCAGAAGTGTTTCAGGAAAGACACACCAAAAGCTGGTACTCCTGACAAAACGTAGTATTGGAAGTGATAGCTCTGTCATGGATATATTTAGACGTGGAGTATCACGAACTTGCAGCTATGTACCAATGCCCAAGAGAAACAAACATAGCAGTCATATCTGCCACAGTTCAAAAGCAAAGTCAGAAACATACATCATTCTTTAAAGTAAAAGCAATGCAGTCCATGCTCACCTTTCACATGCTCACATACTGTCTGCTAGAACTCCTTTAAAGCAGATCATCTTCAAATACAGAAGTTACTGATCTGTCATGCAGGTATGAAGTCAAACATATGGGAAAACATGATTATGTCCAAGTTCAGCAAAGAAATAACGGTTATTACATAACTAATATACGAACTGTGCTACTATAATCATCTTCTTACTCTTCTTGCTCACATTGTCACCCGAGATCCAAACATGCAACCTGGGAACTGGTCTGTGCACTGTACCAGGATGTTCCCGGCTGATCGCAAGGAGCTCTCCCAGGGCAGACTTACCTCTCCTCTTACTTTGTACAAATGAACAAAAAGGAAAAGCAAACTCTAACTGAAGATGCTTGATCACAAGCAGGATTGTTACCTCTGCGGGTCTTTCCAGTAGAGACCAATTCGACCTGGCTGACACAGAAGCCGGTCCTGACACCACAGCTCTCGGGCAGCAGCACTGGAAGTGCCAGGCTGTCCCTTACTTCCCTTGGGGAAGCGCTGCCGTGCCCAGTCTGTCCCCACACCAGATAATCTGAAACGACCCGGTGAACCTTGCTCTTCCCCAGATTCCTCCCCGCCTGCACCCCGGAATTTCCCAGGTGTTTCACTCAGCCCACACAACTTCATTAATTGTCATGGTCCACAGCGCATCACCACCCTGTGCTCTGCCCTCCAAGCCTGTCTGCGGGGAGCAAGGGCAAACGCCCCGCCGCCCTCCCTCGCAGCAGGCAGGGTCACCAGGCGCCGGCTCAAGGAATGGACCCCCCAGGTCTTCGCTACCCCAGCAGAGCAACAACGGCCGGTTCTCACGCTCGTTTCCCCTCAGAAGCAGGTGGAAACAGATCCTTAGAAAAGGAAGGATGTTTTTTGCACTGACCTCCTCCTGCCATTTGAGAGCCAGTGCCTGATATTTACATTCAAGTACAGAGGCCTTTGCCTCTCAATCCATCGCACTTTCCACTGCTGTCAGTTCAGCTTGATGTGTACACCTCTAAGTATACTGGCACAAGTTAACTAGCTGTTAACTAGCTGTTAACTTGTTAACTGTTAGCTGTGCATCAACGAGGAGGAACTCTCCCATCTACCAGAAATGCAGATATATGAAGAGTGCACAAAACAAGTGGTCTATACAGGATGTTCTCTTTCACTCAGAAAATGGTTTCACATTGAGCAAGTAGATCTAAGAAGCTAAAAAACTATTAAAGTGCTGTTGCCTGGATACAATTTTTTTCAATTTCATTCCCAAATGACTCTACAAAAAATCCAGGTTAGCTTTGTTCTTGTTGTTGAACTGAAAAGGAAAAAATCCTTAAGTTTCAGAGAAGTAATCAAGCAACTGTCTTAAACTGAAGATCCTTATTCTTTTATTTGATATACTTATACACAATTTTAAATTGAATTAATATTTCTAAATTGATTATAATACAATCTAACCATAATTAATTCTATCTATAAGAATAACTTTTATTTCTAACCAGTTATTTACAATCTACAATTATTTCTAAAATACTGTCTACATAACTTTGTATTTTACAGATACAGAAAGAGATAAACAAAACTGCATGCATAAAATTGCTCTAAAGATAATGAAGGATTTATAGAGACATATTCAAAAACACAGGAAATGAAACAAAATTACTATGTAGCTTTAATTTTGCTTTCTGTATATATGCATTATGATATATAAACTTTTACTGGTTTTGCATTAGTTGCACCTTCATTGTCATTTTCTCAATCACTGTAGAGAATGAGCAGTATTCATTTAACAAAAACCTGGGTTTTGCTTTGTTTTAGCTCTACTGTGCAATCTGTGGACAACTGTCTTACCACAAAACATAATGCATAAAGATTAAATTCTTCATAATGTTGTTTCCCAACCACATTAATTAATACCTAAACTGAGTGCTACAAAACCATGGTTTAATTTATTTTAATAACAACTCTATGAGATTGTGGAAAACCTTAATTTTTTATGTTTGCTAATTATAGATCCTCATATTCCTTTTATCTAGTATTTATCGATTGACAAGGACAGATGATCATAAACGCCTTTGGGGTTATGTACAAAGCTTAGCCCCTGCTTAAAGAATTTTTCTTCCGACTATAGTAGAGACAGGAGCCTCAGAGTTTTACTTAGCCATTTCTAGCTGCATTGCTGACTGCTGAAGGTGCTTGAGAGAACATCAATCACCTAAATATAGCCTTCGCAAACTCCACGTCCTAGGTCCCTTCAGAAAATACATCATATTTTAAATCCAAAGTAATGAAAGGTGCACATCACAAGAGATCTGAATTATTCCAACTGACTACAGTGAGAATTAAGCAGCTAAAGATCAATGCATCTCAAGTGCAGTTAAAAAACATGCGCACCTCCCAAGCAAGTTAAAAAAAAAATAAGTTATTTGTTTGTTTTTCACCCAGACTTCTGTTTCAAATTAACAGGACTAGTTGAAATGTTAATAGCAATGGATATAAGGTCTTCCTTTGACTCCCAGATACGATTAAAACTATAGAAACTACTGTATGACTTTAACTACAAGACCTACCATTATAAGCATCCACCTGGAAAACTCACACACTCAAACTTTAATATTAACCTTATACAGCACTATATATATGAAAGTAGTAATAATTGCATTTTCGAGCTGTAATAGCAGCAAATCTGTCAGCTTCTGACTTCATGTTATTCTCAGTTATTCTCAGCTGCAAGAGGCCAGCGACTGAAATATCACCTCAGGTGATTCATATCCCTCTCCCCAAGACCTAAGTCAATATGCACAGAATTACCTACTTGATTTTAGCCATTAAGTGTGTGCTAAGTACAGAGGATGATCAAGAGCAGAAAAAACAAAAAAGAAGGAAAATTTTAAAAATAAGAAAAGGAAAGGGAGGAAAGGAAGAAAAGGGAGCAGAATGTGAGAAGGAAAAAACAGAAAAAAAGAAAGAAAAAAATCCACAAAACATGCCTCTTTCAATAGTCCTTGCTTGCACAGCAAGCTTAGCTTGATGGAACTAGCATAGCACTTAGAATTAATTTTGCGAACTGCAGTTTGCTGCTAATTTGTTGCATAACCTGGAAAAAGTTGTCTTCAATGGAGTCATAATTATTTTTCGTATACACAGTAACGCTCCGTCCAGTCACCTGCAGCACACGCTGTCCGGTCACACAGGCAGAGTGCTTGTACTGCACCCCCAAGAGTGAAGGTTGTCATGGCTACTGCTACTTCAAAAGTCTTGACTTTTTACGACTAACATTTTATGTTTAAAAATAGTATTATGACCAAACATGAGACAAAAAAGACACCTCTGGGCATGGTGCTATGCAAACACAGTAAAAAGATGACCCTTTTTTTGACCTCTAAGCCATTTACAATCATATTGCATAAAAGAAAAAGAAACTTGGATTGCTTTCCCATATATCTAGCAAAAGTACTATTTAATGTCTTTAAAAAGACACCACTTCTAAAAGCATGATGGAACACAGGGTAAAGTCCACTTTTAAAAAACAAAAATGAAAAATTGTAACACTTAAAATAGTTGTTACTGTACGATGTCCTTCTAGTAATAATTTGTTACACTTGCAAGCACATTTGACTGATTTTTTTTTTCTTTATACCACAGGGAGACTATGAATTTCTGAAAGTCCTTCTTAATTAAGAGCCACAAAATCATGACTGAAACAAATTTAAAGGAGAAATTAAAAAAAAATATATTTTTTTTTCTACAACTACGCGGTTTTCATTTCAAATAATGCAAGTATTTTCTTCTGTTTTGGGCATAAGGACTCAGCTCTATTTACGCAAGACAGGTCATGGGGATTTCTCCCTGCTGAAACTGCCAACTTCAAAGCCTTTATTACTTTTTAATGATGCAGGTAAAAGCTTGCTACTCACTACAGCAAAGGGGTACATCATGCCACTCTATGACTTGACCTTAATTTACCTTCTCTTTTGTCAATTAATATTTCTTCCACTTAACAATATTGACAGGGCATACACAGTCTGTAAAGAGAGGTTTTAGAACCTGAGAGTTCAATTCCCAGCTGAAGTTCAGTGACAATGTACCTATCTTGAGTGATATCAACAAAGCTATACCATTTCTGCACGGGTTGAAATCCGGCAGCTGAAGAGATCCTAAACCCATGTTTTGGTTAGGATGGTTACTATTTATGCTGCATTTGTTCTTGTTCCTTGATGAGGCTACTTCTCTCCCTATCTGCTGAAGATGTGCCCTGCCAAAAACCGAGCAAGGGCTGTGCAGAAGCATCTCTGTGAGTTTTGGGGGGATTTCTTTGAGTATGAAAGGAAAGGTCAAGACCTTTCTTCTCTTCTCCCGTGTCTGCAGTGGTCTTTCCAAACTAACATCAAATGGATTACATATCTGTAAGAAGACTCTGTCTGCCATAAGCTATTCTAACACGTAATGCGATTTTAAACCAACTTAGTTACAATTATTTAAACCAAACTGAAACAAGCCTGGCTTGAACAAGCATGTGTTCCAGAAAAACTGTGGTTCTAAGAAAACAGTTTTTAAATAATCTTGGAATTAAATAAAAAATCAAATCTCATTTGTAGCAAAGATTATAAGAATAATTATTACTTCATGGAAGTACAGCACAAAACCGCCAGTCCTAGAAATATATTAGGATATGGTGGCTGATAGACTTCTGCAATAAAACCATTGTCTTTGTTAGGAAGATGTTGAACAGCAGCATGCAGAATAACAAACAGACACTCCAAAAAGAAGATTAACGTTTTAAGGTGAAAACATATCACCCAGGGTCAGATTTTCTAAAATGTCATAGGTGCATTTTGGCCCAGCTGCATTTATCCGGTGGCAAAGCCAGCTTTCATCAGAGGCAAGTAAGATTATTTGTTGGACTTTACAGCAAGGTCTGCTAGAACTGTCTAACCTTAAAGGGCTGAAAAGTCAGCTACACTTCTGAATATGGAAGGATTAAACTGATGATGCAGTATACTTTTTAAAAATGTTTGTATTAGTTGCTTTTTAAGTTGGAGAGGCTTGACACTGCTTCATTCAACAGCAGTGTTACCTTTATTGCTCTGTGATTCTAGATTTAGGGGACAATGCCCCAAACCACAGAATGTTAAATTCTTTATTAATTCTTTCTCTCTTTAACATGGAGATGTGTTAAATATAGGTGCAGTAAGGCTCTATTTCTTCAGTGATTTAAGATTTTTAGTATCTTGTATCTCAATTAACAGTAATGTTTACATATTTTCATTTCTCATCAGGATGATGCAGTTACTGAGCATATCAAAAGGGCAAAATGTTCAGCACCCATCTTGCTTCAAGTTGATTAGGTTTAATAAAAACTAACCTTGTAAATGCTCCTGATACTAATAGCAAACGAGAATCCTAAGGGCTAACTTCAGCTGCCACTTTTGACTTTAGATGGAGGCAAACAGTACAAAGCAAAGCTAATTTTGACCTCTAACATTCACACAATTTCAACAGCACCCTCGCCAGGTAACAGCCACTACCTGCCAGAGAAAAAAATTTAAAAATTGCTCCTGAATAAAAGGCAAAAAAAGAAAAGACATCAACCCAAAACTGTATCGTGGAAAACCTTAACATGAACAAGAATGAAGAGACTGGTTTATTTCTGAAGGTATCTATCTGAAATGTAGTATTTTGGACTTTTCTCCTCAATGTGCATCCAAAAATATGTCCTTCTGGGAGAAGAACAGATACACTGTTGTAACTGCAGTCTAAAAAGATGACTTTCGAAGATACTTACAACAGTTGAACAACACTCTGCTATTCCTCTGCATATTGAGTCTGATATTTTCTAATTAATCTTTGGGCGCTAAGTAAGTCTTTAAAGAACAATTCTTGTCAGTACCAACATAAAATGAAAAACAGTATCATTAAAAAGAGACAGTTAATGGCTAAGCCAAACTGTTTCTTAACAGCATCAAGGTATATGTAACTTCCTAAGGAGCCTTTGTTTATTGGAAACACACCTCTTATCTGGCCAATATGGCAACAAGTGGGAAAATGCCTTACACCTATATGCTCCTGGCAAACAGAGAAGCTCACACACCAAAGACTTACATGGTGTGTACCATCTGTCACTGAAAATAGGCAGTGCTTAATAAAACCAAAGAATATTTTATGTTTTAACTGAAATGCTTGTGCAAAAACTGAGTACACTACAGTAAGTGCTTGACACATGTTTTTAAAATCTGCATCAGTTCCGTATTCTTTCAGATAAAGTCCAAGAAAATGCCTTTAACCTTCAGAGACCTGTATGAACTGAAACATGCTCTAAATACCGCAACACCCTCCCCACTTCCATGATTGATTTTTAAGGGAACAAACTGCTGGTAAATCATTATCTTGAATGATCATTTGGTATTTGCTTCATCGGTGCAAAATACCTACGGATACAGCAGGATCGAGTGCACCCTCAGCAAGTTTGCAGATGACACCAAGCTGAGTGGTGTGGTCAACATGCCTGAAGGACAGGATGCCATCCAGAGGAACACAGACAAGCTTGAGAAGTGGGAACCTCAGGAGGTTCAACAAGGCGAAATGCAGGCTCCTGCACCTCGGTAAGGTCAACCACCGATATCAATACAGGCTGGGGAGTGAAGGGATTGAGAGCACCCCTGAGGAGGAGGACTTCGGAATGTTGATTGACAAGAAGCTCAACATGACCCAGCACCATGTGGTCACAGCCCAGAAGGCCAGCTGTAAACACAGCATGGCCAGCAGGTCGAGGGAGGTGATTCTGCCTCTCTGCTCTGCTCTGCTCAGACCCTACCTGGGGTCCTGCATCCAGCTCTGGAGCTCTCAGCACAGGAAAGACATGGACCTGTTGGAGTGGGGCCAGAGGAGGGCCACAAAAATGGTCAGAGGGATGGAACACCGCTCCTATGGGGAAACGCTGAGAGAGTTGGGGTTGTTCAGCCTGCAGAAGATAAGGCTGTGGGGAGACCTTATTTTGGCCTTTCAGTACTTAAAGGGGGCTCATAAGAAAGACAGGGACAAACTTTTTAGCTGGGCCTATTGCAATAAGACAAGGGGTAGTGGTGTTAAAGTAAAAGAGGATAGATTTAGACTAATAATAAGGAAGAAATCTTTTACAATGAGGGTGATGAAACACTGGAACAGGTTGCGCAGAGAGGCAGTGGAATGTTCTCATCCCTGGAAACATTCAAGGCCAGCCTGAGCGAGGCTCTGAGCAACCTGATTTAGTTAGCAGTGTCCCTGTTCATTGCAGGGGCGGTTGGACTAGATGACTTTTGAAGGTCCCTTCCAACCCAAACTACTTTATGATTCTGTGATTTATGATACTAGTGAAAGGGCATAAAAGTGAATTTAAGCATTACTCTGTAAGAATACACACCACAGAAAGTGAGTGACAGATTACATTAGGAAGAGGACAGTGGAGAAACTGGGTCCAGACACCCCACAGGAATACTCAGATAGGAACTCAGACTTCTGGTCTTTGAATTAGCCTTTAGTACAGTTACCCTTGGCACTTGCAGTGTGACCATGTAGCTTCACCTGTTTCTAGTGAGAACATCTGCATTACAAAGTCCTGTTAGACTGTCTGGCCTGGTGCTACTCTAAGGTACTATACGAGGCACTAGGTCTTTTCCTAAATGTACTAGTACAGCATTAACATCTTAGTTGCTTTTTAAAGCTGGTAAGAACATATCAACATAGGTAAATCATGATTCTTAGGACACTACCAGTGTAAACACCAACAAAGCACTCAAAGCCAAACCCAAATCTGCGGGACCCAGAATCTAATCCAGATACATAGCATCACATAACAGATAAAAGGAGCTTGGGTCTTAATTAGCCATGAAAGTCCTGAAGAGGAGGCACCACCAACAAAACAGTTTTTCTTTCCAGATGTAACTACTCACTACAAAAAATGTTACGATTCATACCTGCCATTATTGCTACAAAGCTGTGGACAGGTCTGCACTTAGTCCATGAAACATGCATTTTCACACTATATACACTACTACAGTATTTTCCATTAGAAATGACAAAGAACAGAAATTACATCAAACTGTCTCAGAAAGAGATAGTTTTGGCCATGGTCCCTTTCCGCATTACAGAGAAAAATGCCACTCTAAAGCAAAGCAGGGCAGCAGCTGGCACTCATGGCCAGGAGCAGGGAGGCTGCCACTCACGGTCTAGCAACCTGCAGCCCAGGCAAACTGCTGTCCTCCACATTTAAATCCAGAGTCAGCTTCAAGGATGCTGACTACCATTCAGCTAAGTTTTCACATAGTCAGCGATTTGTAATGCATACGAAAATGTTTCCTGGCCATCCACATAAGCCATCTGCAGTCTGCAGGTCCAGGGCATTGTGCCTTGCGCCTGCAAGGGGACCTTATATTTACACTGGTCTGACAGGGATGTCTCACTTAGCTTGAAGAAAAGGATATCTGAGGTCATCACCTCCTCCCTGAAGCATTAATGACCAAACATGAAGTCACCTACCCCTTAGCTATTCTTCCTTAGTGGCTCGATATGGAAATATGCCATCCACCATTGTAGTCAGGGGTAATGGAAGCCAGTGCTGGAACTTCAAATATGATTCACCTTCAAAATAACATACAAAGTAGTGCACTCCTCTGTTTTATAATCATTAAAAAAATTCAACAGAATAAAAATGCAACTCTTAATCATATGATACGTACCAATGAAGCTCGGCATACAACACAATAGCAGATGCTCTTTCCATACCTGCTCACTTGTATTCAAAGGATGAAGTGAAACACACTTCTAAAATTTCTGACATTAATGTTCAAACTTTCTTTTATTCTGGAGTAACATTATCAAAACACAGTGTACTAGAGGAAAAGTGAGCTCTTCTAAGGACACACAGCATGAGAGCAGGAGGTGAAAAAGACTTACTGGTCCGCAATGTTTTTCAGAAAGTATGTATTTTAATTTCTCCTTGAAATGAAACAGATGCCGTCTTTCTCCTAAAGACAGCTCCAAAATAAACAGAATACTTTTCAAGGCTCCCTGTCTGCATAACATTAGCCACAAACCACACTCTCCTGTGATATTCTATGTGCTACAGTTACTTGACAGAATTATTTGGGGATATGTAGTCTCTGTAAAAATCAAGCAAAAATAAGTTACTTTCTGCTGACAAGTGCTGATACTCTTCAGTCACCTCAAGAAACCTAGACACACTCTTTAATTACACAGCATTGTGCCTCCATCATTACGTAACTCCTATGATCATGGTCTGTCATTGACATGTTCAATCGGCACAAAGCAATCTCTTAAGAGGGGAACATTACTCATGTTCAGTCTCCAAGAGTCTGATTTCTTAATGAGTTCTCAGTGCCACATATTAGTTAATTTCCAATTCACTGATACAGTTGATGATCATAAAAGAAAAACAAAAGGAAAGAGAAAGAGGTCCCTCTGTCACTTGTTGAATCGTTATTTTTAGAAAGTTTTAAGATAGGAACCTTCTTCTTAAACTGGAAGTATTATAAAGGATCCTGACAGTTGGAGATGATTTATTGCCTCTGTTTGTTATGGATGATATGTGAGTAATCAAATACAAGGTCAAGCAGTTGCAGATCTTTTCTTAAACCAGACAGGGAGATACCTGGATGTCAAGAGTATTCACTGTTCCAGATCTGTCACGGATCTGAAGTTTCACAAAGGACATTTCCTTCTTACAAGATACTTACAACGATTATATTCACTGAGTGATTAAATGAAATAAATGTGAAAACTAATGCAGTTTAATTAGCAGGTTAAAATTCTTAAAACAAGCTGTTCGCTTACATGCAGTGTCTGTTTATCTGGAAGGGAACAAGAGTATTTGGACAGTTTACCAGGGATTTTGACTAATACAGATGTAAGTAGCTATGAGATAATCACACCTCTGCTTTACCCTTATGTCTCTGCTCCATTCCTCTGGAAATAGATTTTATCATGCCCATGCCAGTCTTTAAATAAAGCTTCTGTTAGAGTGATCCTTCCTGATGTTAAGCCTATGCTGCTTAACAGAAACAGCAACAAATATGCAGGTGTCCATGTGATCATGACAATGGCATCAAAATGCAAAAGCTCAACTTTTTAACAAAACCAGGAATTAGCAAAAGTACTTCTCTCTCAACACATAATCTCTTAAAACTGAAGGCTGAAACATTAGTAGCAACACCTTTTTCTCTCTTAAGTGCCAGAAGGATAAAAGTAATGTGCTAGCTATCTGTATGTCATAGACTTACTCTGCTTTTTAATTCTACAGATGAAGCTGTAAGAGCAGTAACCATGTAAGAAGGATTTTCTCTGCCTGAACATCAGTAGCAATGATACACCTTTGCCAAGCAAACTGTGCTTATTAGGCTCGATTTTCTTCTGCTTGGATATAAATGGATCTGAGTAATGCTGTGTCCACAACCCTGAGGGAGCTCTGCATGATCCATTCTCCCACTGAAAGAAATAACAAAACATCCTTTGATTTTACTAACATAAAATACACATCCCATGCAAACGATAGTTGCACAGGAGAGCTGTCTTAAAATTTGACCCAAGTAAATTGCCTATCCTGTTACCTCAGTTTCCTCATCTCTGAAAAACAGATAAAAATCTTTGGGATGTTGCCATGGGAGGCACTGTAAGTGAAAAGCGCTACTGCTGTATGAAAGAGGATTTGTTCAGCTAAATCTTCTGGTCTCCTATGAGGCCATTTTCTCTACATGCTTCTTCCCCTTTTGAAAGCAGCTTTTACAAAAATGATTGCATGTGTTTTCTAGAAGAACTCTGCATCCCCAAATATTCATTGAAACGGTGGAAATTATAGGCAACTTCTTAATGTAAAGCAAAACGTGGGTGAAGTTAGACTCAACAGATGCTACGCTACACACATTCCTCTCAGAAAAAGACGAACAGCTGTCGAGTTCTGCTTTGTGGGGCCTAGCTACACCAATATGATAAAGAGCATGGGAACAGATACATAAATTTCTTGCTTGACTGTGTTTGACAGACAGGGTACCTTTCTGGTCACAGTATCTGGACACATTGATGCATATTCTGTAAACCGATCTCCCTCCCAGCCCCACTCCCCTCCTTCTATACCACAGCGGATGTCTCCAAAGCCTACCTGAACCCATTGCTCTAAATGCACATGGTTAATTGTAACCAGCTGGCAGAGAACACAGTAGGCACTTGAATACCTTGTAAGGAAGCCAAAACATTAGACTTCCTTTTTTTTCCCCTCCTTTTTTTAGTAGTTACTGCTAAAACCTGCTCTGCTCCTACAGATGCCAGCAGGTCCTGGTGCCTGTGGAACGAATTATTCGTTTTGCTGAAAAGGAAAATGTACCAATCCACTCATCTGGAGACCATTTAAAGTTCCACTAACACACACATGTGCCGGAACGAGCTCAGTTTTCAGTCTTGTTTGTTCTTCTTCCCGTGTTTCACCTTCTGTCTGCAGTGGGGGTTCTGCTCCATTAGCAGCTTTCCAAGCCCTCAGAGAAGATTAAGAGAAGGGAGTACAGAAAAATACTTTCAGTAACTGCACACTTCTATGGCTTCAGTTAGGTTTTTATTATAACACTACATTTAAGACTCTTTGGAGAGTCTTGGTTAGCTTTAAGTAACAATTTGGTATAATGAAAATGATATGGTAGCAAAATAATCTAAGCAAGAGATGTTACAAATGTTGACTCCCTGCCCTGCCCTCAGTCCCTGGACAGAAATCTTCCAAATCCAATATGGTCAGACCAGGCAGACAAACATCACATCTCACAGCCATGTTCCCACTCACTCAAAAGACCACTTGTTCATTTGTTAGATCTGCTTCAGGAGTAAGGTGTAACATCCCCATTTTGGTGACGGAAAGACTGTTAAGGAAAATAGGAGATGTGGATGTTGAATTCTGGAAACCTCAAGAAATTGTCCCATTTTCTGAATAAGTGTCATATTACCATGCCTGGTAATAGAAGTGGTACAATGCCTCCACTACAAAAAGAGAGATGACCATCCTAAAGTGAGTATGAGATCAAATCTTCTGACTGCATGGAAGGCATAAAGCATTGACCACTTCAGACAGATGAACGTCAAATTTTTTGCACTCAGTTCTTCTGAAATATGAGCAAGGTGCTCAGCTATTAAATCGTCTAAAGGCTAGAATTCAGCTGGTTATCTGTAGAAACAGAACTGAAGTCACTGACAAATTTTAAAAGCCAGTAAAGTTTGGATCTGTTCTGGCCTAGGGGTAAGCTGAATAGGATTTTTCAGGACCTAAAGTTTGAAATTTCAGGGACAGATTTCAGCTAAATCTGCTTTCAGATGCAAGGACAAATGGCCTGCAAAACATATATTATTTCCATTTGTACTGGAGAAAAGAATCTGTCCGATTTTTATTTCTTAAGTTGGCAGCCTGACATTGTTACGTAAAAAATCGGGGTTTTGGCATCCTACTTGCAATAAGTCATAAAAGGCAATTTTAGCTACCTTCTGAAGTAAAACTACACAACTGCACGGTAAGCATCTCCTAACATTGAAATGCCGCGCCTTCATGAAACTTTGTTAGTCAAGAAATCATATTATATAGATACTTTCAAGATCCTCTTTTAGACTCAGAGAATGGTACACCTATGCAGGAATAAAAATGGCTTATAACTTAATGATCTGTTTTCCCTGATGTGCCCCAAAGAAAAAATAACAGACAGCTGTTTCATTACTGATTTTGATTGCCACCAATGCCTGAGCACAAAGCTCTTCAGTCAAAGAAACTAAGACTGGCCCACAGAAGTACTGAAAGTCAACTGACAGGCAACTGCGGCTGACTCTTCTTCAGTCTGGAGAAGCAAAAGTCACATGACTCCACCCAGAAGTAGTGATGACGTTTTGCACAAGACCAGTGCAAGCCGCATCTAAACAGACCTGGAAGAATCCAAGGGGAAACCAGCCTAGTGACTGAGACACACTTTTTTGTGCTGTTATTCCTTAATATCAGAACATAACGCTCTTCCAATGTATCTGCCATGTCAGGTCACGTTGGATTTATATTATAAAGCACTGTGTAACTATCATACTTCTATGCTTCTATGATCCTAAATTTTTACTCAAAATTGATGCTTAAGCAGAAGGTGTGCAAGCAATTCAGAAGCATTATTTTTACCATCTGAGAAAGGCTTACAAGCACTTACCCCTTGAAATGACAAACATAACAATTTAAGAAGATTCACTGCTAAGAGGCCATGATAATGTATCTTCCAGCAAGAAATTCAGACTTGAAGAAATGGTATAATAAGCAGATGAATGTCATATATAGCAGTGACTAGGTGAGGTACTTATTTTAGGTAACACAAAGGTAAGCATAATCAGAATGACTCATCACATGACTGCAGACCTATATGCATCTCAGCTAACAGCTGTTGCCTGCTTAATTTAGCAGCTGACAAGAAAACTTGATAGTTTGTAGTGAGACGATGATGTATTGTCAGTTCCAACTTTTTCTTAAATTTATTTTGCATTTGTTGAAATACTGCAATCAGCCAAGCAATAAACTCCATATCACTTTCTCCATATCACAGTTTTATTTTGCTTGATAAAACTTTAAGTGTCTTAAAAATGCACCTTGTTTTAATCCACAAAAAAAATAATCATGACATAACAAAGGACAGATCCTCTGGCACAACTTAGAAGCATTGTAAGCCGTGTTATCAGTTAATCGAGTAGCTATGGCAAAAGGTTTCTTATTCTAGAGTATAGAGACCTGTTCTGGAGTATCCGTAATGTTTTAAACTTGTTCCTCCTTGTCCTTAATTCAAAATAAGCATTTAGATAAGTCCTTAGATGGCAGAAACTCTGGACCTCAGAGAAGCCCAGAAAAGACTGGATCAGAAGATGATGCTAGGATGCTATGTATCTGTAAACTTCACACCACTGCAATAAAAATGTGTACTTCTGCCTTGCTTTTCAACTACGGTTCATGTTTGAATAAAAACCCTGTGGAAAAGAGCATGCCTTCACAGACTCTTTAAAAAAATCACAAAACTTAAAAATTCTGCATAAAAACCCCAAAAGGTTCTTCTGTAGTTTATAGGAGCTATGAGGAAGCTCAAGATGGGTACACTTGTTTGTACAAGAAAGTAATTAAAATTACTTACCTAACAGATACTCCTTACTGCACAGACTCTGGTGGTGTCACGGTATCACCACATTACACTATGTAATGAGGAATTTCATTAGTATTTCTTCTGCCTACAGTTTTGTCTGCAGAAAGTGGTAAAAGACTCCTTGTGGGAGCATGATGGAAGACATCCAAATATCAGTGCAAATCAGATTCCAAGATGAATGATTGACATCCTACTAATTTTCCAAGTGGGGAAACTGAGGGAAAAGACAGATGATTTGGTCTGCTTTTGGACACAAAAGTCAGCAGCATGCCATTAATAGATTCTGGTTTTAAGTATTAAAAAAACATTTTTCTCATTAGCTGGATTTCTTTGTTACATACATCTGCATAAAGCAACAGAGATACGTAACTTGTGGCATACAAGCAGATTCCAAATCACTGAAGTTTGGGCACTTTAAATAATCCTACACTGAAAATAACACTTCATTCCTTCAAAATACCCAAGCTCCAACAATTAAACCCATTTCTGAGTACTGGAATACAATTAAGCTAAGTACGGCAACACTGAGATAACAATGATACAAATTGATTTTGTGACTTCTGATGGTAAAACCAAAACCACCATGGAAAAAAATGGGCTAGTGAGTCTTTTTTTCAGTGTCTGCTCCTGTTTACCCAAAAAAAGGTTAACTGTGTGAAGATAAGCACAGAAATAATAGGATGGCAGACACAGAGACATCTACTTGACATGCTATTTTAGTAGCTATTATGTTGTAGGAAAGCACAGCTGACAGCAATATTACTTGCTTGTCTGCATGTGTTCAGACACAAATCAGCAGCCAGGAAAAGAAAATATAGGTAAAACAATATGTCACAAAAGTGGTGTCTCCACCACTTCATCAGCTGATTTAAACTCAGAGCTGCCCACCCTCGAATGAAACGTCCACAGTTTTGCTCAGTTACTGGTCAGGCAAGGTCTTACTGAAGCCAATGGATTTATTTCTTGTGTAAAGACTGAACAAAGGCATCAAGGTCTACTCTACAAAGAGAAATTCAAACATTTCACTAGTACTTTAACCCAAAGAACTCCATTATGAAGCAACATTTACACAGTAATTTTTCAAGGTATCATTTTCATCTTGCTTGCATTCAACAGAACTAGCAGATTTGCTGAATGAAGCTAGTTTTATTGTCTGATAATCATCTTAAAATGTTCTTAATAGCATCAAATCAAATAAAGTCAAAATACATTATCTTTACCCATGCTCCACCCTTGCTAGGTAGAAAAACATGACTCAGAAAAGGGATCATGGTGTCCTTAAGAATTATAGTCTAAGAGCTTCCTACAGCCCATCCTTCTCTGGAAGCCTTTATAAGCAAAGTAACTCATAGCGTAACAGACCATATCCCTTGTCACACATCTGTAGCCCAGCCTGAAAGCTTAGTCCATAAAGAGGAAAATACACCTGAAACACATCTCCCAAGCAGCAGAAAATTTTCCTAATTGTACTTTTTAAAATTTAATAAAAGAAGTTAAAATTTTAGTTAAAGACCTGACAATTCTTGAGAAAGTGAAGTTTACCCAAAAGTTTAATTTTTATTAAAAACGAAAAACATAACCAGAAATGGAGTTTAACTGAAAACATTTTAACCCTGCTTGTTGACTCCCACGTACCAGCTCTGCTGAAGCATTTTACATGGTCTGTGAATTAATTTCCAGTGAGTATCACTGACCCTGGAATAGGGAAGAAAAAACGCAACCCCACCAAAAACCCAAAACTATAACCTTTATCCAAATGTTGGAAAAAACTAATCAGTCTTTCCTGGATGCAGTTGTTTCTGTCTGGACAAGAGACACATACCAAGCTCTGTAAGCATTATGTATTCTTATCAAGTAAAGAATGCCAACTACAATCACAGCTGAAAGACTGTATGGGTCTTCTCGTAAATTCTTCGCTTATAGTCTTACCAAAGATGAAAATCAACTCAGAATCCAAGAAAATGAGAAGGGAAAGCACCCTCTCAAGGCCCTGCTTCACACACAAGCTGGAAATTAAATAGGAGAGTGTAAGAGTAAGACTTTATCACTAACTAGAAGTCATCATTAACCCACAAAGGATTGACATAAGATCCACTGCAGTTCCTGCTATAAAACATTATTTCAAAATAAAGCCGCATTGAGAAATCCAGAAAGGAGATTGATCAGTGGGAATACCCCTTGCAGGAAATTAACATGGAAGAGCTTAGGAAGACTATAAATGCCATTCAAAGGGAAAGTTGTTTTAAATTGCATCTATCTCTTTCAACAGGTGGAGAAATGTTTCGAGTATACATACAGTAGGTTTCACAGACTCATAAATAAAAAACAAATAATGTTTATAACTTTTAAAGTCTAGAAAGCACGTAGAATTATTCAAAGACGTGCACTTTCCTGTGTTTGCCAAAATCTATGTGTTAATTTAAAAACAAATCATAGAAAACCTTTGGAGTGGACATTACTGGTGTCTTTCCAGTTTGATACAAGTTGACACAGAGAACCAGAGGGGTAATGGCATCTTTAAGATGTCAGTTTTCCAGGGATTTTCAACAGATTTCACAGTTTATCCTTCCTTTTTTACAGAAATAAGCATCAATTTTTGAACCATAGGTTTACATGTACTTTGCTAGAGATGGAGAAATACTGACCAGTATTTCTGCCAATTTCCATCTGCTTCACAGTCATGAATGTTTATTTCCTCAACAAAAAAAGACTAAAGACCTATGAAGATGACATGTAAAAAAAAAGACCTCAAGACTACTGACATAACACACCAAAATTCAAAGGCAGTGGAATCACCTTTACATATGTGGCCCAGATCATCAGACTGCAAATTAATTTGTCCAGTACTGTTAGGCATGTATCAGAGTTCTACAATTTCCTATTCACTGGCACAGATAATCTCCAGGAAGCTTCTACCGAACACATGCTTTATTCCAGAAGCTGCAGCAGTTGAATAACAAGCTAAGACAGCTGGGTTCAATTTAGGTTGTGGATTACTCATTCACTCAAAAAGATAACCACTGTTAGGCTGGCGAAAGCCAGTGCTCCTGCTATTACTGAATCTGGTTGCTGTGTCCAGCTTTTTTCTGTTTAGGACATTAAGGAAATATTTCTGAAAGACTATGATTTTTCCAGAAGAAAAACAACAGGACACAAATTTAATTTCTAAACAATGACAATTCTTTCTCAAAAATGGCTACTATTCTTAAGACTCCAGATTAGTATAAATTAAAGATATTAAAAGCACAGGAATTTGATGTTTTCAGCTTTCTCGAGAATATTTTGCATACATCTCCTATATTTTAGTCTGTAACTGACCTGCCATTTTCTGCCTGAAAATTCTGCACGTGGGGCAAGGACTTTGGGAAGGGACTGTTGTTCTAGACAATGGTACAATTCTTTTTTGTTTCGCTCATAAATGCATTATAGTAGGAAATAGCAGTGTTACTCAAGGGTGGGTAGAGCATCTCAGTCTATGTACTTTCATTTTCCAGCTGCCTCAATTTGAATTTCTATCTACTCCTTTCCTGTCAGAAATCTCAGTTGGTTATACTTTGACTTGCACAAAGGAACTAGAAGATTCTCTAACATATTTTCCATGGGCAATTTGGAGAAATCTTTATTCACAGTACAAGTCTTAGAGTTTGATATGATTTCATATAGGCTTAAAATCAAAATCCCTATCTAGTTTTTAGTACAAAGTAATCACTTGCCAATTTGTGATTTTGTGATTATTTTTTTTTTTGTATTTCCATCTGAATACAGTACATGGGATAGCAGATTTTGCTGAAATACTTAAAGATAGCGTATGGTGACATGTATTCATCAGTTGCTCACATTTTGCTCCAAGCATTTCCCACGTGCCTAATACATAACTTCAGCAGATGTTTTAATTTATCAAGTATCTGTTTTAGCATGTAGGCCTCATCCTATCAAAGGTAACTCCTCCAGAAACTCTTGACAAGGCAGAGAGACGAAAACGACCAACACTGTTGCAAGAGTATCCAACTGCTTTATTGCAGTTTGATTTATTTATTTGTAGAACATGTTAACTAATTTTGGAGTGACTGACTAAAACTACTCCACGGCTAAAGCACCAGTTCCACACAAAAATGGGACACCTGAATATGCTTTTGACTGAATATGCTTTTGACTGAAACCTGAATCATGCCTTGTAAAATTGCCTTGCATGATCAAAGCCTAAGTGATGGCATCTTTATGGACAGAAATTTTTGTGACAGCTTAAGCTTCTTCTGTAAGAGTTTTCACATCTTCAGTACTTACCCATCTTTTATTTCTTCATGCAATCATGATAGTTACTTTTGGAATATCTCACCTGTAAACCATGTATCTCTGTGCTCGCACAATAATGACTTGTAATCAAAGCATCAATCAACAGGTCAACATCTTAAGAAGCAGAGTGCCATAGGTCCATTCATGACAAGTTCGAATATCAATGCAGTGCAACTGTGACTTGCAGAGTTTCTGTATATTCAGAAATGGAAACAAGTAAACTTTCCAGTATTCACTGGTTTCTGGGTCTGAATCTGAGAATTGGTTAAATTACAGTGTGATAATGATTTTTTACCAAAAATTCTTGTATTTCATGTTTAAGTTCTAGTGGCATTTCCCTGGAAACACAATGTGTTTAACAGCATCTGCATAGAAGAAGCTTTTGAACACAGTGACATTCTCTTTCATACAGAAGCAAGCATATTCATGACATAAATAAGCACTGTAATTCACACCAGTGAAAGCTCACAGGTAAGTCTTCAAAGAAAGTAATCCACATCCATTTAAATATTGTGCTTTCGCAGTGCATATTAGTATTACAGCCATCAAAAGTTCATCTGTCAGAACATGATGAAAAGAATTTCTACAAGATCTGAAAGTTTTTGAAACACTGCTCACCATCCATAAGCAGTTACAAGAGGGCCACAACTCTATGCTTGCTTATGACTGCAATGGAAATAATCCTGGGAGAAAGTAACTGTTTGCTGTACACTGGTAACTCGCTGACTACTGGGTAACTGGTTGTGTTACAGTAGTATATTCTCAGATTCCTTGATCTTTCACAGTTGCCACACTGCTATTTATGACCCATCTCTGAAGTACCATTTTCTAGTAGATTAGGAATCAGGAGAAAAGACACGAGGGAATAGCAAGAGCCCACAGATTTGAAGGGACATTGTCAAGGCTGATAAACTCAAGTGTAATTCCTTGCTTTGTAGTTACAGTAGTGCTATGTCACAAGCTGCTGTAGTTGTGAGACTCATATTTCAGAAACACAGTATTTTGCCAGCAGGTCTACAATCATAAGCCAGTGTATACCAAGTTGGAGAAAAAATATATAGAAAAAGTTTCCATATACAAGCTTCTTGCAAGAAAAAATGTCTTTCAACAGCATCCAAGTAAGAATCTTTCAATTCCTATTCTCGTAATTAAAAGCAGAAGTCTTGTAAGCAGCCTTTGAACACTTGAATGAAATACTGAAGTTGCCTTTAAAACAGTGCTTAATAAAAGAAATAAGATACATGAACTGCAGAAGAGATACAAAGTTCACAAATAGGTGCAGGACTACCTGATCTAGGTTCACTGTTACTAAAAGGACTTTTAAATCATCAAGCAGCAGTGCTCATAAAGCACAAAGAAACCAGTTTAAAAATCCTCTCAGGGCTAAATTTTACTGATGATCTTTAAGTCAAACATCCAAGAATTCAAGAGTCTTTCGGTAACAACGATGCTCTTAAGTACTTTTAAATGATAGTAGAAATAATTAATATTTAGTATTTAAGCCAACAGAACCGGAGACATTTCAGGCAAATGGCACACGAAAGCTTAGAAATGGCAAAACACTGACAACAACTATTTAATGATATCACCTTGGTAACTAAAATCAAGACAGTGGAAACTTTCCATGTCTGCAGCACTGCAAACAAAAAATAATAATAATGAAAAAAAGGACTTCATTCTAGATGCCGTGGCTTCTTAAGAGTTGTCCTTAACATCTTCTACAAAAGGCCATATGGAATGGAAGAGCCATTTCTAAACAAATGGATAAATATAGGCCGCGACAACAGTGCCGCAGCACAAGCCCAGCCCAGCCAGCCCAAGGCCAACAGAGCCCCCAGCCTGCATCTGTGGGACATTACGCAACCTAAGCATAAGCCACATACAGCTTATTATACCCCGTGACTAAACACAGCCTTACTTCCTTTCAGGCAAACCGAGAGAATAAAAGTAGCTTGTACTGCTCTATGAGCTGGCAATAAATCAGTTCAGAGGGTAGGGGGCAAGACTGTCCGACAACGGCTCGTCAGCTGTAATTTCTCTGATCGGGCGACCTCCGGCATGCGGGCTGCTGCCCACGCCTCCTGGGACGCTGCCATAGCCGTGTTATATAAGCACTGTAATACTCTTAAACCCACCAGAAAAGGCCAGACCTGGGGCAGATCGTGCCTCTCTTGCCCCCCACCGCTCCACGCTTGTAACTGGCGGTAACTGAAATCTGTTCGGCGAGGGCCTGACACGACGCTGTGCTGAAGTCGCTCAGCAGCTCCCACCTGACTGCCCGGGGCTGGGGGTCCGATCCCGGCAGCTCCCATGGCATCAGCATTCTCCATCGGGGGACGCAGCCCTGCTCCCCAGTGACCGGCCCCCCGCCCCGAGCCCCCCCACAACACACCAAACACAGGCAAAGGGGGTGCTCGCAGTGCAAGGCACAAGAGACAAACTGCATGCAGGCACAGGCATTCCAGGCATCAAAAGGTGCCGTCTAAAATTTTCCTAACAACTGCTGAAACTCTTACGCTGCTCCACACCCTAAAAACAGATGGACGCAAACAGCCAACGCGGTCCTCTGAAGAATGGGGTTTTTTAAAAGAGTTCAGCATAGCTGCTTCATGTCCTAGTAGGAGAGAGTGTGTTCATTTGTGCTACAGACACAGCCTCCACAGCATATATGTCTATTAGGAGATGAGGACCGTGACAAACCCTCTACAGCAAAACATGTTCTAAGTACAGCTCATCAGGAACTGAATGACTTGTGTCTCTCAGAGAAACAATGGAGAATTTTTTCTGCTGTCATTATCCCAGGGTTTATCCCTGTTTGAGCCAACCATCAACAGAGAGTACAACTTTTTTTGAAGGGATGGACAGAATGATTCATCTCTGATCCATTAACGACGGCTCCTTCCTATCCTCTATCTCTGCAGCAGGTAAACCGGCCATAACCCCAGCCAGGGAGCCTCCGGATCCCAGATTAACCTGAACCGTCCTGCACTTTTAGCCACCGATGTTCCTCATTTAGCACCCAACAGTCAGCCACAATAGCAATCACCATTTAAGCAGAAGCCAGAGCCAAGGTCTCTGGCTAAGACTGTCACAATTCTTCCTCTGTTTGTATAAAAATGAATGATTACTTTACACTGAAAAAGTGAACTTTTAATTTCAAGATGTAGTCTTGAATGTGAAGTTCACTCATGTATAGCCAGAAGTGCAAAGAGAGGCAACGTGTTGCAGAAACCTTCTTTTTCCTTGGCAAATCCTCGCAGGAACCAGTGATTACCTGACTGCAAATTCCCAGGTGCTTCTACTTCCAAGCTAATAATAGCGAGAAGGTAAAGGAATAGCAAGCATAAGAAATTGTAGCTGTGTTCTCCGTACCCTAAAAGTGCCAGGTCTGAACAGCAAAGTGTTATTAACTTTTTATTCCTTTGCAAGAGTGTGAGGTTTAAATGGAAAATATTACTGAACAATACACTTACACTGATGATATCACTGTTCCCCTCAGGCAGTCTCAATCCATATCACTATTCCAAGTGCTAGCCATCTTCTACTCAGCACAGAGAATACACAAAATATTAGGATATTCAAATAAAATATTATTTTAATGTAATAATATGACAGTTAAATAACTTCATCCCTAAGCCGTATTCTGGATACCACTGGACATACAGATCTCCACACTGTGTGTCTGTACTACCAGGCTCTCAAGTTACAACAGAGACAGACCACGGCATGAGATACCTGCGGGAGCTGGTAATGAAATTAATATTCCTTCATTTCTAACCAGCTCACACTCAGTCTAAGACTGATATCCTCATCACTGAAAACAACTGCAATTTGCCCCACCACTTTCAACTGCAGAAGGGATCCAGCCCTACTTGACAGTAACAAGGTTGTCTCCATTTCCTGGCTCTTGTGACAAGCAAGAAGTCAACTGACGATCCCAGATTACCTTATTCTAAGAATGTACTGAAATGACCATGGACATACTGCTGACATCTTGAACAAACACTTTATGGACTCATAGCTCATAGTCTTTCAGAATCACAGCCCAAGAGTAACTCTGAATTATCCGAAGATACCACAGGTGATCATGCTGAGCCGAGCGAGCACCTTTCTAGGGGCCATCTACAAAAACCTGTTTGGTACCTTTCACAGTATGTATGATTATGGGACTTCCACAACTAAGAAATTCTCACTGCTGTCTCCTACCACTTCAACCCATCAGCAGTCTAAAATTCATTTCAGCAGTAAAGCACTCCTGGTTATGAACTATTTGTAAGTCCTAATGACAACTTACCTCTGTCAAAGGGATTTAGCAGGATCTAGAACGACAGAGGCACTGAGATCACCCAACTTGCTTTAAATATCCCTGCAGACTTTCAGCAAAGAAATCCTGGGATATGTGTCCAACGCATCACCAGCTCACCCGTCAGCCAGCTACCACAAGGTGGGAAGGCAGAGAACAGCCTCTTGTGAACTCTTCAATTCCCTTTGAACTACTGGCAACAGTCTGCATGGATAACTAAGTGAAGAGGAATACTATACATAACACAAGCACTCAGAATAGCCTCTTCTCTTTTGTATTAGATCAGAGTTTCACCTCCGTCCTAGTAAGAGATGATGCTAAAAGCTAAATCACACTGCTGTTAGTAGAACTCTGCTAGGCCTTTGGTCTCACTATGACAATGCTATTCCCAGCTTCTGCATCTCCCTGTGGTTGCCTTCCATACAAGAAAAAACTGAGCACAAACAATTAAGCAAATTTCTCTTTCAATTTTTTTTCCCCTTTAAGTCTGCAAAAGTAAAAATTAACAAATATTATTTGTTATTATTATCAATTAATAAAAATTAAACCCATAAGTACTTGGGTGAAGCTCTGGATTTCCCCACTGAAAAAAGTGTTTGTCATTGTTGGAAATATAGATCATTTTGTTTATCTAGTAGGCAACCAATGGTGTTATTTTTACAAAATAATCTTTTAGTGGGAAAAAGAAGAGAAAATAAACCTTTTATTTGCTGCTGAAAATGGTGACTTGTTTTCCAGTCGTTCAACAGCACAAATTAGCTAAGTTCTTGTTTTGTTGTTAAAAGCAACGTACTCCTCTGTATACTTGTTTACGAGAACTTTACACGATTCCATCAAAAATGAAAATGACCTTTACAGAAGGTACGATGAAAAGAACCAAACAGTGAATGCTACGTTGATAGAAGGAATTCAAGTTCCTATTAATTTTCATTGGACGTCGCCACCATGGCAAGAATTAATCTTAAACAATAATACAACTATTACATACTATTACCATGACCAGCTTACTTCAACAGGGCTACTAATAAGTGTTTTTAGAGAAAAGCAGACATAATACTTCTGTGAACGCTCTGTATTTTCCTGTATGCTTGTGTCTTTACAAGCCAACAATCAAGATACATAAGCGCTATCTGATTTGCCTTCCAACAGCTCATCGCAACATGATTATGTCAAGATGGACTTCTCAAAAAGTCTGAACTTCTTTTCTTCTCTTAGCATGTGTTGTTAATTCCTGCAAATTAGTATTTTTTTTATTGTCTCTTTAAGACCAGTATCAAGATATCAAGAGAGTTCAAAGGAAAAGTAGAACACAGAAATACAAGACAAGATTTCCTTCAGTCTCCCTCCTGTAGTAGGCATTTACAATATTTCTGAATGGAACAGGGATGTTAACTGAACAGTGTTCTGCTGGAAGAAAGGTAAAAGCAGACCTCAGTCAAGCTTCTTCAGGGAGAGGTTTTTCTTAGGCTGAAATAAAACAAAAGCATGAGCTGAGAGTAAGTGCAGCTGCCCTCTGAGGAGAGGTCGCAGGGGAGCAATATGCTCTGGGACACCAATGCATAGCACACTCTGCACTGGAAACCACAGACTTGACTGAAAGTGCTCCCAGCCAAAACAGGCATCTCTGTTCCAATGTCACCGATCTCTCTGCAAGTAAGCAGAAAGGAAAGAACAGTGGAAGACTCAATTTTCATATCAGCAGTGTTCTGGGAAAGCCTAGAAGAAATGTGACCTTGTAATGTCCTACAGACAGGTACCACTAACATACTGATGCAAATTTCAGGTCACTACTGGCTTTTCACATAAGTATCTTCTTCCGTGCTTCCCGAACTGCCAAAGCTCAAAATAAAAATGTAGTCTTACCCATAAAGCCAACAAACCAATGCACTTATTTTTACTGTCTTGTTTGAAAACTCCCTTAACAAATGGAGTAACCTTTTTTTCCTTTCCTCTAGCTACAGACTGCAATAAATCAAAACTCATTTAGCCCTTAGTTCACTGGTAAATCATCTACGCGGCATAGCAAGTACCTAAATCTGAAGCACGCGCTCTGAGGTTTGGCCATTTTGAACATGACTGAAATGTCAAATGGACTTTTCTATAAAAAGTTAAATTACAAAAGTTATTATTTTATTGATGCTGTTGAACTTCCCAAATACCCTACAAATCATTTCCCTTTCTGTCTTAATTAGATACACTATTCCCTCAAAACAATTATCTTGAATCTTCCATACAGATTCATCTTCTTCAGATTCCCTTTATAGGCCTCCACATAGTTTGTGGGAGTCAAAAGCAGAGAAAAGATAACAAGCTTAAAAGCCTTGAACAATGTATAATCCCTTTAACAGTGTTCGATTCTGCAGAGGTTAGTGCTCAAAAGCGGTTTAAAATTATTTGCTAAGTTAACTTGAAATTGTGCTTGCTGCAGACTAACAGCATGCAATACAACAGTTACCATGGCTTAGCTGTGCTGTTAATGATAATGAGCATCACTGAACATGTCAGAGCCTGAGACATGTCACAACTTTATCCATCATTGTGTCCCAAAGAAGGTCTCATTGCACGAAACAAGACTAAAAGACCGGTTGTCATTGGTGTAATTTGCACTGTACAGTAAAAATACTTGTGTATTACCACATGACCAATTTCTTAACTAACTGTTTACCACCATCTCCTAAAGTTACTTGTGTGAACATGAAGGGGATGATTGTGGTGTGTCAGCAATTCCTATAAAGACTACATCCCCATCTAGAAATGCATCAGCATTTTTCTTCCCTCAGACCAACTCTAAAAATGTGTATTTTTTAACTGCAGCATTTGTTTTGAATGTTGTGTTTCTTCCTTTTAGACACCTTACAACAGAAACTTGACTTTTCAAGGCCTTTTTTTTCCTGTTGCTATGAAAAAGCCATTATTTATACAAAACGACTTGCTCAGTATCCCTTTTTCAGGAAAATTAAATCCCCAGTTCTCATACGGGCACAACTAGAGAGCTTTCACCGGAGGTCCTGAGAAGAAGGGTAATAAATACCCTTATCTGGTTTAAAGTGGCAGTGAGGCTGCATCTACGAGTCTTGCCCACTAATACTCATTAGTGTGCTCATCTTCAACCTGTTTTTGTCTCCTGAACATAGAGTCTTCCAGACTGACACAGCACCGAAGCCCTCTCCTTTTTTTTCCCCCAACAGCAACCCCACTCCCACTTGCATGCCTGATGCTGAGGGGTCCCTCACTTAGCCATCTGAATCTGACCGAGACAGCATCAGGGCTTCAGGGAAACGGCCAGAGGACATGGTCCTCTCTGCCATTAGGAAAGGAGGGACAGAATTTCTCATCAGGAAAGCACCTTTGCTCTTACAGTGCTATACACTACTTGCTCACAAGTAAGCTGTGGTTTGCAGTGTTGCTGGATGCCTGTCTTGCTTTCAGACCCTTTCACTTCTAAATAACCTCTTCTACTCCAAGAAACTGAAACTGCTTAAGAACAGCAGACAATCAATGAAACCCTGGCTTAAAAAATGCTTGCAAATGCAAACTGAAACTTCTGTGCTCCAACCAAATGCTTATAAGGACTTTCTGTCTACAATACCCTCTACATTCCATGGATAAATGTTGCAGTCCATCCACACTTCACAAAAATTTCGTGAAAATTTGTATTTCTCAGAAAAAAATGCTCCATTCTATGGCTGGTGTTCAAGCATTACACCTGCATCACATGCTTAATACTGCACTAGATCTACACTGCATACTTGCCCTGAGACAGCTATCTAAGTGTTGGCTGGGAACTGACTTGACTCCTGGCCTCCAGACCTCTGCCAAAAGAAGCCATTTGCACAGAAGTGGCAAAGTGATTTTTTCTTCTATAGTTTGTTTTACTTGTTTGGGCTTCATAGTGGCTTTAATCACAATGGTATTGTTAATGAAGCAATCATGGGTATTTGCCAGGGTTATATACCAATATTTCCATACTGGAACAGTGATCCTCCTTTAGCTAGAGCTTTCCTTTCTGACTGCCACCGCACAACACCCTATAGGCAGAATCTCTGACACACAGAGCTCGTTTTGTGAAATTTGACTGGAGCTGACTCTCTCTACTCAGTGCAGAAGAATCGAGTTGCAATCCTGCTGTTTTTACAAAACTACTCCACAGGGGTCAAGATATCACCCAGCACAGGTGAGTCATCTCTGCAGTTCTAAATATGGGAAAACAATTCACAAAGTAGAACTGGAGGTGAGATTTAAAGCAACTTTATAGAGGACTCAAGAACAGTTTTCTTGACAGTCTCAAGGACTAGATAAAGAAGTTTCACGCTGTGCTGCTGTGAACATAAATAGTTAAACACATACTATGCAATGGAGAGGATGTGAAGCACTTAATTAAAGCATCCATTATCCATGATTTTGATACTGTCTCTTGCAGTATCCTTCTGGACAAAATGTCCAGTACACGGCTAGACAAGTCCAAAACACATTGCATGAGCAACTGGCTGATGGGTCAGGCTCAAAAGAGTTACAGTAAATGGGGTCACATCAGGCTGGCAGTCAGTAAACAGTGGGGTCTCCCAGGGCTCAATTTTAGGGCCAGTGCTCTTTAAGGTTTTTATACATGATCTGGACACAGGAATTGAATGTGCATTAAGTAAGTTTGCCGATTATACTAAATTAGGAGGAGCTGTGGACTCCCTCCAGGGCAGAGAGGCCTTACATAGGGATCTGGATAGACTAAAGAGCGGGGCAATCACCAACTGTACGAAATTTAACAAGAGCAAGTGCAGGATTCTCCACCTGGGGGTGGGGTAATCTTGGTTATACGTACAAACTGTGGAACAAGAGGCTGGAGAGCAGACCCACAGAAAGAGATCTGGGGGTTTGGGTTGACAACCCAACCCAACAGTGTGCCAACAAGTCAACACTGTGCCCTGTCACAGTGTGCCCTGGCAGCCAAAGGGGCCAACCATGTCCTGGGGTGCATCAAGCACAGCATCGCTGGCCAGTCGAGAGAGGCAGCTGTCCCACTCGCTGCACTGGTGTGACTCCACCTGAAGTACTATGTGTAGTTTTGAGGGCCTCAATATAAGAAGGACACCACACCATCAGAGTGTGTCCAGAGGAGGGCGACCAAGATGGTGAAAGGCCTCAAGGACAAGACTTGCGAGGAGCAGCTGAGGTCACTTGTTGGGAAGGTTATTATCCCAACACCAACAATGGAAAGAAAAGGCCATATACTAAACTAACTCTATGGAGGAATTCACTTTATTGATTTAGAAATTTCTGAGCTTTTATTACTTTGAAATCTAGCAATTTTATTTAGTACATTCCTAAAAGCTCCAGAACCTGGAGTCAAATCATTAATTGAAAATGTCCACTTCATGGATTTTTAAAGCAAGCATTTGCCCCCTGCATTTGTTGGAAGGTTTGGGAACACGAACACTCGAAGCTTCAAATCAAGAACAATACAGAACCAGTCCAGGAGTACTTTTTTTAAACTCCTGCTTTTAACCCAGCCTCTTAGTATCATAAGGGTCCACCTCACGATTTTTAAATGTTCACAGCTGACTATGCTATATATCAAAATAGTACTGCTTGTCTCATTAAACTACCATAATTTGCAACTTGGATATGCAACATAAAATATTAACCACCACTTCAGAAGCCACTTTCATCCCTTAATTTGTAACAGGATTCTGCTTAGGTCTGCTCCAAAAAGCTTGCTAAGGTCTTTTCTGCTAGTATCCACGTTTTGTGCTTTTGTTTGTGTTTGCGGTGGACACTAGAAAAACAGAAGCACCATTTTTAGATATTTTACACTGGTCAAATGGTAGCAGTAGCTTGTCATTTTCTCTGACCTACCACTTCATTCTAAAGTTTGCCCAAAGAGGTACTGCAGATTACCAGAGGCAGGATGTATACATCTAAGTATCTCCTACGCTGACACATGAAAAAAATGGACACATACAAAAAAGCACGTGTCTCCTTTGTCTGCATATAATGTGCACATACTCATGGCTAGGAGTGCTTGCTGCATAATTATTACAGATCTGCGAACAGGGGATGCACTGCAGTAATTTTGCTAGTTCCACACGGACAAGTAAAGGTGAGGAACATGAAATGAAGAAGGCTTGCATGTCTACGGGGACACTCTAATTGGATTCAAGAATGCTAAATCCATCTCCAAATGCAGAGAAGCAGAGAGTGACTCACAGACCCTTCTGCAGAGCACACGGAGGTGAAATTAGCAGGGAAGATGAGGGTTATGTGGGTAGAAGAACTGATATAAACACAAACACATTCGTAGTGTAAAAAAGCAAGCACCAGTAACATATTTATATGGCCCCTAAGAGCTTCATAGTACCTGAGAGGGGACCAGGACCAGAACTGAAGAAGAGTAATTGCCACATACAGCAGCACCCCAAAAGCAGCAAACTGCCAAGGCATCTGAAGACAGCTGGGTTAGTCTCAGTGGCACAGCTACTTTTCACAATGTCACTCCAGCAACTAAGCTGTAAAGCTGTGCATACCAAGTTAATGTTGTATGAAGGAAGTGTCTGGGAAGGTGTATAAACAAAGTGTCTGGAAAGGTATATAAACGAAGTGTCTGTCATACTCTTTTTGCCCAATGTTGTCCTCACAGCAGCAAGGACACCGGAAGAGGACTGGGTGTATATGCAGGATGCCACTGCGATATTCCTGTCCTTAAAGTCATTTGCAGGATGAGTTACAGCCATCTGAGGGCAAAACAATCTCTGTGTTGTTACCCAGACATACGCCCTCCTGGACCTCTGCTGCATGCAGCTCCCTTAAGCATTCCACTGAAAAAATACAACACAGGTTATTCAGGTTGAGGTCCACTGCCTGGACAATTCTTTGCGACTAGTTCATATTAAAGAACAAAGACCACTTGCAATACTGCTGAGCAATGCCGTTAAGTCTTATGAGCAGAAAATTGTAAAACAACCCTAGAAAACACAAGTAAACAGAAGGAATAAGAACTCTCATGAAGGCTGTTGCATAAGTACAGATAAACATCCTTTCTGCAGCATGATCATAAAGTACACCATGGACCTGACACTTGAATTAGAAAGATATAAAGAAAAAGAAGTATCTATCCACTTTACATGAATGCATTCTGTAATAAAAAGGGCTTTCTGAAAACTCCAAAGATCCATGCAGCCTTGAAAATTTTGACACGCACATGCCCGCACCAAGTAAGTCTGCAGAGATCACAATGACTCTACAGAAACAGAGAGACACATAACGAGATACATAGTAAAATAGTGTATTTCTTGCAGTTACTCCTATACATTGTATCATCGTATTACAGGGATACAAATGTCCCATCACCTAAAGAAAACGAATTCAAGCATTATTAATGTTTCTTCATCCCACCAATCAATACGGTCAGGCTTCAATGCATGCTGAGCACTGGGAGTCAGTATCATCAATGCCAAATACAGGCTAAACCAAACACAAGATATCACAGTGCCATGCAGAAGGGACCTGGACAAGCTCAAGAAGTGGGCCCGTGTGAACCTCATGAGGTTCAACAAGGCCAAGTGCAGGGTCCTGCACCTGGGTTGGGGCAACCCCCGATATCAATACAGGAAGGGATTGAGAGCAGCCCTGCCAAGAAAGACTTGGGGGTACTGGCAGATAAAAAGCTGGACATGAGCTGAAAATATGCACTCACAGCCCAGAAAGACAGCCATATCCTGGGCTGCATCAAAAGCAGTGTGGCTAGCAGGTCGAGGGAGGTGATTCTGCCTCTCTGCTCTGGTGAGACCCCATCTCGAGTCCTGCATCCAGCTCTGGAGCCCTCAGCACATGACAGACATGGACCTGTTGGAGTGGGGCCAGAAAAGGGCCACAAAAATGGTCAGAGGGATGGAACACCTCTCCACAGGGAAAGGCTGAGAGAGCTGGGGTTGTTCAGCCTGCAGAAGATAAGGCTGTGGGGAGACCTTACTGTGGCCTTTCAGTACTTAAAGGAGGCTTATAAGAAAGACAGGGACAAACTTTTAGCATGGCTTGTTGCGATAGGACAAGGGTTAATGTTTTAAACTAAAAGAGGGTAGATATAGACTAATAATAAGGAAGAAATCTTTTACAGTGAGGGTGGTGAAACACTGGAACAGGTTGCCCAGAGATGTGGTCAATGCCCCATCCCTGGAAACATTCAAGGCCAGCCTGGGCAAGGCTCTGAGGAAGAAAAAGTAATGATTGTTTTTTCTCCTGAATTTCAGCTTTTTCTGTTCTCAAAATTATTTATAGGGTATATTTAGACGTTGCATGCATACAAAGAAGTTCTGACATTAAAAATCATTTCATCTTCTTCAAATTTGTAACACAATTCATGATCAAAAAAGAAAAGGCTCCCAGAAACTGCATGGTCAAAACACACAATACTAAATTTGTTCAAACTGCTCTCTCATCAGTGGTCTTTCAAACCTTTTGAAATCCACAACTCCATTCAAAGATCAGGAACAACATACTTGTGGGTAGGTACAATGGTTAAAGTTGCACAGACTGGCACTGCTTCTCTTACGTACTGGCAACAGGACTTCTTGAACCACTTGAACCACTATGGCCAGTATAGACACAGAAGTATCCCAGTCTTCCCACAATTTCATTTCCATGAGAGGTCATAGTCCTCCTGATAGTGCAGGGCAAGATAGGCACAAAAGGTTACATACCAAGGAATGATATCTTCCTTTCATTGTAGCAAACACTGTAAACCACAGCCTGACTACCCTCGGTTTCTCCAAGCCCCACAGCTGACAGACACACCTAGGGGTACTCTGAAGCATCTCCCACTCTTTTGCCAAGAACACACTTTTGCATGCTAGCTGACATGCAGCTTTTGCATGGATAAAAGATCACCCTAAAGTGATCTTTTTCACTGTTTTTAAACCTCAAAGTCACATTTGTACATCTCAAGGCCAAGTCCGCTCCCCCTATATGTCTGGCAAGTTAAGAAAGTCCATCCAAAAAAGCAAATTCACTGAGTGTCTCTGTAGAAAAGCCTTCAACCCCCCTGCCTTGAGCAGACCTACGATTAAACAGGAGGTACACCAATCTGTTTAAAGAAAGAATAGTTCTCACCACATATATTAACAAAACTACAAATTCCTTGATGGATTAAAGTATTATGAATGAGAAGCAGTGTTTATTACAATTTGTCAAGCTTTTGTGAGAACTTTGGGAAAGTGTAGCCAGAGACAGTACAAATTTTAGAAAGATGATGAATTGTGATCAATTTACTCTCAATGCTGAAAATTTACCTCTCCAGATAAACTCTCTTCATCTAAATCTTCAACTCTACAAAAAAACTCAAAATAACAACTTCAAAACAATGTAAATGTACAGGATGTCCCCATTTTTCTCCCACCTCACACAACAAATTAGCTGCAGTGCAAATAAAGGGTGGCAGGTATTTAAAATTCATGTCATATGGCTCTGACAAAGTGCATTGCTTGACCAGGAGCAGCTGGAAAGAATAAGCCTCTAGAGGCCAGGAGGCATCAGGCTCTTGACTCTTCAGAAGGATGCAGAGTCCAGAGATGTCCTATACTCACCTAAGAGGTTCCAGTTCCTACAAGGAGCTTTGCCTATTGAGTGTAGATTAAATCCATCAGGTCTTCCAGCCCCACTGAATACTCAATCAATGGCAAAATCTCAGATGGAGAGATAATAGGTCTATCTCTGGCTGAAAAGCATAGTTTTAAAACAACATATTTCAAATCACTGACAAGAGACAGGTATGGCAGTACCATTACTCACCAGCACTGTACAGCTGGGCAACTTAGCAAGTCAGGAATTTACACACCACGCCTCTGCAGCAAGACCAGCACAAGGCAAGATCATACTCCACTCTACTCAATGGGCTCTTGTTGCATGAGAGCAGTGGCTCCCACCAGCAATAAACAGAGACAGATGTAACAGCAATAAAAAACACGATAAACAGACATTTGCCCTCAGGGCCACATTTACAATAGGCATCCTTCTTGGCATACCAAGAGATCAAGAATTCACAGAGTTTCCTCACTAGTTTATAGCTGTTTTTTCATTGTCACAGCTTTGGCATATTGGTGAGACAAAAGTGATGCAAAACAGGGAGAGGAATTCGGAGCAAAGCTTGCACCGCCAGTGGAGTTCCCTTAGTTACTAGGAATATCTACTGCCCAGCTTTTACCTGGCTGCACAGAAAAGGAGTGGTTAAGGATCCTTTACTTCTTAGGCCAACACAATCAGATATCCGAGCCTACAACAGAGCATGAAAGTGGTTCCTCACCAGCCTCCTGGGTCTGCATGATCCAGACTTTGGAGATGTGAATAACCAGTGCTGTAGCGTGGCATCCAGTACCTCAGATCTGCTGCTGATGCTACTCCTCAATGGCAAGACAGCAGTGTTACCCAGGCCACCACAGATCACAGTGAGGCACACTGCCTTTCAGGATTCAACGGCCTCTTAGTAATTCATGGCTCTGTAACAGTCCCCATGTAGGTGTGTGCCTCAGAAAATACAACGTAGATATTTAAAATGCACTCAAGGAAAAGAAACCTGCTCTGCCACATCTGGTTACTATTACACCATTTCTTAAAATACAGTGCTCTCTGTCCATAAATCTATATGATTTCTTTTCCCTGTGGATGATGTTACTTTTCTTCTTATATCTACCTACACCCTTGGTTGCAAAGGAAGTTAGTAGTAGCCAAGCAATTCACTAAATTTAAAACTCAAGTCAACCCACCAGTTGAACATAGAGCTTTTCACAGCTGTGTGAAAATAAGACTTCAAATACTCACGTGGCATAGAAAAGCCCTCCTGGACTTGGATTATTTCTGGCAGTTTTCACAAACTTTTGGCTTGTGCAAGTATTTTAAGCAGTGCAAATAAATTGAAAAGATAAATGCTTAGCAACTATGAAGTATGTTTTCCAGATTGCAGGTACATTAGCATTTCAGTGCAGATCAGGAGTTAATTTTTTTAAATAAATCTCATGGTCATCCCCACTTACTTCACTGTGATTTAGATCACAGAGCAGTCTTGTAGCATGTGAACTGGATTCCTTTTGAATGACATTGAAGCAGAAATTTCTCCCCAGGAACTCACCTGATGTGCTTGAACCACTAGCAGGCATTCAGTGCACAGGACACGACTAGAGTTACTCCAAAATCAAACTACAAATAAACCACAAACCGCCACCGGGGGGACACTGTGTCCTCTGCGCCAGTTGCTTTGTTCTACAGGACCATGCCTTTTGCCCTGGATGACTTTCCAACACAGACAGTGTCAGAAGTTCAGGTCAGCCACTCCATCACTCAGTCTGAACGAAAGCAAGAGGGAGAGGCACAACCATGCACCTGTCAAAGATCTGGTACACATTTTAAACTGGAACAGCTCCCAGTGGAGCTAAATTGTAAGGAGACAAAATGGCTCAGAGAAATTACTGCCAGGTCTTCGCAATGGCTGTCATCTGTCTCCTGCTCTGTGTTGTTTTCCCCTCAAATCTCTTAACTCTTATAATTGTATGGTTATAAAAAACATTAGTTTTTTACCTGTAAAAGAAATCAAAATTTCAACCCTGAAATAAAGACAATTCAGAAAAGCAGAAAAAGGAAAGAGCATTATTAATTTTTAAAACATCTTGATTCTGTAATGTTTTCTCAATGTTTGGGATTAGACGCTGCAAAAACACTTGATCAAAAAAAAAAAAGTTTATTAAAAATGACCTCTGAACACTTAAAATAAAATAAATAAGCAAAATACTCCAAATCAGCAGAATTCAGTCTGCAGAATGCCTTCTTGGTGCTGAGTAAAGGTATATAGCACATATATTAGTGAATGTCTCCCATCAACAAACAGGTCACCTCCATTGCTCATTTGCAACAAGTCTCAGTAGGGGACAAGATTCTGGGAAAATTTTTTAGTCTTGATTACGCATTGTTTGCTTGTGAGACCTTTGATATTACACGAACACTTTCTGCTTCTGTGAACTGATTTATCTACCTTTTAAATATTATACTTAAGAATTAAGAGCCATACTACGCTGTTTTATAATTTAGAGCAGTTGTTAACGACATCCCCCTTGTTGTTTAAGAATAAGTAAGGTATCAGAACAAACCCCATCCTTCCCAGTCAGCAAACCAAGCACACTATTTCAGTAGAACCAAGAAGTCACAATCATAGTCATAATGAATTAACTGCTTAAGTCCCAATTCCTTGGTGACATTGAGATGGTGCAGAGGAAACTAGGCTCACAAACCCTGCCAGAAATTCCTCAGACGTCAAAGGAAGGCACAGAAAAAGAGGCAAACGTTGCTTTTTCCTCCCTCCTGGTCACTTTGCAGCAGAGATGTGGGAAGAGAAATAGTTGCAGAAGAGTGCGGTGCAGTCTTCCCCCTTGGTACAGACTGGGGAGGGTTGTGGCAGGAAAGGAAGTTGCTGTAACTATGCTTGGATTTCTTTTTTTCCTTCCCCCCTATCCCCCCACTCATCCCTGAGCTTTTCTGTCAGGAAGGTAGACTTATCTGTGATAGGATAGGACTGAGTTCCTCTATCTTTCCTTCCAGGCTTCCCCATAGCTTAGCATAGGGCAGCCAGAAATGGCTATTACTTCCTTATTCAATGTACAGAAGGTAACCTTCAAGGCAAGCCCATGCGAGTGAAAATGGGGCAACAATAATTCAGAGTACTCTCAGCTCTCACCTGGGAATACTAATGAGCAAGTTGGCTCATCCATGTTTATTCATACCGCCAAGTTTCAACACTGCGCATCTTAAATCTATAGCCACAAACCCAGTCACTCTCCAGAGCAACAATGGAGACTTTAAGTCAGAAAACGGACACCCCAACCAACTGCTGACTTCTGGCAGTGATACAGCCACAGTGTGCTGTCCTACCATGACTACTTGCATGCAGTTGTATTAGAGAGTAGAAAAAACAATAAAAGAGTCATAATTTTCCTCCTATGCTCTTTTGCTAAGTCCTCAATATAGCACTAACAAAATTCCCAAACACAGCATGCAAAGTCAACACCTGGTCCCACTCTTCCCTCTTGTTGGGTCTCTGCTACCTGCCTCTTCACATGCTTTCAAAAGCCCAAAGATTCAAGCAGGTTTCACCTCTGGCTCAGCCGTCCACAGGGTTACTCATACTCCTGATTTGGTCTTCATTCTTTAACAAAAAGCTTGTTTGATACGCATGGTTTCTCCTCCAGCTGATTAATTTACCTTCCCAAATTTAATTTTATTGCAAGAAAATGAATATAGCATTTAAAGGCAATACAACTCTCAGTAGTAACATTTTACTAAGATTTGAAAGAAATATCTGGAGGAAATCAGGGGAAAAAAGTCTACGGCAGTGAACCTGTTTAAGTTCTTGTAGATGAAGAAGTTTCCCTGGATACAAGTCAGCTAATCTGCAAATATAAATGAGAAAAATATGGAACTAGAATAGTCTGGTTTTTTGCAGCTTCATTAAATTTTCAAATCTCTCTTGCTCCAATGTGCTGTGCAAGAAGAGAGAGAAAACGTCCTTCATGGAATGCAAGTAAACAAGATATAACAGCACCATGTCTGCATGTCTCTAGAGAACCTTCCAAATCTCCTCAGGAAGACTGCCTGTTTCTCACAGAAGTTGCTAGAAATCGCATACAGCCGATTTTAATGTATGATTTGGGAAGTTGTCTTGTTTTCAGGATGAGAGGAGTAAATTAGCAACTACCCTACCGCAGCCAAAATTACAACAACAGAAATGAGAGAAGGCCAACCCTTGGACATCACTAAATTTTCTCCTATAGTTTGGCAGATACTTTAAAATTTAAGTCTATCATCCCCATTCCAATTTGTTTTTATCTCACGAAGAGATTGTTATTAAAATGGGTTCTGCAGTGGTACCAGTAGGCCCCAGTCAGAAACTCAACCCAAGCATGCTGGGGTGCTTTCTTGGCCAGTACATCTGGGATGTGCATCAAGAAACACAACAGCTAAAATCCCAGCTCCCGGAGCTGAGGCTTTCTAGACCTTAAGCACCACAAACACACATATGTCCACAGGTTAACAGTGATATGGGGAAGGAGGATATATAATTTAGTCACTTGTGCTAAGCACTGAGCAGCACAGAGCAGCAGGACAGCTCCTTTTCTAAAGATATACTGATATTCTTAGAGTCTACACCAATGCTTTCTCACATTAAAGTAACAGAGTCTTCCCCCCACATCAGGGTTGTGGAGAAGCAAGACAAGCTCGGACAATCTTGCCTTTAATCATGAAAAGCCATACATCCATATAGTGAGTAAACCTGTTACTGCATTTTGCCTTTGCAACCTAGCCTGGTACTTTCAGTCACTGACAGCACCTCAGACATCACGGCACTGCAGCGGGCCCGAGGAATACACCAACACAGAGCTCAGCTTCTGCGCAGGAGTTTTGAACATCACTGAACTGCGTGAATGAATCAACGGTTTGAAGCAGGCACTCTGCTGATGAAAAACTAGCAGAAACTTCATCAGTCAGTGCTGGGGAACCTCTTCACATGCAAAACCAAGACTCTGCCAGCCTGCTCAGGACAGTAAACTCTCTGCAGGGGAAGGAACGAGCACCTGAGTCATGGAGAGCTTATTTTCCAGTGACTGTGCAGTAGTTTTTGTTAAAAGACTATCCCTAAATCAGAGCAGCAGAGGCATGTTTCATTTTTCTTGCTCTTTCTCCCCTTGAGGCAGGAAATCTGCAACAGATGGGGTCATCATCTTAGAAATGACGTTGGCTTTTCCCCTCCTTAGTCACATTTGATTCCACGTAAGCTGATGGATGCCATTAAACCCACGCTGACCTCTTTAACCCATTGGTGTTATTTAGGCTGCGTGTGTCTTGGGAACACTGGTCATCTTTCTTCCTGGGCTGGAACAACACACAGTATCACAGTGTCCAGCGCAGGAACTGAACGCAGTAGGCTAATGAAGCGGGAAATAGCAAGTGCTGGCTTCATTCACCGACGCCTGCCATTCCTTCCGCTTCTAGTCAGAGTTATCCACACATACTACAGCACAGAATTTGCCTCTGCTCAGTTTTCACAGATGCCTGTCGAGGACTTCCCCACTCTTTCATCCTCATTCAACTTTATCTTACTCCCACCCATCTTTATAGTTAAATGAAAACCAGAATGCCCTCCAAAGAACACCAAAAGCTCTACAGCCTGATTCAAGCGTTACAGGTTTTTCGCCTATCAAAATGCAGAGGTTCTGAACTGTGCCAGTCCAGACCTCTCAGGAGGGACATGGCATCTGTGAAAACCACAGGTCCCAAATCACTCTGACTTAAATTATTTTGAACCACAACATAGCAAAACAAAGAAAAGAAGTTATGGATCTTTTGATATCAGGTATTTGCAGCTCTTTACTTTAGTAAGAGAATCCCATTCCTACCATGCAAAGCTTACCTTCTGCTGTCAGGTGCATTTTTTGTACCAGTTTATGTAGGTGAAATAAACCAGGAAAAACTGACAGAGAAAAATGTATTTTTCTGCACAAAAAAGTTACACAGCAATAAAGTCTTCGTCTCCTCCACAAACTCACATTTTACCTGTCTACACTTAAGACAGGCCAGATGTATGGCATATTATGCCTACTGCCTGCAACAGTCAAATCCACTTCTGACAGTGGTGGATTTGCCTCATATATGGCAAAATGTTTTTCAGCACTTTTGTGGAAAACGAAGCAGATTTCCCTGCCAGCCTCAAAGCAATATGGTCATGTTTTAAAAAACAAATGTGGACCACAAATAATAGAGGCACCACAAGACCCAGCCATCTTTCCTGAGAGACAAACTTCTATTTGATAATGCTAGTGGAAGGATCCTTGCACGATGGAGGCTAACTGGTAAACCATGTACACATGTGGTTATTCTGCACATCAAGGCACATTTCCACAGTTAAACATTTTGGTTCCTAAAAATATTTGCATATTGTTGAACCTTCCTTGTGCTTCAGCTCTGTTTTAAAACGTCTTATTTCCTTTCATAACAGCAGAAAGTAAAATCAAACTCCATCTGTTCCTGACCAATGCAAGAAGTGGGATGAAGCAACGACCAGAAAACAGTCAGGACCTGCTCCCAAGTACCGACATCTCCTTTAACTTCAACTAGAGCAAGACTCAGGTTTAACTAATGCTGTTTCGATGCCAAAGACAGCATTCCTAGAGAAACACAAATTCAGCTGGTAAATTAGTTGAGAAAAATACACTAACTGATCATCTCTAATATCTTGGCCAGGTCTACACAAACACTCTCATTCCAACGGAAGGATGGGGCTTAGTCTGCTGTCCTCAGATCCCTTTCCAAAAAAAATCCATTAAGTTGAAAATCTGTTCTTCTACTGGCAGAAAGAAATCCATCCATTGTAGGGTTCTATTTGTAAAATTGCAGCACTTCAAATTCAGTCCTGAGATTATGATGCCATAACTTTCCAAGACAGACAAGCTCTGACTCATCTGGAAAGACAAACACAATTTTTGACATTTATACCTTATGAATTATTAACTGGTTTGCTACAACTAGATTGATTTTGCATGAAAAGGAATTTTTGGCACGTATCTTGAAGGCTGAAAAGTATACAGGCTGGAAAAGAACTCAGCAAAAATACCTAACCTGCTAGTGGTGCTCAAAAGAGCAAGTCCTATTAGTCTACTGAAAGTCATAAAACATTAAAATGAGAATAATTTTTAGGAGAATTTTCTTTTTAGGGGAAAAAAAAAATTTATCTCTTTTGGAACATGTTCTGTTATCACCCTATTTTGTTGTGGTGGCACTCTTCCCCACACAGAACAGAAGTGATGTCCAGTGCTCAAGGATACTTTGAAATGGAAAATAAATTGTGTCCTCAGTTTTACTGAACACCATTAATCAAATCTCTTAACACAAAGGTGAACAGCAAGCCCTATTTCAAAAGGTTTAGATAAATTGTTTTTACATTTAAAGACCTTTTGCAGCCAGTAAGCACTGGAAATTAGGCAACCAAAAAATAACAATAGATAGATAAATAAATAAACACAAATGATTAAAAAATCAAACTATGATCCACAAAAAGTGAAGAAGGCAGAGGAGGATGTAAACATTTTAACAGCATAAAGTGCTTATCGGCCATCAGAGTAGGGGGAAAAAAGGTGGGGGAAAGCCAACACTTTTCTCTGTTTTAGAACTTCTGCTTACAAAGAATTCAGTATAGTTTCCCCAGCTGACAAAGTGGTAACAAACCCAAGAGACATACGACCAAAACACAGCCAATGGAAATCACACCAATACGATACCTGCTGTTTTGCTGACAATGAACCCAGCTAGTAGCACCTCTCTATTTTGAAATGGATGTGGATTCACTTCACCAGACCTTCCCTGGTTAGCTGAACCAGTGGCTGAATTTCATGTTCTTTCAGGATGTCCTCTGGCATGACACCAAGACACCCTTACAGGCTGCCACTAGCAAGGTTACACTGCTGCTGCCTCAGCAGCATCTTTGCTGGGATCAAACAACATCCCTTCTTTGGTGTGGGAATGGTGATGAGGAAAGGAGGTGAGAGCATGCCGCTCGGTGTGACCCATGTGCTGCAACGACTATTTCAGCCCAATTTCAGTCTACAAAATACGAAATCTTTTTTACAACACTATTTAGTCACATAGATACGGCATCCATCATGGGCAGAAGAACACCGTCAGTATTACATCGACTATAACTACATGTCCATGAATCATTCTGTTCAGGACTGCCCCAGTGGTTTCCATCCACAGAGAAACTGAAATTATGCTGAACTTCAAACAGCCACTTCTTATTTTTTATTTTCTCCCATCAAGGTCTGTAAAGACTCAATAAAGTGAAAGCTTGTGAAAAACCTTAGCATAGCAGACATGAATTTCTATGGTTTTTCTCTGCTTCAAAAGAAAAAAAAAGTAATTTTAATTGCTATCACTTCTATGACAGGTTGGACAGATTCCTGTGACATGTGCTAATAACTTCAGGTTTAAAAAAAGCCACTATTTCGTCTGCCAGACTAAGTGCAGGATTAGATAAGAACTGAAGGCTAAGTAATTCTGCCACGGCAAAGACTGTCACAATAATACCATGCTGTAGCTCAGTTTTGTCTACATACCTCCACATATTTAACAGAGGATCAGCACCACCATTGTCCATCAGGGACCACTAAGGGAAATGAAAATGAGCACTAGAGTCACAGAGGTTGCCAGAAAGCAGCACAAAGCTAGACTTTTTAGTTCCAGGAGAAAACGTTGCTAGAAGGATGCTTCAGCTGCCCCTGAGGGTACCACAGACTTTCACTAAGAGGACCGTGGTCCTCCTTCATCAGGGCACTTCCCACCAAAAGCTGGACGTTCACAATTTCTCTTCAGATGTACTCACAGAGTGACAACAGTTCCTCGTGGCCTGCAAAGCAGATTTTCAACCCCTTTCCTCCTGTTGAGCTTTTAAAAGTCAAAGACTCCACTGGCACACTACTAGGTTGTGATAGTCAGCGTTCAAGCTCCTCGACCTTCCATCCTCCACAACAAACGTACAATACCAAACTAGCACCTCCCTTACATCTGCACTTGACAGCTACATAAAACCGCATAATCTTCTGCACACTAACCTCTGTAAAATCTGCTTCAGCTAAACCTGTTTACGCTGCTTCAGCACTTTCATGAAGCATGCTACCAATCAGTATGCGAGTCACGATTTAAATCTTAAAGACACTTCTGCATGAATGACCAAGAGCAGCCAGTTCTTCCTTGCTGTGTAATACTTCCAGTGAAGATGAAAGTCAAGATACAAAACAAAAATCTGAGGCAGGCTGTGTTCTGAGCATAGCACCCACAGAAATTCTGACTCCACACATCACTGGAAGAAAAATCGCAGATGGGTGTCAGTCAGTGCTCCAGCTTCACATACACATATGTACATACATAAAAATGGAAAGTGCAAGGGGGAGAGATACTGCAGCGACACATGCTTGAGAAATCCTCCCGAAAAAACCAAGCCATTATCTTTTTTGTACACAATTCTTTCAATTAGGTTTAGATCCAGGGTTAGAAACTGGGGTAGACAGTTTAAGCCATGAACAACACAGAAGGGTTACACAGTATCCAACTAAAGGGCAATTTAGATTAAGGTCAATTTTTTCACGCTTTCAATTATGTAATATCAATAAAAGAACACATGGGAACGATGCCAAATGTGAATAATGTATCTGGCAATTAAACCAGAGTGCACAAACAGAAGGAAATTCCCTACCTGCTGTGGAAATAATCCCCTCCACAGTTAAGTAAATACTTTTTCTAAAAATAGTCTTTATCCCCAGATCAAAAATTTGCTCCCTTTCCTTGATCTCAAGATGCATCACTCCGCACTGAGAGAAACCACAGACTGCCAGTGGTACACAGCTCTTGAAGAGAGGCTGCTGACAGCTAGTTTGGGCACTACCCTCAGAGCCACACCACCTCGCAAATGGCTCTCTGTCCTCTTTCGTCCACCTGCTCACAAGTTTCCACGCCAAAAGAGGAGGCCGCTCGTTAAGCCCAACATAAGCAACACACAGTGCAGCAGCCACACTAGGAAAAATACCGCATCGCCCAGCTTCCCAGACCCACTCACACACATACCTCCACACACATGGGAACTGACCATAATTTGGTGGGCAAGGCTGAGAGGAAACATGGAAGGAGGCAGGCAGAGCCAGTGCAAGTCCAGTGTCAGTTACAGTCAGCTGGAAAAGACAGGTGAGGTCCTTTCATGGGAAAAACCTAAGTGGCAAGCAAGCACCGGTCCCACTCAACACTGTGGGACAGCCAGGAACATATTATGAATATAGGGCTCGATAAGGAATTAGGAAAACACTGACATCAACACGTCACTGTCCACATTTTCGATTGGTATGAAAGGAATGGTAGCAATTGTTTAGTTGCAGCTTGAGAGTTTAGCAAGCGTAGGAAACACCTTGTGTATAAAGGAGGATTGCTTCACCCATCCCAGTGGAAACTATTTGCACACTTCTGAACCAGGAATTTCAAAAACACTCAGCTAGATGAACCACAGTATAAAAACCATTTAACAAGGAGATTAATTTCTATCATATTCACATTCCCACTGATTTCAGTGGAACTGCTCACAAGTTCATGATGATGCACACACTCAGAAGGTTTCCTGGATTCATGCTAATAAGCGGACACTCTTCCAGGACACTTTCAAAACAGATTACCAATGTTTTCAAACTCTGCCTAATGTGCCTTTTTGCAAATGAACCTATGCAGACAGATTTGAACCAATGCAGAAACCCGTCAAAGCCCATGGGATTTTGTGCTACAGGGAGAATAGCATAGCAAGGCAGGAGTCTCATTCAGTTCTTATTACACACTAGAGTCAACCTCTTACTGTGCACTTCACACGCTGCTTTGTCAAAGTGGGAAGCACGGTACCCTCCACCTGAAAGTCAGGGCACGTCACAAGCTGCTGACAACTATGAATGCAGTGAAAGTAGTTTATTACTGAAAGCAGTAATAAACCTGTTCCTCTGCAAAACTGTATAAACTGGTGACTTCTGTCTTGGTGTTAAGACAAATTAAATCATGTTGTATCACAAAAGCAGAATACAGTGGTAGAAAAATCAATCACCGTACAGGCATTTTGGTTCAAATCACCACATTTGGACTGCTTTTTAAATGTCAGTCACACTTCTTCAGTGTTTCCCAGGGGAATCTCGGATGTGGCCATTCCCAGCCTTTTTGTTCATTTCTTTCCCTGTGAAATTATTACTTTCTGAAGCCTTAGTTTTGACTGTGCCTCACAAGAGCCTTATTATGCAATGAATGCAGCCATGTGGAAACAAAGCTCATGCTATTTTAAAACAACTCTGTTCAAATGCCTCAGACTGCCCAATCTGTATCACCCAAAATGATTCTGGTGGTTTTAAAACTGTGCACAAACCTGTAGGCAGCAACAGTCTTTCAGCCACACTGACACAGCTCTAATGGCAGAGGAGTCTGCATGCCTAAATGAATAGGGACCATTAGGTGGCACAGCATTTAGGTGTCTGTTTCCGGACAAACACTCTTTGGAGCAATCTTCTTAGCTCCGGGATGTCTGACAGATTTGCAGCAGCACAGTTAACATTAAAATGGGGTTGCTGCTCTTCCATGGGTGCTCTGTGGGTAACAGCAGTAAATGAATAATTTAACCTGCTCCATGCTTGTCAATCTAACATCTTGTAATTATGCATGGACGTTACGACTTCCAGACTCATCCTCCTTTTACAAACTCAGGAATATTTCTTCTAAACTTTATGATGCTGTACAGAGGTACAACCATTAAAATTTTTCTGAAAGGCAAAAGGGTGAACATTCCATTCATTTCAGATGGAGCAAAGTTTCCTACTGCTGCTGCAGTTGGTGCACAGAATTTGACAGGCGTTAAGTTCTTCAGCTTGGCTTCTAGTAAAAAACAGAATGGCAGTATTTCACGCAGGTCAGTTTGACATTTTACAAGTCAAAGAATGATGAATGAAAACAAAATGCTTGCATTGTATAAAACAATACAGACACAGAAGTCACATAATTTTAAGCTGTGCTATGGAAAGTAGAATTCTTCTGGATGAAAGCAAAACTTGTTTATAAAACGTTTCAATTGTGCCACACATCTTTATACTTCTAACTGGAACTATATTTTGGATTAATAATATTGAATGCTCATAATCACAAGCTCCATGTGTACAAGGGGTACTAATGTTACAAAAAGAATAACAGCATTAAGGACAGAAAGAAACTAAACCAGAGACTTGAAGACTTCACAATGCTAAACTGGGTTAAACGACACAGCAACCCGAGAAATAACTTGAAACTGTTTTTGGTATAATTTAGGACTCTTATGACAGCACATCATACACAAGTTCTTACATGAATAAGAACAAAAGGAATAATTCACAATTTTTAAAACTTCCAATTTGTTTCGTCCTATCTGGGAAGCTTCATTCATACCAGCAACGTCAATCCATGTTTCACCTGGGGATTAATCCCTAGCCAAAAGGATTACTCCCTGGAGTAAGGTCAGCACAACTAAGTCCTGGATTTCTCGCTCATACTGAAAACAAGATCAGTCCTGCAACCTACTTGTGCGTCATTCTCATACATGAGTGTGTCTTCGTGGCCTGCATATAAACAATCCACGAAAGTCAAGGCTGGGCCCAAAAATCCCTGGGTCATCTGATGTCAGGCTGCTAACTCTTGCATCAGAAACTTAATGTTTTGCTTCCAGCCAGCTAAAACTCTTCCTTCCTTCTGAATGACAGTATTGCTGACGATCAGTGTGAGAGTGTCATCTGAAGGACAGAACAGCACGCACAGACCTTTCGCACCACGCTCCCTCCAGAAAAGATGCTTGCCTCTGCTGCTGCGGAGGCACACTTACTAACTCACAGTAAAGGAGAACTGAGACTTCTGCTACTAAAAAGTGAACTTTGGCTTGCCTGCTTCTTAAACATGGATGACACAGACACTGTAAGTCTTATTTTCGGTACCAGACCTCAGTGCAACTATGACGATTCCTGGACTTCTGATAGCACTGTAGGTAGCAGGGGGAGAAATAACAAAGCAGCAGCAGCAGATGGGCACCGCAGGGTGGGCTCAGGCACCCCTAACAGCTCCTCACCACATCTGTTGTGAGCACCGCGGGTTTCCATGAAGCCTGTTTCACCAATGACGCGGCACAGTGTGGTGGGAAAGGTGAGATACAATGTCATTCGATGCCTGCACGGGCCCACGCAGGACGTGACACATCCCACTGCATTCACAGTCACACCGGGTACTGGTGCGACCACAAGGCATCGAGAATTTGGACAGGTTCTTGTATCAGGGATCGTTCTTTCAGGGACGCTTCCCCACGGTGCCACGAGAGATGAGATGAAAGAGATGAGATGGATGAGAAAGAAAGGGAAAAACGCTGGTGCTGAAAAGCGTAACGGCTGCTGCACCTTGCGTGCCTGCACCTACAGACTGCAACTACTACAGCGACCAAGACCGTCGCCTGAAGACGCCTGCACCAACGATGAGTAGGAAACGACCAGGGATTTTGCGTTTAGTTGCAAACAAGTAAACAAAAAGGCACACTGCACCGATCTGGGTCTCAAACCTCTACACCCAAATAAACTCCCCCGACTTCCAGCAAACCGTTTCAGCCTTGTCCCCACAGCACGCTGCGTCAGAGCCCGACTCGGAAACCCGAGCCCCCACGGACCGCGGCAGGCAGATCCTGCGCCACCGCACAGCTCGAAGCCCGGCGAAACACCCACCCTGACCTCCCTGCAGCACGGCACCGCGCTCACAGCAACGCCACCAGGCCCCGCTGCGCAGGTCGCAGCCGCGCTCCGCGGACAGAAAACAAACAAGAAACAAAAAACAAAACACAAAACCAAAAAAAAAACCACCCAAAAAAGGTCATTTTTAGTCTCGCTTAGTTACAAAGTCGGGCGAAGTCACCCAGGGGAATCCGCATGCCACGCACACTCCCGCACCTTCACGCACGCCCGCGGGCCGCTGGCGCACCGCGCACCCCCGCGCACCACGG
>Ga0065711_1000820_pt1 | contig 54444 bp, 30 predicted proteins | sample Hoacrofraction12_FD_59098 | JGI IMG/M metagenome (GOLD analysis project Ga0065711, IMG submission 59098) | Hoatzin crop microbial communities from Cojedes, Venezuela - Epithelial fraction 12 v2 (version 2) | ecosystem: Host-associated > Birds > Digestive system > Esophagus > Crop | place...
TAGAGTGATGATCCATAGACTAAGGGAATGATATCTGGAGACAGGAGAAGTGGTGGTGATCAACTGGACAATGGGGGACCTGGGCACGACGTAGATGGTATGGAATAAGGGGTGGATAATGTCCTGGGTTTGGCCAGGACAGGGTCAATTTTCACCGGACTCCAGAGCCAAACAGAGCAGGGTGTTCCATACCATGTGCCGTCATGCTGGATTCCGGTGGGGGGGAAGGCTGGGCGGGGGGAACTCACTCGCGGCTTGGGAGGACACAGCGGCGGTTTGGTCCAGGAGAACGGCTCTCTGGGTCGTGCGGTTTGTGTTGGGTTTTCTCCTCATCTGTATCGTTGTTGTTACAGTTCCCTCTGTTTGCTGTTAAACTGCCCTTATCCTGACCCTTCGGTTTCTACCTGTTTCTTTCCATTCTCCTCCGCACTCCGGTGGGGGGAGGGGCAGCTGCGTGGCGCTTTTGTTGCTGGCTGCAGCCAAACCAGAACACACGTCATTCACAAGTGTGGCCTCCCCAGATGCACTCAGAGCAAAGCACCCAGGAGCGGGCTGCTGACACTGGAGCAAGCTGGAGAACTATCTGCTATGCAGCCTCTTTCCTTGGAGGTATCGTGGGATGGGGAAAGCTCTCCTCAGGCCACATGAACTGTCCTTGTTACAATCACAACCTGCTCCTCATAACCGGTTTTCCTTGTGATCCTTCCCTCATGATGTGACAGAAACAAATCAGTGTGTTAGACTTAACTCCTACTCCTTGGTTGCTGCTGAACTGCCTGAAGAGAGAGGGATGCTGCAAGCAGCTGTATGCTGGATTATTTTTTCTGACAGGCTACATGAAACCCCCCCTGGATAGGAGGTGAGCATACCTGGGTTATAATTTTATCATAAACCTGAAGGCATTTAGCTCATAGTTAATTATGTATGAACACAGTGAGACGAATTGCACCTTCACCTGTAATTAAAATGGTGTAAGTAGCAAGATTCGTCAGAAAAGAACCTGCTTAAAACCAAACCTGAACCTTTTTTTTTACAGGAGTCTGATTTCCAAGCACAGCAATGTGCTGATCTGTGCAGGAAGCCTTCTTGATCTTCTTCACATAAGAGTCTACTTACTGCAACATACAATAATGACATGTATGATTCTAATGACAGAACTGTTATCTTTATCCATAAACTTATAAATAAGCTTCTTTATCTGATCAAATGTGCTGTCCTTTTCATTGTTGCAGCTTGTGCTTGTGCTACTGTAAAACAGATTTTTATATGATTATTAGCATAATTGTCTTATGATATCTTTGCTCCTGACAGGAGAAATACGAGCCCTTATTTTTCATACATTTTGAATAAAAGAAAATATTCTAGATGTCCTTTCATAAAAACGAAGATTAGTCTGAACTGAACTCACATTAAGGCAGATCTCCAGTATTCACTCTTTAGAGGGGAAAACTAAGGTCTAGGATGCACCTAATCCTGGACGTGCTGATTAAAAAGATGCATAAATCAACCAGTATGACTCACATTCACAGGTAAAGAAACAATTTACCAACATATAAAATGATCATTTACAACTTTGTGAAAGAAGTGTTCTTTTAGCTTAAGGTTGAAGACAAAGAGGAGTAACGGGAGCTGATTTCTTATTACAGTATGAATAGAAATACTGTCATGATGCCGAAGGGATGCACTAAATGTTCCCAATAAGGACGAAAAGCAAGTCTTGTACACAGGTGCCTAAATATGGGTTAACAAAGATTTGGCCATGTGTAGCCTCTGTGCAGTGCTGCAGTGTTCATGAATCAAAGAACAGCAGCATCTTTGCGGAGTGCTGAATCCTAGAAATGTTAATGAGGCAGTATGCAGAAGTCATAACTGTTGCCACTGTCAAGTGGCCATGAAAAAGATTATCTGGTAAGATATTGGAGGCAGAGCTACTATCCCCTAAATTCTCATGGAACTCATCTGATTTACTAACCTCTCATTGCATCAAGATTTTTAGTTTGTCATGGCAACCTAAGAAAAGATAGAGGAGTAGGACGCCATCAGGCAACAGTCATAATGCAAGCATAAGTTAAATGACTCTAAAGTTAATGATCCAAATTATTCACTGCAGCCACGAGGCACACAGTGTAACTCGGGGGAGGTGTACAAATGCTATAAATTACTTTGGATGCCGTTACCACGACCCTGGGCCAGCTGTGTATCAGACCAGACCGGTGGCATAAGTTACAATATTCTAACTGCTGCTGTGAGTTGTCCTGAACGGCTGTTGTGGCAGCCATGTAATGCCAGTGTCATAATGAGTCCCTGCCAGGCTTTTTTTCCTTTCCTTCCTTACTCGGGCTGTAGGGTTGCAGTTCACATGGGAACTGCTACATTTTTTCTGCCCTGATAGAAAATTACCCCACCCTGAATAATCTTTCCATTGCTGCTGGCCTTTTTAATTCAGTAAAATGCTGTAAGTCGTCCTGAACTCCAGAGACAAGCTAAGGCAATATACTTTCCCTTGGTTTGCTTTTGTTTCTGTTTTACATTCTCTTTTATCATACTAGCATGGACACTAATTTTGCTTTAATTGTAAAATCTAGGTCCAAGAAAATGCTTTTAATGCTATCAAAAGACTATTCATCTGGGTAAAAAAGGGTAACTGAAAAGCAGTTTCTGACAAAATTATCCGTCAGTGCAACAGCATCCTCTCTACAGTTTTCACAGTGTGATGTAGTATCATCACATGTGCATGTTAAAGCTGCCTGCCTGCTCTGCTGCCTGCTTTTTAGTGATAAGTATTATCTATTATATTACAGGGGCTTTTGGTCGGAGCCTTGTATATTTTGCAGTTTTCTGAATATACTTCAAAAATTTCAGGTTTTGTAATCTACAGATAATTGTTGCAGACAAACTAACAGAAATTAATCTAGTGGAAGAGCAGGAAGCAACATCTGCAGCCAGGGACACCAACAAACAGAAGTTCAGAGGTAGCAATAGAATCACGTGAAACTAGGACAGACCTAGCAGGGAACAGCCACTGCTCATCTGTGCAATAACATCCACACAGTTGAAGTCACAGCTGTAAAATTAACGGGGTTTTGGTGAGCTGCCACTCCCTGGAGGTAATAGCCTACATGTCTAGATTACCTACATTCTCTTCTTACTCCTGTAACCTAGGCTGCTGCAGTCCTTTTTACACTGCCCTCCCTGATTTTTTTTTTTTTTTTCCCTGTGGAATATGCCAGGAACTCTCATAAAGCAGTCACTGTACTAGGAGACAGAAACTCCCAAAGCCTGGGTAAATGTCAACGCCGTGGAGCAACTTTCACCCCTGAAAGGTCAGAGACTGCAGTTCCAGCACACTGTGGGCCAGCCAGCAAGCAACCAGTCAAGGATATCAGTTCAGCATAATACCACATTATTACGTTTATCAGGCAGGCATTAAATGAGCTGCAGTCCCAGACTTTGTTTTTCTTGACTTTGACCGAATGAGGGGGCTTTCGTAGGCCATCCGAAAGCTGTTCATTCAAAGACTAGATAAAGGCCACGGTGTCTGATGGGGGATTTAGACTGAATGAAAACACCTAAGACCAAACCCTTGATCCTCAAACTCTCACTTAGCTTCTGTCTAATCCTCACCATTTACATTTGCTGAATACCTAGTATAGAACATTAAAGATACCTGGTAGCACCTCAGTTGTCACAGGGTCAGGTTGCTTCTGGGACAGGCCTTCATCCATCTGCGTCTGCCTCTTCCTCCTGCATCCTGAGTTGGTGTTTGCAGAGAGGAGTCTTTGTGTTAGACACTTCCCCCTTTAAATAACAGTACCTCGAAAGAAAGCAGTAAATCCTGCTCTCTTTTTTGTTCATTTGTTTTTTGTTTGTTTTGTTTTGGGAGCAGAAGGAAAAGGGTCTAAGAAGTTTCCAGGTTGCAAATTGCAAATGGAAGAATGTAATGCCTGGTAGTGCTGGGGCACTAATTCAATGCAAGCCCTCTCTTCAGGACTCCCCTTTAGGCTGCTCTGTGCTTGATATACTGTTTTTTGTGGGTGTAACTGTCCTGCATTGGGGTACCTAAAGGTCAGGTACCACATTGCTTAACATTTTGATTCCTAAATGCTTGTGGGATCTTATATTTTGTGGATTATGACCGGTTGCTGTGCACGTGGGGCATATTTTGGGAACAAGGATTTTCTAACTTATTTTTCAAATTTTTCAATATGCCAATTAGTTGAGTTTAAAAAAGTATGCAGGAACAGGTGCTTACTTTTCTTGAATTTGCATATATATACATACACTTTTTTTTAACCAAACAGCAGCATTAGGAAGACAGCAGTGGCGAATGCGTGTTAGCAAATCCTTCACGCTCTTATCGATTATGTATTGCAATACAGTAGAGATTATATATTGATTCCAATTTTTCACAATCAACATGACCAATTCTTTAGATGACTAGTGATAACTCACTCCTCCTATGATTAGTCACTGATAATGCCATCTTGTCCTTGAGTGATTATTCTGTTGGAGACTATTGCGTGACTTAAAAATTTTCTGCAGTTGTGTTTTGTGTGGGTGAGTCAACACTTTGTAGAAGGGCTCTGCATGTTATAACTGCTGTGCTAGGGCAGGCTGCCGATTGCTGCCTTCACTTTTCTGAACACTATCAGAACATCTAATTTCTATTCCGCTTTAGGGTCATGCTAAGTTACCAATTTAAAACAGTTGCTGTGATGTTGACAGTTTTAATTTGTTCCACTTGATATGCTAGTAGGCCTATTGTCTGTTCAAAGTAGATTTTGTGTTTCTGAAAGAGGCAGTTTCTGTATTTTCTCAATGCAATACAATTTGTACCCATATTGCAGCTTCAGACATCTCCTTGGGGGCAAGTCTAATTGAAGTTGCTTGATTTCTGTTACCAATCACAGACTTTTCAAACTGGGTTTCTTTTCATCTCTGCTCCTGTATTTGCAGGCCCACTCAGGTGTAACATTTTCTCTGAATCTCTCTGCTTGACCACAGCCCTCTGGTTTACTTTAGTCAGTCTCCCAGCTAACATTTAAAAAGCACCCGATGAGCTCTGAGACCGTCCGATACTTCTGAGAATTTATTTGTCCTTTCTTAAAATGATTGCATGTAAATTAAGCCATAAATCTAGCTCTGACTCACCTTTCGGCAAGTTGCGTCTTAGCTGGAGTCCCAACAGAGCAGGGCAGGATTCGGCGTGGAGGCGAGGACCACAGTCTGGATCTCTGTCATTCAGTGGTTATTTACGGGGGTAATATTTCAACAGCTCCTGAGCACGTCACTTTGCTGGATCACCATGCAGAACTGTACGTGCGTTTTTTCTCGGGAAAAGAAGGATTTGTTGTCAGTTTCAACGGTACACGGTGGGTTACGAAGGGGTAAACATAAGTTTGTATGCACTTGCACTGGAATTAATAGTTTGTAAAAGAGAGGGTGGTGGTGGAAATTTCCATGAGAGTACATTCTCACATGGAAAAATATACAGATGTAACAATCATCTCTTTAGATTTTAGGAAAAGCATGTAATTTATTACTTGAGGGCTTTACTTACATCTTTGATTTCAGCAAGATGGCAAGTGCTTGACATTCGTGGATCTCTTCTATATCAAAGCCGTAAACAAAACTCTGTTAAGTGTAATTATCTCATCATTAATCATCTCATGATCGGGGATTCTTTTGGACTTTAGTATAACTTGCATTTCAAAGATCTTTGGTTTGTGATGAATTTGTGTTGGATTTGCACTGTAGGGATATATCAAAATTACTTTCTTTTTTCTTTCCAAGTAAATAGCTAATCATACAAAGCTTTTTTTCTCAACAATCGATAAGCTGGTTTATTCCAAGGCTTATCGTCCCTCCATTTCCTGTTGCAACATCTGGATGTTTTTGTGTTTAAAAAAAAGTGTTTGAACTTGAAAGTGTCTTTTGTTGTATAGCTGTCAGAAAAAAACACAACAAAGGAGGAGAGGCAAGCAAGACTCACAGGAGAACCATAATGTGTATACCAGTGTCTTCAAGTTCCCTTAGCACGAGCAGTCTTCGAAGTTGGGAACCTCTGCCTCTGGCTTCCCTTTCCCTCCCCTCAATGCCAGCTCTTTCCCATTTGGAAAGGCACTTCATGAAGAACGCAAGCAGGGGATTTGGGCACACAGAGAAAGGGGAGGCTGGAGCCTATGACAGGAGATAGTCAGGGTGATAGGCAGGAGAGTTGTTTCTTGCAGTCTGAGTATGGTGGTATGTTCTAGCTGCAAAATACTTCCAGGGCAAAACAATACTTACTTCTGACTCCAGACTTCTGGTCCAGTAGATGGAAGATTTATGGATCCTGTCTGTCACATGATCTCCATATGTCGAAACATTGGCCTGACTGCTGAGTGTGTAAGGAAGGAGTCAGTTGCAAATTTCCTGCACATTTTATGAGGTATATTCTGTCGTCTTTGATCTGAAGATGGGGAAATAAGACACAGAAAATTAAGTGATTTACTTGCGGGAACAAAACCAGCCAAAGCTAGTAACAGTAGCAGAATAAGGCACTCCCAATGCCAAATTTATCTATTTATTTCATTTATGTTTTGTCACGTTGCTTCACATAGAAACTTCAAAATTAACTTCGCTTATGAAATAGGTTACTAAATCAAAACTTTACTAGGTTAGTGTATTGCAAAACCTTCAAAAATATTCTAGGGTGGCTCAGCAGCAGCTAGATCATTGATTACGAATTGGCTGATGCTTAGACTTCGTGAAAACAATCTAGATCCAGATATAGAGCTAAAACAGATCTGTACACTTCCATTGAAATCACACTCCCTGAGATAGTTCAACATTGCTGTATTTCCCTAAGTAGTAATATATACTAGGTAGAGTATTTGAGAAATTACAGTATGGATATTATGGACAAAACTGTCATGCAAAGAATTTTTATTGTTAATCCTTAATAATATATTATATGCACAAGGGTCCAATAGAGCATCATAAAGAATTTTTTATTTTAAAAGTCTTTTTTAATGTGCAGTATTTTCTTCTCATATGTAACATCATAAAACTTTCCAATTAAATAATGTCATGCATAAGGAAAATCTCACTTTTATACAAAATCTAAACTTATAATACTAAAAGACACAAATTGGGGAAGGATATTATTTTTGTTGCTTGTAGATATAAAAGTATGTAAGGAAAACTTTTCCCCATGGGGCTGATGAACTTTGGACATATTACTAAGGAAAAGTGAATTCCTCAATAGAAAATCAGCATTCAGGCTAAGGTAGTGAGGGTGTATTTGGATCCTGGTAAATTTTTACTGATAAAATTCTGTATCTATCACATTGTTATCCAAAATAACAATCCTCCTTTTGGATTCCGAAGTTAAATTGTAGTGCGCTACAAATGCATGGAACTGGTGCAGTTCACTAAATCATGATGTGAAAGATAAGAATTGTTCTCCATAAGCCTCAGGAGACTTGAGGTAATTCATGAAACTTTTGTTAAGCTTTTACTCTTGAATTTTTCATTCCATTAACTGATAAAATATATGTACCAACTAACTACTAGCTATGTTAGAACCTCCCAAATCCAGCAAGATCTGACGGAGAACTGTTGCATATTTATTTCCCTGATAGAAAAGTTTTCAGAAGGTTGAGCAAATCAACTTCAAATTTTGATTGATTCAAATTTTGAGTTGATTCAAATCAACTTCTAGCAAAGAAGAATACTTCCATAACATGTGTTTTGCACTTTTAATACATGGTGATTATACTAACCCTGATAATACTATGGACAGTGAGAAGAGTGAGTATCATTCATCAAATCTCCGAACTAGAAAGAGTAGATTTTTTTTTTTACATTCAGCAGAACTTAAGAAATTGTTTCTAGAAAGGCCCTTTGCCATTAATATATAGTTTACATATAGCACAGCTCTTTTAAGCCACTGAAACTATTCATGATACACATATTCATTACTGTGTGGTAATCAGCGTTGCTTTATTGGGTCAGCACACCAAATTAGGATGTAGATTAGTTTGTTTGCTTTGAAGACAGATTGGAATGGAAGTTTTATAGTCAGAGATACTAATTATAATATAATTTATTAGAGTTTACATCAGCTATTGACCTTTTAAATCCATAGTCCAAATTTATTAATTGAGCTGAGCAGCAAAAGTACCATCTTCAGCTTACTGTTGACTCCTACAATTTATTGAAAAATGATCTTGCTTCACTTTATGTATCGGAATCAGTTTGCAGAGAGCTTTTCTGCTGCAGAGGTATTTGTATTAAATTAGTACCACAGATTAAAAGAGAAGAAACATTTAAAATGCCATTAAAATTGAGCAGTAAATCTTTCACTTTAAAAAAGAGAGGAGGAGGATATCTCGTTTCTCATTTTTCATCAAAGGCAGGCAACTAATTAGTCTCACTCCAACTAATACTTGGGTTATATAGAAGATGATTGATTCAGTCTAGATTTTTATCCTTTGAACATATGACAACAAGGAACATGGAAAGTTTTAATCTTTCATATTTGTGCTGATACCTTAAAGAGTGAATGTATGGGTTCTGCACAAGCAGTGGAGTGTTATTTTGGCTGCAGAGATAAGTGCATGCTATTTAATCATTTCTATTTCCACCGTTCACAGCTGATAAAGAACAGGTCTTGGCCATGCAGAAAGCATGTCTACCTGTGGCTTTTGAAAGTGTATCCAGACTGGTGATTCCAGTGTGGAGCACAGATCATAACGATAGTGGTGACACGCAAAATTTAGGCTCAAGGTGAAGTGCAGAGTCTGAGCCCAAGATGGCGTACCAAAAAACCAACTAACCAGTCTCAATTTCGTACAGCCAGTCCCATAAGGCTGCCCCACTCCCCCATCTCCCTCTTGTTCCCCTTCTTTTAAGTCTGCTATTTGAACCCTCACTGCCATGCACAAGCAGACCCTGACATAGCCTAGACCAGGGAAGACTTTGGATCTCCAACCTGCTTGCTGAAATAGCAACAGCTTCCATGTACTGTGCAGAAATTTCTTGCCTGCAGGCTAGCATAATACAAATTTGCCTGCAGTTGTATGAGAGCAGACCCGGGGGGAAATGGGTTGAACAAAATTGCTTGCAGAAGACGGTATGTGGTATGGTGGAGAAGAAGGGTGATGGGTCAAGCTCAGAATACCATGAACACGGGCTTTTGAGCAATCTTTTGGACCACTCATGCCTGTAGCTGGACCTGCCAATGGCAGGAGAGGTGCCAGAGAAACAGTTGTACAGAAAGGTTGTAGCTTGCGCTGTGTCTAACACAGATCAATTACTACTCTCTCCATTTCGGGGAAAATTTTACTCCTCTTTCCATCCCCCCAGCCCCTCATTTGAGAGATGGTGATTTAGAAAATGAGTTTACTAAGCTGAGTGTTAATTTACCTTAGAAAAAGTTAAATATGATCAGCTCAAACAGATGCCTATTTTCAGCTCTGTCATCTTCATTGTGAGTTAGGATTTCTCCTGATTGCAGAGAAGCTTTTGCCAGGAACAGAGCGCAGATCTCTTACAAGAAGGATGCACAACCAAGTTTCCTAAGCAAATGAATGCTGATCTTAGCATACTGCCTTCTCTCAATATCAGCTGGTTTCTCTGAGCTCTCTGCCTTTGTCTTTCTCTGTGTTTCTCCAATGTCCTTTATGCAATTTATCTTTTTTTTTCTTTCTTAAACAAAAAAGGGAGATGAGACTGTTTTCCAAGGACTAGATAGAAATCAAGCGCAAATTCTCATACATAGATGTCCTAGAAGGTGAGGGATTCAAGCAAATGTAGGTTTCTCAGTGTAACCAAACAGTCGTCCACTGCAGACTGCTACAAGTATCAGGCCACCTGCCTCGGTGACTTTCTGCATTTTGCTGTTCAGAAATGTTTCCTGGCACAGATCACAGCAGCTCATATTGCAGCTCTTTGCTGACTGCTACTGTGCTGGCCTGCTATGAAAGGAGAGGACTGCAGAAATCTGGGCTTACCACAGCCAGGCTGCTTTCCTGTTCTGCGTATTTTCCTCTTCCATATATGCATGGCATGCAGAGGTGGTATAGAGGTGGGCTGTTACTTAAACATAGCTGCTCTTTGAGCCAGAAAAACTGCAGTTAGACAATATTACTGGGTAGTCACCCCGTGTTAAGTGCCATCTCTCCAAAATCTAACCTGTCTCAAAGTCTCCTCTGCAGCAGGAGTTAGCCCCATGATGCTTAAGAGTGCACAGAAAATGAGGCAAAAGAAATTCACTCATCCTAAAAAATAATAAACAGCATAATTTAAACAGCAAGTAATTGAATTATGTTACTTCTGTAAGCATTTTTTTGGCCTTAGCTTGTAAATTAAATCAATTCCTGACAAAGAAATACATGGAAATCCAGTATCATTACTTTACTTCTTCATATACCTTGCTAGAGAATTGTTTTTCTATAACAAAGCATATTTTCTGCACTGTTAAACTACATCCACCTTGACAGGATCTGCCTCTTTTGAATTTATACATTTATTTGGGTGGGTGGCTGCCTGCTTGAGAAAGGGAGTTTCCTGAATTATGAAAACAAGAAAATCTCATATCCACAAACCACTCTCTACAATTTTTATGACACTGTATAAATGTTAACAAAAAAAGTTATTAATTTTTGAACATAATAATGAGTAACTATTCAGGTTTTTGCTTCTTCAGTAGTTTATGAACTGGCAGTAAATCTTATAGTGCTTTGGTGATTCACCTGAATCTGGGAAGAGAGTATTTCAATGAACTGGATATGAAACCACCGCCCTTTCTTTTTTCCAAGTATTTTCAAAGTACTTCTGCTTTTGCAAACTACATCTTGAATGGCACCAACTGTGAGCAGTTTGTTGCTCTGTGATGAGGCACTTTGCTTTCTTGGACTGAAAGGGAGCTTCAGGAGCCAGATCCTCAGCTGGTGTGAATATATGAATAGTGCTGAAGTAAATACACTGCCATTTAGGCTGCCTCCTGATGTTCTCTTTGATTCCCTTAGAGTGATATGTGTCTTCCCACTCATACAAACCTGGCATGGCTGGTGTTATTCAAGATGCTATTTGCAAAGCAGAAGGTCTTTCCTCACTGTGAGGGTAAAGGGGCAGGGGTTCTCTATCCAATTCATTCTCTCCACCTCTTAAAATCTGTTCACAGACATTGGCTCCAGCAAATCACCACAACATATTTACTTCCAAAGCAGAAAGTAATATGCAGTTACTCCAGGGTACATCAGTAAATTGAAGACAATGGAATTATGGTCGTTTACTCTGGTTGAAGGTCTGTCCTAGATTTTTAATATCTGACCAAGGTTTGATTTTTTATAAATTGGTTTCTATTGCAAATAACTTATTTTCCTTGTGTCCACCAAGTAAGCTCAGACATCATCATTTACTGTACATAACACTGTGCAATAATTCCATTATATTGAATCTAGAGGCTGTGGAGCAGAGACAGTATTGCATAATGGGTTGGAGGGAGGGAAAAAAAAGAGGAATCATTGAATACTATGCATCAGAAAGATACTGGAAGAAGTCCCAAGGGAGCTCTTCAAGAAAAACAAAAGTGGAGTAGAAGACAAACAGAAAAGGTGAAAGATGAGGAAAGATGGGACAGAAGAAAGGGGTTTAAACTTGTTTGGCTCTAACTGTAGGAAGGCAAACATGGCTTTTAAATATTTTTTCTTTTTCTGTTCAGTGCTACCAACACCCATCTAGGTTTTAAATGAGCAAATCAATCTAGTTTACGAAAACTTTCATAGATCTTCTGTATGTATTCCATTTAATTACTAGTGATGGATAAGCAGTCATACTACAAACATTATTTCATTAAGAAGTGCTAATCATAAACATTTTGCATTGCTTTTAAACCTATCAAATGGCTTTCACATTCAAAAATGCTGATTTCCTTACTTTGACTATAATGGATACTTTCGGTGATTGTCTCAAGTGTAGACGTCTGAGCTGCAGGCTTCAGATTAAGTGAATTGATCATCACTTTTCCTCTGGAGAAAAACTGGAAGAAGGTGATTCATGTCCTGAAGAGTAGTTTAGGTGTTGGTGTCTGAGGCTAGATGAGAGGAATGCCATGTGAGTTCCCCCAGTACCTTTGAGAATCTGGGATCTCTTGAATAATATGTCCCATTTCCTCTTGGTCTTCTGAGGATCAATTTGTTATGTAAAAAAAGAGACATGTATGTGTATCAAAAATCATTGAAGAAACCTGTATGTAATTTTGGACTGAGTACCGGCACAGGTTGCTCAGAGACCTGTGGAATCTCCCACCTTGGAAATATGCAAAAGCTGTCTGCACGTAGTCCTGGGCAACCAGCTCTAGGTGACTCTGCTTGGACACTAGGTGACCTCCTAAGGCCCCATCCAACCTCAAACATTCTGCATGTGTAAAGAACAGATTCAATGATCAGGAATTAACAAACGTGTGACACTGTTCTACTGAATGAAACACCACAACCTCAGTATCTTCTTGTTGCTAGGGACGTGGAAACATTCGAAAGACTGAAGTGACAACAGTCATGCATTCCTATCACAGCTGTGGAAAGAAGTACAAACAATTAATTACATTTTCATGGCTGAAAGACAAATTAAAAGAGTATCCAATATTATAAAAAAACCTTGGGTTACAGCTAGTGATCATACATAAATGTGGTAAAAATACAACTGGCTTTTTCACTTTTTCTTTTCAGCCTTTGAAACATGTAGCTAATAACACATTCAAAAGGTATTAAAAGTTTAATGGAATTTACTATGTTACATGCAAACTTTCTTATTCCTGAAGGATAATTATAATTATTTGAATTCTATTCTTCATTAAAGATGTCTAAAATGAAGCTAAAGAAAGCACGTGAACATTCTTCCAACGCTCAATCCAGATATGGATACAACATTGCTACCTTGGAAAAATTTGTTTAGTGAAACAGAACTCTTGCTCTTAAAAAAGTGCTAATTTCTCTGTTCTTTACTGGATTATGCATTTTTGTTGGCTGCATTGATATGATTAGGGGACTAATTGCTGGAGTTTAATTTTTTAAACTGATTTGGTAGGTATTCTGCATCTCTGTCAATTGCTCAGAAGAGAATACCCCCTGGAGCTAATTAGAAGAGGTAAAACAAACCTATTAGCAGCCTGGTTCCATCTCGATTGTTATCATAGGGTTTGGATTCTCATACAAAACCTGATAAATCTACCACAGTAGAAGAAGGTGTTGGTAAACCAGACTTTAATTATAACAATATCAAATGTACATTTGTAGATTTGTAGAGGTATAGGAAATACAGTTGTAAGTTGACAGTAAAACTTATCGATGTGTACCTTCTGTGAATCTCTTTACAAAAGAAAACCTTTGCAACATGCCATATTATAAAAAGCAAGAATAGTTTTGTACTGTAATACATTTATATTGTAATGTAGAGGAATCAAAATGCATACAACAGAAGCTATGTGCAAATAGGGCACAGAATAGTTGACCTTACGCCTCAGAATCAACAATTCGGAGTCAGCAGAGAGACAGGAAAAAATGGATGTGTAGAAGACTGTGAGAGCACTGGAAATGACAGAGCACTGGAACAGGTTGCCCAGGGAGGTTGTGGAGTCTCCTTCTCTGGAGATATTCAAGACCCGCCTGGACCAAGTCCTGTGCAGCCTGCTGCAGGTGACCTTGCTTCAGCAGGGGGATTGGACTAGATGACCCACAGAGGTCCCTTCCAACCCTGAACATTCTGTGACTCTGTGATTCTGAGAGAACCCTGGTTAGCCCTACATGCAAATAGGTGCCAAGTGGTCTAGGTTCTTGTAGACATTGTGGCAAAGGAAATCTTTAAAGAGTATTTGAAGGAAGATAATACAGGAATGAGGATGACTTCAGCATAATTTTCTGTACTAAGTCTAATCAGTCACGGCCAGCTAAACTCTCAGTCCTCTGCTTTCCTCTGTCCTAGGGCTGTGATCTCTCATCATAGCTAAATGCTGTCTATGTTCCTTAGTATTTAATGCCATTATACCATAATCATGTGATTGTCAGGCATATCCACAGAGCACTGATTTTCCTGGGATTTTAATTTCAGAAATATTTTTTTTCCTATGTATTTGTGTATCTGCATACATTAATGTATACTGCACGTTCTTGTCCCTGCAGCTTATCCTTCACAGAATCGGGCAGATTTTTCAAAAGTCCCAAGCCCCAGTTTCTGACATGTACAAATCTTCTGCGATTGAGTCTCTCTGTGGAGTACTGCTGTGGTTCCTGTGGTCTGAGTGGGTTCCATAACTTTCTCTTACTTTGGTGTCATTGTCATGCTCTGTAGGCTCTGATTTGATCTTCGGAGCATTTCAATTTTGTGATCGCTGGATCACAAACCCCTACTAGCTGGTGCTAATACCCACCTTGGCTGCTGTGTGGGTATCTGTCTTCACACAAATCTTTTCACTGTCAATCTGTAGTAGGACCACAAAATAGAAGGACTGACAAAATGTTTATAGGACAGCCACTCTGTTATTTTGGTGGCGTAAATGATGTGTAGGTCCAGACACAAGAAATAAACTACCTGTACATATTGCTTACTGTAGTCAACACCTAGAAATAATCTCTGGCATATGGTTTGAGCTTTCAAGAGTATCCTTTCCTAAATGTGCCTTCTCTTTCAGTCATAAACTCACAGAGTGCCAGTCCTCCTCTTTTTTCTCTTTCTCCAGTTGGATTTGTTCATTCATAGCTATCAATTAATAGAAAAAATATTCTCTCTGCTACAAGAGCATGTTCTTATAGTTCCTTTACTAATTCTGTGGTTTTAAAGTCTGCACTCATATTTAGTTTTTATGGGATGTCTAAATTGCAGGATTAAATAGAGATAAAACATACTGCTTGGAAGCAGTTTAGCAGCATAACACAGACCTAAATGAAGGTTAATTTACTCAAATGAGAAATAGTGTGTGTTAGTACACAGATGCAATATGTGTTGTGGATGATATCTGAGCTTAATTTTACCACAGCTCATCTGTTTTTAATCTTCTGATTAAGTTTAGACAAGAACAGTAGAATTTTCTTTACTTATCTTGTATATGCTAGTTTTACACAGGTAAGCATGTTCAAAAATGTACAAGTCCTCACAGTCTGCTCAGCCTAAAAGGATGTGATGATATGGTGCACAGTACACGTGCATGCTATTTGTCACTTGCAGGGAGTGTCTGTTGAAACAAATTATTTCTGTATATTAACCCTGTCTCCACACCGAATTAAACAAGTAAACCAAGTCATTATACTTCCTAGACGCAATACAGAACTACGTAGTATTTTCACAATGCTTTTAAATATATGACGATATTTCACAGATCATTTTGTCTGCTCTAAGCACCAGCATAGATACAGTGTTATTTTTGTAGTAAAATCTACTGTTTTTATAGGAGTCTTTTGAATAGAGAACGTATGCCTGTCTTTAGCTTTCCTAAGAATGGTGGACAGGGGTGATTATCATATATTTATTCTCATTTGAGCTTGTAGCACTTCTAGTGTATAGTCATTATTTCAGTTATATATTACGCTCTTAATGCACTTTCCTGCTTTTGTGTTTTTACCTTGTGACAAAGCCCTGTGAAATGCTTGCTTTGACAGTAATTACAGAACGAGCTGAGTAAGTTTGGATGTTTATGATAAAATATTCAGAAGACAATGGGAAATTGGCCTTAAGTGCTGTAGTTTTTACTCTGATCTTAAGGTGACCATATGTTCTCATTCCTAACAGAGTGTTCATTATTTGTTATTGCCACTTTCTCATGTTGACAAGCTGTTTTACTGAGTGTGTTTCTAAATCAGCAGCTGTACATAAGCCTTGAAAGATGTATTTCTGTACTAGGGGTCTTAACATTTTTGAAGACAATAAGTCTTGGGACCTTTGGGACCTCTCTGGTTTTGCAGTAATATTTCTGTCCCTTAGGAACATTGTGTAAAATTATATTTCTTCTGAAAGCCAATGAAACACAAGCAAAGAAAAATAAAAACAGTGACTTCACTGTAAAAGCACTGTGTAACAAAGAAGGCTAACTTTTCCATTCATGTAGACAGTATTTTAATAAATAGTCTCTTCAACTTTTCCATTCATGTAGACAGTATTTTAATAAATACTCTCTTCAGAACTCAGCATTACTGAGGCTTCAGTGTGCACTAATTTTTGCACTCAAATTGAAGGTCAGCTTTAAGCTCAGGATCACGTGCAATGTCCAGTAAGAACTTCTGAGCTTAACCCATGCCTGCAGTTCAAGGAGATGATGGGAAGGTCATGGCTGAGGGTAAAGCTTTACCTCCAAGTCATCTAGTCCCACTCCTTAAACTCTAAGCACTACAGTGCTAAGTGACAAGCAGGAGAATTTTTGTTCCTGGTTTCCCACCCTATATAGCCCATGATTATCTGCTTAGCTGAAAGTAGAAGACCGATCCTTAGAACAGAATTATGGGAAGAAAAAGAGCCAATGTTTATGGATAAAATATAAATATAAACTAAGGTATAACTTGGGGAGGCTGGCTGAACCCTCCATCACTATACCTAACTTTCAGGGGAAGCTAGACATCTACCATCCCAGGCCTTTCCCACAGGTTATTTATTCTACCATGCACTCCATTGTCAAAAAGCAACATCATCTGGAATTTTGTTACCGTTTTTAGAATGAATTTTCTGTATTGAAAAACACAAAAAATAACCTAAAATACGAGTGTGTGCGAACAGTGTTACTGAGACTATCCCCAACAAACTCTGCTTCCAGTGAATACACAAAGTCAAACCTCTGATCAAGTGTGCCCTTATTGCAATTCTGGAAGATCATAGAATCATAGAATCATAGGTTGGAAAAGACTTCTAAGATCATAGAGTCCAACCGTCCACCCAACACCACCATGCCTGCTAAACCATATCCTGAAGTGCCACATCTACAAGTTTTGAGGTTTCAAGAATCTAGTCGTGTGTCAGAAGCCTCTGGTCTGTGGCAGGTTGGCCTCGGCCATGCAGCCACTTGCTCCCTCCCTTGCCTCAACGGGACAGGGGAGGAAATGCCAAAAACAAGAGTGAGAAAATCTATGGGCTGGAATAACAAAAGGGACACTATTTACCAATTAATGTTGTGGGAAAAACAGGCCTAACTTGGGGAAATTAACTTAATATATTAATACAAATATCTAATTACTAGTTTGGATATTGGGAAATAACAACAAAACCAATAAATGAACATTGAAACAGTTAGGGAAAACGCACCCTTCCACCTTCCTCAGGCTCATCAGACACCTCTCCTCCCCCTCGTTATTGCAACAGGTACACTGTCCCCTCTATGACGGAATGGGATGACAAAGGGGAGGTTTTGATTAGAACGTTGTGGGTTTTTTCTGCCACTCCATCCTTCTGATGCTTTTCCTCTGCTCCTGCGCACGTCCTCCACGGCTGCAGTCCTTTTGGGAATACCTGCGCTGGTGACTGGAGCACCTCCTCCCCTCCTTCTGCTCTTGTGCCTGGCTTGCAGGGTTGCTTCTCTCACCTTTTTTCCGCACCCCTCATGGCCTGTGCAGTGGTTTTTGCCCTTGCTTGAATAAGCTTTCCCCGAGGCTGTCCCAAAGCGGCTGCGGGGCTCAGCTGTGCCCTGTGTGGGGTCGGTCGGGGCGGCTGGAATAAGCTGTGTCCATCCCAGGGCAGCCTCAGCCTCTCCTCCCCTCACAGGGCTGCCCTGCAGCCCCCACGGCCAGCGCCTGATCATGCAACACAGCTCATATTTATCTTAAAACTTAGTGTGAGAGCATCCTGTTTGCATTTCAGCTGAGGACGTTGAGAAGCTGGGTACAATTTTAAAAACAGAAATGTATAAAAGATGAATACTTCAGTGTTTGCCAGTCATCTTGAAATCACCGCAATACAACTACAGGTGAAAGTAGTCAAGATGCACTGGGATCAGAGCAGAACTTCAGAGCGAATGCACCAAAAGTTGTTCACCAAAAAGGTGCACCAAAAGCTTGAAATCAGTGCTTAAAGAGCATATTAAACTAGAACAAGGTAAATTTTAAACACGGGGAAGTTCAGATATAATGGGCAAACCTGATCAAATAGAAAGTTTGAAAACTTGTCTCCTGTTCGTTTTGTCCTTTCTTGTCAGATACTTTCCTCTAGTCTTTTTTCCAGTCTAGTTTTTATCAGTGGCTTTCTTGAAAAAATTCCAAAGTGTATCCTGTGGAATTTTAAGAAAATATTCTTTCCATCACCTCACAATCTTGGTTGTGGAATCCTTGCTGCTGACAGGACCCTGCTCCTGTCGGTATTCAGTCAGTCTGCAAAAATGTGTCAGCTTCTGCAAAAAAAAAAAAGAGCAGATAGTAATTCCGATAGATTATGTATTATTATTCTTATTGGCTAAAAATAGAAACTGAAAGACTCAATGGAATATTGGAGTCTAATAGACTAAAGACTACTGAAAGAGTATGAAATGTTTATGGAATCACAGAAGCACAGTATGGTTGAGGTTGGAAGTGACCTCTGGAGATCAAGCCCTCTGCTTAAGCAGGCCCAGAGCAGGTTATCCAGGACCACGTCCAGCTGGGTTTTGAACACAACTAAGAATCGAGACTCTAAAGGAGGCTGTAGTGAGGCAGGTGTTGGTCACTTCTCCCAAGTAACTAGCAATAGGATGAGAGGCAATGGCCTGAAGTGGCATCTGGCGAGGTTTAGATTAGATGTTAGGAAAAATTTCTTTACTGAATGAGTGGTCAGATGTTGGAACAGGCTGCCCAGGGAAGTGGTTGAGTCCCCATCCCTGGAGATGTTTAAAAAATGTGTAGATATGGCCCTTTGGGACATGGTTTAGTAGGCATGTTGTTGTTAGGTGGATGGTTGGACTTAATGATCTTAGAGGTCTTTTTCAACCTGTGATTCTATGATTCTATGCTTCCATGATTCTATGATTCAAACTTGATGGGATTCCTCTCTGCCCAGTTCTTCAACACGTCCAGGTTCCTCTGAATTTCGGCACAACCATATGGTGTAGCAGCTACTCCTTCCAGTTTTGTGTCACCTGTGGACTTTTTGAAGGTCTGCTCTGTCCTAGAATTCAGATTAGATGTGAAGCAGTACTGGTTCCATTTCTGGTCCGTGGGGTACCCCACTAATTATTGGCTTCCAGCAGGACTTTGTGCCACTGATCACAACTCTCTGGGACCAGCCGTTCAGCCAGTTTTCACTACACCTCACTGTCCATGTATCTAAACCATACTTTGTCAGGTTTTCTATGATAATATTGTGGGAGACAGTGTCAGAAGCCTTGCTAAAGTCAAGGTAAACAACATCCACTGCTCTTCCCTCCTGCCCCAAACTAATCACCTCATTTTAGAAGGCTATTAGATTGGGCAAACATGATTTGCCCTTTATCAACTTGGGGACAAGTTGATCCTTGGATCCTTGTCAACTACTCCCAATCACCTTGTAAGTGCAACCTGCCAGGCCGCATGGATGTAAGTTTCTCCAGTTTGTTTGCCCAGGTGGATGTTGGCTTTCCTAACCCCATCCCTGCACAATCAGACAGCATCTCTATAATCCATGTGGACCTCCTGCTGTCTTTGCTTGATTTCCTGTTTGTTGGGATGGACCATTCCTGAGTTTCGAGAAGGTGATACATCTTAGGAATAAACTTTTTAAAAACTTTATCTTCAGCTGATGGCAGACAATATAACTATCAGTAGTGATATAAAAAGGTGAGGAAGTTTAATATATTTGGAATGGTTTGTATTAAAATGAGTTAAAAAGAAGCATCTCATAATCGGTAGAACAGATATTAAAACGTTGTAACAACAACAATAGGATAGATATTGTATGTGAGAATATTAAAAGAACTATTCAAGGATATTTCTTTAGCTAATTAATTAAAATATTGATTTGATTAATATTGGAACTTTGAAAGAAATGGATAGCTGTGACTATGATATTTAGAATTAAGGAAATTGAAGTGGAAAAGTTTCTGGATATTGATCCTCCAAAAAAAATGATTGGGATTCAGAACTTAGAGAAGAATATTAGTGTCCAAAAATATAATTATAACCACACAGTAAGAACTGCTTTTGGACAGAATATATATATTTACATTGACAACTGTATGTCATACTAATTAAAAAGTTTGACCTATAGAAATAACAGGAACTCTATCGGATGAATTAAAGGCTTGTTTACTGTAAATATCTTTGTTGCAAATAACAGAAGTGTCTCCTTGGACTAAAATTTTAGTGTTTATTTATAGAGCAATTTTCTTTATGATGATAAAGCAACTTACCAGGAAAATCCAGCCATGACATGACTGATTGTTGGGGTTTAACCTTGCAAGCGGCAACTAGGACTAGACAGCTGCTCACTCACTCCTCTGCCCACGCCCCAGTGGGATGGGGAGGCGAGTGGACAAAAAGTAAAATTTGTGGGTTGAGATAAGAACGGTTCAATAAGACAACAAAGAAAGTAATAATAATAATAACAATAATAATATGCAAACCAAGCGATATACAATAGAATTTTTCTTACTGCCTGAGGATCGATTGTGCAGCCAGATCCCAAGCAGCGATCGCAGAACTCACAGAATTCGCGGACTTGCAGATTTTGCCAAACTCGCAGATTTTGTGGAACTTGACGAACTCATGGAAAAGTTCCTGCCCTCCAGCCAATCCCATTTGTATACTGAGCATTATGTCTATGGTATGGAATACTTCCATTGGCCAGACTGGGTTAGCTGCCTGGCCATCCTCACTCCCAGCTCTTGTACACCTGCTCTTTAGCTGAACATGGGAAACTGAAAAAAGTCCTTGATGTTTTAGCAACAACTAAAAACATCAGTGTATTATGAATATTCTTCTCATACTAAATCCAAAACAGGGCAGATACTGGGAAAAAAATTATCCAAGTCAAAACCAGGACACTACTGATGGAAGAATAGGCAATGAGGACTGCTTGTTCTCATATAGGGATATAAATTGCCAAGGTAAGTGGTCAGATGCCAATAAAATGCACTTTAATGCTGAAAAATATGTTAGTTTAGTTTAAAAATGCAGACAATCTATAGGAGGAGAATGTAAATCTTGGAAAACAGGGCTTCAAGATACCGAGAATAGCCAGGTCCCCGTGTCTTCCACAGTGCAATGCTGGGGGCAAGAAGAGTTAATGTGATCCTTGTATGGGTAAACTGTAGAAAAAGGGTCGTGAGCTTGCCTCTGGCTTCACCACTGTTAAGGTTGAAACGATAATCTTCTGTACGTTAAGAGGGAAGTATGGAGAGAGTTTGAAGAAGGACACTCAAAATGATCTCTGAATTGTGAAACAATGCAAGACTTAAGGTGCTCAACCTATTGAGCTTATTGGCTTATAGGCTAAAAGATCGTTTCACACATAAGTGAATCTGATAGGTGGAAACTTTCTGACATTCCTGGAAAAAACAGGATTCAATAACTGGATGTTAGATAAAATCAGCCTTAACATAAGACAGATTTTACCTGCAGTGCAGGTAATTAAACACTGGGGATGGGATGGAGTCACCATAGTTCAGAGAAATATAAACAATTTTGGATAGTAAATAAAAAACAACCAAGAAAAACTTAAATTCACCTTCAGAGAGCATTCATATTGCAGCTCAGCATTAGGACAAACTGGATTTTGAAAATATAATTTCCAATATTTTCTCCAGAGTTTAAAGGAAAGTATTCCTCTAGGCACAATCAAGAAGGTATTTTGTTCATCTGTGTAATTTATTTTGTTATCCTCTTTCACTTCAGAAGTGACCAAGATAGTCTAAGGCAGTGCCTTGAGGTGGACCACGTCACCTGTCTCGAGAATAAAATAATCTTTTGTGTTCAGAAAAATACAGTGTAAGCAACTGTCAACACTGGACTTGGAAAGAAATACTCTTGCCATTCAGATTCACAGGTCTGCAGAGTTCTTTTTTTTTGCTCCTTAGCAACCTGAAGCAGAGAGCACCTGCGGTATTATTGAGGTGTTTATAGAATCACAGAATCATAGAATCAAAGAATGCTTTGGGTTGGAAGGGACCTTTAGAGGTCATCTAGCCCAGTCTTTCTGCAGTGAGCAGGGACATCTTCAACTGTACCAAGTTGCTCAAAGCCCCATCCAACCTGGCCTTGAATGTTTCTAGGATGGGGCATCTACCACCTCCCTCGACCTGCTGGCCATACTTCTTTTGATACAGGTCAGGTTACAGTTGGCCTCCTGGGCTGGAAGCACACATTGTTGACTCATGTTCAGCTTTTCATCTGCCAGTACCCCCAAGTCTTTCTCCTCAGGGCTGCTCTCAATCCCTTCATCCCCCAGCCTGTATTGATAGCAGGGGTTGCCCTGACCCAGGTGCAGGACCTTGCACTTGGCCTTGTTGAATCTCATGAAGTTCACGCAGGCCCACCTCTCCATCTTCTCCATGTCCCTCTGGATGGCATCCTGTCCTTCTTTCATGTCGACTGCACCACTCAGCTTAAAACTCTCTGAAAACTCTGTCATCTGAAAAGTCGCTGAGGGTGTACTCGATCTTGTTGTCTACGTCATTCATGAATATGTTAAATAGCACCAGTCCCAGTACGGACCCCTGAGGGACACCACTTGTCACCGGCATCCATATGGACATCGAGCCGTTGGCCACTGCCCTCTGGGTGCAACCACCCCACCAATTCCTTATCCATTGAACAGTCCATCTATCAAATCCGTATCTCCCTGATTTAGAGACAAGGATGTTGTGGGGGACCATGTCAAAGGCTTTAATAGAAGTCCCAATAGATCACATTCATTACTTTTCCTTTGTCCACTGATACAGTCACACCATCATAGAAATCCCCTAGGTTGGTCAGGCAGGACTTGCCCTTGTTGAAGCCATGCTGGCTGCCTTGAATCACCTCCCTGCTCTCCAAGTGCCTCAACAGCTTCTAGGAGGATCTGTTGCATGATCTTCCCAGGCACAGAGGCAAGGCTGACAGGTCAGTTGTTCCCAGGGTCCTCATTTCTACCTTTCTTAAAAATGGGCACGTTTCCCTGCTTCCAGTCACCAAGGACTTCACTGGACTGCGATCACCTTTCAGATATCATGGAGAATGTCTTGGCAACTACATCAGCCAATTCCCTCAGTACTCTGGGATGTGTCTCATCAGGTCCTACAGACTTCTGTATGTTCAGGTTCCTCAGGTGGTTGCAAACCTGGTCTTCCCTTACAGTGGGAGGGACTTTACTCCCCTGGTCCCCATCTTCTGGCACATCAACTTGGGAGGGGTGAGGAGAGAGTTTGCCAGTGAATACCGATGCAAAAATGTTGCTGAGTACCTCAGCCTTCCCCCCGTCTGTTGATACTAGCTCACCGTTCTTGTTCATTGGCGGGGTATACTTTCTTTAACCTTCCTTTTCTGGTTGACATACTTGTAGAAGCCCTTCATCTTATTCTTTGCATTCCTTGCCAAATTCATCTCCATCTATATCCTCTATTTATTTCTCTGCTATTTTGGGGTCCTGAATTACTGCTGTACCCTGGGTTTCCTTGCTTCTGTGTTTGTGCTATGCAAAAGTCCCAGCTTCTGCGGAGTGAAATGCTTTAACATAAGGCATTTGTTGTTTTTTTTTTTTGTCCTAATAAAAGGGTTGCTGGGTGAAAATAAATGGTCTGTGATATCCAGAAAATCAGTCTAGATGATCTGAAGATCCCTGAAGCCTCAAATTCTACGAAGCAATGAAAGGTTAATCAAAGTAGTACATAAAAACACAATAAGGACCATTTCTTTAAAAGGGTTATGAACCACAGGATCCAAATATAAATTCTGAGTTGCTCTTGTTCCCCCTCCCTTATTAAAGGGCAATTTTTATGTAGGCAAAATTGTCATTAAAGTCATCATCATTCATTTGCATATGTATTCACAGGACTAAAACACTAGTGGCTACTTTATCACGTTAAACCAATAACCCACGTCTGCCCAATGGTTCTTCAAATGATATTGAAATAAAGGAGTTTATGTAAGGACAGGCAATCAGTGATATTTATGCCATCTTTTCCCACATCGCTAGATACAAGTGTTTAGAAAGTTGTGCTGTTTGGGTGTTTGGCAGCGAGCAAGGAGATCACTGTAAGGCAATAACGTCAATAAGTTTAGAAACTGAGTTTTCTAATTAAATGTTAACTTTTTTTGCCATGCGCTTTGAAAAGAGATAAGAAGCTGCTTCATGCTGATAAAAGAATATGCATGCAACATAACAGGACAACGAGATCACTAACTTTGCTTCGCAATATGTGGAATTATTACTTTTTACCTTTATTGAAGTACGAATTACAATACTTAACAGAGAGTCTGTTTATACAGGTCTAGGGCGTGCTCGAGGTTACACTGATGAAAATGGAAATCAAACTTGATTAGGTGGTCTATTTGTTGCTTGGCAAGTGGTGGCAGATAATTACCGTATTTTCAGATGACTGACCTGTAAATTATCTGTAAAGCCCTCTGTTTCACGAGCACTACAGGTGATGAATGTGTATAGGCAATGTAAAGAACTGAGCTGAGAAGTCCCTCCTCTTAAAAGCCTGCTCCCTCCTCACTGGTACCACTCTTGCATCTGAATCTACTCCTGTTACTTCTCCCTTACTATTGCAGTCTTGTACAGATTATTTGAGGATATGGTTGTCTTACTTAGAAGTGTGCTGACTTTATGACTATATGCTCAAATTTGTATTTCCTTTACAGCAGAAATCAAAATTGGAAACTGCCTAGTGCTTATAAGTGGTTGATCTTTTTGTTTGTGTTTTCTACTGTGTTTGGAATAGATTTTTGAGAACTAAAGCTTACAGTCCCTAGGTGAAATTATCTAAGTGACCTGCAAACATTCAGTGTCTTTTTTGTTGAGAACTGTGGCTCAGCAATGGAAAAGAAAACAAGAACAAAACTCCAACATTGAATAAAAACCCATCACTTTGTTCTTTTATTTATGTTGCTTTAGGCAGTCACTAATGTTTTTTCAGCTCAGTTTGATCCAAGAAACTATTTCACTTGAATGGTTTGAACATTATGAAAGCTACACAGAAAACAGAATATGTAAGTGGAGGAAATTATTTTGCTTCCTATCCTTCTCTGTGCTTATAGATGACCTGTTTTGGGAGAGGAATTTTAAAGTATATGAATTTATCTGTAAAGCTGGTAGTTGAACTTAAGAAAAAAGAATCACTTCTTTGCATTTGTTTCGTTTCTTTCTGCAGCCGAAGGTTATGGCATCAAACTGTGATGAAAGAATGTACAAATGGAAGTGTAAAAGAAGTGCTTTTTGATGCTGCATGATATCCTAGAGAGATCCACAGTGACTGAGTGGCCTATCCCATCTATAAACCCAGATGTAGATGTAGGTGATTTTTTCCAAACGAATTTGTAGAAACATAGTTCAGGCTGAATTTTCAGAGTGTGTCCCAACTCACACCAATAGCATCTGGTACCTCACAAAATACATCTGAAGTTACTACTTTCTTTTCAAGTTTTTTCAAACCAACTTAATTCCCTTCCCTGCTTGTGTGTTCCTGCCCATGTTCCCCATGACAGTGTTTGAACCATGAGGAAATGGCCTTTTCTGGGTAGAAATGCATTGCAGCCTTTCCATGGAATTACACTTTATGCACTGCTGTGCAAAGGTGGTGACAAGATATACGGGATAGTAAGAACGTACAAGAACAAGTACGACTTCACAAGGCAGGAAACTCCTTTTGGATGGGTGATACAGCTTCTTTTCTCACAGGATTATTCCTGGATTTTATTGGGAGGCTAAGTAACACCAAACACAGCTTCAGAAATGAGAGACAGAGCAAAGAACTCTGACCTATCTGAGGTTGAGGTTCACATTACTCACATTGCAGTTGAACTTAGCCCTTTCTGGAAACACATTTAGGTGCACACTTCTCTGCCATATAGCTCACTGGGTATTGACCATGGGTCCTTACAGTCAGTTTTTTTCTCAGATGCTTAATCCATCTCTCAGACCGTGTAGAAAATAATAGCTGTCGTACCAAAGCTCAATGCTACTGATAAAAGTTGTACATTGTGACTAGATCTTTTTGCTACTTTGACTAGTAAAAGTAACAATGCTAAGGAACATTTCTGCATGCTGAGACTTGATTACCTGAGTTGCCAGAGCAGTTCCTGGCATTCTTCTGAACTAACACCTTTTCAAATTATTCGTTGGCCAGCCATGGACCACTCTCACCAGACAACTTGCAGTCAGCTGTCTTATATTGAGGGAGGTTTTAGTAGAACAGATAAAAGGAGTTTTGCCAAGACAGGTCTCTCTGAAAAGTTTTTGCTTGGCATCCTGTGTACTAGTAAAATCATGGTCTTAAAAGTGTTCTCTGCAGGTCACGACCTGTCGTGTACAAAGACCACTCATAGCCCGGAAAGTTTCTGGGCTCTAAAATTTCTAAGATGAATTCTGTTGCAGTGAAAGAGAAGACAAATAGAAAATCACCAGCTTTTTGGAGGCTCCAAATAGTGCAGAACACAACGGCGGACTTCCCTAAGCAAGATAAATCTGTCTGCTGTCTTTACAATGCCTTCCTCTAGAACAGGATTAAAGCACTTCATTGTCTTTTTGTTAGTCTTTTTGCTGCTCAATTCAGCGGAATGAAATTAAGTTCCTGTTTTATCCTATAAACATAATCTCAGAGAATTTTTTAATGTATTGCTCCTAAATGTACACTTGGAGGAATGTGAGTGAGCAGTTTGATCTTCCCAAGGATAAGGCTAGGAAGCTGTGGGACAGAGGGTAATAGGAATGGATATGGAAGTGTTGGGAAAGAGGAAGGTTGCAAGAAGGGCAGGGATAATCACCTGCATAAGAATTTCTAAGGCTTGTTGCTTTCCTTCCTGTGTGTTCAGTCCCTGCAGCCTCCAGGTGCATCACCTGGTGTGTTTATTGTGAGTGCTGAAGACGAAGAAGAATCTGTTTTGCAGCATGACTCATGGGGATGTCAGGTGCCTTCACAGTAAGAAGTGATCCTCCCCAGCTCTCCTAAAAGCTGGTAAGCCAGGATCACTTCCCTTAGAATCTACAGTATAATTCCTTCACTCCGAATAGTAGGCTGTGTCTACACTAGTGAAAAAAATAGTTGATGTTTAAGTAGGACCTAGAACTGAATTGCTTTTACTGCTTAATTGTTGCAGTGCTCCTGGCACAGTTTTTGGCCCAGCCCAGCCTGTACTGTCCTGGTCATTTCAGTATGCCACAGAGTTGGCACAGGCCAGAGACTACCCTCAACAGGTAACTTGCATGTGGCCATTTTTCTTTAAGGCTAAGGGATCACCTGACTCTACTCAGCACTTGTCAGGTCTCACCTGGAGTACTGTGTCCAGTTCCGGTGCAAACAATTCAAGAAAGATGAGGACAGACTGGAGAGGGTCCAAAGGAGTGCTGTGAAAATGATCCAGTGGCTGGAGAAACTCCCTGTGATTCTCTGATTCTTCTGTGTTTCTGTGATTCTTCTCACTCATGGAGAGAAAGCTCAGGCAGTGACCTCGTCACAGTATTCCAGTACTTAAAGGGTGACTACAAAAAGGACAAAGCCTCTCTCTTCACATGGAGCCACATGGAGAAGACAAAAGGACAATGGGTACAACTTGCACCAGGAGACTTTTTCACCCCAATATAAGAAAGAAATTTTTTACAATGAGAACAATCAGTCACTGGAACAACCTCCCCAGGGATGTGGTGGAGTCTGCATCACTGGAGGTTTTCAGGATGCGATTGGACAGGTTGCTAGATAACCTAATCTGTGCTCCCTTTCCCACAAAAAGTTGAACCAGATGATCTTTCAAGATCCGTTCCAATTTGGGCTGTTCTATGATTCTATGGTTTAATAGTAAAGAAGTTGCCTGAATGTGTGGCCCTGGGAACATTTACTTTAGAAGCACAGCTGCACTCTCAGAGGTCCTGGCCAGGCTGGCGAGATTGCCATAAGAATGGCTGGTGTCTCCCCCCACGCAGAAAAGACAAAACAGCAAGCTCACGATATTTCAGGAGTGCCAGGCTTCTGGGCAGTCCCTGTCACCCTCTCTGGCCTGGTGCCTAGTGCACGCTGCTCATTTTGGAGGAGACAGAGACAGGCACAGCACAAAGCCAGCACTGAACCCATATGCTACTTTTCTACCTTCATCTACTACAGCTGGCTGCTGATGGCCTCTATGCTTGGGGTTTGGGAACGGAGTGCTCCCCTAGCTGACTTCCATTTGCTGAAGAGTCAGGAAGTGACTTGAACGTAGCTAGGAGGTGGTTGAGAAAGCGCCATCCTCTCTTTCACAAAGCTGTGACCATCCTATTCCAAGACAAGGCAAAATGTGGCCCTGTGACAGAAGTGACACTGTTTTCTGAGATGTTAGCTGTTGTGTGCCATCTTTCCTCTTTCCATAGCACCAGCATTGCCAGTCAGGGCTGGTGAAGGTCTGAAAAAAGAGAGTCTGATTTGAACTTGTGGACTCTGAATGTACAGTGCAGATTACAGAAAAAGTCAGAGCACCTGGCAAATCTTCTGTTGTGTGGAAGGAGAAGAAATGTGCCTAGGAGGCATCACCTATGGCAGACGCTGTAAGTCAAAATGGACTCTGGGGTGCGTATGGTACTGGTTAGCAGCACACTTTTTTTCCATCTGTGGTATCAAAGAGTTTCACTGAAGGAAAGATTTGTTTTGCCCAGTGAACTAAAAGCAGGCATTTAATCTGCAACATCAAGCAGGCTTTCTGGATGTTAACCTGGAGTGTCAGTCTGCCTGGAGTCCTTCCCACTCCTTGGTATGAAGGTGAGACGGGTGTCAAAAGGGGAGACTTCCTTCAGTGAAAATAAATTTTTGGGAATCCTGTGAAGCTGAATGAGATTTTAAAATTTGTCTCAGAAATATGTCGTTCTTTCTCATCAGAATTCAGGTGCTTTTTGTTGTAGCCTGATGGTGCAGCTAAATGAGACGGCTATGCACCTTCTATGTGAAGGCAAGCAAACACTAGTGTGTGATCTACAGACACAGAATATGTTTTTTTTCTATGGTGCCTAATGAGTATGGGCCTGTTCCTGCTTGAGAAGGTGCTGGGAGGTCAGTTTAAGGTTGGCCATTGCTGAGTTTGACTCTGCTGTAGCATAAAGACTGTTGTGCTGTTCTTGAGAGCAAGGAAGTACCATGGCAATCAGGGAATTAGAGTCTCAGAGCACAGCTGAGACTGTCCTCACAAGTGAGTCCAGCTGCAGCCTGCACCACTGATCAACACTTCTGCTAAGCTGCAGAATATGCCAGAAGGAATTTACATTCCTTCCTCACTGCTTCACAGCCCTCCCTCAGCTAAGGTCAAGTGCTGGAATATAAAGCATGCAAGGTTTTTTTTTGCAACCTGCTGTTTTCATTCCTCCAACAAAATAGTGAATAAATGCATCTAAAACTGATTATAAGCAAAACAAAGAATTTAATCTGATCTGAACTAAGAACTTTTTCACCTTTCAAGGTCTTGTAATATTTAATTAAATGCAGGTGAATTTTGTTCTTCAAGCCTTTTATTCAAACAAAAAAGACTGGAAACAAGTACTTTTCACCAAAATAAAAGGTTTCACTCATTGCTTCTCTCAAAATGTTATGTACTCTTTAGAAGTTCTGCTTCCTAAATTGGGCATACATTTATAACTGCTAGCAACTAATTTCTGAATTTTGTTCTAACCTTTAGTAAAGATCTACCAACATAACACAAAGCTCTGCAGACATCAAGAAAGTAAACAATCTGCTTTTGTGTGAGAATACTTTGCTTCTGAAATCTTTTTCCTCACTTCATCAGTTCATTAAATAAATGACTGTACTTATTTCCAGTGCCAAACTGTAAGAACAGGTAATGTTCTTTCAGTGTTTGCTGCACTAAAAACTAGCTGTTCAATTTCTATGTGATGTTTACGGTTGTGTACACACATCTAGAATCAGAAATAGAAGTAATAGCTCAAGATACAACTGTAAAGTAACTGCAGATACATATTTATTTTAATTATAATTACTGAAAGATTACTATAATGACAGGAAATGCACATGTGTTTACACCATGCAGAAATTAAAATTGATCACAAGGTGCTGAATGTTGACATTTGTCAGTCTCTGAAAACAGATTTTTTTTTCTTTTTTTTTGGTGCAAAAATCATAAATTACAGACTGAACTGGTACGCTCAGTATGATGTAGTACCATATGACCATTTCATCTATCATTTCTATATCACTTATTCAATAAGGAGAGAAGAGAAAGAAATGAATCACCTGCAGTTTTGATAGATTGGAATGTTACTAATTCAGCAGCATTTCAATTCTAGACTTGCTATCAAAGCTATCTGAGAGAGAAGTGGATTTTTCCTCCAAGCCAATGTACACGTTGCAGCCCGTAGCCCCGCTGCAGGATTCTGCCAGAGATTGTTCTGAAACACACTGCAGTAGAGTTGAAACTAACTAAAGCTCATTAAGTGAGACTTGTGAATCAGTTTGACTATTTTTTTCTTAATTTTGGAAGGGATCTCTCATTTTCACCTACTCATTATAATTAAAAAAAAACACAGAGCAAAACCAACCTCAGAATAGTACAACCAAGTCTACTAAAATGTTAAAACCAAAAATTGCTTCCTATGTAATTCAGTTAATGTTGTGGCACTTTATTGTGCACTTAGGAGAGATTTTTATTAGTTCATATAACCTGAGACAATGGTGATTACTGATTATCATGTAATTAGAACATAGAAGTTAAATGTTGATTAGGTTACACTTCTTTTAAAATCCTTAATGAACTGTAATATCATTTTCAAATTTTAATACTCTTTTGCAGCCAGATGATTCTCTTATACCTTGACTATCTCTATCAGTGTGATAAAAAATAGATTAATATAGAAGTGAGAAAATATAATATTATTTTTATAATTGCATCCATTTTCCCCTTAAAAGTTTTCTATTAGGAAATGATGAAGACTGTTTTAAGTACCAAGCTCCTTGCATATTAAAACCATTATGTGTTATTTTTACTGTCAGATTATTGGGTAGTATGTGCACGGTATGTACTTTTCCCAGAAGGAAGTTTAGAAGGACAAAAATAATTTTTATACTGTAGCTATTGCTCTACTATTTCATTGTCAAATACTGCTATTCCTCTATTTTTACTCAGGCATCAGAGAATACACTTCAGAAGATATTGCACACATTGGAGCAACAGTAGGTGTTGAACATACTACTGCTGCTGCTGCTGAATTTGTTGTATCAACTATATCTATGACCAGAGCTCTATTTTTTTTTTCTTAACGAGAAGGTCCTTTACTGTGGCATACTATGAGGTGATAAAAAGAAGCCTTCAAAACATTTCTTCATCGTGGTCCTTGTGGTCCCTCATGGATTGTATTCTCCTGGCTAGGGCCCAGAACCTCAGAAAAGTGTGTAAGAGTTCACTTTGCTCAAAAGAAAGCCCTAATTTAATTCTATGCTATTTTAGTTTGGGAACAGTTGCTCACTTTGAGCCAGAACATGAAAACAAACACCTCTACGTGTGTGGGGATGGAGATCTCGGTTCCAGCTGTAAGCCTCCTCCGCCCATCAGGAGATTGTCTAGCAATGAGGCAGAAGTGATGCAGCAAACATTCTTCCCATCACCGAGAAACAGAGGTCTGTGGATCACTGAATCAGAGAACAGTTTGGGTTGGAAGGCCATAATGTTGGACACAAATTCTAACATATGTCTTAGATTAATGTTAAAAGGCAAGGTAATACATGAAATGTAATGAAGCTAGAGTGAAAAGATAAAAAAAAAAAATCCTAAATGCCAGTAGTATCTATTTTATTCAAAGTAAAATGAGAAGAGATGAAAAATATTTTATGTCTTATATTCATCAACAAATTCTTCTTCAGCGGATAACTGGCATACTGGGTCTGATACCTAAGATGCTGGAAACTATATTCTTGTTCAATGTTTAAATTTAAGCCCTTAGATTTTTTTTTTCAGCTCTAGCTATTCAACTGAATTTACGTGTTTATAGTAACTTCTGAATTACAGTATCAGTTTTATAGTTGTTTAGTGCTTTCTTTCTAGATCAGATATTTTTTAATCTGAATTAGTTTTTGATTAAGATTAGTCCTCCTAAATTTCAATTGCACTTTCATCATTTTAGCAGGGAATCGTGCCCCATTATGCGACATCTACATCTATGTTTATATTGTGGTATCAAAGACTTCTGTCCTATTACCAGAAAATCTCTTTTTATTCTGACAAACATTTTAGGATCTTTCAATTTGAAGAGGTACTTCTAGAAAGTTTGTTTACATTATGTAATTTTGAAGGTTGTTTAAACGTGCCTTTCAATGTTTGTGTCCTTTGAGGTACTACACAGGACATAAAAGAAGAAGAAAGGTTCTGGCTGGCCTTATAAAAAGTAGAATAAACACATAACAGTAATGAAAATGAAAAACATATATCCGCAAATTAATAAAATCTCTGTCTCAAAAAATGCAGCAATGTAGAATTTATTCTAATGCCATTTGACATAGCTAAAAAAAAAAAAAGAAAAAAACCCAAACTTTTAATAAGAAATTTATTTAAGATTAAGTATAACAAGTTGTGTCACTACTAATGATACGAACTGAAAGGTAATCAGATATAGCAAACACAACCAAAGTTGCACAATGTTGCAGCTTCATTTCTTCAAGAATTTAAAAAAAAATTTGCCCTGATTTTTCATTTGCACATCTCTTGAGATCTCAGTAGATATTAATACTATTTTAACTGCCAATAAGGAATTTTTGGTGTTAAATACAAATGGTAAAGAACAGTAATAAGAAGTGACTGCAAACTGTACTGACATGCTATGTTCAACTAGTATTGCTGTTCAGATAAAATAATATGCTGTTATCTGCAAGATTTTATAATCCAGTCTTAGAGCTTGCTGCTACATTGAAATGCTCCACAAAGCATAAAGTGGATATATTTGCTTTAATTGAAAATGTGTAAATGTACTGGTCAGTGACCTAATTTAAAAGCCATCAGACTAAAATTATAAATAAATCCAAATCAAATAGCATACCCAAGTTCTGAGTAATAGTAAACGTTTGTTAAACTAAAATTAATAGACCAAGCAGTTATTTTCAAGAATTACATCTGTTTTTTTCCCCAGCCAAAGTATTTAAGACTGAAGAAAACCAAAGCTAAAAACAGCACAGAACAGTGTGCAGTTTGTGAGGAGATACACCTGTGTTGTTTTTAATACTTTGCACTGATGGTACATATCAATGCTCCTCTATTATTTCATCCTTTACATCAGATTATTCCTGCACGCTTCTCAGGCATCTAACACCTATGGATTTAGAGGATAAGTATTTAAATACCTTCAAAGGCCTGGGCTCTGATCCCAACACTGATTTGAGGAAAGCTCTGCCCGTGTAACCGTGATGTGTGATGCAATCAGAGGACAGAGACAACTAAATGACTGGGGCTGAGGACCTGACATCCACACAGCTCTTGAGGGTTTTCTTTTGGAGCAGCCCGGGAGTGCTCCTGTGGACTGCATACTCATTAGTAACTAGAAAATGTTATGTACACTCATGAAGTTTATTTTCATCCAAAAATAATTGAGTTTGCATGCTCCAGGACTTCTCACGGCATGAAACAAAGTATAAGTGGGGGAAAAGGAGAAATTTGGTTTGAAAAGCTTGTTCAGTCTGTTAGAGAAAATAAACTACATCCTGTAGAAAATTGTTATGGCGATACTCTCTTGGACATATGATGATGTTAGTTTTCCAGGGAACACAGGGCTTGTTCTCTCTCAATCAATTTTATTTTTGTTTAGTCCTTATTATACATGAAGCTGACTGGAAAGTGAAGAATCATTCTTCAGAAAAATGCTTTTGAAATTTCTTCCTTTTAACCACATTTTTACTGAAAATATGAAATAAATGAAATGTTACAAAAACCTCAAAAGTCTAGCAGCAGCTTTCCTAACTTGGTTCTGGATTCTTACTGCTGTGAAGTATCATAACAAAATAATTGGGAATTATGAAAACAGAAATTTTAACTTTAAAAATGTTTGCTTTTTGTCTTCTGCATCCCATGAGCTAATACTTGAACCTGTTTATCATTCTGCCCCTTGCAGTGGTCAGTGCATAGACAGGAGGTTAGGGTGGATAGCTCTGGTCATTGTTTTTGTCTTCTGACGTTATTAAGCTACTAATCATCCTATTTGTTCCTTCCTTCATGGGGACAATATGAACCACTCTAATAAGCTCAACAGACAACAGTTTTAGCTCTGCCTTTGTATACCCATTCTCATCTCCAGGTTTGAATTTTATGTAGACTTATAGGCAGCTGGTGCCCTCTGAAATGCCACAGTTTGGCCCATCTGCTTTCTGCACTGTGTCTAGTTTTTGCCAACAGTCCTAGGGGAAACTGAGCTTCCCTTGACCATGGGGCTGCTGGGTCCTGCTTGGCTCCAGCAGCCTGAACAGTCATTGGGCTTGGGGCTGAGCAGGAAGCTTGAGGAGACTGGGTAGAAGTTAACTGCAGGTAAGTTTGCAGAGGGCTACCTTTTTTTTTGTTTGTTTCTCACCAAATTATTTCTTCTATATCATAAATACTACTAAGGTGGCTTGATGTCTCTACGCTGCACATGAGTTTCCAGAGATGGAAAATATTTGTCTTTATATTATCAAGCTAAATTTAGTTTAATCAAGATAAAAGTGAAAGGTCTGTGATAAATAAACTGATTTAATGTTTCCTTTCTGTATCAAAGTCCTTGAAAGGAGAAGAATAACTTCAGCCACTTACACAGGATTGTTTAGCATTTATTTTGGACAGGTTTTCTGGATTTTTTTTTTTTTACTGTAGACAACATTTCAGTTATCTTTAAGAATATGTTATTCATTTGGGAAACGGGGCATGTTTTAGTTTTACCTGGGATTATTTGCAGTATTTCTATTTCTATTTCTAGTTCTGTTTCTATTTCTATGATTTCTATTTCTATGATTTCTATTTCTATTTGTATTCAATTTCTATTTCTAATTTATTTGTGTTTCCCTTTAATGCATAAAGCTTCTTCCATCACTTTTTGAATGTCTCTGTTGGTCCTGAAAAAAAATGGCTTCTCCTGTGCCAGGTTCAGACCTCTGTTTCAACCGTGTAAAATGTAAATTCCTCAAGTACTGCAGGAATCAGTCCTGGATACCAGTTTACCATATGAGTAAATTTATTGATGCCAAAATCCAATTATTCCTTTGACAGTATGTTTAAATTTTCATTATAAGTCTGCTGATAAATAACTTCCATAATTCAAAAAGTAAGTATCTGGGATTTAAAAAAGTCCTTTTTGTTCTACTCTTTGGGATTTTTTACTCTTTTTGATCAAACCTGAGCCTTTGATTTATGAGATATATATTAAAATAATCAGTGGATTTGCCAGGTTCCCACTGGAACACAGACTGACAGCATAATTTTACTGAAGGATATAAATCTTCAGTATCAGATAATATGCTGAAAGTATTTTATCAAGTTGTCGTCCACCATTTTGTAACTTTTTATCAAGCTTCTGTCTTCCACTAGATGTATATTGTGGAAGAAATATATGTATTCTTTATCGGCAAAAAAGTTCTATCAGTGTAGATATCTTCCCTTCATAGAAATGGCAGTGCAACCAAACCATAATATTGTTTCTTATCTGTCCCTATCTCTTGTTGGTTTATGTGTTCTCTGTATTTGTTTCTTTAAAATCATTACATGGGATAATGACGTTTCCCCTGCCATTCCTGAAATAGGACAGGAATATCTCCTGAAAATATTGGTGAAAAGGTGATCATGTTTTTGGAATGCTACATTTTGTGCTTTCTTGTAACTCATGCACAATGGACATTGACATCTGGTTAATCCTATTTCCTTGCCTTAACTTAATGTATTAAAGTCTAGGAACTAAAGATAAATATGATTTTACCCAAGTATTGCTATCCTGTGCTCTATAGTGTCTCAGGTTTACATGAGATAGATCCCCAAACAAAGGGTCTAATTCAGTAGCATGGATGTTTTACCTGTTCCCTAGAGGGACAGAAGATAACGAAAGTTTGTTCCTACTCATTCTGTACAAGTGTAATGAAAAAAATTTTTGATTCAAAGCTATTCTCTGATCACACATAAACAGCAAACATTCAAGAAAGAAAGGAGAGTGGGATACATAGACCTTCTGTCACAGTGAACCAGGTCACACAGAGCCCCTAGCACAGGAAAGTGAAATGGTAGGAGCGGGGAAGTGGGAGGAAAGGCAAAGGCAGTATAAGGAGGCTTGTGGGTAGAAAAGATGTTTATGAAAGAAAGGAAAATATGGAACTCCTGAGGAAGATGGTGTCTGAGGACAAGAAAAGCAATAGAAAGAGGGAGTGAGGACTTGCAAACCATACTACTAATATAACAGGTCAGAGACCATCCTTAGGTCCCGAGACCAAGTGATACGGCCTAGCTTGCATTCATATGCCCAAAATCTCTTTGATTCCAGACCAATTCACTCCAGACTGTCTCCTGGGAACAGTCTTTAGAACATTTAACAGCCCAAGCACTTTACAAACTTAACTCCATTATAAAACTGCTGTTTACACTATCATATCTAAAGAAAGGATGTTCCAGAATCTTGTAGTTTAATCTTATAGTTTAAAAACAACTACGAAGTTTCAGCCTGCATTCATTCATGGTTATATCTGTCTAGTTTGTTTTAATCTTTAAATTTAGAATTTGTTTTGCTTCTTTTGTTCCTGGCTCCCCCTAACAAATTCAGACAGCAGTCATATCCCAGTCTTCGTCTATGGAATTAAACCAGTAAGTTCTTAAAAATGTGTTAAAGTATGAATCCTTTAAGGAACTTAAAAGAAACAATTTTATTTTAGTATTTAAGCAGTATTTAAGCTCAATGCAGCCCTGCTTCATGCCTGTAATCTTTTGCCATAATTAGAGTACTAAGAAGTGATAGTTGAAGGAGGGATATTTTTCTATTAGTGTCATGTTTTGAAACTGCACCTTTTTTCATTCCAAGCAGTGTCATGAGGGCTATGAACCAACTGCACTGTACTGTGTATGATGGATGTTTAAAATTCCTCCAAAAAGACATGCAAAGCCACGGACATGTTCAATGACCCAAAGTCTTGAATTGCAGCCCAATGAAGACACCTAATTCCTTTTTACTGTTGTCCAAGAGATATGCACCAACTCTGAAAGAAATACATCAAGTGAAGAGAGATGGAAAAAGAGCATATGAATGTAGTTGAATTAGAATGGAAAAGGGAACAAAATACGTATGCTTAGGTCTTGTATGAAAAGATCACCGTGAATCCTATTCATGGTATCTTCATTGGAAAGCAGGTGGCCTAAATCCTTAGTGCTGAAGTGTTGTTGACTAAATCACAGCCTCCTGGATTTTGTGCACAGAGGATATAGTTTTATGGAGGCATGTCCAACTGCAGCGAAGTATTTAGTTGGAATAACATTCCCCCCTCATCCGCTACTACAAACACTAGCAAATATAAAAGAAGGTAGCACAAGTTTTGCCCTAGCTGGGATAAGCACTTTAATAAATCCCACTCCATCTTCAGATGTTGAAAAATGTGGCCCATAAGCCTGTGATTTCCTAAGTAGTCTGTGTTTTACTCTCTGAGTACAGCCCACATAGTGATCTGTTCAGCTGCAATACTTCTAAAAATTTTTAGATGAAGTATACACAAGGGATATATTGGCAAAATCAGCCTCCTACCTATATATCACAGTTGTAATGCTTCCTCTCTGTCTTAATTGCCTGATCATCATTACACTGACTCTCCAGTCTAAAAGCAATTTATATCCCACGCTATTAATATATTTTTATTGTTATCTTCTAGCAAAGTTTTAGTAAGGCTCATAGTATCACACTTTTATCTGTATGCAGGTAGCTGGATGGACTTCAGTAATGCTCTATTAACGATCTTATGTCCATCTTTATTAGTCGCCATAAATCCAAATTTAATCTCTTACTTAGCTCATTTCTACCTTGAGTGTACACTTTGTTTTTATCTTTATTTCTGTCAACGTCTCTCTACACCTTTCCTCCCTTGCTGTATATTATTGTTTTTGCCTTTTTGTGCTCTGTTCGACTTTGAAAAATGTTTTTCATTTTTTAAAAACAGTCCACTAACAAAGAGTCATACTCTGTTCAAATTCTTTCAGTATCTGACCTGTTCAGTTCCAAATAACACGTTGTGGCTTAAATAAAACTTGCTTCTTGACAAAATTATCCTTGTCAACAGGATGGCTGACCTGATAAGGAGGGCTTTAAGCTACGGATTCTGGGAGAGGTGGAGAGTTACCAGCAGTTCTAGAGGGGGAAGTGAAAGACATATCTGATGAACAAAGGGTCTGGGCCGATATGAATGAAAGGGAAGACAAAATCCACAAAACAGGGCTGAAGCAGGGTCACCTCAAGCATTTGCATGTAAGCAAGCAACTACTTACAAGGCACAACTATGGAACACCTACCCTTGACCCCTTCCAGGAAATCAGCATTCTGGGTTGCCTCCCTGAAGTGGCTGTACACTAACATGCACAGTTTCACAGAGAAACACAGGGAACTAGGGAACTGGATGCAGTTCCAGAGCTAAGATCTTGTTGTGATCATGGAGACCTGGTGGGATGGCTCCCATGTCTGGAGTGCTGCAATGGAGGGATACAAGCTCTTTAAGCAGCACAGGCCAAGAAGAGGAAGAGGGGAAGTTGCTCTTTATGCAAGAGAACAGTTGGAGTGTGTGGAGCTCTGCCTAGGGATGGATGATGAGCCAACTAAGAGCTTAGGAGTAAGGATGAAAAAGCGTATCAGTATGGGTGACATATGGGCAACCCAGGAGGTTCTCGAAAAGCATCGATGGCAGCTTTCCTGGACCTCATACTCATAAAAAAGGAAGGGCTTGTTGGGGATGTAATGCTTTAAGGCAGACTTGACTGTGGGGTCTGTGAGAGAGTGGAGTTCAGGAACCAGAAAGGAGGGAGCAGCCCAAAAATCAAGAACACAACTCTGGACTCCAGAATAGGGGACTTTAGCCACCTCAGGCATATGCTTGGTAAAGTCCCATGGGATATGGCCCTGGAGGGAAGAGGAGTGCAAGAAAACTAGTTTATATTCAAGAACCACCTTCTCCAAGCTCAAAAGCAGTCCACCCCAGTGAGCAGGAAGTCAAGCAATAATGCATATATGAACAAGGAGGTCGCAGCAAAACACAAAAATAAAAAGGGACTATACAGCGGGTGGAAACAGGGACAGGAAACCTGGAAGGAATATAAAGACAGTGTCTGAGCATGCAGAGACAGTTAGGAAAGCCAAAGCCCATCTGGAGTTGAATCTTGTGAGGGATGTCAAAGACAATAAGAAGGGCTTCTGCTAGTACATAGATGGCAAAAGGAAGACTAGGGAAAATGTTGACACAGTACTGAATGGGACAGGTGCCTTGGTGATATCATAGAAAAGACTGAGATATTAAATGTCTTCTTGGCCTCAGTCTTTACTAGCAATACTAGCTTTCAGATACCCAAGGACCCAGAGAAGAGGGGGAAAGTCTGGAACAGGTAACATGTATACTGGGCTGCATCAAGAGAAGCATGGGCAGCAGGTCGAGGGAGGTGATTTTGCCCCTTTACTCCACTCTCATGAGACCCCACCTGGAGTACTGCATCCAGCTCTGGAGCACCCAATATAGGAAGGACATGGATGTGTTGGAGCAGGTCCAGAGGAGGGCCACAAAGATGATCAGAGGGCTGGAGTACCTCTCCTATGAGGACACGCTTGAGGGAGTTGGGGCTGTTCAGCCTGGAGAAGAGAAGGCTCTGGGGTGACCTTATAGCAGCCTTCCAGTACCTGAAGGGGGCCTACAGGAGGGATTGAGAGAGACTTTTCACAAGGGTGTGTAGTGATAGGACAAGGGGGAGCGGCTTTAAAATAAAAGAGGGCAGATTTAGACTAGATATTAGGAAGAAATTCTTCACCATGAGGGTGGTAAAACGCTGGAACAGATTGCCCAGAGAAGCTGTGGCTTCCCCCTCCCTGGAAGTGTTCAAGGCCAGGCTGAATGGAGCTCTGAGCAACCAGGTCTAGTGGAAGATGTCCCTGCTCTTGGCGGGGGGTTTGGAACCAGATGATATTTAAGGTCACTTCCAACCCTTACTATTCTATGATTCCATGATTCTAAGAGGATCAGTTTAGAGCCTACTTAAGCAAATGGACACATATGTCCATGGCCCTGACAGAATTCACCCACGAGTACTGAGGGAGTTAACTAACAACATTGTGAGGCCACTCTTGATTATCCTGAAATGAAAATGGCAATTGAGAAGAGGTGCATGAGGACTGTAGGAAAGCAAATGTCAATCCTATCTTCAAAATGGACAAGAAGGAGGACTCGGGGAACTAAAGGCCAGTCAGTCACACAGGGAAGCTAGTGGAACAGCTAGTCCTGGAAACCATTTCCAGACACATGAAGGAAAGTAAGGTGATCGGGAGTCATCAGTGTGCATTCAAAGAGGGGAAGTAATGCTTGACCAACCTGATAACCTTCTATGACAAAATAACTGGCTTGGTGTTTGAGGAGTGAGCAGTGGATTTTGTCTAGCTAGACTTCAGCAAGGCTTTTAACCCTGTCTCCCATGAGATCCTCATGGAGAAACTAATGAAGTATGGACTGGATGAGCAGACAATGAGGTGGAATGAAAACTGACTGAATGGCTGTACTCGGTCGGGCTGGAGGCCAGTAACTAGTGGTGTACCGCAGTGGTCAGTACTGGCTCCAAGCCTCTTTAGCATCTGCATTAATGACCTGGACAATGGAACAGAGTGCACTCTGAGCAAGTTCACAGATGGTACAAAACTGGGAGGAGTGGCTAATAAACTAGATGTTTGTGCTGCCTTTCACCTGAACAGGCTGGAGAACCGGGCAGATGGGAACCTCGTGGAATTAGACAAAAGATAATGCCAAGTTTTACACCTGGGTAGGAATAACACCATGCACCAGTACATCCTGGGGGCCAACCAACTGGAAAGCATCTCTACAGAGATGGACCTGGGGGTTCTGGTGGACACCAAGTTGATCATGAACCGAAAATATGCCCTTGCAGAAAAGGTGGCTAATGGTGCCCTTGGCTGCATTAGGCAAAGTGTGGCCATCAGGTCAAGGGAGATGATGCTTCACTTCTACTCAGCACTGGTAAGGCCACAGCTGAACTGCTATTCCTGCTTCTGGACTGTCCAGTAAAAGAGACATATGGAGCTACAGGGGAGAGTCCAGCACAGGGCCATTCATGAAGGGACTGGAGCATCTCTCATATGAGGAAATGCTGAGAGAGCTGGGACTTTTTAGCCCAGAGAAGAGAAGGTTCAGGGAGGACCTCATCAATGTCTATAAATACCTAAGGGAGGGTGTAAAGAGGGCAGAGACAGGCTCTTTTCAGTTGTGGCCAGTGAGAGAACATGAGGCAATGGGCACAAACTGAAATGCAGAGAAGGTTCCATCAGAAATTAAGGCTAGATTGTTCTTAGCATATCTTTAAAATTGCAATTACATTTTGAATATACATTCAGTAGCTTTAGATGTCCTGGACTTTTCCTTTTGACTCTCCTTTTTGCATTTTAATTTCTTGTGAGTGTGTCCTTCTCTAATTATCTCCACCCCCAATGACTGGAGATTATAACTAATTAACTCTCCAGGCCCTGGATGTAATTTTAGTTACTCTAGCTACATTAAAATTTATGAAGACATGTTGCTTCGCCAGATTGTCACTGTCAACCAAGTTCTGTATATTAGAAACCAGAGCTGGATGTTCTTCTGATTAGTCTTTTTAACTAATTCCATAGAGCAGAGCTGATGTTTTACAGGTCAGCAACATAATAATAAAACACAGCAGAGCTTTACTGATACAAGCAATATCTTGTTCCACATATGACAGAGATAAAACTCTCCAAACTGTATTTTAACTGCCTGCTAAATAAGAGTAATGGGAATATTTTTTAATCAGAACCTACAATATTAAAAGTGATCTTTTCATCAAGTCCAACAACAGACTTCATTATTTATTAAGCTCATTGTATTACTTGTGTGGGCAGCAGTATTTAAAAATAAGGACAAAAAAGAAAACAGAATGAAACTGGTCCTCTTGAAGGAAACAATCTCCACAACTTCGCTTTGTACTAAGCTCCACTGTTAGAAATATAAATTGTGCCTTAAGTAATTGCATATTACTAAAACAGTTTGGAACGCTGAGTTACAACCAATTTCTGTCATTGTCAAAATAGGTCTGGATCTCAGTTGTCCCAAGCTTTTAAAAAATCATAAAATCATGCTAACAGTCTCTCTTCTGAATGGCAGGAAACTTCAAAAGAGGCCCCTGTTTTACAAGAATATCACCTCCAGTCAAGGACTGTGTGCAAACACTGGACCGGGCTCTGGCCTGTCCTCCTGGGCAACTGCGTCAGCAGTGATACAATCTATACCTTTCTCTCTCTAAGGAGCAGCACAGACTATGGCAGAGTAACACAGACAAAGTCGGAATTCACTTGTCCTTTACTGGCATAGGAGAGGTTATTAAAATTATTCCTTTTGTTCTGAGCTAGAGTTTACACTGGGGGCTTTCTGTTGTTGTGTTTTGATTATTTTTTTTTTTTTGCAAAGACAAATCTGCTAACTGCCCATGCCATTTACTTTCAGAAGTCCACTTGGATCTGAGGTTGAGGTAAACCAGTTTGTATTCTTTCTTTCTTAGTATTCTTTCCTTTTGCAGCCCATATCTCTGAGGTGATGTTGAGCTGTCTGATTTTGAGTAGAAAAGATGGCCTGGCCATGTTGACTGCAGAGTCAACTGGAGCCTGGATGGCTCACAAATGAGGTGAAGATAGGTGGAGATGGGCACTGCTAACCTTCAGGCAGAACCTGGAGCAAAATTACCACATAGACATAGCCATAGCATCTGCAGAGTGGGATGTTTTGTCCTACCTGTTTCTCTCAGCTGGATGTGATATCACCTTTGCACCACTGAAAACTGAGTTCAGAGATCTGAGCATGAAACCGAGAAGCAAAATGCCAGATCTGACCAAGTGAGCCACGAGAAACGGTCTCACAAAACCCAGAAGCATTTCTGACCACTGTATCTTTGTTAGAAACAAGTTTCATCAATGGACAGGCAGACAGCAAGGAGATTCCTTTGTTGTTTGGCTCATCAAGTTCATGTTGTAACTCAATTCAGAAAATCCAGAAGTGGTTCAGGACATTTCACATGACGAAAAGCCTTTGCTCTGTAAAGCAGGCAAAGAAAGACAGAAGGCCAATTAGGCAGATAGATCTAGTGTCTCCTTGATTGTCCCCAGTGGTTGTCCTATAGCTGGAGGTCTCTGGACCTTCTCCCTCTATGGAAATGGATAGGATGGCAGGAGAGAAAATGGAGGAGACACTGTCCCTTCTGTATTTGCCAGAATGATGGCAACTAAAACGAACAGAAACCATTAGGAAAAAAGGACAGCTGAGGATGCCAAAAAAAGGATCAGGTGGAGTTAAGATATAAATATTTGTATACCCTGAAACATTAAATTAATTTAGAAATTCAAATTTAAGTATAGCATACCTGAAGTAAGGCATATAAAGAACATGCTTAACTTTTTCTGTCTGTTAATCACTGATGCAACACTCCTGTAAATATACATCAAAGGGAGTCCATTATCCATACAATAATTTTCAGGATTGGGGATTTAATATTTTTAATAATAAACTTTCTACAGTACCTTTATCTCCTTCTCCAATGGAAAAACATTAACATAATTTTAGCTTGTGATTATCTTAAGAAGACTTCTATAAATGCATCCTAAACTGTTTGCAATTGAAATGTATATATGCTGTGATTAATAGTTGTGCATGGTTATTTGGTCACATTTTACTGCTTGATGAAAATGATGATTTAATTATGATAACTTGATGAGGCATGCATTTAAAAACCTCTCCAGAGTTATTTTTTTTCTTAATTCTTGATTAGGACCAAGGCCACTATTGAAATGCAAGGTTATGTGTGAGTAATTTATAGTATAGTTTTTCTGGTTTGAATATTTAGATTTCCCCTTATTCTGATCTCTTTCAAATGTTCAAATCTTGTACGTATAGTGATTTTGTAGTGGTCAGTGTTACAGCATAAGAAATCGCTCATTAGAAGCCACAAACCTTTCTGAAAATGAATTACATGAGAGCAATGGAAATTGCTCTGTTCTCTACCATTTTGAAAACATTTGCTGCCCCTGTGGCACTCACCGACTCTTCTTCCCTTGCAGAGGTAAAGTTCTATTAAGTCAATAAGAGGTCAGGTGAAACATAAGGTAAAAAGGCACTGTTTATCAGTGTTACAGCTTTGTGCTTCCTCAGGGGAAATATGGCTTCAGATCTGGTGATAATTTCTGCTGGTGGATATTCTAAATATCTGTGACAAATTCAAAGAATAATGGAAGAGCTGTTACTTGCTATTTTAAAAGAAGAGTAGGAGAAAATTAGTGCTTTTCAGAGGTAGGTTGAATAAAACAAGTTAGAGTGCAGTGACATGATCTTTCTTGGGAATAGCTAATAAACTGTTCAAGTAATTTAAACAAATGAATGTAAAGCTAAATACAGCAAAATATCTTGGGGGGATTCAGTTACATATGTCTGAACAGAAAGAACAATGACATAGAAAATCTTACAGCAACAAGGAGCTGAGACAAGCATGTAGACACTCAGCTTCCTTGTATGTTGATCTTTCTCACAAGCTTGAAGAATTAACCAGAAAAAACCCTAATCTTTTGAAGAATATAATAGAGATTTTCCTTTTTTTTTTTTTTTTTTTAGGGAACCATGCAAGTTCTCCGGAAATTTTGGAAAGATAAAAAAAAATAAATGTGTATTTCTTGTAGAAGGACAAATTTCTGCAGGAGGATTATTGTACCAGAGGGATAAAATTTCCAGATGTGATCCAAAAGTCCTGTTCTAAAGTTTCAAATATGTCTATAGTCTCTTTACACTGCCTTCCCACTGGCTTGTGTCTGTCACAGAGAATTGGTTTTTTTCATTCAAAAAAACGACCTTGTTTTTTTCTGTCATGGAATACCATTCTCTCATGGTCTCTGCTGAGCTTTGAGCTTGCATTTTAGTTCAGCATCATTCTCTTCTCCTTTGTTTTCTCTTCTGCTCTCACACTGGTTCCCGATCAGGCTCTCCACTGCTTCATTCAATTGTTCCCGTTTTCTCATGTCTTTGAATCTGCATATTTCATACTTTCCCCCACACAGTGGAATATTTTCTGAAGTACTTATGAAGTCAGCCTCTCTTCACTACAAACCTGCTTTTTCTGTCCAGTTCTACCATCTGTCTAGCTATAACTGTTTCCCTACTACTTTAAATCTCCATGGTCCTATCCGTTTTTTCCCACTTTTGGCACAGACTTCAAACCTCCCTATGTCTTCTCCCTCCCTCTCTCCCTCTCCCTCTCTTTCCCTCTCCCCCCTATGCGACACTACCAGTTTCTTGCAAGATGGTATTGTTGAAATTGTTCTTCTCACCTTCCTTTCTCTTCTTTTTTTCTTCCTGCAATTCAGTTTTCCTTCTTTCTTTCTGCTGATCTGTTTATTTTCTACTAGTTCTCCCCAAACTTTACTCTTGCTCTGGTAACCTCTCTTCATCTCTAAAAATCTTCTACACCACTCTTACCCTTTCTTGTATTTTCCATGTAACTTCTCACTACTTTCTGGATCCTTTACTTCACAGTACAGGAAAAGCAGTCTTTGCTCTTTGAAAAATATCTCACCTTCATCTTAAATTTTTTCCTCATTTATTGCCCTGTCTTGTTCCTCCCTTTTACTTCAAGCTCATTAAACACAGCATTTACTGCTGTGGCCTGGATTTCCCCATCTATTTGTACCAAATTTCTCCCTTGTATTCCAAGGGTACTACTTTTGGCAGAATCTTTAGTGACATTTTAGTGAAATCTGGAACTTTTCCAATCTGTCATCATCATCTTTGACCTCTACACTGTATTTTATTTTGTTTGAAATCTTTTTCTGTCTTTGCTTCTGTGACTGATCTCACCCGTGTCTCTCTTTCTGCTTGTGTAATCATTCCTTTGACATATCTTTCAGAAGCCCTTCCATATCTCTGCTTCCTGTGTGTGCCCCATAGGTCAAGTCCTCCATTCTCTTCCTTTATTTAATTTTTTTCTCTAAATAAGGTTATTTATGTATCTACTATCTTTGTTCATCTTTGTGCTGGCCTTCAGATTTAGATTTCTATACCAATAGATCTTTCCTTCCATGCAAACTAAAGCTAAATGAAGCTACGGCCTCAGCCAAAAGACTAGGAGTATTTCAAGGTATTTGTTGTTTATAGATGCGCTGGTTCTGGGAAAAAAAAAAATCCAGTAACACACAAAGAAGTTTCTACATAGTAAATTAAATACATAATCACTTGAGTAAAACCAGTAGCAAATAGAGCTTTTTATTATGATAGAGTTTCTTGTTTTTCTTAGGTCTTCAAAGAATGATATTCTAGTAAGAAGCTTGGTTTACCCATAGCAGCACACTGTAAATTGTCAAAGCAAGGTATTGTGGTAGCTCCTTCAAGAGGAAAATTATATAAAATAAAAAGGGCACTTGATTGATAACCAGTTTTACTGTCTGAACATAACTTTCTGGTTTTTTTTAGAACAGTGGACAGCGGTCATTGTCAAGAGCACTAGAGAGAGCTTCGAAGGAAAGAGGAAGGAGAAGGAAAATAAAAGCAACTAAGAAAAAATCTCAAATATACCCTCTAACAAGGGAAAGGAGTAGAATCCCCCAAACAGATGTAAATGATACTCAGAGAAATGGGTAATAAAAAGAATCTGAAAGATTAAAAACCTAGAAGAGAAAACTGTTATGGCATGTGGATGGAATGAAATTTTACTCCAAAGTTAGAAGAGTCAACCTGGACCCACCTCTCTCTCTCAAAGCTTCCACTGAAATTAGAGTATTAATGAACGTCCCCATGGTTTACTGAGTTGAGAACCACGAAACATGGAATTAAAATCAGCAACTCACAAGCCAGGAAAAGCAAACATCACGGTTTTTTTCATAAAGATTACATACTGATAAAAGGAGATTATTATGTCATTTTTAGGTTACACATTAGGAATTATTATCAGAGATGGAAAAGTTTTAGTAGTCTCTTTTCATAGGTCATAAACTGTTAATTTCTTAGGATTCTCAGCCATTCTAATAATCAGAGCTCAGGTCTCTTGCTCATGTTAAGAGCGATAACTGGTATATCAGCATCCAAAAAAAAGTTGGCTGCTTCAGAGAAGGCTCTGAAACATATGGCTCCTCTACAAAAAATTGTCAGAGAGTAGAGAGCAGATGGGAGGCAAATATATGCAGCAACAGAGTGGTACAGCAACTTAGCTTAATCATGTAAATATATTTACTGATTCATGAATTTTCTTTCTCTTTTTTTACTGCTGATAAAACTAAAAACCATGAAAGTATGAGACAGCAATGGAAAAACATAGTTGTTTGCATAGCAAGTCCTATCCACACACAGTTCAAAGATGTATTAAATTTTTTTGAAGATTTTGAAACATTTACTTCCAGAAAATGACAGACTAAATAAATCTTTTATTGTCCAGTCTCCTTCTCCTTAAATGTCAAATCCCTAACAGTACTTTTGGTGAGACAAGGTCAGGACTGCTGAGACACATTACCAAGTTTTTAGTAGGTACAGTGCTGTGCATATTCTTTTCACAGTTACTAAGTGAGGTTGTGACTAAAATGTTTAAATAAAATGCTACAAAGTTTAATCAGAATGCAGAGAAAGACGCTCAGTAATTCCTAGCTCAAGAATTAAACACTTATGAACAGCCCGCAAATTTTTTAAAATATGTGACTAAGAACTGTGCTTCATAGTGGCAGTTTCAGTAATAATACTAGTAAGGTCAGAGTTAAAAAGAACTAAAGGTCAAATATTGCCTAGAATATGGTCTAAAACATACAGAATTTCAGAACAGCAAACATAACACTTAATAGAGGTACCATAAAAATGACTGGGCTCAGCAAACACCAGCTGTTCAGAATAAAATGCTAATATTAGTTTAAATACTTTAACATCAGGTCCTTGTGAATGATGTCCTCAGTCTTGTACTCAAATCACAGAAAATTGAGGACTATCCAAAATAAGGTATAATACAGAGACATTTCCTTCTTAATACTTTTTGTCAAACATGAGAAGAAGTAGCCTTGATGTAAACTGTCAACTACAAGTATACATCTGTTCATCTATGTATATAAATTCTACTGCAGTATTATTATGAGAACATTTTTTTTGGCACTGGATATTTATGTCGTGACCCCACGACTTTATTAGACCACAGGTTTTAGGCTGGCTTCTGAAAGAATGAACTGTAAAGGTGGTCATCAAGTAGTACTGTTAACTTCTGCCTGTAAGCAGCATTTAAATATTTACTATCAACTTTAGTGGAAACCGGTGCCTAAAACCTAGGTATGTCTTAATGTAACCCAATTTATATTTTTGCTGAAACTCTGCTTTCAAGAATTATTGTAGCAATATTAGAACACGTGACAAACTTTTAATGGAGTGACACTTCTTGCTTGTCTGTAACAGAAGCTGATCAGTGGAACTGCAACAAAGTAGATTTGTTACTCCTTTACCATTATCATGAATACAATGTGTGCAGGTATTTCAGAACATTTAGATGCATGTCTCAAACACGCAAATACTGAAACCAGATGCCAGATGGCATATTGTTCCTTCCCTTATACAGTTTTTTTTTTCCTCACTGATGTCTGAGAGTTACCTAGTGAAGCTGCTTGAAGAAGTTCAAGTGAATGATCAAATTTCTGCTGAGAAAAGACTAAAGAGAGGGAAGCTGTTAGCTGTGTCGGCTTTCTTTGTGCATTTAGGAATTTTTTTGTTGAGCACAGATCTTGAAAATCAATATGGGTACTGTGTTTTTTTCTTTTTATTTCATGTAACCTAAAGGAACATTCAGTTCAATATAATTAAGCAGAGAATGCAATTTGTAGTTTTACAAAATCTTAAAATAATCATCATATTGACTGTTACACAATTTTTCATGTATTACAATATAATAGAGAGATTCTAGAATCCTCTTCATTCTGTCTCTTGTATTCTAGTACTTATACTTGGGCACTTTACAAGTAATGATCCCCAAACCAGTCAGTGTTCCAGTCCTGATTCCTATTACTTGTAGTCTGTCGAGCTTGGTGCCTCGTCCCAGTGCACAGAGAGAAGAACTCATTGATCAGGCAAACAGAGCAGACAGTAAGGCTATGGATCTGCCCTTTCCCAGGGCTGCAGTCTGGGTCCTGGACAAACTTTCTGGAGAGACAACAGGAATTCTCTGGAATATTTCTAAACTGGGATACACAAGTTAAGTTTAAAATAAAATCCTGAGACAGAAAACAATCCCCACTTCAGTGAAGCAAAGATCAAGTAATAAATTTCTCCCCAAATTCTCTATTTTGATCTAAATTGCCTACTGATTCTGATCTTTTCCTGCTTCACAAACTGGTCTTTTAGTATTTGTTTAGAGTTCTAATGAAATATTGACTTTATAAGTGGAAATATTTAACTTTTCATTAGTTCTGTTGCATCACTTGTAACCAAACCTGTTCAGATACACATTTATTCCTAAGCATGCCTGAAGCCTTTGGCAGACAAAGAACGAATGGCCCATGGTATCAGCAGTCTGAGATCCTCTCCATTCCTGTAAGATCTTGGTGTCTACTCATGTTTAACAAGACTTAGGAACGCCTACTTTGTGCCAGGATGCAATCATTCGCCCTGCAAAGCACTGTGTGACTATAACAGTTTCATTTATGAGTGATGTGTAATTCAGGTAACTTCAAGAAATATTTACAATTGCAATGAAGAGGCAAATAAAATAGACAAAAAGATTTAGTGAACAGATGAAAACTTTCCCAGCCCTTAAATCAGGAGTCCTCAGCAAGATTCTGAGGAGTACCAGCTGAAAGAATGGAAAAGTAATAAATAGGGACAGCTTCCCAGTTACTGATGGGCTTCTCCGCTGCTTGTCACAGAGACAACTCAGCGTAATCCAGGCAAGTCAGGAACAAATTTCCACTGGACTTCTAGGAAGGCCTGATAATTTTGCCTGCCCAAGCAAATACCTGCCTCATAGATACAGTTTTTACTTTTTGAGCTGTTATGCATTTTATATTTTAAGACTGTTCTTAAGGATTATCACCTATTTCTGTTTTAGGTTTGGTGGTTTTTTTTGGTAAAAAGAGATTTCCATATTGAAACTGTCTCTCTTACTATTGTTTATGAAATTTCTTAGCTGCTACAAGAGAATCTTTTCATACTCTGACAAGGAATCATTCTACAGATGGAGTTGCAGACAGGCTAGTTATAATTCCATTAGCAAAGCCCTGGATCCAGACAATTTGCTGTGTGCACTACATGGCTTTAGAGCCTAAATATTTACCTTTACAGAGTGGGATCTATTCATTAGAAGTCAGCCATTTATCTTACAATGTATTTTATACTAAATACCATGACAACCACTGGGGCTTTTTTCATGTTCTGTTGATAGATTATATTAAAAAGTGACTCACTGCCATTAACGAATCCTTAACTCTTCCGCTGAATGAATTGTGGAGATTTAAAGTGTTTTCTTTGCTTTTATCATTTATTATATATTGTGATCCAAATCTGGTGCTTACTTACTCATCTAAATGGAACCGAACTTCACAAATTTGATCTATGATTTAATGCTTATGCTGCTTAGCTGACTAACTTTTCATAATGTAAAATGCTGTGGGATTCTAGAAAGACCGGAGCAGCTAAAAAAGAAGTCAGAACTCACTCAGAATCACCAGATGTATTCACTCCTGCCTAAGCAGGTGTCCTGAATCTTACTGCAGGCACAGTTCCCTGCCAGCTCAAGAGGTCTTATCCCATCTAGCTGGCTCCCTTCCCTACTTGCCTACCTCTGCAGATAAAAGCTGCCAAAAAAACAGGGCTGAAAGTAGATATACCATTTTGACAGTGCACTGTGCAGGGAAAAACAAGATGTCTACAAGTCCAAGGCAGTTTTACATTTTGCTTTTGTATCGGGAGAAGCAAAAGCTGTAGTCTGGTCTTTCTTTTTGTTGTTTGCCTGTCTGGCAGACTAGGTCTAGGAGCAACAGGTTGCTGCTGAAGCTGTACCGTGTGGGCCTGGGAGAATAGGATGAAAGTGGTGCAGAGTCAGGAAAGGTGGGAAAGCTGAGAGAGGAGGGGGAGAACTTAAACTGCTGAAATGATAAATGCTATTGACCACTCAGAATTTGTAATCATAGAGATGTAAGAGTTATGGAAATGGACATGTATTGGAAATAGGGGAAGGGAGCTTCTGTTTGGAGGGGTGGCAGGAAATGGAAGAGTTTGGTGAAAAGGATCATGAGGACCAAAATTTACCTTTCAGTACAGGTGTGAATGTGAGTATGAGTCATTGTCACCCACCTTGTGGATAGTACAGAAAGTTCAGATGCTACAGATTCATGACTATTATAGTGTAACCTTTTAAAGAAGATATTTGTATTAACAGTTTGGTGATTTTTACTCATCTGATTGGAAATTTTTATCTTTTTAAATTGGTAAGACTACTCACTAATCATGGAGACTTTGAGTGACCTGAAAATATTAAGTAATCTTGGTCTTTTTTTTTAATTTTCACATTTCAACAATAGTCACTGCGATAATGAGTGAAACTCACTAAATTATGAATATGGAATTTGTATGATCAAAGACAAGAAGCATTCAGTTCAGTACCTTCTTCCAGGAGAAAGAAGACCAAGTTTGAAGATTTAACTTTTGTTAGTGCCTTGTTTCGTGATCATGGTTCGCTGGTGTTTTTCAAGGAAACATGTATAACAAATATATTCATAGATTAGGGTTAAACTGAAACCTATAGCATATCTATAAATATACAGTCACAGTAAACCTGTAGAGTTTATTTAACACCGCTCACGGAAGAAGAATAAACTGAATTCTAAATATCTCAAAAAGACATAGCTCAGAGAGATGAATAGACAGTGATAAGACTCAAAGAAGGTATTTTCTCATACACTTTAAAGCCTGAAGTCTGAGACAGCTTCACTCTCAAATCACTACCTGCTCTCACTGTCATGTCAGAACAGGCTGACTTCGAGTTAGCTGTGAAGAGTGTTCCCCTTCACTACCATTTTCATTCCACTGCACTGAGCAACACTATTAGTAGAAAAGCTACTTCTATGGGAGCTCACTTCAAAAAACACTTCAATAGAAAAAAAAATTCCACTTACTCTGTGGCCTAATATTTGAAGAAAAGGGCTATAGTATTACTTATCACAGCCATATGGAAAAGTTACATGTGGATGCTTAATTTTGGCAGACCACCATCTCCTGTAGTCATTTATCAATATTCATTTTGAGCTGAACTGAGCTTTGTAAAAGTCCCTTAGCAAGTGTGCAGCAGCTGACTGTATAGTAGGTACAACTCTGTTGATATGTGTAGACCAGGCAGACTGCTAGCTCACTTTACTGAAGACTGGGAAGCTAGTTCATGCTGGTGGCTGGCTGAATACGAGCTCCATTTCATTCCTTCCCCCAGGTGCATTATCAACCTTTGGCAGGAGACAGGGATAGCGTTTAAGTGTTGCACACCATTTTGGGAAACATTCTGCCTCCATTCAGTCCAGGACTGCTTCCATAGAGAAGAGAGGCCTTTCTTTCCAGGCATTGCCAATTTTGCTTTCAGTGCCAAAGTCTCTTTAACTAGTCTTGTGTTCTTGTTTTGACTTTCACCAAACATTTTCCCTCTTAGATATTCCTATATGCTCATAAAGTGTTGGGGAATGAAGGCTCCACATAGCGTCCTCAAAGCATCTTCATCACAGTTAAGTAAAACCTAGCCTTTAATTTTGTTCTTTACACCTGGGCCATAGAGAAACAAAAACTGCATGGAAAATGTTTTCGATGTCTCATTTCTAACAGGCTGAAGTATAGCTCAAGAAAGTTCTGAAAGCCTGAGATATTTTAATTTGAGAAATATGTAAAAAACTAATTAAAGAGAATAATGCAAATTGCTTAAGAAATATTATAAGGAGGTGTGCTTTATTTCAGTGCAAATCAGTAATGGCAGTTGGTGGGACACTAGACGATAACAAGAATCCAGCAATTTATGAGATAAGTACTCAGATGAGGCACGATAACTACCCTGAGAACCACCATAACTATCCTTGAATTAACCCCTATCCTAATCTAGAAATGTAGGGACACTGGAATACTTCCCTGCTTGGTCTTTTAACAAGCATGTAACCATCTAAAAAGATCCTGGAAGGCATGGTTTCTTATCTTATAAATCATCCAGTAAGCACTAGATAATGCTGATTTGCAGGTGTGGAACAATCTTAAAACCAAAGTATCACTTATCTAATCTACCTACTTCCTACTATGGCTCTCAGCAGTATAGTCAGCTGCAGAAAATCATGATTTTGCTTAGTGCTGGATATTTGAAGTTATCTATATTTCAGTTCTCATCCACTACTACATTTATTTTGAAAAAAAGCAGATTTGTTTATTATTATTATTACTATTACAATATTACTATATGCATAATAACAGGAAAATAGACCTTAATATATGATGATGTGACATAAAATGCAAGTAGTTTTTGCAAATTTTGCACTTAAAATCCAACCAAAAGTCCTGTATAAACTATATTTTAATGTGACATTTCTACTTATTGTCTCCCATTACCAAAACCTACCATTTTTGGTATTATAAGGTCTCAGTAACTAACATTTCTAAAAGATTCTGAAACTGACTGATGAAAGAATGTATTCAGGTGCGTTATTACATTACTTCACTGTTTTAATGAAGAAGTGCAAGGCCACAGTGAGAATCAGCCAGTCTTTCCGAGATGCGGAAATAAAGAATTTTCTTTTTGTTGTACCTCTTCATGACAGACATCCACGTGTATGGATCCCTGTCTAGGTCTGTGTTTTAGTTTCGGCTGCCGCTGGCAACAAAAGTGTCACGCGGCCGCCCCTCCCCCCGCCACGGTGTGGAGGAGAATGGAAATAAACAGGCAGAAACTGGTGGGTCGGGATAAGGGCAGTTTAACAGAACAGGAAACAAAGGGAACAGTAACAACAACGATACAGATAAGGAGAAAACACGACAAAACAGACTGCAGAACAGAACCACTCTCCCGGACAGGACCGGCGCCGCTCGCTCCCAAGCTGCGAGAGAGTTCCCGCCACGCGCCCCCCCCCCACCGGAACCCAGCATGACGGCACATGGTGTGGAATACCGGGCTCTGTTTGGCCAGG
>Ga0065711_1027089_pt1 | contig 54444 bp, 25 predicted proteins | sample Hoacrofraction12_FD_59098 | JGI IMG/M metagenome (GOLD analysis project Ga0065711, IMG submission 59098) | Hoatzin crop microbial communities from Cojedes, Venezuela - Epithelial fraction 12 v2 (version 2) | ecosystem: Host-associated > Birds > Digestive system > Esophagus > Crop | place...
GAGGGCACAGCAGTGGTGCAGTCCGAGAGAGCGGTTCTGTTCTGCTGGTTTGTTTTGTGTATTCCCCTTTTCTGTATCGTTGTTGTTACTGTTCCCTTTGTTTGCTGTTCTGTTAAACTGTCCTTATCCCGACCCACCAGTTTCTGCCTGTTTCTTTCCATTCTCCTCCTCACCGCGGCGGGGGGAGGGGCGGCTGCTTCGCGCTTTTGTTGCCGGCTGCAGCCAAACCAGAACAATCTTCCAGATATTAAGATGCAGATTTCAAATTAATTGACAGGAGCAATTGATGTCAGGTTTTTAGATCTTAGGATGTCTTCAAGAAAAAATAACCAAAATTGAAGTCTTAACTTACAGAAATATTAGCCAGATTTTAACCCCCAAATATGGCAAAAGCAGTGGGAGCTGCTGTGAATTAAAACCTAGGGTACTGTAGCCATGTCATGAAGATGCTGAAACATGAAGTGTGATACGCAATACTGTTTCTGAAATGTGACATGAACACTTTTTTTCCAACCACCTTCATTTCATAAATATTCACTTGCTGCCATGTCTGGATCAGTGATGTGGGTCCCAGTTTATTTAGCAGGGAATCAAACCTTCATGTGAATTTTTGGCACTGAGAGAACAGGTGGTGTCTGTGGGAGTGTCTATGACATTTGTATATGATCACACCATGTATGACCTCACACATGTACACAAAGACCAATGAGAAAAGGTGGATACCTGTGAAGGCCTCCAGAAGAAGATCCTGTCTGCAGACTTCAGTGACAGAAAAGAAACAGATGGCATCTCTTCCCTGAGACCTTTACAGTATCCCACCTAATTCAATCAACAGTATAGAAAATTCCTTTAAGCAACTCTGACTAGATGCCTAAAATTCAGATATAGCTCCATCCTTGATTAATGTTTCAACACTTTCCCACTGCGAAAGCAAAGTTCTTGTATCTTAACCCTGTCTTTAAGGCACTGTAGAGACAACCACCAAAACAGAAAACGTATGAAACATCTGCTTAAAAATGAATAGCAAAGTTTATCCCCATTTGTACGTGTATATAGAGTCATAGAATCGTAGAATCATAGAATAGTTTGGGTTGGAAGGGACCTTTAAAGGTCACTGAACCCAACCCCCCTTCAATGAGCAGGGACATCTACCATGAGATTACGTTGTTCAGAGCCTCGTCCAAACTGACCTTGAATGTTTACAGGGATGGGGCATCTACCACCTCTCTTGGCAACCTCTTCCTGTGTTTCACCACATTTTTTGTAAAAAAACATCTCCCTTACATCCAGTCTAAATCTACCTCTGTTAGTTTAAAACCATTACCCCTTCTGCTATCGCAACACGTCCTGCTAAAAAGTTTGTTCCCATCTTTCTTACAAGCCCCCTCTTAGTATGGGAAGGCTGCAATGAGGTGTCCCCACAGCCTTCTCTTCTCCAAGCTGAACAGCTCCAACCCTCTCAGCCTGTCCTCACAGCAGAGGTGTTCTATCCCTCTGATCACTTTTGTGGCCTTCATATACAGCTACAAAAGCCAAGTCATAATTATTTGGGTCACATTGCTGAGAACATTTACATACATATTTATGTCTCCCATAATGAATGTCTTGTGTTAATTTTATTAATTGGGTGTGGGTGCATGTCTGTAAAATTATGGGCCTTGTGTCGAGAAGAGCTAAATGAGGAAAAGATGGACAGCTAATTTCTCTTTTCCAGTGTAAACCTAACAGGTCTGCCAGTGATAACTGACTCTAGAAACTGGAAGCATAAAAGAATATGATAAAAAGAGGTGTAATAAAAAAAGTGGCATGATATGATCTAAAACTGAATTCTGACTTTTAAGTTTCCTTGCTCAGACATGGAGATAGAAGTAAAATCCTCAGCTTCTCATAACAGATTGAGTTTCATATTCTGTTTAAGTTAGTGTCAAAGAAGCCAAATAAAGTTTATGATGCTCTAATTAGCACTCTCACAAGCTGTTAGCATTTTTACTTGCAGTCAAGTGGCATTCAGAGAAGAGTGAAATTTTTCTACCTTTGAAAATATTAAGGAAATCATTTCTTCTGAAAAGGAGAAGTATACCATAAAAGCCCATAAATACATCAATGTAAACTGGAACTGATTCTCAGCAAGGCACATAGGATCATAGAATCATGGAATGCTTGGGGTTGGAAGGGACCTTTAGAAGTCATCTAGCCCAGCAGAGAGCCCTGCAGTGAGCAGGGGCATCTTCAACTAGACCAGGCTGCTCAGAGCCCTGTCCAACCTGACCTTGAATGCTTCCAGGAATGGGGCCTTCACTACCTCTCTGGGCAATCTGTGCCAGTGTTTCACCGCCCTCATGGTAAAAAAAGTTTTCCTTATATCGAGTCTAAATCTACCCTCCCTTACTTTAAAGCCATTACTGCTTGTCCTGTTGCAACAAGCCCTCCTGAAAAGATTTTCCCCATCTTTCCTGTAGGCCCCGTTCAGGTACTGAAAGGCTGCTATACGGTCTCCCCAGAGCCTTCTCTTCTCCAGGCTGAACAGCTCCAACTCTTTCAGCCTTTCCTCATAGAAGAGGTGCTCCAGCCCTCTGATCGTCTTCGTGGCCTTCCTCTGGACCCGCTCCAACAGGTCCATATCCTGCTTGTGCTGAGGGCTCCAGAGTTGGACACACTACTCCAGGTAGGGTCTCAGCAGAGTGGAGCAGAAGGGCAGAATCCCCTCCCTTGACCTGCCACATTCCTCTTGATGCAGCCCAGGACAGGGTTGGCCTTCTGGGCTGCAAGTGCACATTGGTAGCTCATGTCAAGCTTTTCATCCACCAGTGCCCCCAAGTCCTTGTTAGCAGGGCTGCTCTCAAGCCCTCAATCCCCCAGCCTGTACTGATAGTGGGACTTGCCCCAGCCCAGATGCAGGACCTGTGTGTACTGAGAGGATGTCTACTGTTGAATTAATTAAATGAATAATCCTCCCTAGAACTATAACTTTCCTGTATACCTATGTTTTGGTTTGGCCTGGATAAATGCCAGGTACCCACCAAAACCACTCTGTCACTCCCCATCCTAAACTGGACAGGGAAGAAGAAACATGATGAAAGGCTCAAGACAAGGACAGGGAGAGATCACTCACCAATTTCTGTCACGGACAAAACAGACTGAACTTGGGGAGAAAAGGAAGTGTAATTTATCACCAAATTAGAGAAGGATAGTGAGAAATAAAACCAGATCTTAAAAACACCTTCCCCCCACCCCTCCGTTCTTCCTGGGCTCATCTTCACTCCCGTTTCTCTACATCCTCACGCCCCCTCCCCCGGGCAGAACAGGGGGATGGGGAATGAGGGTAATGGTCAGTTCATCACATGTTGTCTCTGCCGCTCCTTCCTCCTCAGGGGGAGGACTCCTCACACTCTTCCCCTGCTCCAGCAAGAAGATTCCTCTCACAGGAGACAGTTCTCCACAAACTTCTCCAATGTGAGTCCTTCCCACGGAGTGCAGTCCTTCAGGAACAGGCTGCTCCAGCATGGGTCCCCCACAGGGTCACAAGCTCTGACAGCAAACCTGTTTTGGCATGGACTCCTCTCTCCACGGGTCTGCAGGTCCTGGCAGGATCCTGCTCCAGCACAGACTCCCCACGGGGTCACAGCCTCCTTCAGGCATCCACCTGCTCTGGCGTGGGGTCCCTTCCACGGGCTACATGTGGATCTTTGCTCCACCATGGACCTCTATGGGCTGCTATGGGCTGCAGGGGGACAACCTGCCTCACCATTGTCTTCATGAAGAACTGCAAAGGAAGGGTCTCTGCCCCGGCATCTCGAGCACCTCTTCCCCCCTCCTTCTTCATTGACCTTGGTGTCTGCAGAGTTGTTTCTCTCGCAGCGTCTCATTCCTCTCTCTTCACTGCCGTTGCACTGCAATTTTTTTCTTCTCTTTCTCAAATATATTATCACAGAGGTGCTACCACCATCACTGATGGGCCTGGCCTTGGCCAGTGGTGGGTCCGTCTTAGAGCTGGCTGGCACTGGCTTTATCAGACATGGGGGAAGCTTCTCGCAGCTTCTCACAGAAGCCACCCCTATAGCCCCCCTGCTACCAAAACCTTGCCATGCAAATCCATAACAACCTACTTCTTATATAACCTGTTAGTTTATTTACAATAATGTTTGCAGTCATTAAAATTATAATGTCAATCACATGCTCTTCAGCTGCAATCACATTCAATTACAAATGAATGTAACATTATTTCCTGTGGGTTCATGTCTCTTGGTCAATTGACCTTTAAATCAAACGATGAAATCTTCTCTGCTGTCTGTGCCTGTACCTAAATGCCTTTCTCACTGAGAATTTTGGAAGTAAGAAAATATACCATATTTGATTTTCAATACTTTATTTTACAAAAAGGATCAACAATTATTGAGAGCAAACTTATGGATTTTGAATCCTGATTTCTCTTTTACCCAGTTTAGTCTTTTTAAGGGATTCTCTATGGGAGCTCTAGTCTTGATTGAAATTAGACAGCAGGTTCAAAAGTTGACAGAGGGATATACAGAGATACACAAAGACTATATGATTACGTACACAGTTTTCATCAGAAAAAAATGAAAAAACATACATAAACTATATCTTTCAGTATTGTTCAAGGTGATGTGACAGTAAGTGGGAATGAGATGATCTATGCTCAGGAGGGTAATTTAGACAGATTGCTAAAAGAGGACACACATACTAAAAAAGATCCTTCAAATTTGTTTAGAGGAGGAAAACTTTTGGAAGTCAGACAAAGGGACTGATACGGATAACAGCAGCACCTGAACTACTCCAACTCTTTTCTTCCTCCAATTTGACAATGCTGATAAAACGCATTTCCACTACTGCACCATAGGCTTCCTGGCTTATCTAAGCCCCTGACAGTAGGGACCTTTAAAAATCACTCTTGCTCCGTGATATTTTCTAGAGGCAGAAGAGATGAGTAATGAGGCAGCATCTCCTTCTATCAGCTTCTGACCTAATCTCTTTTCTTTGTACTGCAGCCACTCAAGAGGTACCCTCATTTGGGCTGTTAATCACTAAGATCAAAAGCACTGAAAATGGGCAATCATTAAGTTGAATATTTTAAGATGAACCTCTGCCTAGCCTACATTGACTAGGTCTACGTTGACTATAATGGAGACTTAAACACCTGCTACATATGTTGGCATATACATGTGGAAAACCGTATTTATATTTTAACTGATACCGCTGTTAGGGTTTGATTTGGTTGCCTAAGCTCAGGACATTGGGTAGAACACAGGAAAAAATATTTAGCGACATTTTAGTTGAGCTAGGCTATCTAAGATACCTCCATTAGGCTGGAAGATTTGGTGCAGGACCTATGGGGGATTTTTTCCCTTCTGGAAAGGCTGCTGGAGCCTAGGAAAGATACCTTATGATATGTGATAGGGCACTTCTGTTTAAATAAAAAATTACCCACACTCAGGTCATGTGAGTATCTGCCACTGTGCAAGTTCACAAATAAATCTGGATACCTTACACAGAGCAGAAGCCCAGCTCTTGACTCTGACTCCGGTGTTGCTTCACAGCTCTCTCTGAACCACTTCTGAACGCTACCTTGCACAGAGAGCAGGCTGTGATTTTTGAAAGCAACAAAGTGTATTGTGGGCATCCAGTAGTCCTGGATGAACTGGAGACTTGCTTGAGAAACATCTTGCTCTTCCCCCTGCAATGCCTGATTTGAAATAAAAACTTAAGCTTACTTTTTTCTCCTGCACAAGTCTTCACAAGCATCCTAATTAGCTACCAGACAGGAAGTTAGTGTTGTGCAATGAGGTGTTTTCAGTCTCTTTCTTTACAGGTATTTCATTTTGCATAAGCAAGTAAAAATTAGAGACTTGAACTAAATTTTTCTGCTACCCAGCTGATCAGTCTTCCTCCTAGACTAGCTCAGTGAGGCTTTTTCTTATTTTCATAAAATTGTAGAATGGTGTGGGTTGGAAAGGTCCTTATAGATCATCTAGTTCCAACCTCCCTGCCATGGGCAGGGAAATCTTACGCTAAACCAGGTTGCTCAAAGCCCCATCCAATCTGGTCTTCAACACTTCCAGGGGTGGATCATCTACCACCTCTCTGGGCAACCTCTTCCAGTGCCTCACTAGCCTCATAGTAAAGAACCCATAATTTCTTTTGTAAGAAAACCTTAAAATGTGATCAATTTTTTCCCCTTCAGGTACTTCTTTTAGAGGATCAATTATCAAATACTCTAAATTACATTTTCTCTATATTTCATTCCTGAAGACTATTTGTAGTGTTATAGCCACAGTGCAAATGGAATAATTTGTCATATTGTGTTGCTCTGAGATTGTATGTAGTGGTGATACAGCTCCCCAACTCATCAAGGTTGATTGGAAGTATATTGACACAAAAATTTCAACGTTCCAGTTCAGAAAAATAATCTTTGTAAATGAAATCTCCACTAGTAAAATAATGAAAGAACATTCTGCTAAAGTCCAGTGGGCTTCAGGAAAACTATGCAATTATTCTCAAATTCAGAGTGAGGTGTACTCAGAAGGCAGTCGTTATCCTGAGCATATTTTTAATGTGTATGTGGCTTTACCTCACTGTTTCTAACACTTTGCGCTTCAAAATTTTGCACTTCTAATATTTTGCTAACATCATTTAATTTGGGATCTAACTAGGACTGTGAATGAAATCAGTTTGACATTGATCTTAGCCAGCCTTATGGGTTTATAAGGAGAGGAGTTTTTTTCACACTTCGAAGAAAAAAAGTCAAAGAGAGAGGGAAAAAGAAGTCAGTAGGACTTTAAATAGACATTTTTCATCTGTTAAATAGTCAGAGAGATTTGTTAATTAACAGTTACAGTAGGAATGTAGAATTCTGTGACTGTAATTAAATAAAAATAGTAGAAGAGTTGACGAACATGTCACTAAGAACAAGGGGAAAAAAACAGCAATAGAAGGATAGCAGAAGATAAACGAGCTGACATCTTTGAGTACCTCCTCCATGTGGACCACAGACAGGGCAATGAATCAACACACCATTCATCTTGGCAGCAGAAGACTTCCCAAGATGAGTGATTGAACAAAGCAACCAATACTGACAGAGGTGACGAAAATTGAATACATAATTTTTGGGCTGAAAGGAACTTAGCTAAAAATTTTCAGAGGCACAAGGGGCACATGGATACAGAAATAAACTGTAAAGCTCTGCTGCATCCCAGATATCTTGCTAATGTGCTAATAGAGAAGGTACTCTGCTGTATGCACATACTTGTCTCTTTTCCATAGTTTCTACCAAAGACTGTGATTCAGCGTACCCTCCAGTCCACACCCCAGGTCTCTGCTTATCAGTGGCAGGAAGGAAAAACCTTTTTAATTTACTTACTGTAATAGCAGCAGCAGAAGGCAGCACTTACTGATATAGAATGAAGACAAGAAAGCAGGATTAGTTTTGAGATCTGATATCTTTCAGCTCTCCAGGCCTGGCTTGAATTCTAAGAGCCATGACAGGTAATGAGATACCAGAACTTAAAACTACATTATCCTGATTTATCAGATACTTTCCTCTCAGCACTTTGCTCTGTTTAAGGACCCCTGAAGCCAGAGATTATTCCTGTATACACCAAAAAAAGGTAGGAAACTCATCTTTGAAGCGCTGCATATCAGTTCCTAACTTTGTAAGTATCAGACTTAAAACTTCCATTAGTTCCTCACACTTACCGCACATCTTAGTTTTATTCTTGCTACTATACTATAAGCAGAAAATATACTTCTGAATACTGCCATAAGCAACAGCTTTTGAGTGCAAGGTTACACCAAGAGCCATGAGAAAGGGACAGATAAGAATGGAAGTCCAAAACTACCCCACTGCTAGATAACCTTGCACCTCTCATTAATGTCCCTGTTTCTATGGTATATAAGAGACTCATAAAGTCTCTGAATTTCTTTCTGGAGGAACCCGCTTCCCCCAGCTGGCAATGCAAAATTCCTGTAGAGGCTGTTCCTTCTGTATGCATTCTGGAGATGTCTGGATCTATACAGTGAAAACACTTCCCCAAATGCCAGCGGATCATGCGGAAGTCTGAGGAAGCACATATCTTTTATAAATTCACATTAGCAGTGACTTCATTGTGGAAGAGCCTGAAAAAGTATTTTTAACTACCAGAGACATGGCAACTGCAAACATCAAACTACTTAGAAACCTGAAGGAAAAGAAAAATGCGGATTTACTGTTGCCTTTGGTTGGTGCAAGTCTATTAAATCATAAAGAACACTGGCTTCTTGATGTGTGAAATAAATCTGTTTCCAAGTATTTAATACCTTGATCACCGCAATGACTTGATTTGACTCTAGCAAAGAGAAACCAAAGTGTGCTGAAGAAGTCTTTAGGTGTGTATACTCCTCAATTCAAAGAGGAATCCTAATGGAAATTGGGGATGTTGCAAAGAACTACCGCCCACTTAAGAAAACTTTGCTAGACATACAGTGTTGTCAAGATACTTTAGAGCATAATAAAAGTTGATGGGTAATGCGCAGTATATTGAATCATCTCTAAAGAAATACTAATAAGATTATTGTTTGAATTTCGCTTTTCTGTGTGGATGAAAACTTCTGTGAGTGAATGGAGTCTGATCCCTATTTATACGAATTAGTTTTATGAACTAAATGAAGCATTAAATTAACTTCCCTTGGAATTATTTAATATCTTACAACATAAATAAACAACTTGGAAAGAACAGAAATGAAACTATTTGTATGACTGGAAAGGTCATATGCCTTATTATGTATAATTTCTGAGGAAAGAGCCTAAAACCAATCTATTATAAAGTTTCACATGTTCATTGACATATCTTTTCTGCTCTAGATTTTGTTGCCACAATTGGATTTGTATCTGTGTGTGCAATTGCATTTGTTTGTACAGCTGGCAGATGTGCAACAAGAAACTCTTATTGTAATAGCAAAAGGATGGGGAGAAGTCTGATTCTGTGAATTACAATGTATTGCATCTTCCTGCTTTTCATTTCCAACTGGATCATGAGACTGCTTTGATGCACAACATTTGTAAGAAAGCTGAAGAGTCAGTATTTGATCTTTGTGAGCTTCCTGACCTCATTTATAAAGAAATCTTTTCTTCTTGGTGAACCTGCAGTTTGCTAGGCCACGTAGCTTCGTTACCGTCAAGTAGTTTTACAGACTGAGTTTCCTATAACCTGCAGTAGAGCAGAGATGATCTGTGGTCCTTTGTTACTCATATCACTTCAAATAAAAGGCCTTTTTGAACAACTGCACTTCATCTTTTAACTATAAACAAAATCGTATCAGGGATACGCTAAGTAGAATCAGACATGGGGAGATATTATTTCTTTCAAAAGTACCTCAATTACTCCCCTAGAAAAGGTGATGCCTTTAAAAAACTTCCTTTATTAATTGTCCTTTACTGTGAGATGTAATCTGTCCCTCCCATAAGGTACCAAGAGGCAACAGTAATTGAATCGATCTGGAGAAGATATACCTTTGTCAGCAAATGGGAAACTGCCATGAGCAGTACAATGAAGGGATAAGCAGCACAAGCCAAAAAGGGAAGCAGAATTATTCGATAGATTAAGAGTTGGAAAGATTAAGCAAAAAGGGGGTTTGACAGCAGATGGGTCTTTCTGGGAATGCAGTCTTGTGAGATACTAGCCAGGCTGAATGTGTGGACAGAAGGGAAACACTTCAGCTTCCATTTCTGTGGCAGGGTATACACAGAGCTTTACAGCAGTTCATAAGATTGTTCACTGCGACATTTGCTTATAGGAGTTCTAATTTTCTCTTCACTCTCAGCTTACTTTCAGACAGCTCTCTGCTGTATTTACCGCTTCTGTGCCTCCTCGACCACCCTTTTTGTTTTTTAGGAAAGACTGATGGAGGACCTTAGTGACTACAGAAATGTGATCTTCACAAAAGACCACAAGGATGCTCCAGAAAACTGCGGGCCTGAAAGTCTCTATTTGTTCCCTCAGAAAATCGTAGAGAAAATCCTTCTGGAAGTCATTTTTGGGCATATGATGGAGAAGAAGGTGACTGAGAACAAGCAGCATGGATTTACAAAAGGTAAGTCATGCTTCACAAACCTGATTGCTGCTGGCAAGGAGAGAGCAAAATGGATAAAAATAAATCGAGTCACTACATGGGAGAATTATTCATGGTTTAAAGTTCTGATTGTATAAAACTCCATTCTCATGGTTCTAGAAGTGTCATTAAGTCCCACTGATTTTTGTAGCTTTAGAACTAAGCTTCCATTAAAGCTGCCTAAAAGTCTTCTCCTGTGCAGTTCCAGCAAAGGAGATTAAGCTCTGTGTTGCACTGTATTGGTTCTGCAATGGGTACCATGGCAATGCAAATTCACTTAAGCTGCTCTCTATAAGCCATATACTCCATAGGAACCATGAAATATCAATGTGACATTTATAACAAAAAAAGAAAAAAAAAAGTGTTTCTAAAGTTTCTAAGCTGGCACAGATATGTAACTCTCCATCTTGTTGTATTGTAAAATATTCACTTTTAATACGTTATTATTCCCGGGGCTCATAGATTATAAGTGAAATTTTACACAGTCATACTGATATTAGTCACAAACATGACTCTCATTAATATTTTTCTCCAGTTAATTATGTACTAAAATAGTATGAAACTGTAAAAGCTTGAGACAAGGTCAATCTAATTTCTTAGTGATTTAGAAAATATTCATTTCTTATAAGGAATTCTGGGTTTGAGAACTCAGAGTTTGATCATTTAGCTAATTATGCCATTAATTTACGTGGAACTGTTCCTTGTCAAGGTCTGTCTGATGCTAAATTTTTTTCATTGATACTTTATGTATTACATGTGATCCTACTGATGCTCTATTTAAAATCAATATCAAATTTAGTAACACTTGGCAGGGCAAAAGATAAATTTTGTAGAATTTGTTGAACCAAGTTCCATTCTGTGGGCTCACCTTAAATACTTCTTTTTCCCTACATGTCCACAGATACTACAATAGGTTATTTATAGTGTTAAGTACTACTGAAAGCACTCAATTGTCATCTCTTTTTGCATGCATACTCAGAGCTCCGATTTGAGGAACCCCTTTACTGCTATTGTGTTCATAACAGTGATTTTTGAAATGAGACTTTAATAACTTTTTAACTCATTGTTACAGTATTAAAATGTGAGATTTAGTTTGGGATATCATGTTAAAGTACTGGTGGAAACTTTCACTGTAACAGTTACCAGTGTTTATTTTAAAAATTTTTCACTAAATACAGGGGGTGAGGGGGGAAAGGAAAGGAAACAGATTAAGTATTTGTAATTACAAGAAGTGAGCAAAGCCTTTTTTTGGGCTGTTGTTAACTCTGTTCATTTATCACTTTCCCTTTATGAGGAAAAAGTTCTTCTTTTGCCGGGTAGTTTTCATTTCATATTGACCCTCTTTTTCTTGGGATGAAGACAAGACGAGGTTAGACAATCTCAGTCTATTGTTGAACTTCCCTCTAAAAGAAAACAGGATGATATTAAATAAAATGCTAGGAAGAACAGTGTCAGAGACAGAAAATGGAAATACTTTTCTTTCATTCGAACTTTACTAATGGATATTACAGACACAGTATAAGGTCTTATCAGCCAGTCTGAGGACTGAAAAACTTCTTCCAGTGTCAATATATTTAAGTCATTGCTTTTTGTTTACTCTTCTAGTCATCCATTCCCAGCAGTAATAGAGGAAATAGAATTGATTTGGCAGTCTGAACCAGGCTATTAGGCAGGAATCAGAAAGAAAAAGAATAAGCTGGGAGAAAAATGATGCATCAGGGAGGGGAAAACAGTGGAGCACTGAGTGTCATACCCTAAATGAAACTTAGGATTTCACCAAAGCTATTTTCCACCCTCCAAGAAACATATTCTATAGTAAGACCTAGAAGAGCAAGTGGAGAGCTAATTATTTTTTAAGAAGTATACATTTAGTTTAGTAGCTATTTGGAGAACAAACCTCAAATCCCAAAACTCACTAGAAAAAAGGGAGTTTAACTCTGAAAACAGGGCAGTTCACACATCTGCTGCCCCAGTCCCATGGGCGGTGGCAGTGCCCCCTCCTGAAGCAGCCCAAATGTCAGGATTGGAAGCAGAGAGGTCTGTCAGATCACATTTTTGAGGAGCTGTGAGAGAATCTGAGGCTCCTAGTTCCTTCCCAGTCAATCAGGCAGGCAGCCAAATGGAGATAAACTTAATAGCACCGCTCTTCCATCAGCCTCTTGGACAGGCTGCTTAAAGAGAAGATTGAATGAGATGAAGAAATCTGGGTAAGCTGTAACACGTATGTGTTTTGTGAGCACTGTTGGAACATGATTAAAATTAAGCTATCTCTGCTTTTGAGTTTGAAGGTAACAAAAAAAAAAAAGGAAAGGGTGGATATTTCATTGTTGATTTCAGCAGGGATGATGAAGCTGTCTAATATTAGAACAGAGCACCAAACCAGGAGCCTGAGCTACTGCAGCACAAAAGCAGCAATGTCCCAGATCTCAAGTACCTAACACATTGCCTTGTTCTTCAAGAGATTCACAAAAATGGGCATATCCAGCTTTTTATATACAAACACATGTATTGTTTATTGTTATTATTTAAACTTCCAGTAGGTGTAGAAACATATATTGTTCCAAAATTGTAATCGTTCATTCTAGCGTAGAGGAAGAATTACTGAAATAAAAGGCACTGAAATGACACTGGGAAGTCAGACGTTTCTAAAAATATTCTCCATGTAACTAGTTGTTTAGCAGTTATCACAAGCACCATCATGGGATGCTGCACACGGGAATGGATAACTGTGACAAGATACTTCTGCAGGAATGAAACACACTGTGAAAAAGACTCAGCATGTCCTGTGCATGAAAGCCAATTGACAGAATTGCTCCTAAAAAGGTTGGAAAGGAAGGAAGATGCAGATCGCTTAGAGATCTGGAATTTTAATCCTACATACCTCATGCAGTGGGATCTGCTCCAGGTGATCAGATTCATCCCCCTATATTTAAACAGCTTATCTTTAAAAGTTTATCTTTACACTTAGTGCATATAAATAAGAAGCCTATATATCCTTGATTCCCGCTGTAGTCAAGAGAGAAATATATTGTATCTAACAGGCGATTCAGATATTTGGTAAGATAACACCTCCTGGAGATACTTTTTTACTGCACTAGCTGCAGAAGAAACCTGGAGCAATGGTGCTCCTGACATAGGTGGCTTGAGTAAATGATTAATCTCAGCTGGGATAAGCAAGTATCTGAAAACACAGGTCTGTTACCTTTGTATGAGTCTGAGCTGGCTGAAATAAAAATAAATTCCCCCCCTTCCATTGATATTTCCTACCATATCCCTGTGTAAGAAGTTACTCCATATGTAACTAACCTGCTTTTGGGGCAGGGAGCTAACATTCCCTAGTCTGTTTCAATTGTAATGTTGGGTCAGCCGAAGCTAACTCTTTTTCAGGTCTTTTTGAGCCATATGTCAAAGAGTGAAAAAGGAGATATCTGAGGAGGAGTCAGTATCTGGGGTAGCAGTCAAGTCCTCACATCTGAGAGGTTCAATACCTGTGGTAGAGGAGCAGTGCAGCCAGCTTAGCTGTATCCGAAATGGCTGCCACCTTAATACACCTTTAAAGATCTACACATCCTTCCTTTTCTATTTGCATGTGAGTGTGATTTTTTCATACTAATCATCTATGTTTCTGAAAATGTTTAATGTTACATTTTGATGTAATTTCCTAGATTTGATGGTTTTGAATAATGGGAGCCAAAGCAGAAACAAATCACTGTCTTGACTTTTTTTATGGAGCTAAGTCAGTGTAATAATCAATGGAAATCAGTAAAGATATAAACCAGTTCCGTGCTTGATCAAACAGAAATCTGCGGTTTTTAGGTTGGCTTCTGTTCTGCACCAGGAAAGGAAGTGAGGTGAGAGAGAGACCATGAAAAGTTCTCTCTCAATCTCAATAAAAAGGCCCAACAACAAATGGAATAACAAAATAGTTGTTTTAATAAGATAGAATAAAAAGAGGAAAACAGCAAGTAAATCTGTCCCTTCAGATGCTGGACACCCTGCATTCGTGCAGTGTCAGATGAACTCCAGATTAATTTTCCCATGGCATGCTGGGTAGTTGCCTTTTGTGGAGAGAAGTTCCTTTTTTTTTGTGTCCTTTGAGATATTATGTATTTTTCTTACAGGAAGACAACTCTGTTCATAAAGGACACTTGCATGAGAACTTCTTGTGGCACTTTTAGATAAAGACAAGGGCACGTAGGTGGTGTAATTGCAGGTGTTGATTGGGAACTCCCTGCAGCCTCCTCTGCTGCAACGAGCTGGCTGAGTTTATCCCGTGTCCAAGGGAACTGTGCAGCACAGCACAAGCCTGAAGGTCACACTGTACACGTAGCACTGTGCGGCACAACCCAGACCTGGTCCTACTCAGCTTAACTGTTATGTGGATCACTCTCACCTCGATGTGCAGCAGTCTTCTGGTCAGGATCACTACATTTTACCCAGTTATCCACATACGGTTTAACTTTCTCAGAGATATTTTAAATTACAAATTATATTAGTAAAGTGTTCAGCTAAGAGAAAGTTTATTGACAGGTTGGACTGTCATCTCTGTCATAACACCCACCTATGTGCAGCACAGCCTGGCAGGGGGCACTTCAGCAGTTTCCCATACAGCAGCTACTCATGCTAACATGTGGGCTTCTCAAGCCCTAAGAAGGCCCAATAGAGCAGACCTAACCTGTCCAAAATCATTAACTCCTCTAATACAATATCTTCTTCAAGGCTCCCAATATAGCTTCTAGCTTTATTTAGACAGACTCATCGAGGCCTAAACAATATTATGAAAAAGAATTTCATGGTAAAGTAGTTATGATCAGACAAATCCCATCTCACATAACCTCTCTGGTTATGGAAGGCCTGGAACACAGCAGAACCAATATGTGAACAACAACAAGACAGGGCGCACAACCTGGTGTCAATGATCCATAACCTCTATAACATCACCAAAATGTAACATTTATTCCACTGTGTTAATGATGGGAAGAAAGCTATGGAACGTGGATCTTAAACTATATGGATCAGCTGGCTAATCTCTTTACTCTTTCAGAAAGAATGCACAAAATCCTGGGTAGCTATGGCAACCTTGATACTCCCTAGGTCATGATTTGAGGAGTGGGAGCCTAAATGTCTTAAGCGCTTCCAGCAGGAGGAAGTGTCAGCAGAATAAGTGCGTGAGTGAAATGTAAAATCCACATTATCATTAATGGATATAGTAGAAGATGTAAAAAAAAATTACTTTGGAAACTAAAATATGGAATTTTATGTTACAAATAACTCAAAGACTAAACGCTTTATGAGAATGGATGCTGTGAAAGACCACCACTTGTTTTCAGTCTGTACACTAAATTTGCTTTTACTTTTCAATCTCCTCTCCGTTCTTGGAAGTGCTGTGCCATAAGGAGCACAGCCAGCTTGTTGTAGATCCCAGAAGGAATCTTTTTCCAGTCATCAGGGATTTTCTCTGATCTACACAATCTCTGAGAGATAACAGAAGATAGTCCTGTAATGACATTGATCTCATCACCCTTGGATGTGTCCTGTCTGGTCCTATGGATTTGTTCTTATGTTCAATTTAGCTAACTAGTCCCTACTTCAATCCTCCTCTATCACGAGCAGTATCTCTATCCCTTGAACTGTACTAATAGCCATGAAGGTCTGGGAAGCCAGGGAAGACCCAGGCAAAATACCTACTAATGTTTTCTGTCCTTTGTCATGATGTTACCCAATGCACTCAGGAGCAAGTATCAAACCAGCATTTTCCTTTATTGTTTTGCTGCTGATATAATTGTAGGTAGCCTTTGTGTTGCACAAAACATCCATCTCCAGCTTTGACTGCAGCCAGTCTTTGTTTTTCCTAATTCCATTCTTGTGTGTCCAGGTGATTGTCCTGGATAGCCCCTCCTCACTTTCACTTTCCATATACTTCTTTTTTCTATTTGAGGTAAGTCTACTTTCTGCGCTATTTTCTGCAATCAAAATGGACCATTCTTGTGCTATCAGGAGACTGCCCCTGAAGAACAGCTGACTCTCCTGGGCTCCCTCAGGGCAGCCTTGCATGGGATCCTGTCCATCAGATCCCTGATGAAAAGAAAATCTGTTTTCCTGGTGTTCAAGTTCTACAGCTTGCCTTCTTTCAGGATCTGGAACCTCCATCTAACAGTCACTGCAACTAAAGCTGTCATTGACTGTAACACTACAATCATTTCTTTATTTGCAAGTTACAGCTCCAGCAAAGCACATCCTCTGAAGTCTGAAGTAGATGCCTACTGTGATATCTCTCTTACTGTCTTCCTCTTAATCATCTAGAGCAGCCTTTTTCCCATTCCATAGCAGATCTCCATGTACTTCAACCATTTCTTTTTGTAGATAGCACTCCCATCCCCTTGATTTCCCTGCCTGTCGTTTTCTGAGATCCTGCATCCATGGGAACACTCTAGCCCTACAAACTATCCCACCACGTCTGTATAATTCCAGTGGCATCTGGTCTGTAACTACACATAGACTTCCAGTTCCTCCCATGTGTTTCCCAAGCCGCATTCATTTGTGTACAGGCAGTTCAAATGGACTCCTTATTTCCTCACTTTCTCTAGGAAACTGTGAAAGCCTCCTCCTTTGCCACACGCCATCTACCCTTCTCCCTTGTTCCCTCTTTGTCTGTTTTACTTTGGGTTTTGGCCTCCATTCCCTGACAAACCCATTTTAAACCTTTTTTGGGCCTGGGTAAGCTTGCTGGCAAGGATGCTTCTGGTCCACTTTGTCAGGTAAGTCTCGTCTCTCACCAGCAGCTGATCTCTGGATCACAGTAGCTAGAAGCTTGCTGACAACATCAGCCATGTGGTCAGGTGTGCATCTGCATTATGTGTCTCCTCCTGTCCTAGTTCATTTGCTTGAATATGATGATGGGGAAGAACTGCACCTAGACTCCTGCTCCTTTCAATCTGGATCCCAGAGTCCTGCTGGATCCACCCAAGGTCTCCCTCAGAGTCATATGTGCACCCGCAGGTGAATAACAAAAGATAGTAATCTGAGAGTTGGAAACAACAGGTCTGATTTGCAAAGAAGTGTCTCTATTGCGTGCAGAAGGGAGTACCACATGTCCATTATGTGGTGTGTTCTGTTGGTGGCACTAGTGTAAAGCTGTTGATCATGAATGGCCAGCTCAGATGCTTGTTCTCTCCTTCTGTGGGTGAGATGGGTCTTTGTACCTATTCTACAACTGAATGTCTGCAGATGTAGGATGAATATTCTTGTCTCTGAAAGTCACAAGCTTCTGTCCCTATTGTCAAAGCAGATCCTATCTGCTCAAGTGCTGTCTCAGGGCAGCCCTTCTATGTGCAATGTAAGACTTGCATTCTTGCCCCTGCAGAGTTTTCACAAAGATCCTCTTAATTTAACATGTTTCTTTCTCTGTGCTTCTTTGTATGGTCTACTCCTCCCTATTTGGCAACTCCACAGTCGCTGCAGGATGGCCACTGCCATCCTCTGTTCCTGTCGAAGGAGGGAACACTGGGCATAATCAGTAGACCACAAAAAGGATGTTGTCCTGCCACCATAGCTCAGTCTGGTCTGAAGGCTCTGGTGCGTCAGGGAAACATCTTGCCATGTGTCAGCACCACCGCTTGCTGAGTCTGGCAGCCTCACTGAGTCTCCAGTGGTGCTTCTGGACCCCTTTCTTCACCAGCTGCCACTTTAACTGCCTGGTTTCTCCCTGTACATCCTCCTCATCGATGAATCTTTGGATATCTTTTAACCAAGGAGCCAAACGCGAGCTCGCTCTGCTCCCAGTGAGACTTCCTGCTCACTGGCAATTGTTCATGCTGTCTCAGTGCTTGGCTGTTGTCCCTCACTCGTGAATGCGGGGTTCACCACATGCACTTTCCTTCCATACTGTGCTCCCTACAGGAATCAGAAACCTGACATTAAATTGCTTCTTTTTAATGCTAGGCACCAGAGCTGTGACAGTTGTTTTGGCAATACAAGATAATAATTTGCCAACTCATAGTCTGCAGTACTGCACACTCACCTGAGTACTTAATCTGTAAACAGTTCATGTTACTACCACTTCTTTCCTTCTCAGAATCTAACTTCAATTAAAGTCTGTGGAGAACGGATTATTTACTTATTGAAGAACTCTATTTCAACAGAAATGAACTGGTGTTTCCTTAGTATTGAATCATTACTATTTAACGTTTAAAGCTCTGTTTAAGGAAATACACTTATTCATATGAAAACAACTTCAGGTGTGATCCAACATCCACTGAAGCTGATAAGAAAATTTATTTTTCTTACTAAGTAGAAAACACAAATTTTGTGAGCAGCTTACAACTTCTTCCCTAAAAATGTTCCAAACATTTTCTCTATCATTTAATCTATATGCAGATATGTCTCGATTATGTCTACCCTGCACTTTAATTTGAACTAAATATTCACCTCCAGTTTCATTAGACATTTGAAGTCATTCAGAAAACCTCAGAATCATCATAAACATTTTAGTTTTGAAACAAGAAAAAGAAAGATTTTTTTCCCAAAGAGAATAATATAAATTGAGTTACAGTAATCAAAACCAGCAGAGACAGATGTCTTCAAACTATAGCATGAATTTCTATTTTATAGTTTATGCTGTTTAAAAATTGTCAAATTATTGATTATGAAATGTTAACAAAACAGTAGCGATAAAAATGCAAGCAAGCAGAAGAACCCTGAAAATTAACTTTCCATAACCAGAGCTAAAGACATTCATCTATGCAGAGAAAAATTGTAGGACCAGGACCACTGCTGTGCAAACAGTATTTTTCTTTATTGACAGAATTAATACTTTGTGCACCTCTAAAATTCAAACAGTTATAACTATAATTATTTTTTAATGTCCAGACAGCCTTTTCCTCTAGGAATCCTTCCACTGCAAAACAAATCAAACTAAACCAAAATAAAGGAAAAAGCAAGGAGCAAAATCCAACAGCATTTGGGACAAAAGAAACTTTATTCTTCTTATTATTTTTGCTTAACACTAAAATAGAACTTTACTCATTTAAAGAAACACCTCCCAAATCAATATGTTTCATCTGGAAATTGTAGGAGCAAAATCCTTTTTTATCCTGCAGTATTTTTTTCTTATTTCTCCTTGTCAAAACTATACTTTCATTAGGTATAAATTTATGAAGCATTTTAATCAATCATGAAATGATATTGCTCAAAAATACATGATTTTCTTGAAAATTGGTTTAACTGATATAACTAAAAATACTTTTCACAAATCAGCTTTTCTGACTATTCTTAAATATCGTATAAAAGAGATTTTTTGTTTCTTTTGTTTTATATTTTGGGTTTTTTTGGGGGCTTGGGGTTCTTTTTTGTTTTGTTTTGTTTCATATTCCCTGTAATTTGCAAAATCAGTTCTCCAGAAAATATTTGATGGAGGCATTCAGATGATTTTAATGGCCAGATGATTTAAACACCTGTTTTTCACAACTTGCAAAGGTCTGGTTACAACATTAAAAATACTGGTCTACCTTGTATTTCAACTTCTTCCTCTGTGCCTGGGGGAGTGGTGGTCTGTGCATCTAAATAGAACTAAGAGTTCTATTTAGGCTGCCTGCTATAAATTTGGTGCTGTAACTGTGGTGAGAAGTTCTGGCTGCCTTTTTAGCAGATCTCCCTGAGAATGTCTTCCTTGACACTCAGTGGAAAAAAATTTGTTTAAATTGGGCAGACTGTTGATGATGAGGCACATCTATGGCAGTAAATTAAGCAGTAGTTGGCCTGCTCTTGGACCCGAGGTCGACTGGTATGATCTGGCCCCTTCAGTTTTTTCTGTGCTGTTAATCTGCAGACCAGGATGGTCACAACCATGCTGCATATTGGGAGGTTTGCCTGGCCCATGCTAGACCCTGAATGGTGCCTTGGAGTAGTCTGGAAAACAATGGCTGGTAGATACAGGCCGAAACCATGCCAAGTACACTTCTGGCTGTTACTAAGCGTAGATGAAGTGTGCCAGAGCTCAGAAACATTCCCAGGCATAATTTACTTCATATACATATGGCCACATTTGATAACTTAGGTGTCATGACTTCTCTTCAACAACTTTAAATGTCAGGCAATGTTAAACAGTAGGCAATTTAAATTGCCTGTAACTCTTTGGCTTTAAGCACTATCATAGTCAAAATGCCTAGGTAGCCACTTCTAATAGATAGCATGAGTATATCCTTATGTGACTTCTGAGTCTGTGAGTGCCTGGGAAGTCTGCGTTTCCATACCATACTCCGAGCACTCAGCAAATTGCTGAAGGATATGGGGTGAGTCGGATGCTCACCAGCGAGAGAAAACACACAGGGGCAAGATTCACTCTCCTTGTTAAGCAAGGAGCAGGTAGAGTCGATCCACACCCGTGGATCTCAGGTTATCTGTTCACTGCTCTCAGGGTCCCCTGAGTAGCTGTTTCCTCGTACAATTTCTCGGAGGAGTGGTAATCTCATACTTTCCAACGTTTTGTCTGAACATGAGGAAGAACCTCCCTCTGAGGGTGACGGAGCACTGGAACAGGCTGCCCAGGGAGGCTGTGGAGTCTCCTTCTCTGGAGATATTCAAGACCCCCCTGGACAAGGTCCTCTACAGCCTACTGTAGGTGACCCTTCTTCGGCAGGAGGGTTGGACTAGATGACCCCCAGAGGTCCCTTCCAACCCCTACCATTCTGTGATTCTGTGATTCTGTGATTATTAATGCAGGAGGGGAGGTACTTCTGGGCAGCTCAGGGTAACTCCGATTTTCATACGGAAACCTATCTAAACTAAAATCCACTATGAAGTGTGGCTTATTCTCATTTAAAAGGGATCTACAACGGTTAAAAATGAGAACAGCAAACCTTTATTCCAAATACTGACATCATTATTCTATGCAGAGGGATGGGTGTTGCAGTCTTGTTTTGCTTGCTTCTTTGAGCCTCAGTTCTCCATCTTTTTTAATCCTTCACACTGGGTAGTATAGGGTGTCTTAAACAGTCTCTTAATGCTCAACTGACTGATTGCATGAGTGATCATTTAGCAAACTGGCAGTATATTCTTCCTCCTCTCCCAGAGAAAAGAAAATGAAAAACCTCAAACACTACCACACTGGCTTTTTCAAAACAAAGCAGCAGTGAAAAACATTGTCAGTAATTTAATTATCTTTTAGGCTGACAGCTTTAGCTGTATTTAAAAATTACCAGCCGAGGGCTTTACATTAAGCCTGCCAAAAAAGTAACAGCAACTAACAGATGTGCTTTACTCTTCTTGGGCTCATAACCAGTGAGGTGCAGCTGCTGCTTTGACTTTGTCTTTCGTGGTTTGCTTTGAAATGTTTTCCTTTTTTTATCACTATACACTAGTCTTGTTACCTTGCTTTTTTCTAAAACCCAATTTTTTTTTTTACATCATGCTGTTGAGTTGCAAGAAGGATGCTCTATGGATCTTGTGGTATGTTAAAATTGTGCTAGTAATGTAGAGAACAGGTATAGGCAATATACATATGCCTACAGGATGCAACAGAGTGATGCTCATTTTTAATTAATGGGACACTTCTCAATGAAAAGATGACAGTTGCTTTATAACCAAGGCAGGAATATCAGCTGGAACACACGGAGTGTGTTTGTTCACCTTGGAAGCGAAATTAAGACATCGCATTTGTTTTATTTAAACTGTGTTTAGCAGCATGAAGAGACGGCAATACTGGGAAAGTGATGTGGCTGGCAAAATTATTAAAGCGAGCATGCCTCAGCTTGACGTTATTCATATTTGAATAGAATAGATTATACGCAGAGAATTTTCACTGTTCTAGCTCTTAGCACATCTGGTAATTACGACAGCACAAAATACAGTAGGGAAGATGGAATAAAATCTCAGCATTAAAACATTTCTTATTTTTTCCCAGGAAAATAAGGACTGTGGAAACATGCTGGAGGACAACAACTTAGGGAATAAATAAGCTACTGGAGAATTTTGCAAAGGGCTCAACGGTTCCTTTTTTTTGTTCTGTGAAATGATTTTTTTTTTTAGTACTATCAGCAATCCATACACATAACAGCTTCATACTAACTAGGTATTTTTATCTGGAAAGACAAACATTCTGTGTGTAATGAAAGGAATAATTACAATTAGCTGAGATGCTGACATCCAATGGGGTATAATTGTTATTTCATTTTACATCTTTAGCAAAAATGTACTTACTTGATTCTTAGCCAGCAGATGTGAGTCTCATGCTGAGAATTAAGTGTGGTATTGAACAATGGCCATAGCTCTGAGTTAGGGAGTGGGTGGTAGGAATGAACAAGGAGAGTCCAAGGGAACTGTGAGGAAAGGGAAAAGAGCTGATATAAATGCTAAGAACTGTGAGCAAATTCCTCCTCTCCTCTTGCATACAGACTGTCTGGAGTGTAGAAGCAGTGTTAAGCCTCTGTTTTCCAGCCTTTCTTTCTACATTTCTTCTGGGCAGCAGAATAGGAGCTGATCCTGGGTAGCAGAATTGGATAGGGGAAGGGGAGAAGGAAAAGCAGAATAAGAAGAATGGAGTGACAGCAGACAATCCATCATCTTACTCCTTCTCCCACCCACAGTATATACACAACCCAGCACTGTCTGTTTTTTTACTATGGCAAATTCCAGATCACCTTTACTTACCTATTTCTTGTGTCCAAGTTGCCATGCAATTCTGCACACACAGGTGAGAGAAGTCAGGCATGTCAGATTTGGTAAGGCAGAGGGGAGCAGGAAGGGAACTGGGTATTTACCCTTCCATGTTCTGTGCCCACATAGGAGATAAACATAAAGCCTGGCTTGAGACCCTGTAGTATTTAACTAGGCTGTCAGTGGGGCTGGGTTCTGAATACTGTGATGGAGATGGCTATTTGGCATTGAGCCAAGAAATAACCTATGAAAGATGAAAAAGACATATTAGATCACACAGTCTGTCCTAAGTGTTACTTCCTCTGTAGTGATTGGTTCTGTACTTACTACAGTCCACTTGACACAATCTAAATAACCCAGCTTTCCAGTTTTGTCCTTCCAAGGTTAGTCCAAAATTTTCATAGTTTCGAGGAGTTATCCATGAAAATTGATTTTTCTTTTCTTTTAACAAATAACTGGTCTTGATTACAGATTATTATATTTCATAGAGATTTTAAACATAATTATCATATAAATAAGATATAACTGCAAATTTGAAAGCCACATGCTACATATCCATGTTCATAAAAGTAGGTTTTTATGAGCTGTGTTTCAGTGGCAATATTCACCTCATAATGAGGTGACACAGCATGAGCAGGAGATCTGAATACTGCTGTGTTTAATATTTCAATGGGCAGGAATCTAGTAGAATACTTAACCTTAAATACAATGTAGACGATGCCTTAATATAATGTGGAAGAATAATCTCTAGAACCACCTCACTGAACTTGAAGACACCTTGGGTGAATAACAGAAAACGCATCTGACAGAGGTGGGGGAGAAGCAGGGGAAAATGCCTAAATCTTGCCGCTTTTAGGCAAAAAGCCCTACAGCCTCTTCCTTTGACTGTACCTTTTAGAGGTGTGAACCTGCTAGTACGATTTCATATTCTGACTCATTTTGTCATAGATGTTTAACTTAGGACTAGGTGGAATCAATTTTAGATTGTCTCACACTGCTTTCTTCAATAGCTCTTAATGGGTACCTACTCATAGCTTCTTGCAGTAGCTACTGTGAATTCCTGTTTCAGGTGTCTAACTCTCCATTCATCAGGAAGAAAATGCAGGCACTTGGCAATAGTTAATTCCAGGACTACAGAAATACAGATGAATTTCCAGCATTGCAATGTTGAGTGTTAGTACACTGACAATCCTCTTTATGTCACTGAGATTTTAATTTGTTTTATATAACTGTATTGCATTAAAGTTTTATTCTACTGTGGATATAATTAATTGTGAAAATTTATCTTTTTCAGTCATGTAAATCACAATGTGAGTTGTATGATAGCAATGCCGCTTGGAACAGGAAGTGTACAAGAACATCTACCATATATAGCTATCCATTTTTAATCTAATATTAAATATTACATCATTAATTAGTCTAAGTGAAGAAGGCTCATTTAATAATGTAGTTGACATACGTAGTCACATTTTCTGCCTATCAAAATACCACAAGCAGATTTCAATTTTGCCATAATAATTCATGAATTGAATTAGATATGTAACAGATGTATACACCTATAAAATGTATGGTTTCATCATGATTTATTTGTTATGGCTACTCAGTATTTGATCTTTGATTTTTTTAACTTGAGCTACCATGATTTTGACTGTATCTTGATATTTCACATAGTGACTAGGTGAGATTAAGATTTACACCTTAATCTCTCAAAACACTAAATGCAAATTATGATCTGCAAAAGAATGCAGTTAAGGGGAGAATTAGGGAAATGGGGCCACAAGTGGCAAACATCAAAATTCTCTTCTGAAAATTTAAAATAATCTGATTTGTTTTCTTCTTTTTTAATGAACAGTGCAACATTAGTGCAAACATTTTCAGTTGGTTATCAGTCTCAGAGAACTGTGTTTTTCTCTGGATGGACCGAAGCAAAATCCATGGCAATTGCATATTTGCATAGGTGTATGCAGTAGAGAGGGAAAACGGGTCAAGCAGAAACTTATTGGGCTTATTTTATTGCTTCTGTGACAAGACCTTGGTCAGAGTGTTTCCATCCAATGTCATTCAGTGCTTCCTTCTAAAAATAATGTCTCTTTTAAGCTTACATAATTCAGTCTTGAGAATCATGTGTGCCTCAGGAATGTGAATAGCAGATAGAGAAAGGAAAGGACCTGAGCCTATCTCAATTATTTGCTTTAAAATCTAGCTGCCTGACTTTGTAAAACATCTCACAAAAAGAGGTGTAGTTCTGAGCAGTAAGAGATTTAAATACAGTGCAAAGAGATCAATGACAATCTATGCTAGTTTCTCAAGTATTTACCTTTTCCAATAACACTCTTTGGTTTGGACTTTGTGCTGTTTCCTCATGTGTTCCTTCATACCTGTCCTAGCTTTCCTCCCCACCTGCAGCTCCACTGAGTCACAGGAGCTTTTCATGAGCTCTCTCCAAGCCATGGCCTACCTGGCCATCTGTGCTGCAGGGAGGAGGAACCTGCTGGATGTGGTGTCCTGCCTCTGACTGCTGGCATCTCAGAGAAGAGTATCACCACTGCTGTGTGCCATCTGCCCACTAGAGTGGCACTAAGGGAAGACAGGCAGCAATCAAGACTATTTCTCCCTGTCACAGGAATGATCCTGGACCTCTCCTCATTCCCCTCCTAGCAATGTTGCTGCTAGCCTATTCTGGTCTCAGCGGTCTTCAACTGTTTAACCCCTAACTATTTTCATCACAAATCCAAAACATAGCACCATACAAGGTACTATGAAGAAACTAACTCCATCCCAGCCAAAATATGTGTCTTCAGGTCTAACTAAGATTTTTCCCCCTCATAGCTTCCCAGGATGTCTATCCACCTTCCAATGCCCCACCCTGATTTTTAGTTTCTCACAGCCTTTTCTACTTCTCTCCATTTCTCCTGAAGCCAGGTGTAAAGGAATTGGTATATAACCTCATGTGAATATGGCCTGACAAGGTTCTACACCATTTTTTCCTAACTAGTGTTTAATATGTACTCAGTATAAATTAGCTTGAAGATATCTTTTCAATAGAAAAAGAAAAGCCCTTGAACCTTGAGGCAGGGAGGGAAAAATAAAGCATGAGGTGCACCTAACAGGAATATTTTATAAACCATGAGGTGGGATGTTTTCTGATGGATGCATTCTAACTCATTTTAGGTAGAACAACTGCAATGTGGCATATGCTACAGATGGATAACATCACAACAGCAGTACACTTTTATAACTGGAAAACAGGTGTCTGGGTTTATTTAACAATCTAGCTAGCATAAACCAGATTTCTATTTATTATTGGAATAGTTGATGCATATGATGTTGTTTCAAGGAAGTAGAGAAGCCAAATGTCTGTGAAGCATTTGCAGATTTAAGGTTTTACTGCAAATATTGTTTCATTTTCCAGAAATTTTTAAAAGTGCGATTTTCATCTCTTTTTAATAGAAAGCATCCATTCATTCGCTGTAGTAATACCCTAAGCCGATGATGGCTGCATCACTGAGATATGAACAGGATGTGCCCCTTTGCATTTGTAATATGTGTATTGTGCACATGTGTAAGAAAGAGAAAACACTCTTTTTTTGGTAAATATATGGAGTTAATTTTTGCTTGTGTACAAACCATATTCAGTGCTCACAGATAATTCTGCTCTCCAGGTAAGTCTTTCATGATTATATGCTACACTGCTGTCAGACATGTAAACAGCTGTTTGTTTTGCCAGCATGACCAACTGCTGAGGCTTTACACATATCTCCAACAGCCCTATTAGTCTTTCAGTCCTGTTGGGACTTGAACATAATGGAGAGGATAAAGCTCAGAATACCCACCACCTGTCATGTCAGCACTTGCAGATGTTATTCATAGAAACAAGGGTTATACCTAAAGCAACATGCTGAATAGGAGCAGGTATGGGTTTGCCCACTGGTCAGCAGCAGTCTGCAATGAATAATTTTTAGCGTGTTCCCTGCTATGGCTTTGGCTCAGGCCAAAGACCACTCTCCCAAGCAATGCCTAATTTAGATTAGCATTGGCCAGGTGTGGCTCCAGTAGGCAATGCAGATGAAGCTACCCTGTTTTGGGCAGGGAGAAATGAGAGTTCAATAGTTAGCGTGCAACTCAGAGCCAGAAAACCAGCTGAGGGTATAGATGGAACCAAAGGTGCCAGGCATCTCAGCTCATTTGAGTGTTGGATTGGGTACCTGAATGGACAAAGGAGTGCTTCAGCTTTACTGGAGCTCTAATCGTAAGTGCCAAACTAGGGAGAAAACACCCTGATTACTGCTAACCCCATTGACATGGAGTTCTATGGAAGAAGACAGAACATACTTTGATGGCTAATTGTTGAAAACAGATACACTTAGATAAGATGCGAGGATGTTTATAGCCATTGGAGCAAATTGGTAAGAGAAATGGTAGATTTTTCACTTCCTAATGTCTCCAGATTAAGACATTTATGGAAAATCTGTGGTGGTCAAAAATGAAGTATGGGGCTGAGAACAAAAAATAACTGGTTGAAAATGAAGGATCTGTGGTGCAGAGGGGCTAAGACTACAGGTCTGAATAGTACTCTGACTAAACTGTGTAAATACACCAGTGAAAAAGCCCCATTATTATTCTTTATTTAGCCATGGGGAAAATGAACTGTGTTGAAGTTGTATATCTGGCGTGACACAAGGCAGTGGCAGAGTTTAAAGCAGTGTCAAGGGGTCTCTGAAATTAATAGCAGGTACCATTTTCCAAAATTTCCTACTGGAAAAGAGCTGCAGAACATAAGCAGCTCAGGGGTTAAAGGTATTTTGATTTATTAAAAAAAAAAAAGGCATTTTTCCCCACGCACTTCCTGAAGATTATAGACTGTGTTATTCCCTTTAGCAGTGCACAGGTTCATGAATGATTAATGAAGGTTTAGGTCCAAAATCACTGAGTAGTGCTATATTGCAAGTTTTACAGTGTGATCTGTTACCAGAAAATGTATCTTTTGGTGTTTCATTTGTTGGATATACTGTGCTGTGAACTGGATAATCCTTCCAATTTTCCCCCCTTCTAGAAATTACCGGTTAGGTGGGAGTGAGAACAAAACTTCTTTGCCTAAAATGGATACTGCTGTTAAGCACCTTGTTTCTTGTTCATACACTTGGTAGGTGAAGAGTAGGGGGAGAGTATTTAGCTCTCATTTTCTGGCATTTTTCTTCTACTAGTAAGATATAATTTGCATATCTTATCACTGCCGCTTTTTCTGATGCTTTATTAATGGCCTTTTAAGGAAGCTAGCAATAGTCATCTAAGTAGCTTTGTTTGGAAGTCCATGTCATGATTGAGTTTCAGAAGCTGAAAGAAAAGGATGAGTCACAGCAAGCTTCAGGATATGAATGATCCTGCAGCAAAGATGAATGGAAGAGTACAGGGGTTAATAAAAATTAATATGGTTTTTTTTTTAGACTGTAAACCCTGCCTGTGGGTGTGAGAAGTTAAAGAAATGAAATAACAGTGTTGTATTTAAGTTATTAGAGATGCAACACACCCTCCTTGAGTGATTTTATTCAAAGGCCCTAAACAGCATTGCAGAAGTCCATTATAAAGATGTTGCTTAACTCACTCTTTTTAAAATTAGAAAATGTCAATATGGTCTCCCTCCCAAGAATGTAAAAAGTCTGGAGCAAAAATTGGAAACACTCCAAAGAAGGTAATTAACACACTCCCTCAGAGGAAGTGTCAGGCAGTATAAAGGTGAATGCGACATGCAGGTTATGAGAACATCTAAAAGAAAGGGGAAAAATCAATTAAAAACACTGTAAAGCTATAAATATGTCTGACTAAGACTGGTCTGAGTCACACGTTAAAGCAGAAAAGAGCAGACTTGACTTCCTGCAGGTCCACAATTTTGTTTCTTGGACACCTACTCTGGCCTATAATGACTGTAACAGTCTGCAGAAGAGTTTGCTCTCTAAACAAGCGGTCAGACCAAAAGTGTGTACCATCTACGTATAATTCTTGGTACGGACATTTTGTCCCCAACCAATTAGACAAATAATGTTTGTCAACTTCAGCAAGACAGAGAGTTTTCTCTGTTATTTTTCAAAGTATTAGCTATAGATTACCACAACCCTTAGCAATTTTAAGTAACAATGACTGGAACAAGGATATGAGAGTAATTCTGATGGGATGAGCTGGAAGTGTCTTCAAAGTAATGATTTTCTTAGATTAGACTAAAAAAAATATCTTAAATTTAGTTTTGAACTATACCGATTGTGGGTGAAGACTACATGCTTCTGCTTCAGGTCATGTAACTGCTCAAGCTGCTGTGCTTCGCTGTTAGCAGATAAAAGAGACGAGAGCAGAAGGTGAGTTCATGAATGGCAACACAGCAAAGTCTGTGTGAGAGGGTTTTAAAGAAGGTATTCACTGCAAATTAAAATGAGAAAATTGGACAAGTTCAGGGAGTCATTAACGACTAAACTACAGCAGAAGTTAATTATAATCTTTAACCAAATTTATACAAAAAGAGTGATTTCTGAACTAGAGAAACAGATTAAATAATGTTTATACAAAGCATGTACAGCATATCTTGACCAGAAATTAACGTCTGTTTTAAACTTGCTACTTCTACAGTGTTCTTCATATTAACCCCATTAAAACCCATCTGAAAACCACCTGGGAATCTTTTAGAAAAAAAAAAAAAATCTGGAAAAGCCCCAAAACAAAAGCCAGTTAATGAATAGGAGACACTTTTCTTGTGTATAATAACCAAAAATTGTACTTCATGCAAGAGAAAATAGGAAAAGGGTTATTTCAAGCACTAAGCTGACTGGTGTTTTAGATAGTTCCAATGGGAAAAATAGGGTGGAGGGAAGAGAAAAGAGCTGGTAAAGCTGTGATTCAGGATGGAAATTATATGTTATATATAAAACCAGGAGCAGGACTGAATTTTTACATGCAGCCTGAGGCATATATAATGCTGCAAACTCTAGCATCCTGGCAGAGCGTTTATTCCTGTTAGCCAATCCACTGGCACCAAATTCCTTTTTTTTTTTTTCCATTAGTAGATACTTTCTAGTGGAAGAATCTTTCCTAAAGCCCACATAATGGTGAATTAAAAGTTTTTCAATAAAATTATTTTCTTTCTAGATACTCTTTTCTTAGAAAGCAAAAAAAGCAATAGAGAATTTTTGACTAGTTAAGAACTAAGGTATTTTAGATTTGCATAAAAGAAACTAAACTGGTGCTTGCTTTGAATGTGACGATCTAGCTAAAATGATATGAGATGTGCTTCCTGCTTCACGTTTTGGATTTTGAGATACCAACCTAGAATCAGTCTTCAGCCCAGTATAGGTGAATCCTTTTCCTGAAATCTTGCAGTGTCAGGCAGATGAAGAAGTTACAGCAAGCTGACTGAGTGAAAGGTTATGGAGCTATTCTATAAGTACTCAGCCTTCAAGTGTTTTGGGTCAGGTCCTCATGTATTTTAATGAAAAATATGTAGCACACTTCATGATAAGATTTAAAAATGTGTGTTCCTGGTCAAAAAAAACCCCAAAACACCCAAAGCTAAACCAAACCAAAAACTAAACCAGTGTTTGTCAGGAAAAGGTCGAACACAGATAATTGTTGAGAGTTATTCTATATAGAACACCATCTTTCAAACCATGTGATTCTTGAATTAACAGCTGTTCAAAAACAGTCCCTGTTATTTTCTTCTGTTGCTGAAGTAGTGGATAAATTGTATATTCTTACTTTTATGTCCCCTCAAAACAATCACACTATGTTACTGAAACTTCCACAAAAATACTTAATCCTTTGGCAAACATCAAGGATGGAGAACACCAATATAAAGATAAAAGAAAAAAACCAAACTCCCCAAAACAAACATGACTCAAAATAAGTAATTGTCATGAGTATATTTCTTCTTGTTTTGTTTTTGATTTTGTTGATTTTGTTTTTTTCTAAATACTAAATTGTGTTTTAACTAGGACATGGCAATATGAAGAAACTGTTGAACTACATTATCTTAAATCCTGCCTAAAACGGGGATGAGGAACCCAAGTTCTGCTTACATCCAACACTGCAATGTCATTACATATTTTTGTATGCTGTCTGTATAGAAAAACACTCTCTGCTTTTCTGGATGCTCCTTAGCTTCCCTTGATGCAGTACAAAAGCTTATGTAGAAGCGCCCTGATTTGGAAAGACAGACACCAGCTTAACTTCCATGGCAATCCAGGTCTAAGAAGACAGTTACCTAGGAAAGTCGAAACTTTTGAGGTCTTGATCGTGATCTGGAATGTGACTACAAGAACCAATACAAGAGATGTGAGGCTGGTGATGGGTTCCTTACGAGCTTGTTGCATCACATGTTTAACTAAGAAGCAAGAGATGTTTAGCCTGGAGGGAATTAAATCCATATCATTGAAAAAATGTTCTTTTCAAACCCAGAAGAGTTCTCTTAGTGCTAAGCTATTGGACAGTCACCATATAAGCGTTTTCACAAGTGAAGTATCCTTGAAGCTTATGTTGTTAAGTGCACAGGATATGTGGAAGTCAGGATATAAAAGAGAGTTGTAGTGATTAGGATACAGTGATATTATTTGCAGTTACCTAGTTACTATTTTCATTACTGTACTTCCAACTGTTTTTGTTTACTTTTATTCTCGTAATTGAGTAACAAACTAATATAAAAGGTACATTTTAAGGACACACATTTTGTTGACACCCATTTTCTTCCAAGTGCACCCCTTCTTTCAGAGAATATCAGGTTTATGACACTTGGTCTCTTTCAGGAAAATCATAGATTTTGCAACCTTTTATGGGAGACATCGAAGCTGCTTATTGTTTAGTGAAGAGTATGTCCCAGAAATGCTAGAAGTTAAGGAGTAAAGTACTTTCTTAGGAAGCAGAAGCAATAAATTCAAGACTGCTTATACTGAGGATATGCTGAAATTACAGTTCTTTCTTTCCTGTCAAGTGTTGAAAACAGCAGGAAACTGTACAACAGTAAGACCACATTTTCTACACATCGTCTTCCTTTTATTAGAGCCAGCCCTACTCTACTAGGTGTTAATTCTACGAAAAGGATCAGGTAGCCTGGATGCAAAGATTAGGTGGAGGATGAAAGGTATTTCCTCCTCATTCCTTATACATTTAGTGAAAAGAGGTAGAGTTAAATTTATTTTTCCCATTTTGTTTACTCAGCTTTTTTTCCTCCCTCTAAAGTAAACTATTAAATGACCACACAAAATGTAAACTCTGATCCACCCTACTAGGAAGATTAAGAGAAGGTTATATTTTATACAATTAGATTCTTCAGTTCTCAGGATGGGGATTTCTTGTTCACATCTTCAGAACTGTGCTTTGTTTTAACAGTTTGGGAATGTTTGTGTGATTTCCTGGAAGAAATGAATGAGTCTGATGTAATGGCTGAGTTTCAGCAAGTCTCATTTCTGATGTGCACTATGTAAACTTCCATGGCTGAACTGTTCACTTGAAATCCACTTGATGATCAGTGGAGAGAAATAGTATTTTCTAGGATTCGATTCATCAGGCCCACTTCAGATATCCACTTCAGAAATACTGAATTGTACCTAAAATTGCCTATTTTTCTCCATTGACTACAAAGAGATTCCAAGGTGACTTGGTCAGATTTTTAGAACACATCTGTCACCATCTGTACTGCATGTAGACATGAATATTTGTGTAGATTAATCCTTTCCAACTTACCTTTGAAGTTACAAATGCTATACTTGGGCAAGCAGCTAACTTGCTGCATTCTTAAACAATGCACATTTTTCATTCTCTTCGCACTACAATTTTAATGCACTTCCCTCTTAAATAAATTGGATGTTTACAGTTCAGTAAAAAGAATACTTTGCCTAACTAACTATTTAAAGGTCAGATTACTCTGTATTCTAACAGGATAGTCAGGAATGTGGGATCTCTCCTAATCATTGTCTGGAATGGACATGAGGAGATCATCTAATCCAACCTTCTGCTCAAACCCCTTCAACACTAATCTCAGACCAAGATGTTCATGGCTTTATCCAGTCAAGTCTTCAAGACCTCTGAGGACAGAGAATCTGCAGACTCTTTGGATAAACTGTTTCACTGTTTGACTATCCTCATGGGGAAAAGTTTTCTTCTTACTTTCAGAAGGAATGTCTCCTGATTCAGTTTATGGTGTTATCACTGACCCTTCCACCATGCACAGCTATGAAGGCCATGGCTCTATCTTCTGGACGGTCTCCCCATAGATATTGGCATGCTGCTGTTAGGTCCTCTGAAAGCTCTCTCTTCTCCAGGCTGGACAAGCCCCATTTCCTCAGACCCTGTCGTGGCGTAGTGCTCCAGCCTTCCAACCATCCAATGATCACTGGCCTGTTTATGCAGCCCAGTATGCTAGGAGGCACTGCTGACTCCTGTTTGCTCTGCTGTCCGGCTTTGCAGCAGAGCTTCTCCCCAGCCTGTCCATCCCCAGCCTTTGTCATTGCAGGGGTTTCTTCCTTCCCAGGTGTAGTACTTTGCCTGAATACTGACTGAATTTCATGAACCTATTCCTTCAGCCTGTCTAGGTCTTTCTGAAAGGCAGCTCTCCCCTCAAGCATATTGATTGCCTAATCCTACTATACATTTGTATTTATTATACTATCATAATCTGCATTCACATATTTTAATTCATCTTTCATGAGAAAGAAGGAAGATGGGAAGGAAGCAAGCAAGTCTGGACCTCAAAACTGCGAAAAGTTGTATATTAAGCTTCAGAGATTTTGATTCATTTTTTAATTTGTAGTGTTGTGACCATAGTCTTTCTGCGCTTAGCAACACAGTGAGTCTGACCTAAAGATGCAGGGTGCTGTTTATCTCTCTGTTCCTGATTATTATCTTTCCAATAACATTTAATAAAAAACCCTGCTAGTGTCTGGTAAAGATTTCTAGCATGAACTTTAGAAAAAAGCAATGCCCTGGTAGTTAAAAATCTAATCTGAAAAATCAAAACCCAAGTTTAAATACCAAGACTGAGGGTAGATTGACCCGATAGACTGTAATGTGGTGTTTGAGTATTTGTGCCTTCTTAAACAAAATAATTAAGCTGTGGGTGCACAAAAATCCAAATAGTCTAGAAACTCTAGGCCATGCAGATTTCCACACTCATTGCAGAAAATTGTTCATGTCAAAATTTGCTCTGATGCCTCTCCTGTGTAGCTATATCATCAGCTGGACCAACTATGGATGCAGAAAGATCACTACTAATCCTAGTGTGAAAGCTGTAAACACTATTTTGAAATCTATCCTTTTCTTTCTTAAATATTTTCTCTTAGGAAAAAATCTTTCAACATATTCAGAACAAAAAACACATTTCACAACCGTGATTTTATTAATGAAGCAGATTTTCTGCTTTGTAGCCAGACCTACCTATAAATATTGCTACATAGCTTCCAGGAGTTTAGCTGCTCAGATCCTTCTATTTCCGAGACTGTCTGCCAAAGCGATATGTTGTATATAACACAGAACTAAAAATAATTGATATAATTTAACCGATGTTATTTTAGCTGATTTTGCAGATCATCACAAATTAATTTGCTGTGATTCTTTCCAGTAAAATAGATGAAAAAGATTAATCTCCTTTTCCCTAACACTTGATTTCCCTGAAGAGACCAGCTGGGATTGAGAAAATAATTTAACAGATATAAAGAAATGTTCAAGATGACTATACTATTTATTTTTCTCCAACAGGATAACGAACTTTTCTGATGTAAACTTCAGGTGCTGGAGGTACATTTTAAAGTCTCAAAATCTTTGGTCTTCCTTCAGATGTAAGGAATGAGGGAAATTTGCTACTTCGTCAGAGACCTGGTTCGTGGATTCCTTGTAATGCAAGACCGACAATGACCTGAACTCTGGTGAAAATGCGCAGAGACTTCCTGCCCAGGCTTAATAAAGCATTGCTGTCTGATGATTCTACTGTTTGTAAGCTACTGGACTTGAAGGAGAAATAGAAGGTCTGAGGGAAACTTGCATGAGAGGTGAAATTCTGTACTAATCACAAGTCCTGCTATGTGGAGTGAGGAACTCTGCATAGTAATACAGCAGCATCCACTTTTTATCCAGCAAAATGCAGAGCTGACTATACTCGAAAACCCAGGGGTCTGAGATAAGCTACCAGGAAAAGTTTAATAAATATTCTTAGACAGGTGTTTGGAGATTATGATTGTCATTTGAATTTACAAGGTCGTCAATAGCTGCAACACTACAGTGGCAAGCTGAATGACCTAAACTAGAAGCCTAACTTTTAAATTACTGGAGGTACCTGAGCAAACCATAGCTGTAACTCTTTTCTACCCAATAAACACCTGCTGAGCCAGGGACAGAACTTATTGTGGCTAGCTTAAAGATATGGGTTCACTTATAAATGTTCTCATTGGCCATCTAGCTGCTGCCAAAGCAAATGCAAGGTGGCTGAGCTCTGCCTGAGCTGCCCTTAGAAGGCACAGCCCACATATTGTGAAAAATCAATGAAGTTACACCAAGGTGCAACAGGTAACAGACAGATGGGTTAGTTGAATAGTAATCTGTTTCCCGAGAAGGACCCTACCTCTCCAGTAACTCAGAAAAGCTGCTTCAGTTTTTGAAAGCAGTGTGGGCAAAACTGAATATTGCCACCTCGAGGATGAAGAGCTGCCATAGTTAAAAGCAAAGGGCTGAAGAGGGATAAAAAGTCCTAGTAGTGGGCAGAGAGCTGCAAGGAAGGAAGACTCCAAAGATTCAGGTTGTGCTGTCAGTAGCTGCTGCTGCTAGGTGGAAATACTCTCTTTGACTACCTGTGCATCTTCTGATTTAAAACACTTTCTGATTTCACCCTTATTTGTGGGGAATCAGTGTTGTAAGGCACGGTGGGTCACAGGTCCCAGATGATATGTCGCTACATATTTGGTTGCTTACATTGCTACTGCTTAGTACCAGGTTTCAATCCCAGTATGATTGTGTTGCCTTAAAGATGCTAAAGCTTTGTTCACTAAAATTGAGTTTTGCATGTCTGTAGGACAAAACAGATTAGAGAAGTCACTGTGTGCTTCATATGCTTTTGCCCTTTGGTGCAAAATTTCACATTGCCACTGTGTCATGTTCTTTTTTAATTGAAATTAGACATAATTTTTGCAGGAAAGTATTTGTTTAATTGTAGCTTTTTAAATTCTCCTTGGACTCTTTTTTTTTTTTCTTTTGCTGAGGTACAACCAGATGAACGGCATTGCAGTGATGACCCTGAATTTGCACTGTGCTCATCATGATACACTGTGTCAGCTTGAGTGGTACAATTAATGCGACATGACCTTATGCCATACTCAACGTCATAGCAACATTTTGTTTTTCCCCCTTCATTCCACGAATAAGTGTCAGTAACCATTTTTATCATGTCGACTAGTCAAACACTTATACCCACAATGGTATGTATTATAAAACACCTTATCATCAGTCTGGCAGTTAAGCCCTGGAATATTTTTTCTAACCTTTAGATACTCACAGTGTTTTCCCAAATGGGTGTATTTTATTTACCTCATTACGTTGCACAGTTCAGTGCCAATAATAACCTCTGCTACTTATTTAATCAATCTGTAGCATAAAGTAGACTTCAATGTTTTGCTTTCATTTTTTTCTGGCCAGTCCAAAAGATTTGGAACATTCTTTCTTGTCAGTTCATGATTTCAGGATGTTTGTTCTCCAGGTCAAGCTGATGTTTAAAAGCAAGTTTCTTTTTCAGTATCCATATGACTGTCTGTGATCTGTGTGTGGGAAATGGTTGTTGACAACTCTGTGAGGCTGCCTGCCATTTTAATTTAAACCTTTCATTAGAAAAGGGTAAGGTTTTTTGGTCAGGTATTAGTACAAATTATTATAGTCAATGAACCTTTGGTGGTTTGCATGCCCTGAACATCTGTTCTGGCTGAGCTCAGGCAAACTGCTCACAAGAATATTAGCCAGTTGATGATTACTTTATTTCTGTGCTACAAAGATTTTCTTTTCCGTCAACTGACGATACTTCAAGTATTTTCTGCAAATATTTAGCTTTCATCACTCCACTGAAATAATGGCCTCCACTGTAATAATATTCCTATTTTGGGACCCAGTGCAACTCCCATTAATGCTATTTATTGAATTAGAGGAGAATTGAAGTAATACGCTCACAGTGACCTTTTGCTCTGGAGTACAGTGAGCTGATGTCTGTCACCCTTCAATTCATTTATTACTAATTTATTACTCATTTTGAGTTTGCTTCAGTGTTGTTAGTACAAAGTAGTTCCCAGCTTATTCAGGAATTGGTCCTTCCAATGTACAAGGAATTTATCCCTTCACGACATAGGTGAACTAGTCTAGAATGCTTAAGATCATATATTTTGTTAATTTTTGAACTAGAAAAGAAAAAAAAATTAGTTTTCCTTAATTAAAATGAGAAGAATTTCTGTTAACAGGTTCATCTTGGGTACAAAGAAAGGTAAAGGGATTTCACCATGCTGCCCAACTTTGGAAACCTTAACTTATTTGCCTTGGTTAGGACAGGAGTCCTCCCAGGCTGTCTGTACAGTCACAGGAGAAAGACGGACTCTCTTTTAAGCACGGCTTCTTGTAAAATATTACCTTCTGTGTTTTCAACCAGCCTTCAAATGAACCCCTCATTCTTTCTCCCTTGACTCTGCTAATGACCTCACAGAAAAAAATGAAATAAAAATTACAAGAAATACTGAAGGCTGCCTGATCCTTCCCCAATATACTCTCCAGCTCCTAGCAGTAGTTTTTTAGGTAGCTACCGAACAGGTTTTCAGTCTGGACCACTAATATACTATGAAACAGTTCTATACATTGGGTTTGCTTTCTTTTTTGTAGTTTTTTAGTGTTGGTCTATCCTTTAAGAAATATTGCATACAGGGTTCAGGATACAGCTGTACATGGTGAATGTACCAAGTTTTCTGTTTTGCTCTCAATTTCTTTGCTAATAATTTCTCAAATTTATATTTCCTTTCTGACTTCTGTTAACCAGGCATTTCCTTAGAAACATCTACAATGACTCCAAAAATCTGTCCTCTAAGTGATAATAGCTCATTTAGAACCTATCATTTTATACACAGTTTTTCCCATGCTTATTAGTTTGCATTTGTCAACACTGAATCTTTTATGTATTTTGTTATCCATTCACTTCTGTAACTCTGTAATCAGCATTAGCATTGACTTTCTTGAATAACTGTGTAACATCAACAAACTTTGTCACCTCACTGTTCACGTACTTAACTGAATTATTTTAATTGATACAATGAACCTATGTCCTAATTCCAGTAACCTTCTTCCTTTGTGTGTATTGGTATTGTTTTTGAGGCTTGAACTTATTTTCTTATTTTAATCAGTTACTAATCCACAAGTGAAACTTGTTTCTTACTAATGATAATACGTTTTTCTAAGAGCTTTCTGACAAGAATATTGTGAAAAGCTTGTAAGAGCCTTGTGTATGCAAGTCTGAATGGATCATCCATATTCATGAGCTATTTCACTTCTTCACAGAAATCTAACAGCTCTGTGAGGCACACCTTTCCTCTGTAAGAAAGGTGTTTAACTACTGATCTTGAACTCTGTATGTAATATTTATTCATGTATCTCTTCATATTTGCTCAACCATATAACCCTGCATCATCCCACAAACCTTTTCTTAAAGGTAATTTTTTACTTACCAAAATGTCTAGTGAAGGTTTTTTCTATTCTGCATCCCCTATTTGTGCTACAGGATCTGTATCAGGCTTCATATTTTAAAGAAACATTTTGTTATTAAATTGTAAGTCATTGGCAGGTTGCATCTCAAAATCTCTGTGCCTTTAACTTGCTGTGATTTAGCACAATTTTCCAAATTTTACTTTTGTTTTTTTAAAAAAAAAGAATATCAGACCCTAATTTAGGCATTTAGCCTCAGTGCCCTACACTGGGCTGCATAACTGTCATCTACAAAGTAATTAGTAGACAGCAGAAGTGGGAGTAGATCCAAGTGCTTTGAATCTTCCCAGCAGAAGTAACCTTCTGCCTGCTCAATGTAATCAAGAATATTGTCTAGTGCATAAGGGTTTATGCATTAGTGTTCTAATCACGAAATGTTGGATTCAGACACAGCTGTATATGTTATTAATTTAATCAAATGTACCTTTACTGTGTAATTTTTGTACAATAAAAATATATAAAAATACAGTTGTCACTGTACTCAAATTTGTCTAAGAAGGAAGCAGACGCTTTGAAATCTTTCAGTGATGCTTCATAACCTGGTTTTGAGGCCTCAGTGAAGAAATCCTTGATCTATGAAATATAATATTGACAGTGTCAAGTCAAATTTTTCAGAGTGTGGAATTTGTTTATATCTTTGTTTAATAAGGTAAGATACAAAGACAAATCTACTATAAGTGAGAAATTTTAAGTCAAATATTAAAAGGGTGTACTCCAAACTAAAAAAAATTGCATGTGTGAATTATAATGCATTTATAACCGAATATATGTATCTTCATGTGTATGTAGCAGAGCAAAATGGGTTCCAAAAGGATCTTTGCAGTGCTGAGTGTCTTCTTATTTAGGTTAGGAAATTTCAACATTATCCAATTGCAGAATATTATTACTTTTTTTTATTTAACTCCAAAAGTTATAACTTCTATTATCCCCTCTCCCAATAACAGCACATTCTTTAAAAGACCTTAAATAATCCTATTTTAATTTTACACAAGAATTTAAAAGTGAGAAAGCAATTTTGAGTATGGATGGCCAATATATCTCAGCAAAGAAGGATGAGGCTGCTATATTTATGCTGTAATCAACATTTCTGATGTTTACTCAGTCAGTGTAGTTGTGAATTGTTGTCTTGTTATTTCTATCATGTCATCTTTAAAAAAAAAAATAAAGTAAGTGTTTGGGGCCAGAAGTTGGCAGTGAATGACCATAAACAAAGAAATATATATTATTATATATATATATTTGATTATATTAACACAAAATCAAATCTGTTACTGTACAAACTACAAACATGGCATTTTTCTGGATACCTGCAACAGTCACACTTAGGAGTGCCAGCTGTTAAAGAAGTAGCAAAAGTGTGAAGTGTTGCTTATGACTAATCAGAAGGCATTCACAGACCAATGAATTATGAACTATTAGCAAGCAGCTACAGTTGAATATTAAAAAAAAAAGGGGGGGAGGAAATAGAGACAAAGAGGGAGAGAGAGAGGAAAGAAAAAAGAAAGAATGAGAAAGAATGAGAGAGAGAAAGACAGAAGACCATGTGCTTCTTTTCAGGAGCAGCATATAACTGTATCAAAGAATAGACATGGAGACATTGCCTCGATTCATTTTTGTCTCTTTTCTTTTTGCAAAAAAAAATGTAGCTCATTGCCAGTGTTCTTTTCCTCACTTGCAGCTGCCCTTTTGGGTCTTTCTGTGTGTTGTCTTGCTTCCCTTCTTAATGTTATGACTTGTAATCCTCCATTCTAGGACTGACACAGACTAATGTTGATCAGCTACACAGCAACCTGTTGCTTCTTGTCTGAAAAGAGACAGTAAGATCCTCAGGGTGCTTCCTCACGCTTCATACATTTTGTCAGCACAGAAGTGCCCTGTGCCATTTGTGAATACTAGTGTAAAGGAGGCAATGAATGATAATAAAGGTTTCAGGTAGTTAGAAACGGAAAAGTAGGGAGGGATAAATTATGCTCTTTTTGAAGTCTTCTCTCTATAGCTTGCCGGTTAAGGCAGGAGAAATAGATTAATTCATATTTTCCTGCAGTAGATCGTACTTCTATTCTCTGTCAAGACAAACTAGTTACTTTCCTGTTCTTGTTCTCTATTAATAAAAAGCTTCCAAAATGATTCTAAAAATAGACCTGTTGGGGAGATTCTTAATGTGAATAACTCTGAATAGCAGCTTTCAGAGAAAACAGAAAAAAAAAATTATTCCAGAAGATTCCTCTTATCTTTGTATATTCCTTAATGTACCCTTTTTTATTTTAATCCATCTTCAACAAAAAGTTAAGAGAAACATTCAAAACACAGTATAAAAATCCTTCAGGTAGATCCCAGGGGCCTTACAAAAACAGTGATCTGTTACTGTGCCATTTTGTTACGAACAGATACTGACATTTCAATCACCCTCCGATTCGTTGCAGAAGCAAAAATTAAATGCAAGGTCAAGAACCGTATGTTGAGTCACATCTTACTCTATGGCTAGTTTGATTAAAGTCAGTATGCCTACTGGTGGATGTGGTTTAGCTTTCCGTTAGGGATGGTAAAAATATCATCCTAAGAAAAAGGACCGTAATTTGTTGATTTGAAGATGTGAATTCTTTAAAATTTCTACTTGAGTTCTTTTTTCTTTCACAACACTAGTGTGTAGAGACTTGTATAGTCCTTTTGGACAGAAAATTACCATGCAGAACATTAGCACAGGGAGTATTAAACTTCTATATCATTAATTAACTCAGTTTTACTTTCTCTGCTTTGTGTTTGCAAGCTTTTGTGTGACAGCTGAACTCCTGGTTAATATGACAGGGACTAAGACAGGAACCTCCAGAGCTAATAACATTAGATGCAACATCTTGAGCTAGAAAACCAACACTCTGTAGCTGGGAGCTGTAACACTTGTATTGTCTGTGAATACCTCACTAGTACATTGCAGTTGCTTTGACTGCTCAGCTCTGATTTGCTTCGCATAATTTCACACTAAACTTTTTTGTTCAGTATTTATACTTAAATACCTTGTTCATTTTTTGCTGAGAGATTAGTTCTTTGTAAACGGAAGACAAGCTTTTCAGATAAATATGGCAGACACACCTAAACCGTTTTCTCTGATTTCCAGTAAGGCTTACTCCAAAGATATGAGGCACCATTTAACTTCAGCTATGTAAAATACAATGTCTAAATGAAAATAGTCAACTAAGTTGCCTTTACAACCAATGGAAAGAAACAAGGATAAATTCCAGACACACCAGTCCCTCCCTTGGGCGATGATCCTTCCCACCTGCAATGAGAATCAGGTTCCAAAATATGGATGTTCACTGCTGTTTGAGATACCATTTCCACCTGGCTTCCAGCCATCACTCCAGAATGAAGTGGATTTTTTGCATAGCTTCTGTGCTATGTCTGACAACTCTGGACTGATGCCTCAGATACCCTACAACACCTGAAACAGCAGTGCACAACTATGCTTAGGTACCTGAATTATTCCCCTGACTATAGGCAATGAAGAGTGGTAAGGGAATTAGCTGCACTTTAAATCCTAATTTCATTGACATGACTAGCAAAACTGATTTAATTTTAGTCGTGCAGGTGCATACCATTAACTCCCTTGAGCCTCAGATTAACAAAAAATACACCTGAGCAGACAGTCTAGGTAGATAGCAGAGAGTATTTGCAAATAATTATCATCTCCTTTGTTGGATAATGGCAAGTATCAAAGATAGTTATGCATGTTTATTTTTCAGCAGCAGAAAAGACTCCCAACTAAATTTACCAGCTGGGCTTAAGAATTCTTTGTGTTAAATAACAAAAAAAAAATTAAAAAAAGACAAAACAGTTGACTCAGAACATGACTGAGTAGTGAATTGTGCAATTTTTAAGTTTCGAGTTTCAAGGGATATCTTTATTTCTAATCAACAGAACAAAATCACATAGTTTTAAAAAGAAATGTGCATGATTGCATTATACAGTCATACAATGTATGCCTGTGCAGTTTTACTACGAAAAGGTTTTTGCTTGGTCCATTAAGAAATTCTATAGTGTCTGATTCAAGTGAACTGAATAGGAGTCTGACAAATAGTGGAGGGACTGAAATCTCAGAGCTGTCCTCTACTTTGATGTTTAAATCCCTTAAAGAAGAGATTATCTACATAGATTATATCATACTCTTTGCTACTTAATGCAAAAATACTTCAAAGCTAAAGAAAGAAAAGTGTATGTATGTGACAGACACACTATAGCAAAATTCATGTGTTTATAAAGAGATTTATGAAAACATTCTAGCTGTTTACAATGCTGGTGGTTTTCTGACAACTTTAAGAACATGATCATAAGCCCTTCTGAGACTAAAGAATGACTTAACTGGCATTTTAGCTGAGTGACAACGGAGCAAGACATAGTCATTTACACACTTGCACTGGCAGATGAAAACCCAAAATAAATGGAAGTCATTTGAAAAACTGATCCGTAAATACTAAGCATGTGTGATTATAGACATCAGTTCCCCAAAGTATTGACAGATTTATCTCCATAATCCTTATAAAAATAAAAGCAGTTTACATGTAAGTTCAACTGGTTTCAGAAAAAAAAATGTAGCTAGAGGAGTCTTCTCTGTCAATTAATAAGCCATTCCATTGAAAAATGGAATTGGTGTATCCCAAATTTACAAAGGCTAAAAACATCCACCAGATTCATACAGAAAAATAGCAGGCTTGCAGAAAAGCCTTAGAGCTTTCAAGCATTTAATTTAAACAAGCAATGTGTGTGTTGCTTTGACTGTCACTAGAAGCTGTTGTATTTATGATGATACTTTCCACATTCAAACACTTTTTAAATGTTGGAGATTTATCTTTTCCCTTACACTGATGTTTTATGTTTTTGTTATGTAAGTTATGTAGCAGAGAATTATTTCTGAACATGCAGTAATGATACAAAATCTTCATAAATCCATATAAGAAGAAACAGGACATCAATAAAAAGTACCTAAAGTGGAAAAAGTTTTGACAATAAACACATGTTTTAAAATTAAAATTAAAACAACAGTCTCCGGTCAGACACTAACATGAATCTTTGATCAGACAAATAGTTCTCCATGTAATTCTTTCCCTCTTCAATTCCACAGACATAGTTCAAGTCTGGAAGGAAAAACACTAAGATGGGGCCATCTAGGCTATTTCAAAGTCTTGGAGGGCTCAAACTGAGTTATGTCTGTTGAACTATTTTCATGTGAGAAGCAGAAACCTGCTTGGCAAAGGATATGAAGACCCATGTCTCTGAAAGCCATGGATATGAGCAGCTTTCCACACTCAGAGCCACTGTGAGGTGGCCCCTCACTACAAGAAAGACAATGAGGTGCTGGAGCGTGTCCAGAGAAGGGCAACAAGGCTGGTGAAGCATCTGGAGAGCAAGCCTTATGAGAGGCTGTGGGAACTGGGGCTGTTTAGTCTGGAGAAGAGCAGGCTGAGGGGGGATCATATTGCTCTCCACAACTACCTGAAAGGAGGTTGTAGTGAGGCAGGTGTTGGTCTCTTCTCCCAGGTAACTAGCAATAGGACGAGAGGCAATGGCCTCATGTTGCATCAGGGGAGGTTTAGATTGGATATTAGGAAAAATTTCTTTACTGAAAGAGTGGTCAGACAGTGGAACAGGCTGTGCAGGGAGGTGGTGGAGTCCCCATCCCTGGAGGTGTTTAAAAAACGTGTAGATGTGGCACTTCGGGATAAGGTTTAGTAGGCATGGTGTTGTTGGGTTGATGGTTGGACTCAATGATCTTGGAGGTCTTTTCCAACCTATGATTCTATAGGTCTATGATTCTATGTGGCCAATGTTTGTTACTTTCTGTGGGTCTAGATGTTTGTGGCTCTCACCCATTGGTCTGCCTTCTCCTAAGTGACTGAGAGGGATGACGAGGGGAAAGTTAAAATAATGATGTTATGGTCATTGTTATCGTACTGATTCCGTACGGATTTGCAGAAGATCTAGATATTCCAGTTTCTCCACAGCCCTGCAACTGATATTTAACATCTTTCATCTTTAACTAAAATTCTTCACCAAATACAGTTTCTGCCTAATTCTTACTTCATGACTTTTAGAAACCACTGGTAACTCCTCCCTTTCTGAGCTGTTTAGCCCTCTAAACACTTTGGCAGCAGATCGAAGCTGACACCTGCCTGGCAAAGCAAGAACCATGTAACTCCTAAAATGGGCAATTCTCTGAGCACTGATGGATGAAGAAATTATAAAGTGAGCCAGTGCTGAACAAACTTCCACAGCCTGGGATCTTCTTTAACTGCCATGAAAACCAAGGTTAATTCCTTTGCTGAAAGGAAGCATTTTACCTACACCAGATTTAATGACTGGAGACAGGAATGTCACGATTTACTGATGTTCAGCCTGTGTGTAGAGCATCTCACACGTTCTTCTGATTTTCCACTATCTATGACAACATCACTCCTATTAAAGCATAAAAGTATGTTGTTAGCTTTTGCATATTGTAGGCTTTCAGTTCGCTAGCCATTAGTACTGTCACTAGTACCTTTTGAAAAACTTACTATGTAATTGTGGATACTGTTGATCACAACAAACCTTTAGAAAATGTAGCCCCACATGTATTTATTTCCCTAATGACTGAATTTCACATCATTCTTCTTCTGTCAATTTGCTCCTTAGAAAAGTAGAATTTTATTTATTTATTTAATAATTTTTGTGCACGTTTAAGACAGCCTGACTCAGTTGCCACTCAGTTTAGGGATAATTACATGTTAGATGCTATAAATGGACACAAAGAATATATTTCACTAGGAATCCAGAAGAAGAGGAAAAAGAATAACAAAGAGGAGGCTTTAGAAACACTTGTAAGCCACTTGTCTATCTATACCAGCTGTTTGACACTAGCACTCTCCTTGAAATCATTTTTAGACTGAAATCACACAGCGATGCTGCTTCTGAAATGTTAATGTTTTCATGTCTAAGGCAAGACTAGATTATTCTCCCCTGAAGATTTTTAGCAGTCTGTTAGGTCCTTGCCAGCACCAACAACATTTTGGACCCCCACTGATGACAGAATAAAAGAACTGCCTTCTGTCTTGCTTTTGGGGAATAAATGCTCCTTGTGACTCACACTGCCTTACTCCTCTTGAATGCAGCTGTCTTTTTCTCATCAGAGTTCAAGTAAATTTACAAGAGTGCTTTAGTGAGAGAAAACTGAAAAGGTTGCTTATTCTCCAAGCTCACTATGTTGGCTTTTTCCTGAGAAACACTCATGGTTAAGTAATGATATTCCCTGCCGAACTCACAAATTGAATCTGAAGGAGCGACAGGGAGGGTGTTTTGAAGGTTAAATCAAATGACAAGTTCAGTCAGTGTGGTCCATAAAGATCATAACGTGTTATTTATTTAGTGCTTTTTCTGGGGCTGGGATTGCACTATGTGGAATGTCCTTTCTGGAATATCTGCAAGATTTGTCCCATGTGTTTGGAATCTAATATGTCCAGAAAGCTGCCCTGGAGAGCCTGTGGCTTTCTGGAGGACCCTTAGTATAATGTAGCCACTTCTCACCACCCAGGCTGAACCAAGCAAGCAGGGTGTCTTGTCCGCTCTTCATTTGATGTCACTTCTCTAGCACCATCTGACAAAAAAAGCTGAATTTAATTACAGCTGTGTGTCCATTCCTGGTGGTGGAATTGCAGAAAGTATCCTGCATGGGTGTCTGAAGATGTGACCATGTGAATCCTCAGGGGAAGAGAACAGAAGAGATGACACAAAATATAGGAAAGAACAAAACACCAACTCTGTGTTAGTCCCTTGCTAGCACTGTTCTTTGTTTTTTTGTAAGCTAACACAAACAGCACTGGCCAAGTTTGTGCTCTTTCTGCTTTGGCAATATCCTGAACATCCCATTATGCCAGTCAGTATCATTTGTCACTGTTAGAGGAGCAGTGAAGTAGCACCTTTACTCCTCATTTCTTAGCAAACTTGGTTAATGATAGTTCAAAAACTATGTTACATTTTTCTCATAGCCAGTTTGTTCCCTCAGAGCACCAAAGGACATCCCACCTTTTTCTCTTAAGCATTGGGTGGGTATTTTGAAAGAAGAAAACAAAAGCTCAATCACGTGTAGCCATTTTGGATTGAGGCCCAACAGCTTCTTTAAAACCTTAATAATGGAAAACCTGCAATTAATTTATTGTTTCCTCTGAAAATGGAACTTTAAAATAATTTAAACTGCTGTGGGAAAAAAAAATCCTCATCTCGAAATGATTTAAAATTTCATCTGTATTTTGACAAATTCTTGAGTTCAGTGTTTCATAACATGATCTGGCTATTGGACTCTGAGGATTACGAAACAGTTTGCTTAGAGCAACTGTATAAGTTAGCTCCCCAAATCACATCTGTTCTTTTACTACTGGCCCTAAATTTATGTCAGATAATGTGAAAGACCTGCCGGTATTCTTCATAATTTCTAGGATAAAAAAATAAAACCAGAGCAGAATCTTAATAAATGTCTTAAGAATTTAAGAATTGCTTAAGAATTTGACTTCAGCAAGCAAATTTGCTTTTAAAGCAAGGAAGTTGTTAAAATGCATTAAAAAAATACTACAGTGTACTCAGGGAGCTTTGCAATGTCTTTATACAAAGCAACGATGTAAATTAGTGAAGAATATTTGGAGCCTTGTATCAGGTACTTAGCAATCTCAAGAAAAGCGTTACTGAAGTGAAAGGACTCAGAAGACAGTCACAAAAATGAAGCCTAGAAAAACTCATAATAAAAACACAATATGTTTCCCTTTCTTAGCATGGTAAAAAAACTAAGGATAGAAAATCACTAGTAATACATCAAAAATAGATTAGGAACTTCTTGCTGTATTATAGAACAAGAATTGATTTTACATGAGGTAGGATATCAAAACACAGAAAATGCTGAGACAAGAACTTAATTGGAAACAAAGAGGGAGTGGACATTTGTAAATTCTCCAGACTATCCAGAATTGTAATCAATTATAATGAATCTTACAGAAAGGATTTTGTACCTTTTTTAAAATTAGAGAAGATGAAGATAAATATCTACATATTCTCTTGCAGCCTCTGGTGTTGGTCACTGTAAAAAGATCGGTTAGTGAGATAGAAAAACACATGGATTGATCTAGCAACACAAAAACTCTTTCAAAATTAAATGTAAATAAGATAAAATTTGTCTGTTAAGGTTTCAAGTTCTAAACTGCATTTAGAGACTCAACAGTTCATTGATCAAAGGGAGACAAAGCACAATTTAGGGGATATAGTAGGACAAAACACAGAAATTAATAACCCGTGGAACTGCCTAGTGTGTTTTGTGGATTTGCTTTGTGTACCTACAGAGGAAAACCGAAAAGTTAAACACTTGATGCTGTTCTTTCCCTCCCCTGAACAGTATCTACTTTTCCATTACACAGATACACAAAATTTTGATTAAGCCATTGGTGTTCACCAGATCATGGATATGCTCTATGATCAAGCTAAGACTCTAGCTCTCAGTACCCTGAAGTAGTTGTAAGAGTCATGCTCAAATTTTCAGCTGCCATTACTCATAAAATGGCCATGAGTGAGTGCACTGTTTTGTTTCTGCAGCAGAGGATAGATTTTACTTCCCTTCTTATTCTATCCTAATGACCATGTCACCCACTGATGACTGATTCCCACCTGTTGTCAGTGTCTGAGACAGCCTATGAGAGCTGAGGACAGGTGAGGCTTCCTGACTAGAAAATTTAGTAAAAATTCCTTTGTTTGGCCACTAGATGACTCTCTGATCTATTGAAATTTAACAGGAAAAGTGTAGACCCTGGGAACACAAAAATGGATGCCAGGATGGGGTTTTTTTTTTTGTTCTTTTCTGGGTTGTTCTTTCATTTATTGTCGATATCAATAGTTTAGTGTGCTAAGACAGTGTGGGACAATCTACCCAGAGGTCAAGACAAAATTCAAGCTTACATATTTTTACAGCTGAACCCTTTTTTTGTCTGTTTGTTTGTTCCCTTCAAGAGTCTCCCAAGACTTAAAGATAAGGAATCATACACACACACAAAAGGAGCAAATAAGCAACCCTGACAAACCTAGCACACAAAGGTGATATTCCAGTGTTGATATCATCCCATGTAAAATAAAATAGGTGATGGTAGGAAAAGGCATCTGATGGTCGTTTCACTGAGGTTATTTGGTCCCAAAAGCTCCATATAGTTTCAATTTATTCCTTCAGCAATTTTGGTCTCTTCAGGAGAATTGTTATTGTTATTGCTCCACTCCTACCACAAAACTTCAGGAAGTTGGTATAGCATAAAAGTTACAGTTACTCTGCTTCCCACTTCTCTCCCTCCTGCCTCCCCCTTCCCCACAATAGAGAGATAGTACAGTTTCTAATAATAGGGACTTGAATGCAGGTGTATGGAAGCACAAAATTCAATTGTAATTCAGTGTTCCACAAATGAGCAATGTCTTGATGAAAATCATTCTGAATCATGAATTGTAAGGCTAACTGCAGAACCAACATCTGCAACATTTTAGAGCTTGAGACACCTAGTAAACCGACCAGGTAGATTATGCAACCCTCTGAAGGGAACTAGTGAATGCAGACTTACAATAAACCCCAAGATGCAGTCTGCTCTGGTGTTTTCTGCTGAATCGAAGAGCAGATAGTATGGCTGTTACTTGGTCTTCAGAATCTTAAGCAGACTTCTATGCTGTGAGTAGAAGGCTATTCGCTGTTATCTATTAAACTGGATGGTAATAGGCAACTCAACAAACCAAATTCTATTTGTTTAGAAGTCCAGGAACTAGCACTCCTACAGCAGATGGTTATTCTTTATTGGGTGTTTACAGTCCTTCCCAATATAAATTACTGTCATGTGGTACAAAAAAATCCAACATTCCCTAAAATCCAAATACATTTAACTATGTCATTGGTTGCTGCTTATATCTGATGGAGTAAACGGGACAAAGTTGAAGATCATGTGAAGTGAATACCTACCTAGCTTAGTTTTTGATACCATGAACAGAATCACCAGTGAACCCAAACAATTATTTGTCCAGCTCTAGAGATGACCATATTTTCAGAAGAGATTATTGAAAAGAGAATTATTTGATCAGTAGAAGTTTAGTGTAATATCTGAAAGTAGGAGAAAAAAGATCGATTTTGATTCTCTATTAAAATGTTCTAATCCTCAAATGCAAGCAGGAAATAAAATTAATTATATCTACTCCTTACAACTGAAAAAGTGCTTTCAGCAAAGTGATGAGGATTTCAGAAGTATTTGAATTTTATATGCATTTTCAAAACTTATTCTCAAATGCACTCATAATGAGTGAATGAATGAATAACTAGTTCAATGAAACAAATATTAACTGTTACATCTTTTCAAGGATAGACATTATCACTTTTTATTTGAATATGCGATTATTTAAATGTATTTGTAAATTCTTCCAGCAATGAAATAAAATGAGTAAAGGTCAAGCCTTAAAATAAAGACCTGGTGCCAATTACATTACTGTAAATGATAATTCAGTTTCATTCTCTGCTTTATCTCTGATCTACTTTTTATGCTTCATAAGGAATGACTTAAGCAGGGACCACGGAGAGGTGCTGGAATGTCTCAGGCAGCCATTTTCATTAGATAATTTTCAGTCAAGTGTGAAATTTACCAAGGGAGCTCTAAGATTTCTACATCTCATTTTTTAATCTGGGTATCCTTTATTCATCTGTCTTTCTAGATAGGAAATGTTATTATTTGATGGCATTTGATAGAGTGATTTATGGAGTCTGCTCAATCAGTCCTCATATCATCAGAGCAAACTTGAAAAAGTATAAATGAGCAGTGAAATAAGGGTATACAAGTGCTTCATGTCATTGCCGTGCATTGTAAAATTTGTCAGCTAGGACCTAAAATTCAACATTGGGAAATCAAGAGGTCGAGAATCTGCAGAAAGGTAGCCAGAATTTTTTATCACATAAATTCACCTTTGATACTAGAGAATTGTTCAACATTAGCACTTCAGTGTCTTCCTCACTGTAAGTAGGATTTTTCATATTCTGTGCCACAGCAGCTACAGACAGACTACAGCCATGGGAAAACTGAGTTTAGAGAGAGTTTCAGAAGCAAGTCTGGTCCTCACTCAAAGCCCTGTGAAACACGTGAAAGGGTGTCTATTGACTTTGATGGACTTTGGCTTGAACTCTTCCAGCCCCTATAGGCTGTCTTGGGTTCTGATCATACCTCCAAGATCAAGTTCATGTATTTTATTCAATTTCTGCTTATTTATATGTATTGAACATCACTTGGAATAGGTCCAGGAATACAGGACTTTTGCCTTCCAGGATGATATTTTAACAGTGAATGCAAGAAAATAATTCTTTTTTTTTTTTATTATTACACCTCTGAATTTTCTGTGATTTCCTGCACAGTGACACAAATTTTGCATTAGCAACATCTTCCATCACTCCAGAATTAGACCAGGGGTGACTGGACAGGTGAGGTAAGATGGAATGCTCATGGACAAAAGAGGAAAGGAACTACTGAGCATATCAAAATTAGTTCTGTAACCATTCAGGCCTGGGTCAAAATTGAGCATATCAAGTTGCAGCATAAAATAGTTTTCATTGCATTTCACTGGTTTCCAAAGGCGGGCTGCAAGCACTGTGAGGAACTGTCAGACCAAGAGCAAGGTACCTGGGAAATAACAGCTTCTCTGCTTTAGAAAAGTCGAAAAGACGTGACTACGTGTTTCTGTGATTTTAGGAAGTGATACTAAGTGTCTTTGAAAGTTTGTGGCCTTTATCTCCTCATCTGTGAGTGGAATGCGCCAATTGAAGAACATGTCAAGGGGGACAAATGGTCTACCACCTGCTGCCTGCACTCACCCGTAGGTCACCAATCTTGTCAAAGAGATTTGCATTGATGGAATATGAAATGGCATTACCATCAAAACATATAAGATTATCTTTCCTTTGAAGAAAAGCAACAGCTACACTTACTTTGAAGTTTGAGGACAGGAAGGCAATTAGTTCAAGACTACTAGACATAAATGGGGAAACGAATTCAATGTTGCCACTAACAGGAACTGGCAGATTTAAACCCTGAAAGATGGGCTTCTTATAACACTTTTCAATGACAAGTCCCAAGCTAGTGAACTGATTTTGGACTATAAGAATGGAATAACTTGAATAACACTGTTAGATGCTCTAAAAAAGCTAATCTTTCTGCTATACAAGAATAGATTTCACAGGACATCTACTCTCTGTGCCACCACACCTTCAGGAGCCACAGACTACATTCCAATAATCTACATCACAGCAATAAAGCAGAGGAGATTGTGGGAACTGAACAAATTCTGTTAAACAAAACTCTGCAGATGATGTTAGAAAGTGGTCTACACTACACACTACAGAAGAGCAAACTCCCTCCTCTGCTTGCAAAAGACTAAACAAGAATGTGGTGAATGAAGAAGTCCTTGAACATATGAACAAAAACCAGCAATTAAGGACTTGAGAAATTACAGTGCTATTAAGGTTACCCAACTTAGGTCATCTACCTGCCTTTAGCTCTGTCTTAACTTCACCTTTCTTTAGCTTACATTAGCTTAATATCAGGGCCTCAAGTTTAAAATTTATTCTGAGATTTCTCAGAGCTCTGTTACTATCTCTTGACTCACTTTCACATCTTTTTTTTTTTGCATTGTTTTGAATAACAGCTAAGCTGAGCTGTTAATCTTAAAATGTTATCTCGGTACTAAATGGTTACATTAATTTCTTACTCTTCATTCTTCTAAAATTCAGTCTGCTGTCTTGTTGTTGTACTGACCATCACTAATGCTAATTAAATTAATTTTGATGAAGACAAGTGAATATATCTCGGCATGACTGGACATCCTGCCATTATAGAAATACATGGCACAGTAAGTGCTAAAGACTTTAACAGTATGGTTACCCAGTGATATGCTAGAGGATCCATTACTGTGCAAGGTTTCATAATTTCATAATGCTTATTATTCTCAATAACACATTACATCCTTTTAAATGTAATCTATATTAGTTCTCCATGTCTTTTCTGCCTGTCTGCATGTATGCTAGCTAAGATTAACATCAACTGTCACATGAGAATTTTCGGCAAATACATATCTGTTCCTTTTTTAACAGTCTGCTATAAACAGCATAAAACATGAGTTTATGTGCCGATAATTTATTTTTGTTCAGATAAACTTGAAGATTTCATTAACTTTATTTAAAACTTTGAGTGGTATGGAAATCAGCATTACATTAGAATACCTCTCATAATATTTTTCCCAATAAAAGTTAAAATCAATTGCACATGTCCTAAAATGAGCCATCAGATTAACGTCTTCTGAGATATCAGTGGTGGGTTCTCACACTGGAAATCTATTCCTCTGGCAACCCATCAGAATTTAAATTTGGCAGGCTGCAGTGTAGTATAAGGTTTACTTGTTCAATCAAGCATTCAATTAACTAACATGTCAGTGTGTTGGTCCTTTGTGAGACAAATAAAAGGCAGCTAAAGTGCATTGAGCCATCTGAATGGATAGTTGTGTAATTAATATTTGTTTTTAATTTATTGTAAGGTGTCCAGATGCTCTGGCAAACAGTTCCTGGGAAATCCTTAAAATAGTTGACTGAGTTCTGTAAACTTACTAGAGGGCAGCAGGTTTTCCTCTGTGTGTAATTAGAATTGGGCAAACAATTCAGGAGACCTAAAAAATTTTTTTAACCTTTTTTTTGTATTAATAAATTGTTTACTGTTATGACATAAGTTCTGTGTAATTGTCTATTTGTTATATAATAGGGTTTATCAATTATCTACAGTCTATCTACGACTGTCATTGTTTTGGGAACATATAGTATTCTCCAATTCAGTAAACCAAGCTTTACAAGTCTGAGGTTTGACAAAACAGCGGAGCTCTTCCTGGGAGAGAAGAAAGCATGCAATTTCAGGACTTTTTTTTCCTTGGTTAATGTCACCTTTGTAGCTACGCCAGCAGCAGGTTAATTCTAGTTGTGTAAGTACTAAACTGAGAGAAAGGCATTTGAAGTGTGTGATTCTATTACATGTGTGCTGAGGTAGGATGAGTTGTCCTCTGAAAGCCTGGCTCTCCTTCTGTTGCTTAGATGAGTGACTTTATACTTACAACTTTTAGGTGAAGAAGTTGAGGGAAGGGGGAAATCAGAGCCTTTCAGTCTGTTTTTGACCTACTCAACTACAGTATATAAATATAGAGCATTGGTATGCTAGACAACTTCTGTAGCCAATAGAGATGCAAGTATCTTCAGCAAATGGTGCAGCTTGGATACCCTATTCCCACTAAGTACCGAAAAAGCTGAAGTCTATATTGATAATTGAAATCAGATGAGTCAGATCTTTATGTAACTAAAGTCTGCATTTCGCCAAGGTCTCAGAGTAAATGGGATGCTACTTAGCTAACCAAAAGAGATAAGAAGCTAGGCTGATTGGCAATATTGCATGTGTTATACTTACATTACCTGATGACAGTGACACCATGGGAATTGCAAGGACATTTCTAAACATCGTTTCACTGGAGACCATTTGTTAGTCTCATATGATGCTACAGGCTCTAGTGGGAGGACCATTATGTGCTCCACTATGCCGTCTCAAACACGCTGTTTTGTATATGTGGTAACTCCCAGAATTGATTTTTTTTTGTCTCAATTTCCTGCTGCATTTGCATCATTCAGTTATACATTCCCCCCACTCACACACTGGGTGAAATGTCATTTAGAGAAGGATAATTCCCACTACTATCACCCCTGGTTTACTTTTCTTCTGACCAAAGTTTCATTGATTTTTCTGCTGCCTTCTTCCTGGCTAAGAGTTAATGATCACACTCAATGTACAGATAATAGAGATGCCACTACCCTTGTAGCAGTTAGCTGTGATCCCACAGAGCCATTCTCACACACAA
>Ga0065711_1000821_pt1 | contig 54427 bp, 23 predicted proteins | sample Hoacrofraction12_FD_59098 | JGI IMG/M metagenome (GOLD analysis project Ga0065711, IMG submission 59098) | Hoatzin crop microbial communities from Cojedes, Venezuela - Epithelial fraction 12 v2 (version 2) | ecosystem: Host-associated > Birds > Digestive system > Esophagus > Crop | place...
CTGCTGGAGAGAGTCCAGCGGAGGGCTACAAGGATGATGAGGGGACTGGAGCATCTCTCCTATGAGGAGAGGCTGAGGGAGCTGGGCTTGTTCAGCCTGAAGAAGAGAAGGCTGCGAGGGGACCTAACATATGCTTATAAATATCTGAAGGGTGGGTGTCAGGAGGATGCAGCCAAACTCTTTTCAGTGGTGCCCAGTGACAGGACAAGGCACAACAGGCACAAACGGAAGCATAGGAATTTCCGTCTGAACATGAGGAAGAACTTCTTCCCTCTGAGGGTGACGGAGCCCTGGAACAGGCTGCCCAGGGAGTTTGTGGAGTCTCCTTCTCTGGAGATATTAAAGATCTGCCTGGACAAGATCCTGTGCAGCCTGCTCTGGGTGGCCCTGCTTTGGCAGGGAAGTTGGACTAGATGGCCCCCAGAGGTCCCTTCCAACCCCTACCATTCTGTGATTCTGTGAGTTGCCCTGTGGGGGGAAAAAAAGTACAAAACCAGTCAGTGTTGAACACTGGGATGAATGTTCTACAGTGAAAAGATGCAGATGAAGAATCATCTGCCAGTTAATTAAAATGCATAAATTATGATGTCATCTCTAACGGAGTGTATTTAAACCTTGTTTAGATCTTGCTTTCTAAGATATTTGTCAGTTCAGTTATAAAGATCAATGAAGTTTTTATATAGGTGATCTTTAGTGATGAGAGAGTATGCTGTACTCCTTGAAGCATAGTGAGATGGACTTATTTAAGCAGCAGTGTCCTCTTTCTGGAGTTTTCCTGTTAACAGCTTTGCAGACTGAATCCCTATGTAAATGAATAAATGTTAAAAGAATAAAACTGTCAAAGAAATTAATTTCTTTTACATCAAGGTGAAATGTACATTCACACAGTGAAATTCTCTAAAATGAATGACCATTAAAAGAATAAATGTGTCAAAGGAATAAATTTCCTTTGTGCTGCACCAGAGCAGCACATACACAGTTCGAGGGGGACATTTTGGAATGAGTAACTGTTAATGGGAAGAAAACTATTAAAAGAAAACATTTTTTTTGCCAGGCACCGAGGTTATACATTAGCAGCTCTTTCGGCAGCATCACCTTTATATCAGTGTTATATCTGAATTTACTCACTCATAGCCTAAGTTTATTGCCATGCAATTAGTGACTTCCCAATCTTTAAGCTGTTAAAACTCGGCAGTGACATTCATAGAGATGCACTTGCACCAAATATGCAAGTATGGTGACTAAATTTAACTCCCAGACACAGGATGCATGTGCCTGGGTGACAAAGACATTAGGACCTCTTTTCTTTGGTGTTTATCAAAGCAAAGAAATTCAATACTCTTTCTTCTGAATAAATATGCCTCAACTAGTAGCAAAGAGCTCTTTCCTGTTTTAATATGTTTCATTTAACAAGAAGATGAGAGAACGTCACCTACTGGAAAATGAGTGAATCTTTGGCTTAACACTGGTCTTTAGGATCATAAACTTTGGCTATGCTTAGCTTAATCAAAAGTCTGTAATTCTGATCAAAGCCTTCTCATTAGCCCCCTTGCCAGCTGCCTATTCTCACTTGTCTCCTGGTTTATTCTTAGTCTGTAAGCTCTTTGGGATCAGGTTAACTCTTTTTTTGTTTTGCTTCTTCAGCCAGTGTTAAGTTTTGGAGGTAAAAGACAGGTCCTTCCATCATTCTGGTAAAGCGAACAACAAATAGTAAAAAATGTGTTCTGAAAGACATGATGACAAGACGTGGGTCACAGTAAATAGTGGGTGTATGCTGGCACACGTTGATGTTGAAACCTCCACTTAGGGCAAAAAAAACCAGATATCTTAAAAAGAGTTTGCCAGGAATTTGATTTGAACAGAAACAGCAGGATTTGTTTCTTATTGTTTTCTGTTTTCATGGAAGTATTGTGATAAGCTGAAAATGAAAATTAAATTAAATGCTATTAAAACTTCTCTCCTTTAAACCAAACAAAAAACCCTTTAGCATCTTGTCTAAGAGCAGGCATGAAGAATGTAGCTCTCAGCAGCTGTATTAAGCATTTGACAATGTGCTTATAATATAAATGAAGAAAACGTGATATGGAAAGGTAAAACTTATGCATGAAGCCATGGCCAATTGTTAAATAATTTGTGTATATCTTATCATTACAAGCTAAACATGCATGAAAAGTAGTGGCTTTTGTGTGGGACAAAATGTATGCATCGAACTGATGTTGATGAGGGCTTTGTGCATGGGAGCAGTGGTTATAAAGTGCTATCTGAAGTGCTGAATATTGCTGACAGTGCCGCCTATGTATTTTAAATCTGTATTTAAATGTAAAGTTTGGGGAAGCTGTTGGAAGTGGTAGGTAATACCACAGCTATGAAACCATGAACCTTTGGGGTAGATGTTAACTTTCCTCCCAGAGTTCTACGGTTTCCAACATTTCGAAAACTCCTCTGTGCTTTAGGGTGCTTAAATAAGGTTTTTGGTTCAGAGTTTTAGAAATTCCCCTCTTGTCACTCTGCAAGTCTGATGGATTTTCTGGTTTATTCTTTTTTAATGAAAACTTCTTGTAGACCGTGAAGATAAGCCCGTTCAAAGATTTTGGGTACTCAGTTTTGGGCAAAATATTGAAAATTAATAAATATTTCATTTTGACATTATAGCAAATGAAATATAGCCATTTGTGTTTTAAAAATGTTATAATTTGAACTTCAGTTCTATTTAAACACAAAAAAATTAAAGATGGAAAGACACATGAGACAGAGGTTTTTAGTTCTTATCCAAAATTATTATTTTACTTCTAATTTGCTAAAGAAAACAAAATCTGTGTTTTGTTTAAAATCAGTTTTATTCTCTCGTTTTTACTTCAATGAATGAACTGAAAAAATCTTTTAAACTGCTCTAGCTGTAGATTCCTTTCCTTATAGTGAAGAAGACAAAATGTCACATTCAAGCTGGAAAAACTGAAAGTACTTGAAAAACAGTTCATCCTCTTTTTAACATTCCAATCTTGTAAAGAAATTTAAAAAAAGTTATTGAATGAATAGTTAATCATTTTAAAGTGTTTCTGTGCTGTGTGTTTTTTTTTCGAAGAAAATGTCGAGTGCCTTTTTTCAGCTGTCTGCTCTGTTTATTACTGAGAGAAATGACAGATTCTCAGTTTTGTAGTGTGTCTTAATTTTTGTGCAGAACAGAAGTATTTAGCAGCCAAAATTATAATTGATAATAGTATTGCTGTGGAAACCTGGAGCTAGATTTAGTCCCTATCCTTCAATTTTGCAATCTGAATAGGTGAGATAGAGAGAAGAGAAAGAACAATGAGAGCCGTACTAGCCTTCTGTTTTTAGAGTAGGAAATGCTAACATGAGCTGTCCAAATTTACAGAGTTTTCTGATAAGCAGTTGAGTCCAGATTTCGCAAATCCCAATTCTATACTTTAAGCACAAGGTCTTCCTTATTCTACTTGAGTCGTGTATTTATGAAGATATTTTCCACATGGATTTTTTTTTGTATAATTTCTGAAACATTTTGTCAAAGACAGCAAAATGAAACAAAATGTTGATATTGTTACACTTGGGGAGATGAGTTATTGAACTTGGCTTGAGTCCTTCAGAGAATGTTTGCTCAAGGTATAGTTGCAGTTATTTATTTCTTTTAGAGTTTTTTATATCTTTTGATACAGAAGTTGTTGAAAATCAACTCTTAGCTGTGAAAAGGTATGAGTAGGGGGGAAGGGTTTGTCGCCAGCTTGACAGAACTTCCTAATGTGAGGATCAAAGCAACAACTCATTCAGCAGTTTTTTCTTCTCAGTTGTTTTCCTTTTTATATCTGTCTGTCTGTCTGTCTGTCTATCTATCTATCTATCTACCTACCTACCTACCTATCTAACTCTTGCAACACACATCTGGGAAATAGAGGGAAGTTAAGTGAAAACCCTTTCACTGCGTGAAAGGTCAGCCCTCAAGTTCTCCCCTTCCCAGGAAAACATTTCACTTCTCATCTGTTCAGGTGTAAAAAGTAAAATGTGCCAGCATCTCAGAAGCAGATGATACACTGCATTCAACTATTGGAAAACAAGGATGCCCCAACTGGTCTTAGGATCCGGGTTTCTGCTCTCAATGCCTCTGTATTTTTAATGTTTGTAATTTAGTAGGAGATATGCAATTCAGTTCTATTCACTAATAATAGTGTCATGAGTGGCTGGGGAACTCAATCTGAATAGCCTTCAGATCACCACATACAGGATGAAGTCTCAAAGCTGACACATGTACCAGAGAACCAATTCCTTAGCTTTCCTGTCATGTCATGTACACACGTTTAGATTCTTTGTCAATATATACTGCATATTAGTTTGAGCTTGCAATATTATGTGGTACTAGCCTGTTGGTTCTAAATATACCCATGCAGTTAATGGTTACCATCCACTTTCTCTTCTCCTTTTGTTTTTCCCGATGGAGAAGCACTATTTTTACAGAGGCTTTAGTAGCCCAGGTAATCATGTCCAAATATTGCAGATATGGCAGGTTATTCATTTTCTCTAGAGCAAAAATAATTATGATAATGGGAAAAGCTGAAACTTATTTTTACATGTCACAAACAAATAAAACACTATCCCCAACAACAACAGAAAAATTGAAAAGAAAGTCAGTCTAAAACAGGTAACATTTTTCCTGGGATAGGGACATTACTTGTTATGCTATGAAGAAATTCTAGCTGAGAATAAAGGTGACTTGACAGAAAATAAGGACGTATTAAAAATAAAGCCTGTGTACAATCGGCTACTAATAAAGTGCATTATGTTATTACCTCATAAAATCAAGTTTGCATGCATGATTAGCAGGTTAAACTTTGATTCTACGCAATTTCTCTCTCCCCATGTTTCCCCATGAATAGATAATGTAATTGATGCTTTGCCCCTAGGCTTCAAATGCCCGACTGCCTTAGTGGAATGCCAGACATGTTTAAATTCATGTTATTGGCTCTTTTCACCTTGTGGACCTGTAAAATATGTATCAAGGCTAGAAGTGACAGAAATGCAGCAGCTGGCTGTAAGTTAGATGTGCCAGAAAATTGCAGTATTTTCCATTCCAATGAAAGTAGCTATGAAAAGCAATCATGTTAACTAAATATGAACTAAGTAACAAGATTAGGGTTTAATTAGAAAATTAAAGCAAGTGGAAACCTGTTTATTATTCTGTTGATTTCCTTACACCATGTCAAGTATTGCTTCCATGGATATTTTTACATAATGGGCTAATATAAAATGTTGTTACTATCTTGGGGAAGAAGTGATAAAATAAGTGAGGTGTGGGGAGAGAAAAAGACTTCAGTCTCCAATCAAATTAGCTTGTGCCGTTAAATTACAGATGCCGATTTCCATTTAAGTATAAAATAGTGGAAGCAGAATCACACATTTGCTGCCTCTGTAGGTTGTCTACACAGCTGTCGTTCAGCCTTGTGGATGTCACCGCTCATCTGAGCATGAGCAACAGTCACCCTCACAGCTGGAAGACCAATTTTTCTGGAGTTTTAGTGGGTGCAGGGGCAGCTGCCTGTGTTGACTTGTGGGGCACATCTAACATCACTGAAAAAGCCAGGTTACTCTGCCTAGGTCATGAGCAGGGAGGCTGATGCCATGTTCTTTCTGAAATAAAACGTCCTTTCACATACAGGTCTTTTAACAATTGGCATCTATGATACAAAAACTGGAGCGCACGTTGAAAAAGATTTTTTACTTGAAGGTTTCAGATAAAAAATTAACAATAGAGCGATTCTCAAAAGAATAAATCTCTGGATAATACACTAAGATAGATATTAATATACTGACTTGCAAAACCTTATATGAAACCCAAAGAGAACTATTACTGGCTTTCCTGTCTCTTTGACTTTGGCATCTGAAAACTGTATCAAGGGTGATAATTCACACAATCGCTGAAAGAGCTGTCTCAGAGGTCGGAGCTAAACAGGCTCTGGAGTGCAGGAATATCCGGAGATCAAGAAAAAGTGGCTGCCTGAATGAAGCAGATCATGAAGCCTCTGGCATTTCAAGAATGCCATAAAATTTATAAGCAGCATACTATTTTGCAGAGTTGTATATGTAACAGGTTTTTTTGTTTCGTTCTTTGTTTAAAACAGAGTCCATTGTATTATTGTTCCAACTTTACTACTCTTTGAAGGTTTTAAAAAATTAGGAAGTTATATCTTACTGTAACTCCTGTCTTCTTACTCCCTCTGTAGAATAAAAAAAGAGATATGGTTCCTATCTTCTTTTCTTTTTTGTTTAAAAAAAAACCCCACAAAACCCAAAACCACTTACAAACTAAACAGAAATCAAACTTTTTCTTAAAGAAAGATCTTTTGAAATTGAGGCAATGACAACAGGTTTCTGCTGTATCATGCCATGTTAAGCAGGCACACCTAATAAACTCATCTTCAATTTCTCTGAAGGCTTTTAAGTTGTTTTACTGGCACCCGTCTGGATTTCAATGTCATGCTACAAAACATTCTCTTCTAACACGACATTTGTGCAGCTGTAACTCTAGTAGTGAAAAGGTATTCCTAACTGGGAATCTGAAAAGTGCAAGTAAACATCTAGTGTGGCCTTTTTCCTATTTGAACTAGTATGCTACTGATTTATTTTTTAAGACTTGCATGCTTATCAGCTATAGTGTTGTTTGTCAGGAGAAGCCCCATGTGATGGCGTACAGATCATTGCTACTTGAGTTGAAGACTCTGTTCCCTCCGATGGCAGCAATACTGGAGTATTACCCAGAAATTAATACCAGTCACCGGGTGAAAATACACCACACACTGCATGCTTTGTCCCACAGATGGTATTTTTTTTGTTACTGATCATTGTTATTATTTATCAGTTCGTTTTTACAGAGATGAAGTTGCAATAATTGTCCAAAGGAATATTGAAAAAGGATGTACATGAAGAAGACTTTCACTAGAGTTGTAATATGTTTTAGTAAATACAGCCTTTGTTTGGTAAACAATGGGAAAGAAGAAGCAGGAGCCTATAAGCATTAAGAGCTAGGCAAAATCTAACATTTTCAAACTTCACTTTGGGAGAAAGACATTTGCTCACAGCTTAAATACATCTGGTCTATTAAAATCCTGAACCATCCTTTCAAAAACAGGGAACATATTCATAAATCTGGAAGAACAGAATCCCACAGGTATAATCTATTATAGGACAAACTTTTTCCAGAATATTTGTGTCCTCTCTGATATGTACCACCTGAAAAACTAGAGAAGTCATTCAAACATTTAGGTCCAGCAGAATTTTTATTGCCATTGAAATATGGTACAAAATCAGGGAAGAGCAATGGCAGTAAAATAACATTTTTTTTAAAATCATTTCAGATGAAAGTAGCTCGTGTTTTTTATTTTTTTCCTTTCTTCCTTTTCTTAATGAAATAAAGTACGTAACATTGTAAGCTTCTGCTATAAAGTTACCGAATTTTGCACTGTGGGGTGCTTGCAGAAGATGAGGGGGAGAATTGGAAAGGCAGCATCCTTCCACATGTGTGAATGGGAATTCAATAATTTCAATGCAGTTCTGTGATTGCACAATGAAATTTAACATCAGCTAGCAACTACACAGTTGTTTAAAGCAGAAAAAAATAAATATGTCTTATTGCAACTGAAGATAAGTTTTGTTAGAGTTCATCTGAAATAGTGCATCCAGTTTTGGGTGCCACAGTGGGAAGGACATTGATCAACTAGAGCAAGTTCAGAGAAGGCCACTGAGCTGGTGGGGGCTGGGGCACTTGGCTTGTGAAAAGAGAGTGGGGGAGCCGGACTTGTTCAGCCTGGAGCAGAGATGGCTTGGAGGGACCTAACAGCAGCTCCCAATGACAATGGGGAGGTAAATGAGAAGACAGAGATGGGCTCTTTGTAGTGGTGCAGGGTGGGAGGGCAAAAGACAGTGGTCATAATCTGAAACAGGAGAAGTTCTGGCTGGGTATATTAAAAGAAAATTCACAATGGCATTAGTTAACTGCTGGCACAGGTTGCCCAGAGAGGATGTGCAATCTCCCTCTTTGGAGATTTCTAAGACTCAGCTGGACAAAGCCCTGCTTTGAAGTTAGTTTACTCAGCTTTGAGCAGCAGGCTGGACTAGAGAACTCCCAGGATTCCCTCCAGCCCCAATTATTCTGTTGATTCTGTGGTTCTGTCTAAGAAAATCAGCCTGAACGTTCTGCTGTGAATGTTTATGTGTGGCATAAACACAGACCGGTAAACTGTGGAGCTGAGGCACAAGATTAACAAATCTTAAAAGATAAGTATTTTATTTCAGAATGAGAGAGATGGACACAAGTTGGAATTGCTACTTGTTATTCTTATGATTTCCCTTAATGAGAAGACAGAACGCAACACAACTGCTGTATTCATCCAGAATATTTACAACTACAAGATCAGTTATACTTCCAAATTCAAGTGGAGTCTTTTGAATTTTGGTTTCTTCTATTCTGTATGATTAATAAATTAGTTACAATTTATTCAGCTGAAGAAACATCAAACCAAAATCAAAACTCTCTAGGCCTCCTAAATAACAAGGAAGAATGAAGAATAATCTGAAAGTGTCCTGAGATGCAGTTGTCTTCTGAGGCTTTATTCAAACCCTACCTCTAACTCTTTCTGCCTCTTAAAATGTGTGTGTTTAGCTGCCTAGGGATTTTTCTCAGATTCACAGTCCTTCTTTATCTCCCTTAATTCTGCCCAAGTTGCTATCACTGATTCCAAACTTTCCAAGACCATTGTAATTTTCAGGAGACCCAAATAGGATATAAAATGTTTTTCCTGGTGTCCCACAGTACCATCCCAGTCAGAAATAAAATGAAATTGCTTTACAGCTCATGGTAGAGGGTGCGTGACAAAGTAACACTTTAAGTACAAGGTATTTCAAATTAAACAGCTTCCCATGGCTTTTGCATCTTGCTGAAAAATATCCTGTACACCTTCAAGGAGAGAGGTTATGAAGAATAAGTCTCTGAGGCTGCTTCAGAGACATTGTTTGAAGAGACTGAGAAGCGGCCTACAATTCAAGAGCAGTGGAAGCCTGCCAGAGGGCAGGCAGAAATGGCTTAAGTCTAAGGTGAAGAGTAAGGCCACCCAGATGTAGTAAAACAGCAGGGAATGGGTTTATTTGAAACTTCTGTAAATTAAACTATATTCCTGTAATTAAAACAAACTGGCTTCCCATTACAAAGAATGTCACCCTGGAACAGTGATGACCGAACACACAGATGCGTACCAGGGAGAAGAGAACAGGTCTATTATTCTATGAAAATAGTTCTTGTTTCTGGTAGTCCTGGAAAAATAACCGTTTTATCCTCTTCTTACCTGCTTCATTGGTTCTGATCACTCGTGATGGTGCGCTTGGGTCTCCGGTCCCAATTTTGTTGGTTGCTACAACTCTGAACTCATACTCCACCCAAGGATTCAGTTCAACAGCCATAGCGGACTCCATGTCACCACTTATTACATCTGGAACTGCAGACAGTAAAGAAATGTGTAGGTTACTCAGAAATCTGAAGCTCACATGCAGTGTCTTAGTGGCAAGTGGACTTTGTCATACAATATGGGCATTAGACATGATAGACATCAAGGATCTAATATGTCAGAAATCACAGCTAGGTTCTTGGCACTGTGGTACTCCTGAAAAGACACAGATTGAAGGATATAGGCAAGAGCTTTCTGCTTATTCACAGATGCATCATGGCAGGTGTCTTTGTGTTGTCCTTTTAGAGTTGTTGCTAAGTAATATGGAGGGAATGAAAAAAGAAAAAAAAAATCAGTGCTTTTAATTTGTCATTGTTCTCTTAAGAGTATCTGTTCCTGCAGTTGCTGGTGATTATTGTTATGATGAGCAGGAGTTTTGAACAGTCTACTTGTGCCGTTTGAAAGTTTTTCTCACCTGTTTTTACAGTCTGCCAGCCAAGAGAAAATGGACTGCGTGCTTGTAGGTTGTAGAGGGAGATAGGGCTGTGATTGTCTGCCCCAGGACTCCAGGAAAGTGTTGCTGTGGTGTCTGTAATTTCCTCCACTATTACAACCCCTGGGGGACCAGGAGGACCTAGAAATAAAGTGGAATAATCAAACAGACCACACCACCATCGCGAATGAGCAGTAATAATACTCGGTGGAGTTCAATATCCATGAAATACAAGAGTTAAAATCCACACTACTACATCATGGAGACAATTTTCACGATTTCTGCTGGTAAATTGTGATGGTTTCTACTCTTTAAATGGTGTGTGGGAGAGTATCAATTAACTTGTCAGAGTGACAGCAGAAGAACTAGAAATAGAAACAGATTAAAAAAAAATCCTGTTATAGTTGTTCTGAACCTAAAATTAAAGGAAAAAAAGAGCAACTTTAAGAAGCATCCAGGCTAGATAGAACAGTGGCATTCACATCTTCTCTTTGAATGAGACTTAGCAGTAGGAAAGACAAATAGTGATAAAAATGAAGCACAGGTGTTTCATATGTGCTTCTTGAAGAACAGTAGTATTACTAATAACTGAATCAAGAATACAGCATTCATCCTTTTTCTCAAATTCACTCATTCAGGAAAACCACCTGGATTACTATCCCGTTGGAAGTCCATTAACTGTTTGATTGAAATCTATTAAAACCAAAACAAAACTCAAACCCAAAAATTTTGAAGGCTGATAATTCCTGTGGTTCCATCAAAAAAACCCCCCAAAAAAACCCAGAACAACTTCTTTATTGAGAAAGGAAAGGTTTATTTATTCCACTTAGTGGCACCAGATGAGAATATGCTAATCACCATTTGTATAGGCCGTGTAGCTGATCCAATAAGTGAGGTCTCTGGTAGCAAAAATGACTTTGCAGAGAGAAACATGGCTATAATGTCCCACTCCCAGCCCCAAATTCCTCCTGATACTGATATTACTGGTGTTGGAAAACATTGTCTGTTTGCACTTGCCAAACTAAATCGGAGGCAAAGTTCTCCTTGTTCAGGATCTACTACCACAGTTGTTGTAACCGGATGTTAAGGGGAAAATGTACATCTCTCTCAATGGTAAATGCAGAATAAACATCTCTCTTGTGGTTTCTTATACTTCAAAGCTTATATAAGTCCTGAAGGACAGGACTTAATACTTCTGTAAAAATATTAATATTATTAATAGCTATAATTATTTATGACAAATCTGGATTTCCTTGACATTCAAGACCCTTCTGATTCTTTTCCATCATCCTGTTGTTGATGACTGAAGTTTTGCTTCTGCTCCTAAACAGATGGACTGTGAAATCAGAAATGCACTACTGGATACTTTCTCTCAAAATGAAATTGCAGCAAGGGTGATGATGGGAACAACTTTGTTAATAGAAAGCAATTGCTGCTACACTTCTGTGGGAGCCAAATGCTGTTTGCTTGTACAGCATGAGCTGTAGTGGAGCAGGTCCTTTGGATACCTCCATTCCCAGGAGCTGTGGTGAGTGGGGTGGACCCTCTTGCTGAACAGCCAGATCTCAGCACTTGCAGATCAGGGTGGCAAACACTCAGGTCTGGTGCCTACATTTGAAGTGGTAGTTGAAGCCAGCATTTCTGCATTACTGAGCTCAGCATTATTATATTTTAGTGCTATTTTATGCAATCAAATCTTTTGCTGGCTAGCATCCTTAGTCTGTGAGCAGAAACAGATATATCTGAATATCAAAGGCTAAAAAGACACTGTAACCGAAATATTGTTTGTTGCCGTGATTTTTTGTCCTTTGCAGCTGCATTTATATTTTCTCTGATATGCATTCAATAAAAGCATGTTTACATGTGCTATGACAACGGTATCATCAGAGTTTTGTAGTAGTTGGGCTCAATAGCTTCAGAGTGAAAAAGATATTGAATCTTTTAAATGAGAAAGTAATTTATGCAATTCACTTGCCTCTGCTTACTTGGCAATGATCTACAGGCAACTGACTGACATTAAAATGTTGTAAATACGTGGCATTTAGAAATAATAACAACAAAAAAAGACAAATGAATGTTTGAAATTCAAATGATTCAATTCCTTCAATTCCAGGAACGGAAAGATTTCAGTGAAGTTCAGTATTATGGATGTAAGATGGAAGAAGATTGTCTCCACAACACACCGCAGTCCTCTTCACAGGAGACCAGGATACAGCTCTGGGCTATAGGAAGGGAAAGATTTTCCACTTCCATGAGTCGTGAGCAGCTTCAGTGCTGGGAGTCTCTCCTCTTTCCTTGCTCTGCCTGCTCAGCAGGCTTGACTTCACAGCTGTCAGTGCCTTTGATTGAGTCACAAGCAGTGCTGGGATAAGTTGGTGCCACCCTTTGGACACGTTGTGACTCTTGGCCTTCTGGAGTCCCATCTTCCTTTGCAGTCGAAAGGTCTTGCTTTTCTTCCTGGGAGAAAACATGGCAGACAGGTGTCTCCTCTCCACTTCTGCCTTCCTGCCAAGTATTTGCTGTTCTTTGACAGCAAGCACCAGGTCAGGCCTTTGTCTCAGAATAGCAAGTCCTGGGGCTAATTTAATAAAATACGGTGATCTTCAATCTCCATCATCTATTGTTTCAGGCTGTCTGTTGATGTAGGAAAATACTAGTGAAATTTTTATTTGTAGCCATGAGGGAAGCTTTAAAGAAAAGCTGGGATTTTGATACAATCATTTACTGGGCTGGAGCCCTAGGCCCAGCATTATATCATCGTCCCAACCACAAACAAAATTAAAGGGAAATATTTCAGTACTTTTCCTCTGTGACAATATTTCTCCCATGCACACCAAACGTTGTTAAAGAGTTTCTAGCCACTGTATTAGAAGCAAAAGAACAAGCATCTTACTTCTATTAAAGGATGTAAAAAAAAAAAAGTTATGCTAAAGTCTCCTGCTAATTTCTCAATCTATTTTGTTGTTGGAGTTCTCTCATGTTTTTCAAACCTTTTAAATGCATTCCTAGGCATGACAATGTGTCATTATGCTTTCTGAGATGTGTGCTCTTACACAGTCTGCAGGATGACTGCTAAAAAGCATTTCCATTTCCAACAGCAGGCATTCTTGAAAGCGGATTAATAAAGGACAAAAGCCTCAGTGATGACAAATGTATGACAGTTAGCCAGGACCTGAGTGCTATGCAGATGTCACTCATTTTTGTAGAAATCTCATTAAATTTTATGCTTGGATGTAATCATTCATGGTGTCAGCCGGATGGCTAATGCAGAGAAGCTTCTCTCCCAAGGGCTGTGTTATTGTTCAGGATCTCTAAAACAATTTTGAGTGGAGAATAGCCAATTGAGGAAAAAATGCATGGTCTGCTCAAATGCTTCTTTGGAAACTACACTGAAAATGACTGGTCATAACTGCACTACAGTGCGGTCGACCTTCATAGAGAAGACATTTAGGGCTGCGATAGGCTCTTATGCAGCTCTAGGAGCACTGGAAACCCAGCATCAAGGATATTAGTCAGTTATCTTCTTTCAGAGCAATTCCATAGATTGATACTTCATTTCAGGACATGCGTGACTGCATTTTGGCAAACTTGTTTTATGTGTCTTTTTATTGTTGGAATGATCATCCTGAGAGGTCCTTTAGATTACTTGCCATGGTACAAAGTTAATGTGAGAATTCTTGAAAGACTATTACCAACAATAGCCGGAGTCATTCAGAGAGGCATTGCCCTTTCCTGTGAATGCCAGACTGTGTGCTGATTTACTTTACTGCTGCCTGACCAGGATAATTCTTACTTTTACTGAACAGCTAAGAAGCCTGATATGTAGCAGTTTCCGAACACATATTTCTTGACCTGAAGATTTTGCTTTCTGAGTGACAAAGTATACAGGTTTGTCATCAAGAAGATGAGAGGTCAAGAAAAAGAGGAAAAGAAAGAGGCAGTAACTACAGAAAAATAGGAAAGGTGCTTGATAAAACAGGAGCTTGACTGTTGTAGTATAAATCCCTTCTACTGTGCCCACCGACGGCAGATTATGTGTTTGCGTGTGGTGGGAAACAAGAGGATGTAGAGAAAGTTTGATGTATAGTAAATGCAATAGGCACTATGACTTTAGCGGATAGATCCACGTCTCTGTTCCTTCTATGTGTGGTGTAACTTTCTGTAAGGTAGATACATAAGGGTCCTGGGCAGATGGAGAGGCTATACCCCAGCCAGCGGCAGGTTAGACTGAGAGGTTAGTCTCAGGGTTGGACAGTAAGAAAGAGAGGACGTTAATGTTACAACCTGAATAGTCGTGACTCATTCCAGGAGAAATTCCTGGTGTCCTGCCTGAGAAGGCCTTTGGTATGTCACATTGTACTCTTTTGCCCTGAAGACTCCTTTGTCTTGTACAAACCTAAAAATAGGGTATTTGAGCAAGGCAACCTTGAGATCATCGGAGTGTTGTGAGCTCAGATGCTAGACTGGAGTCCAGAACCTCTGAGCTGGATCTTTGTGTGGTGGCAGTTGTGACTTGACAGAAAATATATGGACAGTGCAGGGAACATGAAACAAAGTTTCACCTTAGGAGGAAAAGCACCAGTAGCCTATGAATTGCATTGTGAATGACATAGCTAGCAGATCTCATGTATAGTAAGAGACTGAGTTTTAGATACGCCTCTTTCATTGGCTTGTCCTGTTGACTACCTTTAGTAGGGCATCACTTGCCATCTGTCCCAGTTCTGGTGCGTGCCACCTCCTTCACTCTCTGCAGTCACAGTGCAGGCACCAGCACTGCTGGAACTGCATGGATGTCTTTCAGGCACTGAGTCTGTGAACACAACCACATCTGATTTGTATTTTTGCACTTGTTTCCAGGCACTTTTTTTGACTGAAGTTATAGATATGATTTAAGTTGATGTTTGTAAAAAAGTTTCTTGGGTAGAAGAAAGGATCTATTTTGAACTCTTAAAAAAAAAATTTTGAAGGTGTGAATCTCTTTCCCTTTGACACCACCGAAGATATTATAACAAAGGTCCTGTTACAAGATCAGATTGCTGGAAGCGTTTTGGTCTGGAGTCTGTGGGTTAAAGGGTTGATGCCCCGTTTACAGTAATATATTATCTTCCAATATTGTAAATGTTTCAGCTGCACTGATGTACTGAAAAGGGCCAAAGCACAGATCTGAACTCAGGCACTGATCCTAAGTGCTATTACGTTGTCAGCTTCCTATGGTAATTTCAGCCCTGTGCAATTATGACTTTCCCAGCCAATGCGTTGGCAGAATTAATGGATTACCATGGGCTGGGGCAGTTCCCAACAGGCAGTTTGTCATGCCCATCCTGTTTTGAGAGGGGAGGGGGGACCGGGAATGTAGCTGTGTGGATGGGAACTCTGCTGTACCCATTGGCCTCAGGGAGCAGTTTACTATTATGGACATATTCTTTGAGACAAATTAATAGGGTCTGTGCGTAGGGCATCTTCCTGGCCCTTGCTACAGCACAAATGCGATTTCTAGGACCAGCAAGAAGCTGCAGACCTTGTTTATGTTCCATTTAATAATGTTGTGTTTGATGGCCTTTAAACCCAAGTGCTTGTCTTTATGTTTTATTGGCAATATCACTATTGAAAGGAGCAGGGTGGTCAACCTAACCAGCAGTTCCTCCATTATATTTGCTCCAGGTCACTGGAGTTCAGAGGAGACATTACTTCTCCAAAAATACATCATGAGGGTGGATTTCTTGCTTAGATTGGTAGCTTTGCCAGTCTACAAGATGAATGGCTTTAACCTCTTTTTTATTTTTAGACCACAAAATGTCTACTCTTAAACCACAGTTTGTAGTCACGAAGGCTTTCATTCCTTCACATTACAGGATTGGTCTTTTCTCCATTTCAAGATATTACACCTTCCAGGTAGTTGTTTGATCTTAAAGCTCATTTTACTTACAGTAGGCATGCATAGTGCATTGGGTATCTTTCAGTGCACAGTCTTACAATGTATGTTACATGTTGTAGAAGAAAGCTGATTTTCAACTTATTTTTAAGGAGTCTTCCTGCCATGAATGTTGTACTGATTTTTGATGAATGTTGTACTGATATTTGTTTAGTTCAAAGGATTTAATTAACTTTGCATATACTAATATGTACAGCACTGACCCAGAGAATTAAGAAGACTAGACATTTTTTTTTCTTCCTTTAGAAAAGCACAATAGCTATTGACATCCATAACAACTGAAAAGGACAATAAAAGAAAACAGTGAACAAACTGTTACCAAAACACACAGAAAATATCTGGCATCTAAATCTACTAAAATGCTTAAGTCTAGACCGATGAGATGGTATTGGAAACAGTTAACTGTATCAATACTTGGAGAGCACAGGTCTATTTGTAACAGAACTGAGACCAAAAAATTATTTTTTAGTTGTATTTAATTGGAGTTTCTCCTAAAGCATCTTTTATAGTATATACATAATATGTAAAATATTTTTATATAAATATATAAAATATTAATAGTACTAGATGTGCTGAAACAATCTTTTATGTAATCATTGATGAATGCAAGGAAACATGCAGAAATAATTTTTCTGCATTTTATTTATTTAACCTCTTATTGTTACAGCAGATTACACTTTTTGTTAGTTAGAACCTCAAATTAAAAAAATGAGCAAACTTGTCTGGCTACTGCATTACTGTAGTTCCTCTGCAAAAAGCTAGTGGTCTTTTTTTTTTGCTATGATCTCCCAGACACAGCTACCTTGTAGTGTCAACCTCTGCTACAGGTTACAGTTTACACTGTTTACATTGCAGAAAGTCAAATATTGAATAAGTCACTTTAGGACCAGTACCATTTGCTCCTTTGCAGAACCAGAGATCAGGCTGTGCTGTACCTAGACCACGTAAGTGGAGCAATTTGAAAGAAAGTCTGGTAATCTGGAGATAAGGTGGCTGCTCCAGAGACTGTTGTAAGGTCGTTTGTAATGCCGCATCCAGCATCATAGTAGACTGCAATCAATGCTACTTAATCTTTTGGGCATAATATATTATAAACCAGCTGTGCAAGAGTAATTTAAAATAGGACTTAACCGGTGGAATTTATTTGACAACTTAAACTTGCTAAACCAGTAATTGATTAAAAATCTTTCATTTGTGAAATAAGTATTAAAATATTGGAGACTTAGAGCTGTTGTTTAGGCACTGAAGCTTTCACAGATGTAAAAAAATCCTCAAACTTCACAACCCTGTATTCCTAACACAGTCTTAATGATCCTAAAAAGAAATGTGATGTAAAAAAGGGATAACCATGAAAAATAACCAACATTGGTGTTTGTGGTGTCACTATCATCAGTAACAACATAGAGCTTTATAAACAAAAAATCACTCACTTGGGTCTACATGTTTGAAGCACCGTCCCCATCTACATCAGCTAATAGTATCGTAGTAAATTTTGCAGTGATCCTCTAATCTGCAAGAAACTCCCTGGTGTTCTCAGAAACTGCTGCTGCACCAGAAGTACTACTCACCTCAGTGCAGGTGAAAGGGATCTCTGCTCTTAACAGGCTATGGAGAACTTCACGCTGACCTTTGTAAAAGCGTATTAGACTGTTGTGTGACATTCCCAATTCCCACTATTTTTCTTTGCTGAACTATATAGATGCTTTTCTAAGCCAACCCTCCAAACTTGCAGAAGACAGAGCAAGGAATGCATAATGGCTCGTTCTGATATGAGATTTTGTACTTAAGCTTTTCCTTATTGCAGCCTGTGGCAAAGCAATGCTTCAAAGGAGTTTGTTAGAAACTATGTGTTTCATGAGCAAAGGGATACTTTTTGCCAAAAGTGAATGTAAGAAGTAGACTTCTTACATTCTTCTTAGCTGTGAGTTCTGCTGGTGTTCCTCAAAACCTCCCTGTCTATGTGTAACAGCTTTTATGCTGATGAATTAAAACTACTATTGACCTTTTTAAATGTAGTTGATTGGACCAATGTAAGGTAACAAACATTAGCCCCTTCATGGTCTCAACCTTTTTTATGACAGAAGTATTTTGTGTTTTAAATGTCTTTACAGTGAAATGTGGTGGAAACACAGGATCATGAAAATATCCTTTGTAATGAAAATATGAATGCACAGATTGCTTCAAATTTCTGCAGCATAATGGGGAAATAAGAATATAATAAGCCCTTTTTGGAAGACAGGCTTTACAAAACAAATTAACTTAGCAAGCAGGCATTGTCTGGAGGAAACCTGACACATTGTTGGCTACAAGATCACCTGAGGCATCTGTGAGATGCAAGTCTTCTGGCTGGTACTTGGGTGTTTGGTAACCATGTTTGTGATCATACAATTAGTGTCAGAACACGACATGCATATTTATCCTCTCCTAGAGCCTTCTGCTTTGGTAATTACTTCTTTGCAAAAAATCAGTATAGAAACAGCTCAGCTACTGGGGTGCCAATGATAGATGGAAAATCAGCCAAGATGAAGCATTCTGCTCTTCTGCTTCTCTGCCACTTAGTATTCACTGAAAGTTGAAGATTTGGGTGGATAAATAAAGGCTGGTAGCCAGATGCAGGGAAACTAGTCTTGGACTGATGTCCAGAACGGGAACAGCATTGATAAAAACCATAAATCACTTCCACTTCTTAAATGGCTGAAGACTTCATGGGCTGGGAAATACATTTGTTGACTGTGTAGTGAATATCTATATTCTCCTGTAAACATCCATGTTTGCATGGCAAACAGCTATTCTGTACATATTTTCCTTGAGTGAGCAAACAACAGAAGGCACAAATGAAGTGAAATCAGGCATTGACTTGGGTGTCAGAAATATAAGTCCATAGCTGTGATTTTTGTTGTACTCATTCACTCCACTAAAACTATTTCTCTGATCATCAGACACACATAATTCCTGCTATGGGATTCTTCTGAAGTAGCACATTTGTGCAGGCCTGGTGCGAGAACAGTTACCAACCTATGTGAAAAGCTGTTTTCTCTTCTGGATGTCCTTGAGCTGTTTCAGCCTGCCCTTTATGCCTTCTTCTGCTGCTATGGGCTCTGATGACTGTCTTCCAGAGAATCTTGCAGCGGCATTTAAGGCTTTACCACAGTCTGCCTCATCGCCCTGCTGGAGGGCAAATCCAGTGCATAAGGCACATGCCTATTATTTAGCTTTTCCCTCTCCCAATACATACTTCAGTGTACTGGCTTAAGCTTTTGACAACGGTTTCGCTGATGACTATGTTCATTTTTTGGACAATAGACAACTCAACAAAAGAAGTAAATATTTGGGTTGCTGGACACACCCTAAACTGTGCCCTACACAGTCAGGGTCTCATTTGTTTGTCTCCTCACTTCTGTGCTCCTGGCTACTCTGCCTCAGAAAGGGAATAAAACACATCTCGATCCCACCTAATCTACTGCCTGTAGGTATAGCATGCTGTTGAGGAAAGACAAGTGTGATTTTGAGGCGGGGTCTGAGACAGCTAAAAAGAGATATACTACTTCATAGATGAGCATTGTAGTTACTGAGCTAAGCTGTAAGTGGTTGGCATCACCTCTTCTGCCTTAAATCAGTCCTGGTCTTTGAGCTGAATCCTGTCTGTCATCTTCCCGTATTCAGAGGGTAAAGGACCTCTCTGGGGACTTCCACACAGTAAAGGTACCTATCTAGAGGGGATAGTGGATCTCAGATGGATGAATAAAAGATCACAAATTACTTTTTTAGGTGCCTGATAATAAGAACAACTTGTGATGATTAATTGCAAAGAATTTTGTAGAACCGTATTTTGGAGAGGAAATGCTTTTGCAAGTTGAGGAGTAGCCTAGCTGAATATAAACAGATTTCAGGTATGTCAGGACAGCCGACCTCTGAAGGTCACTGTTGACTAGTATGAGACTACTGAAATACTTCTCATTCACAAACCATTCCAAGATTAAAATGCAAGACATTTAAGCTGGAAAGATAATGTACTGCTTGGCTTGTCCAGCTGTCAGCAGAACATCTCTTCCTAATGAAATCTGCATTATTGGTAGCATTAGAAAAATGAAACAGAAAGTGGAAAAAAAAAACCCTTGGGCTGGAAAAACAGCATTTGAGGAGCAGAAAAATTACTAGGGACCACTAAAAAGTTGTTTTTTTACTTTAGTATACATAATTTAATCACATTTTCAAAGCACTTATGTCCTGGGTTCAGCTGGGATAGGGTTAGTTTTCAGAAGAAGCTGGTTGGGTGGACCCAAACCAGCCAATCAAATAAGATATTTGATACCATATGATGTCATGCTCAATATTTAAGAGGTGAGCTTTCTGAAGGAAGGGGATTTGCTACTCAGCAGCAAGCTGAGCATCAGGTGGTGAGAAAATTTCACGCTGTATGTTTTTTTCAGTATTATTGTTGTTCTTTTCTTCTCCCTTTACAGTCCTGTTAAACTATTTTTATCACAACCCATGAGTTTTACCTTTTCCTTCTGACTCTCCTCCCCATCCCACCGGGGAGAGGGGAGGAGTGAGAGAGGAGCTGTGTGGTTCTTTGTTGCCAACTGAGGCTAAACTTAGAAAAGTATTTAGGTTTTGTTTTGAGTAGTAGGTTTTGATGGGACTTGAATCTTGGTTTTGTACAAACATGATATAGACTATCTTTTCATATATAGTTTTGTAGTGTTTCTGGAAGAGATTCACTAAATAAAAATCGTTATAGAAAAAACATTAGAAGTATATTTAACTGCAACTTACCTAAGATGAAGAACTGTGAGACAGTGAATTTAAAAATAGTTTTAAAAAGTCTATAACCCATTGTAGAATGTTAGAATAGAAACTTGCTGCTGTCTACATTTCTTTTGCTGTTCACACACATACACATATATGTACATATGTAGTAAATTCAGAAATCTTCTTGCACCATTAATTGCCTTCTTGTAAGTAATTAGTCTCGAAAGAATGGAGATTTACTTGGCACTATTCATTCTATGTTCTTCAGATTGTCTTTCACTGGTGACATTTCTGGAATTTAACTGCTACTATATAAGGCAGAGCAAAGAAGAACAAGGGCAAAAATAGTGACACAGTTAGTTCTCTGGCTTATGTTCAAGGAACCTTCCAAGAGAGTAACTAGTGAGAATAGTTTCAATAAAGATAAATATGATTTGAGCATATTCTATACTTTCTCCACAATAAATGATACCGAGACATTGAAATTTCTTGAACATGCAGTGACGAATATCTGTCTGTTGAAGATCAGCACGTTAGTTATGAGCAACAGGAGCCTGTGAAGAGTTTGTCTCTTCTTTCTCCATCCGAAGAGGCTGCAGCAAAGTATAGCTGTGTTCCAAGCCACTTGCAATAAAGTTCTAGAAAACTGCCCTTTGACTTAAAGATAATACACCAGTTGAATACATAATTCAGTACAAATTTAGTCAGTTTGCTTGTAGCAATATTTCTGATATTCATGAATATCTAAAGGAGGGAAAATGAAATTATTTTAATTTAATATATTCTCTGTGTCCAATTTATTTCCTGTAGAAATGGTGCAAGCAAAACAATTTTTTGAATAGAAATTACAAAGATATATTAAGATGAACCTTACAATATACCTAAAAATTGAAATGCTGTTGTGTGGTAGTATGATATTATCAGCATTCAAGACTGGCATTTTCTGCAGAAGCTAAAGGAGAGAGAGTAAGATCAGAATAAGGATGTGCTGGAACATTACTTATATCGGTACTTCTAAGAATTCGTAGCAAAGCCTCTGCTATCTCAGTTTGGCCATGGGCTGTAACATCTAAAGCACAAAGATGTTTTATAATATGCATAAAATGAAATTATTTTACCTAGAAAATATACTGGAAATAAAGAATAATACAGCTTTGGATTTCGGACTTTACTGCAGTGGATTTTCTTCATAGATGATGACTTCCTCTGTCAGGTGGAATTCCTCATAGTTTACTGAAATATTTATTAAAAAATTTGTTGCTGGTGTTCTCCTAAGCAATGTCAGGATCTCCAGAACCTAAACATAAAGGAGTTTGAAAGGTGCTGCAATTTGGGATCAGCAGACACTGTCAAAATTGCAGACCACTGTGTGCACTCTATAAACTGAGATAGGGTGGCAAAAAAAGAATTAGTAATACTGAAATGAAAATTAAATGCTTTTAACAGTATAAGGAGAGATAGATTAGACTCTCCTAAATATTTTTGATTTTTGAAATACTCAATTCTATGAAGAGCAATCATTGACAGATTTGCACTGAAAGTGCTTTAAACATTTGCTGCAGTACAAAATATAACCATCCTACTTTGGAGATAGTAATACTGACACAGTAGGATCTTATTGCCCTCATTTGCATGAGTTTTACAGATATCTTAAGGAAATTAACTACTTCTGCAGATGAACTATATCCTATAATTTCATGAAAACTGAATTTTACATCGGGACAGAAGCAGTCTCACAGTATGAAGTATTCTGTGAAAGTGACACAAACATTTCTTACTGTATCCTGTAATTATCCAGTCATAGAAAAAAGAAAAGGAGAACATTGCAATCAAAGTATATTTGAATCTAAATTCGATTATAAACCAGTCTTAGTTTTCAATTCATCAGTAAGGTGGCATGGTAATGAGACACCTACGTACATACATTCTGATACTGCTTACAATGTCCTTTTTTCATCTCAAACTGCTTCCTCAGAGAAGCATTTATTTTCTACATCAAATTCAGTAAACTCATTTGTATAACCAGTATTCTTAAAAAAATACTTTTGTAGATGGTCTGCAGTATCCCAGATAACAGTAAGCTAAGAGATTTTTTTTGTCACTAAGAAGTTCAATGAGATTGAAGTTGAGATTGCTTTACCTATCCATAAAGCCTCCAGCTCCTGTCTGAGAGGTAAAGGTAGCACATAAAGTCTCGCATAACCCACAAAGACGAATCAGATTTCGTAAGGCAGCTAAAATGACATTATAGGTCTGTGTTGAGGCAACTGAATACCACCATCCCAGTAGTGCCATAGCTCATAGAAATCTGATGGTCCTCAAAATGACTTTATGGAAATACCTAACAGCTACTTTCATCAAAATACAAAGAGCCCTGCAGTCAGCCAGAAACATTCCTTATCATTTAAAGCATATATTTGTCTTAAAAGTGATGGATATGAACATATCAAATGTAAAGATGTGGTGGAATGTCATAGAATATGTATTTTTGAAAGATTATAATCTCCAAACAGTTTTGATTTTTTTGTATGTGGAGTTTTTCAGATGTTAATAAAATATCCACCTTGACTTACTCTTTCAAAAAATCTATAATCCAGAGTAAGGCTGCCCAGCTGTGCTACCTAGCAGGGATCCATCTGTCTCGATATTGCAGGACATACTAGTTGTAATGCCAGTCAGTGGACTGCAAGTCCTCAAGTCCCGTCAGGCACTGAACACACATGTTCATGCACACACACAAGTAGTGCAGAATGCAGAAATACTCTGCTTAACGGAATGCACATATGGTTCTAACATCCTACTTTATTGTAAGTTAGTTCATGTCCTAGACATAAGCTGGGATCCTGCAGGACAATGACTCTTGTGTTCCTGTGCGTAATCAGGAATGTTAAATGACAGGTAAAGCAACTAAACAGATTATAGGACTGGGTCTAAAGATGCATTCAAAATTTGATGGTGATAATTTCATGTGTGAAAAAACCCAAATTCCTGTCATATAAGGGGGCTTTTGGTTCATTGTTCATATCTATCATTTTACAAAACGCTGCACGGTCCCTCCTCTTAGGAAGTGAATGAATATTCCTGAACGGTTAAGCCTGAGAGAATGGCTGAAGCATAAGATGAAATGTAAAACCTCACATGAAAAAGCACAGAACTCATCACACATACCTACTTCATAAAGGCCTGTGAATGTTAATCATCTACATTTTAACTAATCTGGTATACCTTTTATGCTATTACATCTCTTAAGACTATGTCCGTTAACCAACTGTGTTTTATTTCTCCTTGCCAAGTCTACAGGTCAGTTTATGGTGAAACATAGCACAGATGTCCCTGAAGCCTACATATTTAAATTCCCTGGTACAATAGTGTTTTCAGGTGGCACCATGAGTGTACTCACCCCTCACGAGCAGCTCCGTCTCATCTGACACCGTGTCTGCTGCAGTCTGAACCCTGCAGCCATATCTCCCAGCGTGCATCAAGAGGATGTTCCTGATCATTAAATCTGCAGAGGACGCTTGCTGAAACAGGGATGAAGAGCCAGTTTAAAATTCAGTATATCTGTGTTCAAGGTAGTTCACAAGGGTGGTTTGTACAGTGTGAGAAACTCATGATTACAGCTTTCACCTTACAACATTTATGTGCCCTAATACCATCTTTTGAGGATTATCACATTGCATTTATGCAATTATTAATAGAGATTAAAGAAGAGGATTTCAGGTTTTAATAACTTTGCCTTTGCTTAAAGCACATTGTGCATATTTGCATGCTCAAAGGAAATGATTCCATACTAACACAAAGAAATTCATTAAGCAGATGAACAGAAACATTTCGGATGAAACCCTTGGTGGATATAACTACGTGATATATAAGATACAATTATTGCACTTATACAATCTATTATGTAATGCATAATTTTAATAATGACAGAATAATTTATAATTTCTAATTTAAGATTTGTAATATATAATATTGTTGCATTATATGAACCACTATTCTATTATTTCACTATTCACTATTATATGATCTAGTTTATATAATAATATATATAAAAATATATATAATTTATAGTACTTTATATATAGTAATATAATATAGTCTGATGTAAAAGATAAGGTATATAACATAGTACAGATCTGTTAAATTATCTGTTAAATTATATTTACCATACATTATATACTATGTATTAATAATTGATTTCTATATAGCTAATATAATATAATGTATATTACTGTAACTTATATACAAGTTTTATATGCACCTCCTTGATGTTTCACTATACGAAACATTTATTGAGTGTAGGCATTTCCCTTCTCAGATTTTATTTACTTTGCTAACCAAGCAAAGATTGACAGTCTTTCCTCGAAGGACATATCCTCTGAGTCATAATATTCATGTGCATTTTGATCCTGAATGAGTATAATTGTATCCTGCATTCAAAATAAAGTCTTACTAGGAGTGTACATGTTGATATTTCTCTATCTGTGCTAGAAATACATCACTGACTTCACTTAGATTAATATTTCCCTGTATTTTTTGTCACATACTCTGTACTCGGGTATTTGCACTTAGTTCTTTATCCTTCTCAATCATTTGCAGGTTATGATCTCCCACTTTATAACCAGTTGTCCATAAGTGCATGACCTTGTGCTTTGAAGTATTACATTTCTTGTCCATTCTCATGTGTTATTTTCATCATCTGCTCTATTGATAATAATTCCAGTTTTGTACCTTGTCATTTGCATACTTTTATCTCTTATGCCAAGGTCATTAAAGACAAGATGAAATGTGATTGGTTCCAAGATCAAATCTGCTATAATTTAGTTTTTCTTACTAGGATAGAAGAATTCCTTTTCAGCACATCTTGGCATACCTTCTTCAGCCAATCTTCTCTTCATTTGTATTTTTGGATCTGAGCTTGTCATAATATTCCATGTAGCATCAAGGCAAAACCTATACTGAAGCATATTCACATACAAAGCAGGAAAAAAGAGGTGGGACATCAAGGTTGCCACTGCGACCAAACTGAAAGTGGGCATGATCTATGGCTTAATAACCCTGTAGATCTAAGAGTGTTAATACAATAGCAGTTTCACCTTCTGAAGTGGCCTTGTTAATGATGTTGCTGGTGGGAAGATACTCAAACCAGTCAAACCATAATGCAATTTCTATATTCTTGCTCTGGCATATCAGAAATCAGAGCAGGGGAAAATAATATCTGAGTACTCTGCAGCTCTAAATGCAAAGGAAGAGCACACACTCCTACCAGGAGTCAACTTCAGGATACAAATTTTTTAAATTGTCTAGCACAGCACCATTCACTAACCACTGAAATATAGGTTGCTCAAGACGATTAGTGATTCTGGTACAAAGCCTTAGCTATTAGAAGGATAAGACAAAAATCAGTCCACATTTGTTCTCTCTTGAGGGTAGTTTACATTTAATGTGTGTTTTGTTGTTAAGTGGGAGGAAAAGCATAATGAATAGCAAATGCCTGGTTTCATTGCGCAGGAGCTGTTAAAAATCTTGGCTGTCACTCTGACTTCCAGAGGGTTCATGACTGTGTGAATCCTAATGTTCTTATCAGGAAAAATATGTGTATTTCATCTGCACACCTGTGTAACTGGGCAGACAAGCAGCAATTGAAAGAATCATTGCTGAAAGTGGAGAGCAGTGTGGTACAATAGGTCCCCATGAAACACTTACATTTATTACAGCATAACAAGATGTGCAGCCAGCATTGCTTAGGATGTGTGAGTGGAAAGAAATTAAACTCACTGTGTTTAACGCAGATGGATACATGCTCAGACATTAGATTCTTGATCATGGGAAACAATGAGACATTTTAGCTTCCATTTAGATAAGTAGGAGCTATGTGTCACCAGGACCTCTAAAAAATACTGTATTATTTGATATTCACTGGTATTTATAAAGTGATCGTTATGAATTTTACAGACTCTTCCAAGTCTGGGAAGATGGATTATTTTGTTGATCAGTTTATCCTGTAAATTCAGGAAGTTCAAGGCCATAATAGGGCCTGGGGGGGTGGCATGGGGGTGGGTGGGTAAACTGGTGTGTGGGCCTTCCAAATCTTAAGAAAAATCTCTGCATCACGTCATTGCAGCTGCTGCTTAAAGTTGAGCGATTACAATCCAGTTTAAAAATACTGCTAAGTGGGAATGCAGCAGGGGCTCCATTAAGAAAAGTATCTAAGGTCAGAATCTCTTTCTTCTGCTTTTAGTCTTCTCTCAGTGGAAAAAGGCATAATGCTTCAGCAAAAGCAGAGACATACCCTCCGCTCTGGGGAAGACAAAATCTGGGTGACACGGTTACAAACAGTTTAGAAAGAACTCACATCTGGACTAACATGAGTTAGAACAGCCTGGTGTATCAGCAACCATGTGGTCCCAATATTATTCAAAGCTGAAATTAGTGGTGTTTAAATTTCATTTTCTACATGTAAATTTAGACTTTATTAAGTGTACAGTTTTAAAAGCTGCTTTTTATTCCACTAATTTTATGCTCTTCTGTGACAGGGCATATTTTGCAATAAGTGCACTATTTCAAAGCAGCATTTTATTAGAAATATCTATATTCCTTGGTGTTCTGAATAACATATTTTAGCTATTTAGTCAAGTATCAAAAGTATTTAAATTTGTTCAGTATAAACTTTTACTGCATGGAATATATGTTGTACTTTAACAAAGGTAAGGCTTAAAACCAAAACAAAAGAGATAGGTTGAACAGCCAACTTCCAGTGATTTTAAGATAAATGTAACCCTAAAGGCCGGCATCGGCTACGGACCTGCTGTAATACTGAACATACTCCTGGTCTTCATTAAGCAGCGAAAGAATAATAATACAGCCATCAATGCTATCTGTCATAACAAATGGTTCTCTCTAGGAAAATAAGTTACTGTGTAATTGATATTATTCTCCCAAGTAGCCCATTTATCAGGTTCTGGGCAGCTCCAGTGCTGAGTGTCAATCTATTGTTCTCTTTGCTCCAGGGTGGCATGTTATCTGAGGTCATAGTGTGTCTGCAATGCATTTAATTAGCTTTATCTGTAAGGTATTGCTTGAAGTAATTTTTCACAACAATTGGTGCCACCTATACCCAGCATTTGCTTTTGATGTGGAGATACTTCCCCAAACTCAAAAAGGCTCCAAGAAGCATGTAATATAAATAGTTTGCTCAATGAGAATCACCTTGTTGGATTTGTCTTTTGCACCCATTGCCCTAATGCTGGGGTTTTGAAGAGGAAAAAAAATAGTGAGTCAACTTACTATTGGTGAATTAATACTTCTTCAGCGATCCCACATCCCCACAGAGACAAAGTTGCCTGTGAAATTTTTCCTTTCCATTTCATAAATCCTAAGAGGTTGTGAGTTGCTTTGCAGTAAAGTAACTTTTACATGTGGTTCTTCAAGTGAATAGAATTACACTTACTCTTCCCGTGAGAGCAAGTTCATTATCTTGAGCCAGTTGCTAGGAAACCTCCTTGTTAATCTGTCCATTCATTTGCTGCATTTTTATCTCTAAACAGAGGTGGTTCATTCAGTGTCCAACCTTTTATTTTTAAGGCTTTGCACAAGAACAATCTATAATGTGACTGCATTTGAAATGGAGCTCAAAGTTACACCACAGAGCAATTTTTTAACACCTAATAAGTCTCTTCTTTACTTCCCCCTACCTCTTCCATGAAAGCATTAAAGATCGGTTTGATTATTACACAGTTCATCACATATTTTCAAAATACAGAATCACACGCTGAAAATATATATGAAACCTAGGAACCTTAAATCATTCTCTTGTCTTTAGATCACATCTCGTTTCCATTTAATCTGTTTCTAATGCTGTTCCTTTTTGACATTGATAGTCATAGTTCCCTTGCACACTCCAACTGCGGTTCTATGAGATTAGCTCTGATTTATCTTGGAAAGAAGGCCAGAAGGCAAGGAAGTTCAAAATACTGGGTAGTCAACAGAGATGATGTGGTGACTCGCAGCTCTCAGCTTCTGCACTGGAGAGACCTGGGGTCTAGGAAGGCTGCCTATTATTGTACCGAGGATTCAGGCTGGGAACTCAACCTGGACAACATGCAGTGAAAATTGTCTCACTGCTTGGGAAGAATGTGTCTAAAAAGGGTAGTGAGACTATTATAAATGATCGTGATTCAGCAAAAGCTTAAATCAATGGGAAAAAAAGAGTGGGCAAACACTGGCTGCCATTGCAGGAAAACTTTTATGACAAAAACCTAAGTGGTGTTTGAGTCATTTTTTTACTATGACTACAGGGGTTTACCGAGGCTTGCTGGCTGTCATCTAAATCTATTGACAGTGAAAGGGGAAGATGCTTTCCTACAAACTGGTTTCTATACAGAAGAGAATGCTTGGGAGGTACAAAACCCCTGAAAAGTACCTAAATATTTTGAATGATCATATTCTGTATAAAATGAGAACAGTAAAACAAAGGTCTATAATGAATTGGGACTGAGATTTGATCTTAAACAAGAATGACCTGGGTTATTAATGCTATCTTATTCGGCTTAAATGATTATTTGAAATATACGGATGTTTTTACAGATAACACACAAGCTAGGTGAATTCCTGACTCATACATTATTTGATTTAACAAAATAGCTTTGTTAATGAAATTCAGTCAGATTAAATTGACAAATGTTGAATATTGATTGCGTGACATATTTTATTAACAATCGAGTTTATTTTTGGTGAATTTATCTGATGCAAACTAATGATCTTACAGAATAACCTCATGGCAATGTTAGCTTTGTACGATCAACAGAAAGTGAAAAATAGCAACACAATATAGTTCTTTTAAATTATGCTGACAATTTATATGTGCATTATGATGCATTGTTGGCTTCAAGCCAACTCCTGTTTGTAATACATTTAGGACAACTTAAGTGCCATTTCATACAAATTTTCAGGTTTGAGCACGCCAACATCTTTCCTGTTTACTGCTTACGATGTTTACAAATTACAAATATTTAATGTGTTAAAAAGCAACAGATTTCTCTGTTGATCTAGTGATAACAGAAAATTATATTCTGAGTTCTGTATTTCAATCATATAAGCACATTTGGAACAAAGAGGATCAAATTATTCTTATCAGTTTTGTTGCGATTAATGGTATGTGGTAGTATAGTAGTATCTAGGCTGATGAGATACCTGATAATACACAAGTTGCATTTTCCCCATCTAGCAGAAGTAAAAAAGATGGTTTTCAAGTTTTTCAGGTTAGTGAAAGCATAAGAATTGTCAGGGGAAATGTGGGCCCTTCGAGTAGCAGTGTTTTTGAGCAGTTTGCATAGAGAAAGTAAGAATAACAGAAACAGTTGTTCTGGGTGAGCATTGGTGCTTGGGAGCTGGTATCAGAGAGCGTTGGGGTGTTGGGAGTGGATAGGGAGGACTTTAAAGTGCAGCTTGAATTGCTGCTAATGAGTTTAATTCATTTTATTGAGAGAAGGCAGATGAAGAGATGAAGTTAAATGAGTATCAGGTGTCATGTACTAGGGTACATGTAAAATCTAAGGATTAAAGAAAACATAGAAAAGGTATTGAAAATGGGAAGGGATGAGAAAGAAGACGGAATGTGAAATGGCAAGATTCAGGACAGAGAGGCCCACTGCACTCATGTTGCTAAACTCATGTATATCTGAGTTTTTACAACTAGGAGAAACAAGGAAGAAAAGATGGAATAATATGAGGTAGCTGTGCTCCCGTTTAAAGATGCAGAAAGGTGGAAAAAGAGCGTGGAGCTATACATACGATTTGAGTGGAAGGGTGGTGATAGCGGTGGGTTAAGATGACAGAAATGAAAGCAAAACCCATCTGGGATAAGTGTGCCATTTTGAGAAGACATCAAAGCAGGAAGTATGAAGAGCAGACGTGATGGGGAATTCATTAGTGTGCTGCAAGAAGAATGTTGTGATAGCCTTACATGAACAGAGATTTTTTAGCAGGGCCCAAAGTTGATGGCACACATCAACTCTAGCAAAGAAAGCTACTTAGGTGAGAAATAAAAAATACAATGAGGAGAGAGTGAGAACAGGGAGTCGAAAACTGTTTGTGGTGGCCAGCCAGAAAGAGTATTCTGTTTAGGCTTTCTCTAGTGCAGAAGGTGATGGTAACGAATGTGATTATGAGGATTTGCCATGGTTTCAGCTAGGATAATGTTAATTTTCATAGGAAGCTGGGAGGGGACACAGCTGGATGGCTGACCCAAACTAGCCAAATGAGGTATTTGATACCATGTGATGTCATGCTCATTGTAGATCTGGGGCAGCTGGCCGGGGCAGGATAATTGTTGCTCCGGAGAAAGCTGGGCATTGGGTGGTGAGAAAATTGCACAGTGTATCCCTTGCTTTGTATATTCATTTTATCAGTATTATTGTTGTTATTTTCCTCTTCCTTTACCGTTCTGTCAAACTGTCTTTATCCCAGCCCATGAGTTTTGCCTTTTTCTTCCGATTTTCTTCCTCACCTCACCTGGAGGGAGTAGTGAGTGACCAGCTGCATGGTTCTTTGTTGCTGGCTGGAGCTAAACCATGATAGGATTTTTTTTTTTTTCTCCTCTCCTAGTATTGCAGTGTTTTCTTTGAGACCTGTTCAAACTTCCTATATGTTAATGTTGATTGGAATATGTTAAGTAAGAGCAGATAAATTTTTTATTTTGAAACTGCTTCTGGTAACTCAAGTATTTAACTGCTGTAGTGTGACAAATGGGCAAAACCTGCTAATGAGCATAGGGCTGAAATATCTGGAGATTTGAGTTGACAGTAATGGCTGTGTTCAACCTCTTCAATCAGCAGGAAAGTATTGCTACAAACAGTGAAACAAATTGATAGCAATGAGGTTGATATAGCAGCATTACCCACAACAGAAATTCTCTGTGCGTAGAGCACATATCTTCTGTAAGACTTTTGACAACTATTGCTGTTTTCCTCAGTGTGGGGAGCAGGGAGGGTGTTAAATAAAACCCATGTTTAATTAGCCTTGTTTGGTTTTATGTCCAATAAAGATGAAAGACATTATTATTAACAACCTGCTGTTTTAATTGATTTCATGTAGTGTAGAACTTAGTGCTGCCTATTTAGAAAATGCTTAGTAAATTTTAATCTTAACTTCTAAAATACAATTAAAGTACTACATCAAACTAAGGAGACACTTGAAAATGTAATGAAGGGTGCAAAGTTGTGCTCTCTCACAGATTCTAGGTTATCAGATTGAAGTCTGCAGTGCTAGACAGTAGTTAATATATTGTCCGGTCTGTATCTACTGGCCTTTTCTAAGTGAAACAGAGTAAATTTCAATTCACTTCCATGTGAACAACTGATCACTTTAAAATATAACAAGACAAGCGGTTCTTACTGCTTCCCATGATGGCAGTTTCAGTTAAGATCAAAGACCAAGAAGATATTGAGCCTAAATCACTTTTCTGAGTCTGAAAGGTACTCATGCAGTTCAAGGTGAGGGACACTAAGAGCAGTGCTGCGACTTACCAGTCTGTGGATAACCACAATAAATCATTTTGCTTGGCTGCCATAAAAACAGTATCACCTTTCAAACACAGAGTTGGAATGACAATAGCTGGATGAAAATCTACTTGCAAAATCAGATGTCTTTAGCTAGATGGAGGTATCCCTACCTCCAGGACAGAATTAAGGTCGGTGGAAACCTTAGAAAAGAAAATTCTGAATAGAATTTTGAACAGGACTTATGGATTTGACACAAAGGACAGAAAACCAAAGTTACTCTAGTAAAAGCAAGCAGGTCTGTATTTTCTGTGCTCAAGTGCTCACTGATATTGGTAGAAGGAAATCTTGGTAGCACAGACTTCTACTCAAAATTGTTTCTACTAATTACATAGATTACCTCTCACAGACCCTAAAATGTTACTGAGCCTTTTGGTAGACAAAGTAAGTCTTTTCTAATGCTAAAGCATTCTGGATATATGTAACGCTTTGCATGATTGTTCTGCTACCAAGAGTATCATGGATTTATGTATACATAACATTTGGGAATTTTTTCCCTTCCTAGAGTGCTGTGTGCAGCTGTCACTCCAGTGGAGTTCGGTCTCTTTTCTTTAATATTCCCTTCATGTGCAGCTTTGTTCAACTTGACGTCCTTACCACACTTCTCGTCTTGCTGGGTACGTCCCTGAATGTCCTGGGTTTGGCCAGGACAGGGTTAATTTTCATCAAAAGCCAGGAGGGGACACAGCAAGGCGGGCTGACCCAACCTGGCCAAACAGAACAGGGTATTCGATACCATGGGCTGTCATGCTGGGTTCCGATGTGGGGGAGCTGGGCTGGGGGAAGTGAATCGCGACTCGGGAGGACGTGAGGAACCAGGCAGTGAGAGTTGCTCTGTGCATTTTGCTGTTTGTTTTGTATATTCTCCTTAACAGTATTATTGCTGTTACTGTTCGCTTCATTTGCTATTCCATCAAATTGCCCTTATCCCGACCCACAAGTTTTTTGCCTTTTTCTTTCCATTCTCCACCCCACACCAGTGGGGAGAGGGGCAATAGAGCGACCGCATGGTGCTTTGTTGCCGGCCATGGCCAAACTGCAACACTGAAGTACCTAAACTGCTACAGGTACTAAATCCTCGATAATTCGGTAGATAACAGCAAACCCGTCTTCCTTTTGTATAAAAATTGGTTCTCAGTATGAAAAATGATAACACATTCTTTCGGTACAAAAGCTACAGATATAATTTAAAATAAACAAAGCGATATGTATTATTAAGAGAAGCTTTTGCTTTTCCTTTTAATTGTAATTGCTAGGGAGCATGCAGTTTTTTCAAGCGGAAATTTATCTACAGCCCAAATAAATGTTACTTTGGTGATAGCTACACTACATTAAGCATCAGAATGTTTATCATGCTTAACACCTGGGTCTGCCACAATGAAAGTATGAGCAATGCAGTGGTGAGAGGTTGACAATGGCTTTGTTATCAACAAAACCCATTCAAATAATGTTCAGTTTGTCAGATTTTCAAACAAATAAACAAAACCCAAGTGAAATGGATATATAGTTCTGCAACTTCATGCACACGAAGTATATAATTTTTCTTAAATGTTCCGCATTAAAAAGCATTTTATTCAGGATCAAGTCAGGCAATTTTAAAATATATTTCATTCAGAAATGCAAAACAAGGATATAGATGGATTTCTATCAGATTTCAAGTTTTCTTCAAGTCCCTTTTTCCTGAATTCTTTAACCTGTATCTTTATCACATTCTGTATCACTCCTTTGAAACTGGATAGGTTAAAGGATATTACATGACACGAAAAACAGAAGAGTTTTATTTTATCTTGCTTTCCCCTAGTACCTGATCATGCTTTAGGTTTTAGTGAAGTAAAGAAATACATTTTCATCCTTGTGATTAATTTCACATTTTTATGTTGTTAATAGAAACGATAATGAGATTCAATTTACATCATTCCACAAATTAGTAGTTATAGGAATTATAGAGTTTTTGTGTCAAAACACCAAAATTTGCTGTATTGCCATAGTTGCTACTTTTGAGTTTTGCATCTCTCAATTGGTGCGTCTTATTTCAGGACAATGCAAAAAACAAAATATGCTTTTTGGTGAATGAGGATCTACATATTTTTTAACTACTACTTTCAAAGAGGGAGAAGGATGTGTCACATTATGCTTCCAACTGCATTCAGAAAATTTCAGTCAGGATTGTCCTAACAGGACCATATTTTCGCCTCTCTGTTCAGAAAAGGAGTGTTTCACTCCTCATCCTGCCCTTCCATTCTTTCTTCAGAGCAAAAACTAAAAAAAAAAAGTCTTGACATTTAAATGAGTTAGGAATGCAAGTAAACGAAGAATGGTCTAACCATGTTTTGTGTGAGCAAGCTTGTAAAGGCAAATGAAGCTAGTCTAGTCTAAAAATATCAGGTTCTGACACTTCATTTTGGTATTTCTTTAGAGTTGCATAGTATTTATTTCAACTCTTGTTTAACAGCGACAAGGTAAATCTAATTTTGTATTATTTTACAAAATATGCAATTCCTTCTTTTCAGCTTGATTTTATTTTCTGATCAGCTGAAGTTTGCTGTTTGTAATAAAGTATATTTTAGGAAAAAAAATTATTTGTGTGCCTCTGCAAAGAAAGATGCCACATTTCTACTTAATAAATAATTTTTTTAACTACTTAGTCATTTAGACATTGCGTATTGACTCCATTATGAGCGATTAATACTATTTTCCCTTACTGAGGCAGCAGTCACTCTTTAGCAACACAGTGAGAAGGAAGTCATAAACTGACATACTAAAATAGCTGGTTAAATCTACAAGGTTTTGGCAAAATTTTAGCCATGTCAGAATACTAAAAAGAATCAGTAATTTCAGTGAGTTTTGCATGAATATTTGTCTGAAAATAGTCCCAGTATGTCATCTACTGGGTTCTCACTTTGAATGAACCTTACTTCTATCATTTCGAGGGCTTTCTCTGGTAGAAATTAAATTAATGAAGAATTCTTCTTGAAAGATCTACAAAATCCATTTTTCATAAAACGAATTAAATTACATTAAATTAACTTTACTTTGATAAGAGAAATTACTTCAGAATTTTCCCAGCCTGAGGATTTGTCCCAGGGCTTAAAAATTCCCTTCAGTACAGAAGATGCTGAAGTGCGCTGAAGTAAGCATGTAACACACTTTAGATTTCAAATTTTTGGAAATGATTTGAACTTTAATTGTAATCATAAGATATTTTCTTGAGTCAAAGAATGTCTTAACCTTGACTTTTTTTTTAAAAAAAGATATTTCTCCTTCCTGTGTATTTAGTGCTGAATTTTGGGTATTGAACTTCCTCTGACGAAGAGAAGTATGCTAAGAACTTTCACATTAAGATATACCTTACTAACATTTTTAAATTAAAAACTTATTGAGGTAAACCCAATTTTTTTAACAAAATCACACCACAAAGTGAATGTAGTATGACTTCCATAAAGGGAAGCAGAAGAATAAATTTATTGTAGCTGACAAGATTTTTAATGCAAAGTTAACTTTGCTACATTTTACTCAAATTAGATAGATTATCTTTCAATATTTCCTGACCATTGTGAGCTTAATTTTTCTCTGTTAACAAAGCATGGACATTTGATTTACATTTTATTAGTGGGAAGATTCAGTTAAAAGGCTGTAGATTCCATTTCCAAACTTGTTCACATTAAGAAATTTCTTTTTACTAAGAAACATTCAAACCATTTTACATGGAACAGGTTTGAATTACTTTATCATACTGTTTTATCATACTAAATTGTTTTTGAACCAAAGGGTAGTATTTGAAATTGGTATGCATATTTTCTGCATACGATTCTTGTTGACTTAAATAATGGTCGCCCAGCTAGAAACTACCTCATTCAGAGGAGTTGGAAAATATACTCGTTGCTATTCAGATATCAAAATATATGCTAAGCAAGTAAAAACACTGGGAGGTGAGGGCATTCCAACAGCCATGTTATGTGTGAGAACGACTTCAATGCTTATAGCGGCATCCTTTCTATATTAAAACCAGCAGAAGAATGTAAGGAGGATTTGATTCAAACTACTATCTATTTCCTCACAAAGATCATCAGATGCCTCACTAATGGATTCATAGGTTTACATTTAATGTCTTTTTGATTAAAACTATTTGAAGTAATTCTAGTGACCTGCAGTTTGCACCTCCTTTAGCTAACATTTCTTCCTAATGTTATTGAAACTAGTTATCTTTCAATTTGACCAGAATCTGGTAAATGGGAGACACATAAAAGCATGCAAATTTCTATCAGCAGCACATAGATGATAAGCACATGATCACTTACTGCCTTGATGCTTTCGAAGTGTCCACCTTCTTTTTCAAAGTCAATTGGCTGTCCATTGAGTGTCCAATAGAAAGTGACATCTAGTGTGCTGTCATGAAGGGCTTTGCAACTGAGGACAATGCTTTCTCCAACTGTTAACTCTATCTTCTTGGGAGTCAGCTCTATTCTTGTAGGTTCTTGAAAAATAGAAGGATTAGGAACATTTAGATGGAAGTCTAAATATGGTGCAAGGCCAAAATAATATGATTGAGTTGTGCTTTGTCTACTCAGAGCTTACATTTACTCTTTGTTTCAAATACATAGTGTCAAATACTGATTTACATTGATAATGCACAGTAAAATATGGCGAACAGAAGTGTTGAACAGCAGGTGCAGCCAGTTTCATGGATGCAATAAAGCAGGATCTTAAACATAGGGCTTCTGAGGTGGATTAATTAATCAATTTTATTAGTCTCAGAAAAAACTTTTTATTATTTTTTTTAAGGCTGCAGCACCTGGAGTCTTGTGATTGAATGAAAATCTCAGTTTTGTCACTTAAAATAAAAAAGGATGTTTCCAGGCATACTAAATATAAGAAGAGTCTTGAAAAATGAAGTCAAAAGACTTAAATTCCTAAACCCCAAAACTGTGATCATACCAGAATTCAGCTGAAAATCGTAAAAAATGGGCCTTAGAAATTAATTGCAACTCAGTAATTTGATTATTATTACTGTTCTAAAGAACTATCTTTCCTTAGATTTTATATTAATACAATTATTACTTTAATCCTAAGCTTTGTTTCCATGCAGAAAGAGTCAGGATTAAGTGAGATCCCAAAGCTGAAATATGTTAAAAGGGGTATTGATTCTTTTACTTATAGAATTATTTATTATCTCATTGATTTAATATATATACTAATTCTTCTAATATACATCTACAATAGAACAACTGGATATAACAGCAATCTGATGTTTATGACGTTTGACCAGATGGAGGTTAGACCCCTAGCTTGTTGGAAATATTTTTTTATTCTGCCTGTACAATGATTTTGTATGGTTGACTAGGGATTCTAAGCAATAATGAAATATTAGCAATGAGAAATCATTATCATCAAAGTACTTTTCCATACCCTTAACAAATACTGATGCAATGATTTCTGCAGATCCAAATACATTTACACCTTGGCATAAGTATCGTCCTTCATCAGACTTCGAAGCATTCAGGATTCGCAGGGTCCCATGTGGAAGAATAGTTACTCTGTGAAGGATAAATACATAAATATATAAATATATCTACCATCCTAGCAGCCAAATTCCATGATGATATCTTTTAGAGCTAATAAATAGGATTAAGGACTCCTGCCTCTGTAGCAAGGAATGATAAAGAAGATAATTGAATTCTCTTCTGTTTCAAAAAAGGTTATAATAAACCCATTTTACTCCTTCTTCCTTAATTCAGAAAGTTTCGGGGAAGCATCAATGGATTAGTATCCTTTGACACTTATCAGTGGTGAATTTTAATGAACCTTTTGTAAAAAGTAGAAAAGGTGATTTTTCATAAGTTGTCTTTAAACTTTCACTGCTATATTATTGTCATATCACATTTCAATATCAAGCACAGGCTATTCCATTTAGAAAAAAATGAACTAAAATGTGAAAGAGGACTACAAAAATCACAAAATTAATTATATCTGGTCAAAACATGAGTTATGGCATTACCACACAGTGTAGCATAGGGACTTACATAATCTCTGCTTTTTTGTAGCTCAGCTTTTTTTTTTTTCCTTGAGACTTTTGTGATTGTAGCTCTACTATATCTCTAAGTAAGTACCCTCACTGAGGCGTACTCATAAGAATAGTTGTTCATTTACATTTAGGAGTTTCAAATTTTGGCTTTACTTAAACAGTATTAATCATAACATCCATGAAGCTACATAGAGGTGAAAATTAACACAATTTTTCTGTTCTAAAATGACAAAGCTCCTGAATTTATTATATGTTAAAGCTGCAGCCCTGGAAGAGCAGTAAATAAACATTTCTCCTTTCCTGACAGAGAAGAACAAGCCTAAACACAACACAGTAACTCTTACATAGCATTTAAGCCAAGCCCTGCTTGCAGATGTTGTGTATCCTTTCCCAGGTTGGGTAGTGGTTATGGCTTGCTCAGCAGACATGGGAGACACAGGTTGGAAGTCCTCCAGCAGGCATGGACACTGAAAGCAGATAATCCTCAGCAAGTGCTTTCAGGTATTGCATAGAAACAGAAGAGGAGATGAAGGAGTGCTTCCTTCTCTTATATTTTTAAAGTAAGGTAAGACCTCTCTCTGTGTCAGAAAGAGTCTAACTAAGTAGGTGGGTGGGTCTTTCCCAGCGGTGGTTAGATTTTTAGATATATCTCTTCAGAGAGGGCTTTCTATCTGTTATTGCAGCGACTAGCACTCCTGCTGGGAATCCCTTGTGGAGGCTATGATTGGAAAAGCATGGAGGGTACAATGTTTTGGTTTACTCTTGAGAAGTACTTAAGCAGGAGCAAGGTGCTTTGATCATCCTGATTAACAGGTCTAGACTGGGCTCTTCAGTAGCCAAAAAAAGGAAGGAATTCCCTTTCTAGGGTGGACTTGTTAAAATGCAAAGCTGAGTTACCTTTGATTTAAACTAGGAGTGATTTACCAAAGGCTTAAGATTCAGTAAAGTGCTCAAACTAAATCACTAGTATGAGACTGCATATCCTTTTTTTTTTTCTGGAAAAAGAATAATACCCCCTTTTCTCTGAATCTGTTTGTGAAAAATGGTGTTTTATTATCTGAGGTTTATAAAAATTGTGGTGGAGAAAACAGAATTTCATTCTAGTGAAAAATGTACTTCTATTCACTTCAGATGTGAAACCACTCACTGCTCTCAGCAGAGAGACAGAAGAAAATAATAGCCCCAAAACTGAATGGGACAGAGGAAGGACATGTCAACTCTCAAATTCACTAGTGAATCTCATGATGTATCTCCCATCTTGCTGTAAATATATATGTATCAGTATTTTAGTCATATTATATTTCTAAAGGTAATTTTATAGAAAACATAATTATATTAACCAAGCCTCTGTATCAGAGTTTTAAGGTTTTTGGGTTTTTTTTAAACAAATAAGAAGCCCTGAAATTTTTTTGTAATATGTCATACCTTTGAAGAAACAATTTGCTTTAGGAATTGACGGGGATGTAAGATTGCTTCCTTTCCTTTTGGTATAAGTTTTGTTTTCCTACCAAGATGCTCTGTGATCAATGCTTTGAGGACATTGTATCATTAGTATGACAATAGCCTTTGCAGAACACTAATAGTTTTCATCAATATACTGTCAACATCAGGCAAATGAAAGGACACTTCTACAGTGTTTACAAATTATAAAAGCTTATATGCAGTCTAAGTCCTGATATAAAACTGTTTTTATTTTGAGCTCGGAGGAAAAGAAAGTAGGATGCGTATGGAAGATTTTCTAATGAACCTTCTACTTATTATCAGCTACATTTCTATTTAGCTAAAAGCTCTTGCTATCATGAGGAAAAGATTAATCGCTCAGTCAAAGGAATTGCAAACACATTTGCTGGTAAATTATTTGGCTCAGAAATTAATACTTTCCTTAAAATGCCTAGCATTCATCTGTTTTCCCTTTTTTTGTCTTTGGGAAAAAAGCCCGAGGCTGGTAATGATGGAAACTGAAATGCTTTATTTATTCACATGACACTTGCAGCACACAGCAGGAACATAGACTGCTTCTCCTTCCCTGCCAATATCTCTCAGCCACGGAGAGACCACCTGCATAGTATGTCTACATATTTTAATAAGAAAATACCACAATAAAATGTTTTCTTTAGATTCATAAATAAAAGAGAAGCAAAAAGAAGAAATGACGTTGGGGTAGAGTTAAGGATAATTCAGGAAAACACCTCTAAATTACTAATTTATTAGCAACTGAGGGAAAGATGATGATAGATGAACAGATAGAGAAAGAGTGGATGAGAAATCAAGATAGTTTGGAGACTGTTGTATTCAAGTACAAGAAAAACTCATTGTAATCACATAAAGGAGATAGATGTCTCTAGGACTCTGAAAAAATTGGTGCAACAGCTTAGTGTCTCTGTAGGATCCTAAAGAGTTTTTGTCTGTCTAATGACATGAAAAAAAAGAGACGAGTGTTAATGTTTTTGAGTCAATAAGCACCTTGGTTTATAATCAATAACAACAAAGATTTTAGCAGGAATTATTAGGACAGATTAATCAAGATATGACAGCAAATGGACGTGAGATAAAATTCAACATGATTTAACTAAAGTATACTGAATGAGACTAAATTATTGCAATACTTAATAAGAAGGAAATTTTCTAGGGAAAATAAAGTCACATTTGATCTTCCATGGATTTCAGGAATGATTTTCATGCTGAAATTCATGACTGGTTAAACAGGTTTAATACAGAAATTTAAGATGGTTGAGAAACTGGCTGAACAGAAGAGAAAAATTAAATTTTTACTTTTTTTTGGAAAGAGAAATGATTCTTTGTACTATTATCTAATTTTTCATAAAGATCAGGATACAAAAAGAAGGATGCTAAAAATTTGATTAAATAAACAGTTCACTGACACAGCAAAATCAGCTTATCAGACAGTCGGACTTTGATGACTCTGAGCATTAGACTCACAGAAAAGTAGTAAATGTGGCTCTGAACTAGCAGCACCATGCAGCAAAAGCAAATGCAACCCTATATTATATCAGACACAAACCTGCAGCTCATTATGCAAGTATTAATGCAGAAGGTGCTGGGAAGCCGTAATATGGAATGTAGAACAATTTTGATCACCAGTATTCAGAAAACTTAATTGTAATCAAGCTGGCACTCAGGAGGAGCATCAGGATGACCAAGGAGGAAAGAAAACATTTTGTTCTAGTGGCTGTTTGCAAAATGAAAGTGAAGGTGTCTGCACATGAGACGAGTTTGTATTTTACATCATGGACCTTGTCAGTAGTCACTGGAACCTCTGTTAACAGTTGAAAAGTTTAGAAGTCTAATTCGCATTGTAGATATCTACGCTCAGATACTTCAACCTGGAACTGAATCTCACCCTCAAATCTTGATTTAGTTCCCCACGCGTGATTGCTTGTTATGACCTGACATCATCTGAGGGACAAAATCTCAACTGCTGTTCACATAGCATCATAGAATGAATCGCAGAATACTTTGGGTTGGAAGGGACCTTTAGAGGTCATCTAGCCCAAACCCCCTACAGCGAGCAGGGACATCTTCAACTAAACCAGGTTGCTCAGAGCCCCGTCCAACCTGATTTGATGGGGCCTCCGCTACTTCTCTGGGCAGTCTGTTGCAGTGTTTTATCACCCTCACGGTAAAGAAATTTTTCCTTATATCTAGTCTACATCAAGAGCATGACTTGGAAATTACTTTCCACATTGTCCCCACTTGCTGTGGTTTTGCTTGGTAAAATGAAGCAGTCTGAGCACATGAACTTCAGCTGATACTAAACTGGGAGGGATGCATGAGGAGTGCATTTCTTTTCAGCTACGAATGTACATCCAGTCTGAAGTATGAGACTAGAACTATTCCAAAGAGAAACTCAGACTTGGACAGTTCCATACTACCTGCTCAAATAGAAATATCTGTAAGGTATCCAAGACAGCTGCACAGAGATGAGAAATGTGACACAAAACCTATGAGAGGACTTAACGGCTTACAGCACAGACACAGAGGTTTACAGTGGGCGTGTGTCTTTTTGATGCCTAGATGTGAGCCAGGATGACACAGTAGGACTCTCAAAGGGGAGCAGGATTTTTGTGGGAGTAGCTGACTCAAGCCCGTAGTATGATGTTAGAGACAGTCTAGAGAATTAGGGGATATAAAGTCTGCTAATGATGGTGGTGGTGAGCACCAAGTGTTATGCTGGTCATTGAACTTAAACATGTGTTCCTTTAGCAGTCAATTAACCACAAGTTTCACTGCATACTGTATGCACATGAAGCTAAAAAATCCCAACAAATTAACAATGAAAAGAGCTAAATTCAAATTGAATGTGAATTTCAAAGTGTGTCTGATATCTGTGCAAATTAGATTTTTCCACTATGATTTTATCTGAAATAATGCAGCTGTTGGATATCAAACTTGCAGTTTTCTTGTCTGGAATATCAATGAGTTTGGAAATACGTATTAGTAGCATTTCTATAATGTCAATTTTCGTAATGAAAACATAACTCAGTAAAGTAGGTTGAGAAATGTTACAAAACCATAGAAGCACGAATAAAGTGTAAATTTTCTTCTTTAAGGCTTCAGGATCGGACATAGATTGACATTGGAAGGCTGCAAAATATTCAGTAATTACAGTTTTCAGACATTATTTCCAAGTGATTATTTTCACTGTAAAAATATTTGCAATCTATTCAAAGCTATTGTTCAGCAGTAACAACTTCAGACTGGAAACATTTTTAGTACATTTGTTTAAACTAAAATGCATTACCTCACACAGATCAGTAATTTCATCAGTTTTGTTCTTCGTTTACTGATAAGGTATGTACCAGGGAGAGTAAGACCCGTGGTAAAGAATGGGCTGTTTATCTGGTAGGAAGAAAGTTCATGCTATTTGCATATGGGGTGTTGGTGTGAACAGAAAGTTGTTCTTGGAGACAGTGTTTACTGAGAAGCTGAAGGTGGAAATTAGGCTCATGGAAATGCTGGAGCTGAGCTTGTAGATGGTGTTTAGAAGTCCTTATTTGGTGGTCAGAAGTGCCTTCTTTTAATCAATGTTGACTGTCAGAGAGGTAAGAAAAAGTGCTGAAGAAGATGAAGAGGGTATAAGGTCCCCAGAAATGTGAATGAAAGAATTTGGGTTCCTTTAGGCTTCATACGATTTAGAGAAGAGGACTGACTAGAATATGATATTTAAGAGTTGCTCATAAGGGGGGACTGACAGGATTTTAAAGAGGTATCCTTTACAGTATTTTGAGTAAAATATAGAAAGGTTTTTCCTTCATGCTATTTTGTGCACAGAAAACTTGTGAGAATGACCATAATCTTTGGCCTTATTTTGAGGGGAAAGATAAAGAAGTAGGAACTACCGTCATCATTGTTTTGGTATAAAAAAAAGGACGTTTATTCTGCCTGCCATATAGTTGTGATTATTTTCTCTTTGATTAATTCTTAAGTATCAATGAAATGTATTAGTAGTCCAGATATATTTACTGCACTGCCGTCTTACAGACAAAATATTAATTCATTAGTATCTGGTACCACCCAGCATGGAAGTTCTCAGAAATTATTTACAGCCAGTAGAGGACATACTGATTTAGACTGTGGAAATTCTCAGATCTCTTTATCACCAGGGCCGGTTTTGCCTTGACCCACCAGGGCCAGAAAGTGCATTTGTTCTTCCTATCGCATGTAAAATCACTAAGCAGAGACTTCCATCAAGATAAAGGTAATGAGAAGGGGAAAGTCTAACTTTCATTCTGTTGCATCATTCGTAGCAGATTCTCACAAACAGATGTCTTGATGCTGTGGGTAGTAATTGTTTAAAAATTCTGCAATGGACCCTGGAGTCTGGATACTGAAGGAGCTGAGCAGTTGAAGCAACAAAAGTTTCAATTGCTATACAATCTTCGGATTTTACTGAGCACTTCTAGCAGAGACAGTGGCACAGTGACTGGGTATTAATAGAAATGAATGCCAGAGAGCTTACAGGTGGAGTTTATATTCTTTAAATAACAACTACAGAGGAAGAAAAACTAGAAGTCAATTGCGTGGCCATTTTTGGTGGGGAAGAATATTTAGCAATGAGTAGTTTGATTAGGCTATATGTACATTTAGCTTTCTCTGCTTTCAAATAATTGTTTTTGTATTGTATTTTGACTTTATCTTTCATTCTAAAGTAATATTTTGTAGGACTTTAGGAAAACATAGCAATCAGGGAAGCATTACAGTTAGTAAAAGCTTTGCAAACTTTATCACCTAGTAACAGGGTAAAAGAAGAGTGTAGGTTATTGAAGCAGTTAGAAATTTTTCCCCTGCTTTTCTCACTGGGGTCTAAAACCAGTAGTATGAAATTGTTTTGTGTGCATGTTGGAAATACGAACTTTAAAGATGCAAATGGAGAGAAGCTGCACTGACTGATTTAGCCTGTGGCCCCTCACAGTGTTCTGATCTGAGCAATCTGTCATTTCACATCAGCTTAGGTATGGGACCTGTCTGTATCCTTTAATGTAGATTACAAGGAATCGGGACAAGTATTTGTAAATAGTTGAAATCTATTTCTCGTTGAATGGCTGTGGGCTCTCTCCCCTTGCTTTCTCTTGCTCCTGTAAAATAGATTTACAAGCCTCTAACTCTTACAGAAAATGGATATGAGTTATTGCCATAGTAAAATCATTTAAGTAAGCAGAACACCATCTACTTATAATAATTTTTTTGTATTATCACCCTAGGTAGAATATTTTTATTTAAATATTGTTGACCTAATTAGAAACACGGCTGTATTTGGCCCAGTTCCTTGGCAAAACACAAAATTATCTGGATTTTCTGCACTTTAGATTTTCAAACATTTGTAATGGTGCAGTTCCTGTGTGTGACATATTAGGTTACTGGAATATGCTAAGACTTATCATTAATGTGCTGCAAACCACTTCCAGCTTTATTTAATCTAGTCTATGCAAACTGTCTTAGGGCAGTTTTTTTCAAAAGAGCAGCAACTGAGCTTCTAATTTTGTCCTTGCTGTTTGCTGCACAGTAACATTGGTGCATGAAAACACACAGCTCTCACTGGTGCAAGTGGTGTCCACATATGTAAATATAAATTCAAGTGGCTGACACTAGAAGCCTGATTTTGTTAACAAATGTTGTTTTTGTTCTAAGCACAGGGAATAATTTCTGCAGTGTTGCTGAGCAGTAAAGGCTGGAAACTATCGATATGTCAGAACTAGCATGGTTCTTCTTTCTTTGTACAAGTAGGTTGGTCATTACTGGTTTTAACAGTGCTTTGTATTAATGACTTTATTCAGACCAGTACTTAAGCACATAGTTTGCTTTAAAGACTCTGTTAATAACATTAAAGCCAATGACTATTACCATAGTTTAACCCCAGCTGGCAACTAAGCACCACCCAACCACTCGCTCTCTCCCCCTGGTTGGGATGGGGGAGAGAATCAGAAAGCTAAAAATGAGAAATCTCGTGGGTGGAGATAAAGACAGTTTGACAGGTAAAGCAAAAGCTGTGGATGCAAGCAAAGCAAAACAACGAATTCATTCACTACTTCCCATCGGCAGGCGGGTGTTCAGCCATCTCCAGGAAAGCAGGGCTCCATCACGCATAATGGTTACTTGGGAAGAGAAATGCCATCACTCCAAATGTCCCCCACTCCCTCCTTCCCCCAGCTTTTGTTGCTGAGCATGATGTCGTATGATACAGGTCGTCCCTTTGGTCAGCTGGGGTTAGCTGTCCCGCCTGTGTCCCCTCCCAGCTCCTTGTGCATCCCCAGCCTAGTTGCTGGTGGGACTATGTGAAAATCAGAAAATGCCATGACTCTGTAAGCACTGCTCAGCAGTAACTAAATCATCCATGCATTATCAGCACTGTTTTCATCACAAATCCAAAACATGGCCCCATACTAGCTACTATGAATAAAATTAACTCTACCCCAGCCAAACCCAACACAATGATGTAAAGGTCCTAAATTTAAACATCTGCTAATATATTAAATTGAATCAGAGCCTAACTGTAAATGGAACAGAGGTTCAGATCAGTTGTCTGTTACCTACAGAAACTGAACAAACAAGATGACTTGTACATTATTCTACTTATACATTATTGTGTATTTTCACTGATACACTCAAGTAAGAGAAATCTGTTGGGACATTTTGAAAATTTAGCATCACTTTGATAATTGACACCTTGCCGTTCTGCTCAAATATTTTCCCCAAAATGTGTTTGGTCTTGTGTAAAGAAGAAAAACTGGAAGAATTCATCAGAAGAAATCTCAGGGTCAGTTGTCCAATGGGTAGAAAAGGCCATTTAATGTCTTATCTGCTCAGCATTGTAGTCCAAAAGTTCTTTTAAAAACTTTTATAAAATATGTTGTTGAAATTACTATAAAATGATGAAAATGTGATTTTGTATTTTTTACAATCTGTATTGCACTCTTGATCCATTTAAAATTAAAATATATTTTAATATTTTAATATTTTTAATAATTAAATCTATTTCCTCTTTTTTTTACACACTATTTCAATGTAAAAAATATTCTGCTACTTAGAAAAGATTCCTGCTTTTCAAGGGAAAGGCTTTTATCACAATAATTTTTTCCATGTTCGTAAATGACAGCAATTAATTATTAACTTATTCTATTTTCCTCAGAAGCTTTAGAAATAATAAATTGCTTGTAGGACTTCATAATTCCCTCAGGAAAAGAAAAATACATGGGAAAACTTTAGTTACTTTAAGATATTTCCATGTTTCACTTCTCAGCTAGAAAAGCTACATTAGTACTTGAAAGCAGACTTGGTATGCAAGAGGTAAAATTCAAATAGACCAGGTGGTCTAGGGGGCAGATCTTTAGCCAGTGCAAAATGACATAATTCCATTCAACTACATGGATCTATTTTGACTTATACGAGATGAAGACACAGCTCAAAACAGGCAATTTATGCTGTGCTTGAAGCGTTAACATTGACTTCAGCAATATGAACAGCAGAAACTTTAATTTCATTGAAATGTGATTCTTGTAAATTTAAGACTGTTAATTAGATGTTTACATGGGAAGTTTTCATATGCTTAGGGCAGCAGTCATCTAGCTAAAGCATTATTATTGTAAACTCTGTAGTAATGCCCAGTCATATGGAACTTGCTTTCCAACTTTGATTCATGTTCTGTAGCAGCACTACTCGAATACCAACTGCAAGTGGTATTTTTGTGTAACACAGCAATTAAATTTAATCTTTCCCACCTGCCTGAGAAATTATTTTGTTAGAGATACTGTTACTTCTTTCATGTAAATAGGAGAGTTAGGTAGATGAGAACCAATGACCACTTTTTAGACCCATGCTCTCGGAGGTGGGGGGGGATGGAAGAGAGAATAAAACACTGTAATCTGTAATAAATTAATATACATTGTTTAAGGCCACCCTGACGGAGCTGTTTTCTACTTTTTAGTGCTCTGTCCCTTGCATACATAGACAGTCAGTTATCTGAGTGTTGCTGGGAGCTGAATGCCATAATCCCAATCAAGATGGCAAAGTACCAGCAGCAAAAGTAGCTGCTGACTGCTTGCAAGGGAGGCTGACAACTGAGAATCAAATCAGCAACAGGTCTGTGAATCCATCAAAATTAGCTAGCATAGAGGTCTGAAAAGAATTAGGGCTTACATATTATATATGCTTTCTACATCCCATTGATATAATGCATGAAAAAAACCCAAAATACACATCCTCTTGTCTGTCATTTCTAGAAACAGACAGTAGAATGAAATGAAACTGCTCACTGTATGTGAGGGCTGACATAATTTTAATGATCTGCTAACATGTGCTGTTAATATATTCTGTTAATTTCCTACTTAATGCCTTTGAAATTGAGTGCTTTTTGCAAAATTGTGGTTTCAACCATCTCATACGTGTCATCTCAGTGTAGTTCAGATGGGACAGATGAAGACGGTGATGGCTGCCACATCGTCAGATTAAACTGACTCTGTTGTTGACTGGACTCTAATTATATTTCTATCATATGGTGGGTACTACTAGATCCTGAAAGAATGAAAACTGATTGCTTTCATCAGTCGCCTGCCTCTGGAAGCGTGTACAAAGCCTGCAGTTACTGCTTGTTTTCCCAGGTAGAAACTCTTTGGGAGGAGACTCCATAAGCAAAATGAATATTTTGCTTGTGTCAATAGCTACAAGTTCTACACCAGCTGTTTAGATATTTCTTTATAAAATGCAGTAGTCCACAGCACTACTGTCTTTCTAACCATTTCTGTTGTGAAATGGCCCCTATTTTCTCCCCTTCTAACAACTATAAGGTCTCAGTTGGAGTACAGCCTAGTTTGACATATGGTTTTCATGAAATGTATAGATCTAGAGGGGGTAGAGTAAGGAAACAGCGTAAAAGAGTTTTTTAGTTTGAAAATTACTTCTGAAAATGGGAAAGGTATAATTTGATCATGTTAGGTTTAGATTATTTTAGCTCTCAAAATTAATTTCCTGAGATGTTTGTGGAGTTGTCAACATTGAGAAGCTTAGAAGACTATATGTAACGAAAACAGCATAGATTAGTATAGTGATAGAAATGATAGAACAGTATAATTGGTCCTGCTTTGCAGTAAGAGGTCCCCACCAGCGCTCCAGTTATTCAAATTAAAGATCACCATGCTGTGAGCAATACGGGGCAGTCCTTACTTGTTTGCTCAGTTCTGCAATAGTTCTGAATTTACTGCTGGAGATTCCAGCACTTCTTTCTTCTACCATCTTCATTAACAGTTAGATCTAGAGGGAAAAATCTGAATCATCTGTCACTACATCCAGAAAGAAAACAAAGGACAGAGGCAAAAAGCTGGATCCATTTCCACTCCAGACTACTTCACACCTTAAGATGTCATCTTTTAAAAGGAGAAATCTGCATGACAGAACAGACTTCACAAAAAATATTAGAAGTGAATGTTCACATCTGACATATAACTTTCCCTCTCTTGTCCCACAATGCTGCCCTAGACTAGCCTTGTGATATAGTGACATTAGCTATAGATTTCTACATTGTTTGCGTCCAACACACTTCCTGATTGCATTCTTGATGAGTGGTGTGCTTAAAAGTCAGCACCTCTGTTGAACACATGGTTGTCTATTAAGATATTGGTACAAGCTGAAGATGCAGAAACCTCTGTCATGAATAGCAATGCAGACTAACGGCCATAGTGTTTCTGCAACACATACAAAATTACCACAATTATTACAAAGTAAGTGGTCAGGCGCTGGAACAGACTGCCCAGGGAAGTGTTGAGTCACCATCCCTGCAGGTGTTCAAAAAACGTGTAGATGTGGCACTTCAGGGTATGGTTTAGTAGGCATGGTGCTGTTGGGTTGATAGTTGGACTTGATGATCTTAGAGGTCTTTTCCAACCTACGATTCTTTGAAGAGCATTTGATCTGGAACACAGCTTTACTGGAATACCACCTTGTTTCTTATCATTGTCAATTCTCTCTAATTATGTTTGTCCTTTGATAGTAAACCTATGGGTTAATGATCATACTGACAGGGTCTTGTAATGTTTAAACTTTTACTAGGGGTTAGAAAAGTATATCTAACTAAATCTTAAAGCTGACTGAGCTACATTAGCTTTCTTACCTTTTGTGAAAGAACCAGTCTGACGTGTATACAGACACCTTGCAGGAAGGAGAGACAATCAGTTCAGTAAAGATATGGTTTAAAAGCATTGGCCCAGTACAAAAATGCTTCTAGACTGTAGGAACTGTAAAAGGAATTCTGACCATAATGCACTAGGATCTTATTGACAGCAGGTTTTGAGTCAGTTAATTTTGCATTCTGGAAGAGAATCTGGTATAATGGCTGTACAACTGGGTAAAACAAGATCTATTTTTTTCCTGTGTCACAGGGTGAAATACAGCCTTTTAGCTGGGAAAAGGCAGTTAAAAATACATGTGTTCCCTCCAGAGAACTGTACTGCCTCTAATACTAAGGGAGAAAAGGGTACAAAGTTCTTACTGACAAATAATCTATTGATTGGAGTTGTTTGAACCTTAAAAGCTTTAGTTTACTTTGGAATACCTTGCACTTTAGCCACAACTCGAAAGATTTTGATTACAAGTCATAATAACAGTTCAGTAGGAAGTGTTTCTCTTTAAAACTGACATAGCTGTCTACAGCTGTATCACTGTGCCTGAAAGAGAACAGATGGAACTACCCTGGTGACAGAAGTTATGCACAATAGAGCATGAGACAATAATGATACCAGGAAAAAAATCAGTGATTGTATTTGTGTTACTCTGCCATGCAGCTCCCAAAGATGGTTCTTCTTTTAGACTCGGATGCCCCATCATGCACAATTCGGTTGTCATAGACCTCTTTGGAAGAAACAAGCTGTGTGAAAAACAGAGTGCCTTCAGGCTCAGCCCATTTTGCTTTATACAGAAACCAGCCACACAGAGCCTCTAGCTCCTGTCTCTCAATGTCTGTATTGCTTTTGCAACAATGGCAAGTTGTGATAGTCACACAGCCTGGAGAGGATTAGGGAACCGGGAAGAACCAGTGAGAGGCACTTGGGGAGAAGATGTAATTGCTAACGTCCTGATGCTGGATGTCTACTTCATTTCAAGGATTTGTATTGCTCTTACATTGCCCTTGCTGCTGCCAGCCACAAGCTCCCTGATGGATGGTATGTAGTGCCCCTGAGCTTGGATTTATTTATCATGGCAAGTCTAGGTACACATCATTACGTCCCACTGATGAGACCACGTACTTCCAGATGATACAGATGATCAGTTGTAGATTGCTAATTTCAAGATATAATCGGTCATAGTTGCAGTGCTACACCACCTGTTGACAGTGGGCATTGGAGAGGTTCCCATATTGGTCTAGAGGCAGCAGTGAATAGTTGTGTGGCATCAGCTGTGTCACACCTACAGGCTGTTGGTACAACAGCTGTGCAATCATTCTAAGATCTCTGCTGTTGTAATTTTAATGGAATACTGACTATTTCTGCTATATGAAAGAGTCAAAGCAACATTGGGGCATTTATGTGGCACATAACTCCAAGACTTCCTGGCTTTCTTCATATGAACAGCCTCAATAAATACGTGTCTTCTCTCATCAGGACTGAAACAAGAATATGATACTTCTTCAATAACATAATCTTCCCTGTTTTCCTAAAGTCAGTTTGCTTCCTTCAACCTTTTTTTCTCCTCAGTCTTTCTTCCATAAATTTCTTTTCCTTTGCTAAACAGCATAGTGGGGTCTTCTTAACTGTTGCCACACCTCTTTTCCTCCCTAACCTTACCTAAGAAGTGTATTGTCAATGACATTGACATGGAGCTAGGAACACAGAGTATAGAAAATAGGATGAAAAAGTTACTGTGTCACTGAGGATAACCCATGGCCAGACACGCAGTTGTGTCATATCATTATACGGATAGACTAAATAAAAAAAAAATTAACTTTGTATAACTGTAGCAATCTCCCTTCTCAGATGACAGACAGGAGTACTGAATCAACAGAGACCTCTCTGCTTGCTATATAACCACATCTTACTTTTGCACACAGAATTCTTTTCTGTAGCCATTCAGAAATATTCTGATCTTTTTTAATGACTTTACTTGTATACTCTGAATCTATTAGACCAGGCAACTACTTCTCAGGAACCTTGCAAGGCTAAGCTAAGTATCTAAAGCCAGCAGTATGAACGTGTCCTTAAAGCAGATAGTGACAGATGGCATCAGTTTTGCCTGTCATTTTGCAGCTCACAGTTGTCAGTATCTCCGTTTCCCTCTCTTCTGAGGTCTGGGAACAGACACAGTCAGGGGTAAGAGGCGACGAAAAGAAAGGTATCTTTCCTAGGCATACAGATATGACTACATACAGAGTTTCTTGAAATGTGATGAAAGATTGCTGAACGAAGAGCAAACCTGAAGGGAAGGGTGAGCCTTTCAAAGACACAGTGGTATCGGAAAATTTGTTTATAGCTTCACTTTTCTGTCGCCAAGTTTGCTTCATTTAAAAAATGTTCCTTGATTGTATCTCACTTCTAAGAAAACACAGCTTCTGTGGTCCATAGATTTTTGGTGCTTTAGGGGTGCTCACTTTGATGAAAAGTTGCAGAAAAATCCTCAGAACTCTGGTTGACTCATGTTCCTGTCACACTTATGTGCATTTCTGCTGAACTCAGATTACACTTGTAACCCCATCCATAATTTTTTTCCCTAATTTTTGAGTATTTGAACTTGGAACCTTGGCAGTTCTCTTCACATAGTTGCTTGGATATGATTATAGCATTATTTATGAACTGCACAAAAGTAGAAGAATGTAAAGAGCAAATGACCTTTCTTTTAGTTCAAGATTTCATAGCTTCTTCCAGGGACAATCAGCAAAAGTAAAGACCTTTTTTATAAGGTGATTTAATTTACTGCTTTTTTTGAAAGTGGAAACCTAAGCTGCTATTTAGCAGCAGGGCTGTGGAAGGGAGCACAGTAAGATGGAGTCTTTGCTACAACTATGAGGTAAAAATGCCCCTTTGAGAGTGAAGTTTAGTTTAGAACTTAAAAAAAAAAGGGGGATTGATCTTGATAACACTTAACACGTGATACTCAGAAATGTCTATATATTTGAGGTGCTGCTTGACAGATTCCAAGATAACATATGGACTTTAAATTATGGACGTTTATAAAGAACTCTAACCTCTAGGCTTATCTTTATTGTGAAGGTATTTTGACTTGAATCTTCAAATACAGAATCTAAGGAGATTCCTACTCAAATACAAACTGTTAGCATGAATTGGGAGATATTTGAGCTAAAGCAAATTAGCTCAATTCAGCATCTTTTTATAATTCAGTAACATTAGCTTTTTGAGTCCTCTACCACTAATCTTCCACAGTGAACCCTCATACTCAGAAAAGCATCCTTTCCATACTTAAAGGGACTTACAAGAAAGACGGGGACAGACTTTTTAATGAGCCTGTAGTGATAGGACAAGGGGTAATGATTTTAAACTAAAAGAGAGTAGATTCAGGCTAGATTTAAGGAAGAAATTTTTTACAGTGAGGGTGGTGAAACACTGGCACAGGTTGCCCAGAGAGGTGGTAGATGTCCCATCCATGGAAACATTCAATGTCAGGTTGAACAGGCCTCTGAGCAGCCTCATCTACATGAGGACAGAATCATAGAATCATTTAGGTTGATTCATTTAAGTCTTAAGTCAAGTCCATCTGTAAACAACGGTCAGATGATGTCTGGGCAGGGTGCAGTCCCGCTCCTGGCAACCCAACTAGTGGACATCACCCTCCCGGGAGACATTCTATCTATGGTTTCCACCCATGGGAAAGCTGTCACCGGAAGGAGTGTGGGGACTCAGACGGAGGTCCCGCACAAACACAGCTGTCCAGATCTCTGGCTGCAGGGAGTGCTCGAGCCTGGGGCTTGTACCAGAGGACAGCAGAGGCAGCAGCTGTGTTTGGTGTGACCAGGTAAATGATCTGCTCAGCTTGGTGGCAGAGCTGAAGGAGGAAGTGAAGAGGATAAAGAACTTCAGGGAATGTGAGAGGGGGAGGAGGTGTGAGAGGTGGAGCGGCACCCTGCCACCCCTGAGGCCAAGGCAGCAGGAGGCGGCTCCCCAAGAAGCAGAGGACCCCCTACCCTCTTGCTACCAAGCAGAAAGAGGTGAGGGGGGCAATGGAAACGGGTCCCTGCTTGGGGCAGCAGGCGAATCCCCTCCCGGCCTCCCTCATCTGCCCAGTTGCCGTTAAGCAGCAGATACGGGGGTCTGGAATGTGAGGGCCAGGCATATGAGGACATGGGTGAAGGGCGATCCAGGGGGTTGCCTAGGACGAGTCAGTCAGCCCCATGTATTATGACTGCCCTGGCTAAGAAAAAAAGGAGGGTAATTTTCATAGGCGATTCCCTTCTGAGGGGAACAGAGGGCCCGATCTGCCGACCGGACCCATCCCACAGGGAAGTCTGCTGCCTCCCTGGGGCCCGGGTTAGGGATGTTGCTCGGAAACTCCCTGGTCTGGTGCGGCCTTCTGATTACTATCCCCTCTTGGTAATGCAGGTTGGCGGGGATGAGATTGCAGAGAGAAGTCCCAAGGCCATCAAAAGGGACTTCAGGGCATTAGGGGCGACTGGTTGAGGGATCAGGGACGCAGGTGGTGTTTTCCTCCATCCCATCAGTGGCAGGGAACAGCACTGAAAGGGGCAGGAAAACTCACCTGGTTAACAGGTGGCTCAGG